>Ga0209166_10002461_pt1 | contig 14046 bp, 9 predicted proteins | sample Coa_R1_3_FD_187151 | JGI IMG/M metagenome (GOLD analysis project Ga0209166, IMG submission 187151) | Surface soil microbial communities from Centralia Pennsylvania, which are recovering from an underground coalmine fire - Coalmine... | ecosystem: Environmental > Terrestrial > Soil > Unclassified... | reverse complement strand
TTAAGAGGGTTGCGCATCAAGGTCAAAACCCGCACCCTAGAAAGGCACAAGGGTGCGGCACCCGAGTTTCCTAACTCACAGGGTTCTTAACCGAATGATATTGCTCTTGTGGTGTCCCAGTCTCGGAAAAGTCCAATTCTGTCGGCCACCCGCCGCAAACCTACACTTACGATTCGTTTGGAAAGGTGACGGGTTCCAGCGGATCGCTCACGAATCCATTTCAGTTTACGAGCCGCGAGTTCGATACCGAGACGAACCTACAATTCTCCAGGGCGCGCTACTACAATTCTGTGGCGGGAAGGTTCATCAGCGAAGATCCAATCAGGTTTGATGGTGATGGTACAAATTTCTATGGATACGTGTCGAATAACTCGGTGAACTTTGTGGACCCGAGCGGCTTGTCTGCAGAGCTGATTTGTGAGCCCGTCCCGATAATGCGCGGCGGCTTGAAGAACGCTTTCTTCATACTGATATCTCGTGCCCAGCACTGCTTCATCCACGTGAAATGCATAGGAGGCTACGACGTGACGATTGAATTGACCGGTCCTCCGCCACAAGACCCGAAACACGGAAGTCCCCAGATGAATTCGTTCAACCCGAGCCGCGGCGGCACTCATTTCCCAATTACATCCCCCTCTGGGTTCAAGTGCTGCCAGTTGGAAGTGAATCTCCTGAACGCCTTTCAGAAAGAGAGTGGGAACCTTCCGATCTACAATGGGTATCCGGGGCCGAATAGCAATACCTTCGCGTTCAAGATCATCAGCGAGGCGGGAGGGTCCGTGCAGTTACCTAACACCGCCTATGGATGGGATTATTTGCCCTGACCGCTGCCGAAGCTAGCAGGCGTCGAGGTCTGCGTCGTTTGTTGAGGTGGAGGGAGATCGTCGTCTGGAGGCAACCCAAAATGAAGCGACTTGTTTTCGCCTATTTGATCGGCTTGGCGGCCTGCTTCATCTCCATCGCAGTTATCAACCGGCCCAATGTGAAACACGTCAGTTTTCTGTACGCAGCGATGCTAGGGGTGTCCTCAACAACAGCCGACCTCGGGAACCATCGCGTGGGGCCTACGCACCTGGCCCTTGCGGCTGCTTTGGTTTCACTCCTATTTGTTCTGGCGGAGGGGCTTCGCGCACGAGGTTCTTGGGTCCGCTGGACGGGTTACGGCCTGTGGGCCTTGCTTGCTGTTGCGTCACTCTTCTGGTTCACGCCCCCGAACATATGACCGTCCTGTAGCGTTCTGAGGCCGCCTGGAGACTGTCAGCGCACGGTTACTGCCGAGCCGAAAGAGCGGCGTCTTCGACGCCGGGTGTGCAAGGGACACGTCACCCCAGGAAGGGTGGAAGAAGAAGCTGAGGAATTAAGACCGCAGGAGCGAATAGCGTGCTCACCGGCCAGGGCTGAGGTCTCGTTCGATTGTTCGTTGTCTCTCCTGAATTAGAGAGGATGGCTGATCACTTTTTTGTTCGATTGATGGTTCTGGTGCGCGCGTCGACTCCAATGCAGACCGGTGTGAAACATCACGGCCAAGCCCTTCGGCAAGTGAGGTTTTATCGTTGGTATAGATTTGCGCATCGTAGCGGCCTCGCGACAGCGCGACGTATGCCAAGCGACGATTGACGAGCTTTTCTCCACCCTGCTCGGTATCCACATGGATGAGCACGCGATCAGCAGTTTGGGCGGGTGGCACACAGAAAGAATCTAGGAGGGCATTTGGGTGCCGCACCCTTGTGATTTTCTAGGGTGCGGGTTTAGAGTCCACATCCTCTCCACTCGCTCTTGGTGGTCATCGGTTCTCCTCCGAAACTCGGGGACAGACGGGACCTTCCCCATTATTTTCCCAAGGAAACCGCGGCATCAGGGTTGTCTCTTGAATGCAAGCATTTCTTGCGCACCTCGCTCCCCCCTCTTGCGGGCGCCCCGCCCTCGGTTATGGAGGGTGGGGCTTTTGAAGTTGCATGCCACAGGGACTTTAGCGCCACTACGCTCGCGGCGAATTGCATTTCATTACTTAATTCCGGACAACAGAATAGTTGCAGGGCCTGACGGCATAGCTTCTGACTCTGGACAGGACCGCGTGCAGGCGCGCAGGGAGCCCGAGTGCGCAGGCAGCTTTCTTCCGCAAGGTTGCCTCCTCCGACCTAACCTTCAAGCATTCAAACAATTTAACCTGCCAACGCGTTTCTTCTGCATCGGCCACCTGCCCCTCAACCGTCCCTCCGGCCAGTTGTCCCCGCGTACCCCTCCTGCTATCGTTTACCCCGACTAACATCGAGAGGTCAGCCGTGAACCTCGCCCTTCCGCCCCGCCTCCCAACTCCCGCCCTCCCTCCCTTACCCGAACCGATTCTTCCCAAGGGCCGCTCGTTTACCCAGAGCGCCCTCTGCGACGACCCTCAGGTCGTCGCCCGCCATCTTTATTCTCGCCACTCGCTTACCCAGAGCAACCTATGCGAAGGGCCCACCTGGTTACCCACAGCGCTCTCTCCAAACGATCCCTCGTCCACCCAGAGCGATTTGCGCGAAAACCCGCTGCTTTACCCAGCGCTCTCCCCCCGAAAAGCCGCTCGTTCAGGGAGCCATACATCGCCTTTCATAACCACCTTTAGAATCAACACTTGCAAAAGTGTATCAAAACAAAGGACTTTATCTACCTTTAAAATCAACACTTACGCAAAAACCGGGGGAGGGGAGGGGAGGGGTGTTTTACTAACTAACAGGTCGGTTTCCCATCCTATGGCAAGCGCATTTCGCCGCACTGAGCATCTCTGGATCCGTGCCCTCTGTGCCTCTGTGGCCAATTGTCCGGGATCAGGGACGGCGGTCGCGTCGGTCATCGGGGGCAGCGGCGATGCCCATGCGGCGGAGTTCGTCGGCGTAATACTTGCGATAGAGCACGTCCCACTCTTCGCTGCCTTCCAGGATTTCTTTTTTCTGCGAGGTGATGCGCTTGCGGACTTCGGCGTCGGCTTTCTCTTCTTCCTTCAGCGTGGCGGTGAGAATCTGCACGATCTGCTGGCGGATGGTGTCGCGGTCCTCGACGAATTCCACGTCGTCGCTGGAAACCAGCACATCGGTAATCTGATGCGACAAACGAATTACTTTTTCCCGCGTCAATCTCATGCCGTCAACGTGGCTCCCAAGTCCGTGGCCGCTTCCCTGCCCGCACGCGACGCCGCTACCGCGATCCATTTCTGCCTCACGCGATCGATGGACAGCGGAAAGCGACGGAAAATTCCACCGCAGCCGGAAAAAACCTCGACGGAAAATTTCGGTGACGCCGGGTGTCGCCGCGCCAGGGTCACCGCAGCACCAGCTTGCGGTCGCGCGCTAGTTGTTGCTTCACTTTTTTGTACATCTCCTGGTAGGAAACGCCGGTGCGCCGCATTTCGTCCTGATGCTGGATCAAAATTTCGCGCACCTCGTCGTTCAAGCGGTCTTCCACGGTCAATTCTTCCATCATGCGCTGGCGCACGCGCTGGGTCACCGCATCCGGCGCCTTGCTCTCAATCTGGTTTCCCTCGATGAGCCGCTTGACCACTTCCGAGGCCATATGACCGATATAATCCCGAACCAGCAGCATTCCCGCGGTGTTCCTTTCCTCATAACTTCAGGCCATTACAAGGAAAAGCAGTTTACTGGCTGCCTCCCTAAAGTGCAACTCGCCACGCGGAGTGCAACGCAACGCAGGAGTCAGTTCCGCAGCCATTCGCAGGCAGCCCCTTCTGCCCGCAGGCGACGCGCGTTGACGCTCCACACCCCTTCCTGTACGATGACTTCCAATGGGCGGTTAGCTCAGTTGGTTAGAGCGCCTGCCTTACAAGCAGGAGGTCGCAGGTTCGAGCCCTGCACTGCCCACCATCCCTGCGCAGTACCTCACTCCATTCGCCGTGCATTCTACTTTTCGAGGAACCCGCGCTTCCGTTCCGCCGATTATTTCCGCCGCTTTATTTCTATGTCGTCGCTACCGCGGTGCAGAGCGTTTATTCGGGGACGATTTCGATTGCGCTTATGGACGCATAATTCACCGCGGGCGTGAAATAGATTTCGATTTTGCCTTGGGGCGTGGGGTCGATGTGCTGAAACGTTTTCACCAACGGTTCGGTGCCGGCCTCGCGGAAAATATCAAATCCTTTCAACAATGTAGAGCCGTTGCAGTAGACATCGAAGACGCGGCTGCCTACGCCTCCAATGCCGCCGTTCTGAATGCCGAACCAGTGTTCGAGAAAGTACAGCCTCACCGTATATTTGCGCCCGGCAGCGACAGGAACTACGTAATGGAAGTGGCCAAAGCGGTGCCATTCATACAGCGCAGCATCCGGGACTTTCGAGAGATCGCCGACGAAGCGGCTCAGGCGGCCGCCGAAGAAGTAGCGATCCGGGAGCCAAACATTCCCCTGGGAATCCTGGTAGGCGGAATGGCCGACGACAATTCTGACGGGCAGAGGGCGATGGGCAATGCCGGGCAAAATCTCGACGGCATTGAGGAAGGCATCGGGGTTGCCGAAATCCAAATGAATGTTTCCGTCGCTCTGAGGCTCGACGTCCACATACACTTTTGTGACGGAGATGTCATTTCCGCCGGCATCGTCCACCAGGTCCAGGGTGGTAAGCGGCTTACCATTGATCGAGAAACCAACAAAACGGCTGTTTTCCTGGAGACCCGCAGTTTCGGCGAACAACAGATGAAGTTCGTAGGTACCCGGGGCGACCGGATAACTGCAATGAAAAATGCCGCGCCGCCCGGCGGTAAACAGCTGGGGATCTTCGGTGCCCTGAATGGTGTGACCGCTAACGGCGAAGGAGCTTCCGCCGGAACAAAAGCGATCGCTCAACCAGGTGGAACCAGCACGATCGATATAGGGAGCGCGGTCATTGCCGGCGAGAGCACGTACAGTCTTCCCGGAGCTATTCACGGGAGCGGCGGCAGCGGCTAATCCCTGTACTTGCCTGTCCATGCTCCTGGAGTGAGCCCCTCGGCGCCAGGCAAAGATGGAAATCAGGCAAACGAAAAGGAGGAAGACGCCGGCCAGCGTCCATATCGCCACGTGAAGCCTGGCCGGTTTTGTGGGCTCGCCGCCGCTCTCGGGCTGTGACTTATCTTTTGGCGCAGAGTCGTTAAGTGGCAGATCCGGGACAGTTTGTTGAACATGAGACGAGCCGTTGCCTTGAGGCAGTGGAGAAGGCAGAGACGGGTCTGCCGGGCGCTCGGCAAGGCCCGGGGCGGGCTTTTCGGGCACCGGTTCACGGTCGTGAACGAACTTGGGAACGTAGTGGCCGGGCGGCAGGCAAATGCGCAACTGGTGCTTCGCACCTGCCGTTCGATAGTACTCTTCGAGTCGCTTTCGCAGAGCATGGGCGGTTACCCGGACGATGGTATCGAGCTGGGGGTCAAAATCCACGGGACGCCTCAAAACTTGTACGGCGATGCTGTATTCCTTGATTTCGTCAATCGCACCCTCGAAGTACTTTTCGCAGACGAAAGTCAGCAATCGAACCAGATTGTTGGTCCGGCCGAGCATTCCAGACGCCAGAACTGTCTCCAGCTCAGCGCGCTCCGCTATATGCCTGTTGATCGCCGGCTCCAAATGACTTTCCTAAAAGAACGATTTTGAGCTGGGCGCATTTCGCGCAGGCGGAGTATAACTTAAATCCCAAAAGGGGGACACCGACCGAAAATATTGATCCCAAATGTAGTTAGGTAGGTGATGCGGCACAGGATCCTGGACGTTTCGCTGTTTTGGGGGACGCTGAAGAGCCGAAAGTGGCGACAGAGAAAGGGTTTAGCTCCTGAATATTCACTGTGAATTAACGGTGAGCTAACTTCTCAGAGGAAGGCAAAACTGGTAAGTACGCCCATCAACTAATTGGATTCACCCCAAATGTGTGCAACTTCCTGAACCGTCCTCTGGGCGGCCGGTCAGAGGAGCGAAGCAGCAGCAAACCGTGCTGCCGCCCAAGGAGCGCGCAAGATGGCTTTAAACCGGATGAGACGCGAGGTGTGGGAAGGGGTAGTGTGGGCAGGCTTGCTGGTGTTGACGGTGCTGCTTGCCGGCGCGAGTACCACCATGGGTCAAGCGGTTAATGCAACGGTGCTGGGAACCGTGACGGACTCGTCGGGCGGAGCGGTGGCCAATGCGAAGGTGACCATCACGGAAACAAACACGGGGATCAGCCATACTTCGCAAACGAACGACAGCGGCAACTACATATTTCCCGATCTGCCGCCGGGAACGTACAAGGTTGTGGCGGAGGAGTCTGGATTCAAACGCGAATCAAGGGCAGGCATCGACGTGGTCGTGAACACGACCGGGCGCGTGGACCTGGTGCTGCAGCCGGGAGACATGTCGGAAACGATCACCGTTGAGGCGGAGACTCCCATTCTGCAAACCGAACGAGCGGACACCGGGCGCAAGTTGGAAACCGTGCTTACGGAGAACATACCGCTGGGCACCAATCGCAACTACCAAAACTTGTTGAACATCGTGCCGGGAACGACTCGAGCCACATTTCAGCACTCGCAATTCTTCAACGCCAGCAGTTCCCTGCAAACGGAGGTCAATGGGCAACTGCGGGAAGGCAACAACTATCAGATCGAGGGCATTGACGACAACGAGCGGACCGGACTTCTGCAAATCCTGATTCCGCCGCTGGAGGCCATTCAGACGGTCGATGTGTCGACCAGCAATTACGACGCGGAATTGGGGCGAGCGAGCGGGGCGGTTACCAACGTGATTTTGAAATCGGGTACCAACAACTTTCATGGCGCTGCTTACGAGTTTGTGAGGAACAGCGCTTTCAACGCGCGCAACTTTTTTGATCCGTCGGTGGGGCATCTGGCTTACAACTACTTTGGCGGCAACATTGGCGGGCCGATCAAGAAGAATAAACTCTTTTTCTTTGGCGACTATCTCAAGGTTTTCGACCACGAGGCCAACACCAACCTGGTAACAATTCCCACCCTGGCTTTTCGCGCCGGGGATCTGAGGTCGTCAACCACAACGATCTACAACCCGTTCTCGGGCAATGCGAATGGCACAGGGCGGCAGCAGATAGTGGCTTCGTCCTCGCCGGGCGTTTCCACGGTGGCGGGGCCGAACGGATCGGTGGATGCGTTTAATCCCGCGTGCACCAACCCAGGGGGTTGCCCAAATGTGATTCCGGTGGCGTTGATCGATCCCATCGCGACGAAGCTGATGAATCTGTTGCCGGCGCCCACCGCCGCGGGCAACGCGAACAACTACTTTGCGCTGTTGGGTTTCCACAAGGATACGGATTTTGTTGATGCGAAGGTTGACGCCAATCTGACCGATAAGGACCGGCTGAGCGCGCGATTCAGCTTCCAACGCCCCATCGTTCTTCAGGCGCCCATATTTGGTTTGGCGGGCGGGCCGGCGCAAGGCAATTTTGAGGGCACCGGCTTTCAAAACACGTATAGCACGGGGATCAACTACAATCGATTTTTCTCCAGCACGCTGGTTGCGGAATTCCGGGTGGGCGTGGCGTGGTACCACAACGAGGCGCACAACACCGATTTCGGCACGACGACTTCACAAACGCTGGGCATTCCGGGGGTCAACCTGGATGCAATAACCAGCGGCATTGTGGGAGTAACGATTAACGGAGGATTCTCGAATCCACTGATTGGATACTCGGCAAGCCTGCCCTGGATTCGAGCGGAGACGAATATCGACTTCGCGAATACCTGGACGAAAATCATTGGCAATCACACGGTCAAGTTTGGCGGCGACCTGCGCCGGGTTCGCGATGCCCTGCTGCAGGAGCAGACCTTCAGCCCACGCGGACTTTATACTTTCAGCGATGGACAAACGGCACTAAACACCGGCACGGGTGCGTCCAAGACCAGTTTTTCCAATGACTTCGCAAGTTTTCTGTTTGACGTGCCCAACCAGGCCGGGCGCGATCTGGCGACCTTCTTCCCGAATTATCGAGCGTGGCAATTCTTCAGTTTCGTTCAAGATAAGTGGCTGGTCACTCCAAAACTCTCGGCGGATATCGGGTTACGCTGGGAGTTTTACCCGGCGGCTACGCCCGTGGTTCCCGGCGGCTTTTCCAATTACATTCCCAGCAACAATACGCTGGAGGTTAGCGGTATAGGAGCTATTCCGAATAACCTGGGGATTGCGACGCACTACAAATATTTTGCGCCGCGGCTTGGACTGGCCTACCGTCTAAGGGAATCGACCGTGTTTCGGTTGGGGTTCGGAATCAGCTACACACCTTTCCCCGACAACAACTATGCCTACAACTTCCCGGTGCGCGCCAATAACGCATTCAATCCGGCAGTGGCGAGTTTCGGGCCGGCCGTGCTTCCCAGCGGACAGACGGCAACTTTTGAAAATGGCTTCCCGGCCCCAATTCTTCCCACGGTTCCGGCGAACGGCATTATTACCAACCCCGCGGTGAACACCAACTACTTCGCGGTCAACCAAAATTTCAAGAACCCGTATGTGGAATCGTGGAACCTGGCGGTACAGCAGTCGCTGCCGTGGCGGTTCGTTCTGGATGTGGGGTATGTGGGCAATCACAGCGTGGATACGGTGGTGAATTACAACCTAAATGCGGCGACGGTAGTCGGGCTGGGAAATGCGGGACTTCCCGAATTTAATTCCTTCGGGCGCACGGCCAGCACGAATCTGCTGTTTGCGGGATACTCGTCGAGCTACAACGCGCTGCAGGTGAAGTTCGACCGGCGGTTCCTGAACGGTTTGGCGACCACCACGGCGTACACGTTCGCCAAAGGAATGGGCTTCCAACAGGACGACGACGGCGGCCTAGCTTTTTATATCAATCAACGCCGGAACTACGCGCGGAACGACTTCGATCGCACGCATACGTTTGTGCAAAGTATTGTGTACGATCTGCCGTTCGGAAAGGGGAAGAACCTGGTTTCTTCGGGAGTGGGCGCCGCCGTTCTGGGAGGCTGGCGAGTTTCCACTTTCCTGACCATTATGTCCGGGCTTCCGCTTTTCTTTACTGCCAATTCCACTTCCTTGCTGGCTCCGGGTAACACGCAAACGCCTAATCTGGTGGCTCCGGTACAAATCCTGCATGGCGTCGGCCTGGGCAATCCCTGGTTCACTACGGCAAGCTTTGCGGCACCGGCGGCGGCTACCTTCGGCAATGTGGGGCGCAACTACCTCAGCGGGCCAAACTTTTTCGACCTGGATGCCGCACTGTCCAAGTCCATCCGATTCACCGAACGCTACAACCTGGACTTGCGGCTGGAAGCTTTTGGCGTAACCAATACGCCGCAGTTTTTCTTTGCCTCCAACGGTGGCGGCGCGGGCGGCACGACACTGGGCAGCACCAGCTTTGGCCAAATCACCAGCGCCACCGGTGGCCGCCAACTTCAACTTGGCGTAAAGTTCAACTTCTAATCCGACGGACCGTGCGGAACCAAGGCGGCGATCGAGTCGCGCCGGACGCGCGATGAAACGCTTATCCCGGAGCGCCAGGTGTTCGCGGTCATCGTTCGCACTCTTGAGAGCACAGCGTGGGAGGAACCTACATGGCGATCGGCATTTCACGACGGGAGTTTCTCGATTCGCTGGCGGTAAGCGCGGCGGGGCTGGCGGTGGCGAGCACGGCCAAGAGCTATGGCCAGATTGTGGGCTCGAACGAGCGTGTGAACTTTGCGGTGATCGGACTTAACGGACGCGGTTATGCGCATCTTTCGGCGCTCAAGGCGAACAGGAGCACTGCGCGTATTTCGCATGTCTGCGACGTAGACAGCAATATTTTGAGGAAGTTCGCAGACAGCGCGCAAAAGGAAACCGGCGAGCAACCTGTTACGGACAAGGATTTCCGCAAGATCCTCGAGCAAAAAGACGTGGATGCGATAACCATCGCTACACCCGACCATTGGCATACGCCCATGGCCATCGCCGGGTTGCAGGCCGGCAAACATGTCTACGTGGAAAAGCCGTGCAGCCATAATCCCGCGGAAGGAGAAATGTTGGTGCGGGCGCAGCAGAAATACGGAAAGCTGGCGCAGATGGGCAATCAGCAGCGGTCATCGCCGCACACCATAGAGATTGTTGAAAGGATTCACGGCGGGGCAATCGGTCGAGCGTACCTGGCAAAAGCGTGGTACAGCAACGTGAGGAAATCGATTGGCACAGGCAAAGAAGTGCCGGTCCCGGCACAGCTGGATTGGGACCTTTGGCAGGGCCCAGCGCCACACGGTCCTTATAAGGACAACGTACAGCCCTACAATTGGCACTGGTTCAGAATCTATGGCACCGGCGAGACGCTCAATAATGGCACGCACGAGGTCGATGTGTGCCGCTGGGCACTTGGCGCCGAGTATCCGAAGCGAGTGACTTCGTCCGGCGGGCGATACCATTACAAGGACGATTGGCAGTTTTACGACACGCTGGTTACCAGCTTCGAGTACGAAGACAAAATGATCTCGTGGGAGGGCAAGAGCTGCGAGGGCATGAAGTATTACGGGCGCGATCGCGGATCGGTAATCCTGGGGACCACCGGCTCGGTGCTTGTCGATCGCGATGGCTACGAGATCTACGACCTCAAGGGGAACAAGACCAGTGAATTCAAGGCCAACAGTACAACCTCGTCTGCCGACTTGATCGGACGGGATTCCATGACCGATGCTCACTTCGCAAACTTCATCGGAGGAATTCGCAAAGGAGAGAAACTCAACGCGCCGGTATCCGCGGGCAACGTCGCGGTTACGATGCTGCAGCTTTCCAATATTGCGTGGGAGGTCGGCCGGGAGTTGCACCTGGACCCGAAAGATGGGCGAATCCAGGGCGACCCGGAAGCAATGAAAATGTGGGGGCGTGAGTACGAGAAAGGCTGGGCGCCGGTGGTCTAGGTGTGGTCGGCACTGCCGGTTCAGCGTGTCTGCCGTGCTTCCATCCACAAGAAACTATTTATTGTGAAAATGATGAGAGGCCTATGAAAAACTTCTCGCGCCGCGACTTCATCTTCTCCGGGGCACTCCATGGAACGACGCTTGCCGCTTCCACTGAAGCATTTGCGCTGGCAAGGAATTTAATGCCAGTTGACGAACTCTCGACCCTGCGATTGGGCCTGGCCAGCTATACGTTCCGTAACTTCAGCCGGGCACCGATGATTGGTTTCATGAAGCAGCTCAAGGTGTTGGCGTTGAATGCCAAGGACGTGAAGGATCATCTCCCAGCGGAGGCATCGGGAGAGACGGCTGCGCTCGCGGACTATGCCGCGGCGGGCATCCGGCTGCACGCCGCCGGAACCATCTATTTTGCGAAGGACGAAGACGTGGATATTCGCAGCAAGTTCGAGTATGCGAAGCGAGCGGGAATTGGCGTGATTGTCGCTGGCGACCCGGCGGCCGGAACTTTGCCGCGAATCGAAAAGTTCGTAAAGGAATATGACATTCGCATCGCGATCCACAATCACGGGCCAGAGGATAGGTTGTGGCATTCGCCGCTGGACGTATTGAAGGCGGTAAAGAACATGGATACGCGAATCGGGTGTTGCATCGACGTCGGGCACACGGCGCGTACCGGCACGGACGTAGTGCAAGCGATTCGAGAAGCCGGCTCGCGACTCTTTAACGTGCATATGAAGGACCTAGCGAATTTCCAGAGCAAGGACAGCCAAGTGGCGGTGGGAGAAGGGATCATGCCCGTGAGGAAAATCTTTGAAGCTTTATTGACGATGAAGTACAAAGGTTTCGTCGACCTGGAGTATGAAATTCATCCCGATGATCCGATGCCCGGGGTGGTTAAGAGTTTTGCGTATATGCGCGGGATTCTCGCAGATCTGGGGCACGCCAGCAGCGAAGGCTGAAAGTCCATTAGGGAACGAGCCGTCCGCGCGGACGTCAGACAATCTACATTGCAGGAGTCGTCGGGGCACCTTTAGAACGGAGTGCCCCGACTCCGTTTTCTGGAAATGCTGCTAGTACATTCCACGGCCAGCGCCGGCGGCCGCAGTCTTCTTTTCTTCTTCCTTGATTTCGGCAACGAGCGCTTCCGTGGTAAGCATCAACGAAGCGACCGAAGCGGCGTTCTTGCAGCGCCACTCGCGTGACTTTCGCCGGGTCAATAACGCTCATCTTCATGAGGTCGCCATATTCGCCGGTGTCGGCGTTGTAGCCGAAGTGTTCTCCAAACCGAAGTGCTTGAGTTGACCCTCCGTTTGACCGAAGAGGCTTGGGCGCGTCGGGCCAGAACCCAACTGCGTCAGGCAGCGGTTTTGCGGGCTTGGAACCCATCCGACAACCAGAGCGGCTCGGCGAAAGGACCTACACCTGACCCATCTTCCGAGTTTGCTCCATGGAGGTAAGAGTCTTTTGATTACGCCAGGACCCAGAGGCGCACCTCGCTGCACCCTTGCACGGCCCATTTTTCGCCTGTATTTCGCTTGACAATCTACACAGGGGATAGTAAGACTTTCGCACTTCACCCGTCTCCGTGAATACCTGTATTTCAGGCGCTGCAAACCAGGCCCCCTAGGAGTTGCACTTTCGATGGGCTCCCAACTGACCATTCCGGATCGATACGCATTTGCCACCAGCTCGCGTAATTGCGGCTGAGGTGTGGCTAGCCCGCATGGGAGCGTGAATGGAGGATCCATGTTTGAGGGCGCGCGCAAATCCATACTTCTCGGTACGTCCCTGCTGACCGCACTGACGTGTGTGCCACGCACGTCGGCGCAGGCGCCCACGCCGGGGCAAAACGTCAACATGGTATCCGGTACGAAGTGGCCGGGTGGCGACCCATTCCTCCAGAGGCAGAATGAGCCGTCAATTGCTGTCTCCACGCGCAATCCGCAGCACCTTCTCGCTGGCGCTAATGACTACCGTACCGTGGACCTCAATCTCGTCGATCAATTGCCTATCAACCAACTCAGTGGAGACGCTTGGCTGGGAGTTTTCAAATCCTTCGATGGCGGACAACGATGGCAGAGCACGCTACTACCCGGATTTCCGCAAGATCAATCCACATTTGGTGCGAGCTCGCCGATGAAAGGGTTCGCTGCGGCTTCCGATCCAACGGTCCGCGCTGGCACGAACGGGATGTTCTATTACAGCGGCATCGCACTGAACCGGAATACGAATATCGGGGGACTGTTCCTTGCGCGGTTCATCGATCTTAACAACAAAGAAAACGGGGACGCTGCGCAATCCAGCTATCCTGCCCCGGCAACGGACCCGATCCGGTACCTGAATACAGTCGAGATTGACGCCGGCAATGCGGGCCAGTTCATCGATAAACCCTGGATCGCGGTGGACATTCCCCGCTCCGGTGCCGGAACTTGCACGATCCAAGCGCCACAAGACAACGGCACGACGGTTACACAAACGTTTCCCGGTGGAAATGTATACATCGCTTACGCGATGTTCGTCGGCGGCACGATAAATGTCCGCAGCAAGATAAACTTCTCGAAATCTAGCGATTGCGGGGCTACCTGGACGAAGCCCATCATGATCAGCCAGACCTATGACATTAACCAGGGCACCCAGGTGGCCGTGGATCCCGAGACGGGCTACGTCTACGTGGCATGGCGCGTGTTTAGCGGTTCGGGCACTGACCCTGACGCAATCGTGGTCACCGAGTCCACGGACGGTGGAAACACCTTCACAAAGGCAGTGCCTGTGCGGACTTTGACAACTTACACCGGCTCGGCAGGTCCGGCGATGTTCGATCAGAACACCAGCACGACCGAGTTCCGAGACCAGACCATGCCTGCGATCGCTGTGGACGACAGTGGAGTTGCTGGCGTTCCGGGGAAGGTGTACGTCGCTTGGGCGGAACGTGGAGTTGGGCCAAGTGGAGATGCGCGTATCCAAATTAGCACTTCTTCCGATGGTGTCACTTGGTCGGCGCCGATGGCCGTAGACAATAATGTGCTCACTGATGACAGCGGAAGCTCAATCAACGGTGGTCGCGGTCACCAGCTTATGCCAGCAATGACCTTCATAGGCGGCAAGCTGATGATTATGTACTACGACTTGCGCCTGGATGCTACTACGGGTGTGTTCACACCCAATCTAGTAAATGGTTCGCTAGTCGCG
>Ga0209166_10002459_pt1 | contig 14056 bp, 18 predicted proteins | sample Coa_R1_3_FD_187151 | JGI IMG/M metagenome (GOLD analysis project Ga0209166, IMG submission 187151) | Surface soil microbial communities from Centralia Pennsylvania, which are recovering from an underground coalmine fire - Coalmine... | ecosystem: Environmental > Terrestrial > Soil >... | reverse complement strand
TCACGGCCACGCGGGATTCGGCATGGGCAAGGCGCGCGAAGTGCCCATGGCCATCAAGAAAGGCATCGAGCAGGCCAAGAAGAACCTCATCAAGATGAACCTCAAGGGCACCACGATTCCTCACCAGGTTCTCGGCCGTTACGGTTCGGCGCAAGTGCTTCTGAAGCCCGCGAGCGAAGGCACAGGCGTGATAGCTGGCGGCCCGGTGCGCAAGGTGATGCAGGTTGCGGGGATCACCAACGTGCTGACGAAATCCATCGGCACGTCGAACCCCCATAACGTCGTCAAAGCGACTTTCGCAGCCCTGCTGGGACTGAAAGATGCCGCGCAAGTGGCCGAGACCCGCTCGAAGACCGTGGACGAAATCAGCGGCAGGCCGGCCAAGGAAAAGGCTGCTGTCAGTGAGAGCAACGCATGAGCGCGCAAAAGAAGACTCCCGAAAAAAGCTCCGGCAACGTGAAAATCAAATGGGTGGTCAGCTTTATCGGCTGCACCGACGACATGCGGCAGACCATCCGTGGCCTGGGCCTGCGGCGTTTGCATCAAGTCGTCGAGCGCCAGGACACGCCGTCCGTTCGCGGCATGATTCACAAAGTCCGGCATCTGGTGGAAGTGGTGGAGTAGGGAATGGCGAAAAAGACTGCAAGCCGTCCGCGCAAGCGCGGCCAGCACAAGCCGGCGACACCGGCATCAACATCAAAAGACCGCCGCGTGTTTACGCTCGCGGATTTGCATCCGCCCGCGGGTTCGCGCATCCGCAAGGTTCGCGTGGGCCGCGGCATCGGATCCAAGCTCGGCAAAACTTCCGGCTCCGGCAACAAGGGCCAGAAATCCCGCCGCGGCTATTCGCGCCGTCGCGGGTTTGAAGGCGGCCAGATGCCGCTGCACCGCCGCATCCCGAAGCGCGGCTTCCACAATTTGTTTGGCGTCACGTATTCGGTGGTGAACCTCGAAGAATTGAATGTTTTTCCCGCGGGCGAAACGGTCACTCCCGATTTGCTTCGCGCGCACGGTTTTGTCCGCCGCGCCACCGATCCCATTAAGGTTCTCGGCGACGGCGAATTGAAGAACAAGCTCGCGGTTCACGCGCACGCATTTAGCGCGTCGGCCAAGGAAAAGATTGCCAAGGCGGGCGGCACGTTCGAGGTGGTAGCGCAGTAGGAATGTAGGGTATCTGTATGAACCGATTCATCGAAGGCGTCAAAAACATCTTCCGCATCGAGGACTTGCGGAAACGTGTCCTGTTCACGCTGGCGCTGCTGGCGGTCTACCGTATTGGTGCGCACATTCCCACGCCCGGCATCAATGTCGCCGAGCTGACGCGGATTTTTGAGCAGGCAGCGGGCTCGGCGCTCGGCCTGTTCGACCTCTTCAGCGGCGGCAACTTCCGCCAGCTCACGATTTTCGCGTTGGGCATCATGCCCTACATCACCGCATCCATCATCCTCCAGTTGATGCAGGTGGTCTTCCCCTACCTCGAGCGCTTGCAAAAAGAGGGCGAACTCGGGCGTCAGAAAATTACCCAATACACGCGCTACCTGACCATTTTGCTCAGCATCATCCAGTCCTTGACCATCGCCGGCACGCTCGAGTCGCAGCCCAATCTGGTTTATAACCCCGGGCCCGCGTTCGTCCTGATGACCATTCTCACGCTGACCACCGGCTCCGCATTCATCATGTGGTTGGGCGAGCAGATTAGCGAGCGTGGGATTGGCAACGGCATGTCGCTCATCATTTTTGTGGGCATCGTGGTCGGCTTGCCGCGCGCCGTAAGAGATCTCTGGGACAAGGCTTTTGTAACTCACGATTGGGGCGGCAACTTCGCCCCTGCCTTGGTCATTCTTCTGGTCGTCTTGATGATCGCGGTGGTTGCATTCATCGTTTTCGTCGAAGGCGGGCAGCGCCGCATTCCGGTGCAGTACGCCAAGCGCGTGGTTGGGCGCCGCGTCATGGGTGGACAGTCTTCTTACCTGCCGCTGCGCGTCAATTCCGGGGGCGTGATTCCTCCGATTTTTGCCAGTTCCTTGCTCGCGTTTCCGGCGACCGTCGCGCTGGCCCTCAACCACAAATACGCTTTTCTGGACACCATCTATTCTTACGTCCGGTGGGGCGAGCCGCTGTACACGATCTTTTACATAACCCTGATTCTGGTCTTCGCGTTCTTTTATATCGGCATCGTCTTTAATCCCACGGAGCTTGCCGACAACATGCGCAAGAACGGCGGTTTCATTCCCGGCATCCGTCCGGGACGCACCACTTCCGACCATGTCAGCAAGATTCTGAAGCGCCTTACGCTCATTGGCGGCGTCTACCTGGCGGCGGTTTGCGTGCTCCCCGAGTGGATGATTGCCGGGATTCACCTCGACCATATCGGCTGGGGCATCGGCGCCTGGTTTGACAGCCACTTTCCGACGTGGTTCCTGAAGGGCTTGGGCGTGAATTTCTATTTTGGCGGCACGTCGCTGTTGATCGTCGTCGGCGTCGCCATGGACACGGTGCAGCAGCTCGAAGCGCAGTTGGTGATGAGGAATTACGAAGGGTTTGCACGGAAGGGCCGTTTGCGCGGCCGGCGCTAGGAGAGACAAGCGGAGTGGCTCCGGAGACTCGGGCCCTGGAAAGGCTGGACCGCGCTGTCATTTTCCTGGGGCCTCCGGGCGCGGGAAAGGGCACGCAGGCCAAGGAATTGGCCAAGCTGTATCGCGCGCCGCATCTTTCCACCGGCGACATGTTTCGCGAGCATGTCAGCATGGGTTCGCCGCTGGGCACGGAAGTGAAGCCCATCATGGCGCGTGGCGACCTGGTTCCGGATTCCCTGGTCCTGAAAATGGTCCGGGAGCGCATCGAGCGGCCGGACTGCTCGCATGGTTTTGTGTTTGACGGGTTTCCCCGGACCGTCGCGCAGGCGCAGTACTTGAGCGTGCTGCTGCGGCAGAACGGTTATCGGCCTCCGTTGGTCGTGCACTTTGCGCTCGATCCGGTGCTGGTTCTCAAGCGCATCACCGGCCGGCGCATGTGCAAGGTGGGCGGCGAGATTTACAATATTTACGAGCGCCCGCCGAAGGTGGAAGGCCGCTGCGACAACGATGGCGGCGAGCTGATCCAGCGGCCGGACGACCGGGAAGAAATTGTAGCCCCGAGGCTGGAGGCTTACGAGAAATTGACCGAGCCGCTGGTTTCGTATTACCGGAGGCTGGGCCGCTTGCACGACGTGGATGCCTCGAAGAGCATCGACGAAGTAAGGAAGCAAGTGCTCGAAATTGTGCGCAGTTCGCGCTGAGCGATGCGCCGGAAACGGGAAACGGAATTCGGCCCGGTAAGGGTCGCTGATATTCGGGGCGGTAAGCGCGGGTGAGGAGACCGGCCCGGTAAGGGCCGGTGATAAAAAGATCGGATGGCGATTCACCTCCGAAGTGCCGAAGAATTGCAGAAGATGCACCGCGCAGGGCTTATTGTTCACGAAGTCTTGACCGCGCTGCGAAGCGCCGTCAAGCCCGGCATGACCACGATGGACCTCGAGAAACTCGCCGAGGAAAAAATCGCGGGCAAGCCGGGGCACGCGGCCTTCAAGGGATACCGCGGGTACCCTTGCTCGCTGTGCACTTCGGTGAACAGCGAGATCGTTCACGGGATTCCGTCGTCCAAGCGGAAATTGCGCGAGGGCGACATCGTCTCGATTGATTTCGGGATGGAAGTGGACGGTTACTACGCGGATTCGGCGGTGACGGTTCCTCTCGGCAATGTTCGCCCGGAGGTGCAGAAACTGCTGGACGTAACCCGCGAATCGCTCGACCGCGCGATTGACAAAATGCGGGCGGGCAACCGCCTGGGCGACGTTGGCCACGCGGTGCAGACCTGGGTCGAGCAAAACGGTTTTTCGGTGGTGCGGGAATTCGTTGGGCACGGCATCGGCACCAGGATGCACGACGAACCCAACCTGCCGAACTACGGTGAGGAAGGGCGCGGCTCTCGTTTGCAGGAAGGCATGGTCATCGCTGTCGAGCCGATGGTGAATGCCGGGCGCCCGGAAGTGCGGATGCGCGACGAGTGGACCGCGGAAACTGCCGATGGCAGTCCCTCGGCGCACTTCGAGCATACCGTGGCGGTCACAGCCAACGGCCCGTGGATTCTCACGCGCCCCAAAGAAGTGACCGGCCCATCGTGGTAAAGGGGTTTTAAGTTGTAGGTTCTCAGTTTTAAGTGAAGAACGGTTGGCAGGAGCTTTTCCATAACCCATTCTTTTCTTAACTTAGAACTGAAAACTTATGACTTACAACGTGTAAAGAGGCCGGGCTTCAGCCGGCTCTGACGAACGACAGGAGAACATGGCGAAGCAGTTCGAAGACAAAAAGAAAAACGACAAGGGCGACTCCGGAAATCCCAAGGAGGACGCCATTGAAGTCATGGCCACGGTCATCGAGCCGTTGCCCAATGCCATGTTCCGCGTTGAACTGGAGAACAAGCACCAGGTCCTGGCGCACGTCTCCGGCAAGATGCGCAAAAATTTTATTCGCATTCTCGCGGGAGACAAAGTCGCGGTCGAGCTTTCGCCCTACGATTTGACGCGCGGCCGCATCGTCTACCGCTACAAGTAGTGGCGGGTCTTTAGACCCGTGATTTTGGAAATTGGCATTGTAGGCGCGGGGCTTTAGCCCCGCCTCTTCGGGAGCGCGTGGCATGAAAGTTCGGGCATCGGTAAAAAAGATTTGTGACAAATGCAAGGTGATCCACAGGCGCGGCGTGGTGCGGGTGATTTGCGTCAACCCCAAACACAAGCAGCGCCAGGGATAAAGCAGTCATAAGTGATAAGTTTTAGGTTGTAAGTAAACGACTGGCCCTAAAAGGGGTGCGGTTTCTGACTTAGAACTTATGACTTACAACTGAGAACTTGGAGAAATCATGGCACGCATCGCAGGTGTAGATCTTCCGGTCCAGAAGCGCCTCTGGGTTGGATTGACGTCGATCTACGGCATCGGGCAGGAGCGCGCGAAAAAACTCGCCGCCAAGGCCGGCGTGGATCACACAAAAAAGATTCGCGACCTGACGGAAGATGAAGTCAATCACATCCGCCAGGCCATCGAGCAGGAAGGCCGCGTCGAAGGCGATCTCCGCAAGGAGATTCAGATGAACATCCGCCGCTTGATTGAAATTCAGGCGTATCGCGGGATTCGTCACCGCCGCAATCTTCCCGTTCGCGGCCAGCGCACGCACACCAACGCGCGTACCCGCAAGGGTCCGCGCCGCGGCGCCGTCGCAGCCAAGAAGAAGACCGTCGGCAAGAAGGGCTAAGCATTTGTAGTGGCGGGTCTTTAGACCCGTGATTTTGCAGTTCGGGTTGTAGGTGCGCAGCACTGCTGCGCCTAGCTTGGCAGGATTTTAGATTTTGGCTCAGAACGAAACGGAGTGAATCGTGGCAAAAGAACCAAAAACCGCGGCAACTACGCCGGAAGGCGCAGCGCCAGGAAAACCGGCCGCAAAGCGCAAGAAAGAATTCAAGAAGAAGCGTGAGCGCCGCGTTGTCCCGCACGGTGTCGTGTACGTGGCTGCGTCGTTCAACAACACGCAGATCACCATCACCGATCCCGACGGACGCACCATGTGCTGGTCTTCCGCCGGCGCCATCGGCTTCAAGGGTTCGCGCAAGGGCACGCCGTACGCCGCGCAGCAGGCCTCGCTGGCGGCCGCGGGCGTCGCGCGCGACCAGTACGGCATGAAGAGCGTCGAAGTGCGCGTAAAGGGGCCCGGTTCCGGCCGCGAATCCGCGGTCCGCGCGCTCTCCGCCGCGGGTTTGCACATTGTTCTGATTCGCGACGTTACGCCGATTCCGCACAACGGCTGCCGTCCGCCGAAGCGCCGCCGCGTGTGACGCAGTCATAAGTTTTTAGTTTTAAGTGGTAAGTAAAACTCAAGAAGGATTTGGCCAGAGGAAAAGAAAAGTAGCCACGAACAAAGGCAAGTATCACGCAGTTCGGAGAGTGAATTTTAGCTTAGAACTTAGGACTTAAAACTTAGGACTTAAAACTTAGGACTGAGAACTAAGAACGGTTTCGTGAAGGGAGAATAGAAGTTGGCAAGACATCGTGATGCCGTCTGCCGCCTGTGCCGCAGGGAAGGGCAGAAGCTGTTTTTGAAGGGCCTCCGCTGCTTTACGGAGAAGTGCGCCATTGAAAAGCGCAACTTCGTTCCGGGGCAGCATGGCCAATCGCGGCGCCCCAAGATCGTGGGCTATGGCCTGCAGTTGCGCGAAAAGCAAAAAGTGAAGCGCACCTACGGCCTGCTCGAGCGCCAGTTCCGCAATTATTTTGAGAAGGCTGCGCGTTCCAAGGGCCATACCGGCGAGAACTTGATCATCATTCTCGAACGCCGCCTCGACAACGTCGTGTGGCGCGCGGGCCTGGCGTCCTCGCGTTCGCAGGCGCGGCAGCTCGTGCTGCACGGCCACGTCCGCGTGAACGGGAAGAAAGTGAACATTCCTTCCTACCTCGTCACCGTGGGCGAGGAAATCGCCATCAAGGAAAAGATGCACCAGAACGCCATGGTGCTCGAAGCGCGCAACGTCGCGCAAAGCCAGAACGCCGTGCCCTGGCTCGAACAGCAGCGCGAACAGTTCAAGGCCAAAGTCGTGGCTCTGCCCAAGCGCGAAGACGTGCAGACGCCGCCGATCAACGAGCAGCTCATCGTCGAGCTGTACTCGAAGTAGTCTTTGTAGTGGCGGGTCTTCAGACCCGTCACTGAGGTTTTGAGTTCCCAGTCTTTTAGCGAGCGCTGACCGCTGAGAACTCTCAAAGGTTTTGGTGGCCGATTCCGTCGGCCACAGAAAGAGGGAACAAGATGTGGAAAGGTTTTCAAAAGCCGAAGCATCTCGCGTCGGATCTCGAGTCGCTGACTGAAAAGTACGGGCGCTTCTCCGCGCAGCCGTTTGAGCGCGGATGGGGCACCACTGTCGGTAACGCTCTGCGCCGCGCGCTGCTCAGCTCCATCGAGGGCGCGGCCGTGACCGCCGTGAAGATTGAAGGAGTGTTGCACGAGTTTTCTTCGATCCCCGGCGTGGTCGAGGATGCTACCGACATTATCCTCAACCTGAAGCAGGTGCCCATCAAGCTGAACACCGATCTGCCGAAGACGATTTATCTCAACGTCGAGCAGCCCGGCCCGGTCACCTCCGCGAACATCGAGGAAGACTCGGATTTCGCGGTCCTCGACAAGAGCGTGTACATCGCCACCGTCAGCGAAGGCGGCAAGCTCCAGATCGAAATGCGCGCCAAGAACGGCCGCGGGTACGTCGCCGCCGACCGCAACTACGATGAAGATCTGCCCATCGGCTACATTCCGGTGGACAGCGTTCACTCGCCGGTGCGCAAGGTCAACTACTCCGTCGAAGCCGCTCGTCTCGGCCAGATGACCGACTACGAAAAGCTCATGATGGAAGTCTGGACCAACGGCGCCATCACGCCAAAGGACGCCATCGGCTATGCCGCGAAGCTGGTGAAGGACCACATGAGCATCTTCATCAACTTCGAAGAGCCGGTGGAAGCCATCGAGGCCCCAACAGACACTTCGCACGATCCGCGCCTCGAGCATCTGGACCGCTCCGTCGAGGAACTCGAACTTTCCGTGCGCTCGTACAACTGCCTGAAGAACGCGAATATCCAGACCATCCGCGAGCTGGTGCAGAAGAGCGAAAACGAAATGCTCAAGACCAAGAACTTCGGCCGCAAGTCCCTCAACGAGATCAAGGAAATTCTCGTCAAGATGGGCCTTTCGCTGGGCATGAAGTTCGATGAGCACGGCCGCATCATCTGGCCGCCGCTCCCGAGCCAGACCGCCGCGCCGTCCGCGGAAGACACCGTCGGTGGCGGCCTGTAGGGTACTTCGCCGCTGCCTTGTAGGTGCGGCTTTACGCCGCCATCTAGCGGGTGGTGTAGGGGCGGGCTTCAGCCCGTCCCCACGTTCTCGGTGGTTTCGTAGGGGCACGGCATGCCGTGCCCTCTCCGTGGTTTGTAGGGGCGGTCCTTGGCCACCCCGCGGTTGTCATCCCGACCCGGTCGCGCGCTTGCCCGCGGTAAGCGGGCACAAAGGGGTGGCGCGAACGGCGGTGAAGGATCTGCTTTTCGCGAGAAATTGGCATTTTGACTTTGTAAACTTAAAACTTAGAACTTAAGACTTAGAACTGGAAAAACCATGCGACATCTCAACTCCGGATCGAAACTCGGCAAGCAGCCCGACCATCGCCGCGCCGTCTTGCGCAGCCTGGTGACCAATCTGCTCCAGCACGGGCGCATCACCACCACGCTGACGCGCGCCAAAGCCGCGCGCCCCGTGGCCGAAAAAATCATCACCCTCGGCAAGCGCGACACGCTCCAGTCGCGCCGCCAGGCCGCTTCGTACCTCCTGGTGCCGTCCGTCACGCAAAAACTCTTCAGCGAAATCGCGCCCAAGTTCGGCGACCGCGCCGGCGGCTACACGCGCATCATCCGCGCCGGCAACCGCGTCGGCGACAACGCCAAGGTGGCCATCCTCGAAATCATCGGCTACCAGTACAAAGAAAAAGAAAAGAAAGAAAAAACCAAGAAGGAAGAACCCGCCGAAGCCGCCAGCTAGCAGGGAAGTTCATCCACAATGCCCTTCGAAGCTCAGGGTAAACTGAAAGCCCGGCGCTACGGGCCCCCACGTAACCTGCGGGAACGCTTTCCTGCCGCAATTTGCAATTTCGATTTTCCCCTTCCTATATTTGCTATACTTGTATAGCGAGGCTGCCATGCTGGCTATCCGTCTTCCGGAATCCATTGAGAAACGCCTTGAAAAACTGGCCCGCCGCACCGGGCGCACCAAGAGTTTCTACGTTCGCGAAGCCATCGTCGAGCACCTCGATGATCTGGAAGACCTGTACGCTGCAGAACGCACGCTCGAACGCATCCGGAGCGGTGAGGAACAGACCATTCCACTCGAAGATGCCTTGAAGCGGCATGGCCTGGAAGATTGAGTTGTCCGCCCAGGCCGACCGCGAACTGGGCAAGCTCGACCCGCAGCAAAGAAAGCGCATCTTGAAGTTTCTGGGGGAGCGCCTGGCTTCTCTGGACAACCCGCGCAGCATCGGTCAGGCACTGCACGGTTCCGAACTCGGGGAATTCTGGAAATACCGCGCCGGCGATTATCGCCTCATCTGCAAAATCGAAGACGACCGCCTGCTGATTCTTGTCCTTCGCGTCGGCCACCGCAGGGAAATCTACCGCTGACTTCCGTGTCTGCATTATCTTTTCCCTCTTCCCGGCACTACACTAAAAGAAAAGCTCTGGTGATACGTGAAACCGCGCGCTCAACCGCGCAATCTGTTCCTTATTCAACTGTCGCTTGCCGTTCAAGACTTCCGACACGATGCTGGGGGTTCCAAACACTTCGGCCAAGTGCTGCGGGACCTCGGCTTGCTCGATTTCGTCGTCGTCGGCTGCTACCGGCTGGCATGAAACCGAAAATCGAAATTCGAAAATCGAAATTGGGAAGAGGAACTGGTTCAGCGCCTCGCCGGGAGAGGGTTACTCCGCTCCCACGGGCTGCACCTGCCGTTCGATCTCCGAGCTTTTGCCGGCGCGGCGCTCGCGCTCCAAGTCGTAGAAATTCTGCAAATTCAGCCAGAACTCCGCGTTCGTCTTGAAGTAGCGCGCCAGCCGCAGCGCTGTCCCCGCGGTGATTCGGCGACGCTCATGCACGATTTCTCCAATGCGCGTCGCGGGCACATGCAGCTCGAGCGCCAGCTTGTTCACCGACAAGCCCAGCGGCTTCATGAAATCCTCCCGGAGGATTTCCCCCGGATGCACCGGGGCCATCAATTTCTCGGCTTTGCCCATGTTTATCCTCACTGACTGTGTAGCAGCGGTTTTATGCCGCGGTTGTTCCTCAGTGATAATCAACGATTTCTACGTCGTAGCAATGCCCGTCTCGCCAGACGAAGCAAACCCTCCAGGTATGCCCTGCGCTGAGCGCGCTATTGAATGCTTTAGGGGGTTCTTTGGCGGGACATGCCGGTGAGGACGCGAAGCTCGCCGACAATGAGCATGTCCGGGTTGATGGGCTCGTCGTTGCGCTCGAGGCGCACGTCGCGGTCCTCGCGGTCGAAACTTTTGCGGTATCCGCGAATAAACAGGATGACGTCCTTCTCGTGTTCGAGGCGCCCGGCGTTTTTGATGACGATGAGGAGTTTCTGAGAATCGTAATGGACGATCATCTGTCTTGAGCGGGCGGCGCACCAAATGCGAAGGTCGCCCAGAGGTGTTTCCTTGCAAGAGAGCGTCTCTTCCTGGGTGATGGTGTTCCACTCGCGGCATTTCTCCATGATGGAATCGCGAAAAGACTTCCAAACCTGGAGACAGCGCGCGACGGCGATGGCCCGATTCTGTTGTGCTTCGTAGAGGCGCTCGTCTTCGGTTAGTTTTCCCGCGAGGTATTCCTGTGCCGCCTGCTTGGTGTTGTCATCCATGGTCGGGCCCGTCCTGCAAGGAATAGTTTATACGCAGGGAAATAGACTACACGGGAAAGCGCCTGCGGCTCAATCTGAATGTGCCAAGGGCCTCGCGGCGATGTTACAATGCGGCTACTGGGTTACACACCTAATCTCACGATTCACAGGAGGCCTTGCATGCATCGCCGCGTCCCTACCCTGTTGTGCGTTGCGCTGGTACTTTGCGTTGCGACTTTGACACTTTCTGGGCGCGCTTTTGCGCAGGAGCATGCGGAGCACGCCGCGCCTGCGAAAGCGAAGCCAACCGCCGCCGCACTGATGAGCGGTTACGGCAACTGGCACCATCCGGTTTCGACGAAGAACGCACAGGCGCAGGCGTTCTTCGATCAGGGGCTGCGGCAGATTTACGCGTTCAACCATGATGAAGCGGCGCGGTCGTTCCAGCGTGCAGGCGAACTCGACCCCAAGCTGGCGATGGCGTTCTGGGGCGTGGCGGAAGCGGTCGGGCCGAATTATAACGATCCGGCGAGCGAAGACCGATTCGTGAAGGCGCATGAAGCCATTGCAAAAGCGCAGTCGCTGGCCGGCGACGCTTCGGAAAGCGAAAAAGCGTACATCGACGCGCTGGCGAAGCGGTTCCCGGCGGATCCCAAGTCCGATTTGCGCGCTGCGGCGGAGCAGTATCGCGACGCGATGCGCGACGTGGTGAAGCGCTTCCCGGACGACCTCGACGCCGCGACGCTATTTGCCGAATCGGGAATGAATCTGCATCCATGGGGACTGTGGCGAGCGGATGGGACGCCGCAAGAAGGCACTGAGGAAATTGTGGCGACGCTGGAATCGGTAATTCGCCGCGAGCCGAATCATCTTGGCGCGATTCACTATTACATTCATTCGGTCGAGGCTTCCAATTCGCCTGAGCGGGCGCTGGCGGGAGCGAATCGCCTGGCGGAGCTAGCGCCGGCTGCGGGACACATCGTGCACATGCCCGCGCACATTTATATTCGTACGGGCGATTACGAAGCCGCGCTGAAAACGAACCAGAAAGCGGCGCTGGCGGACCAGGCATACATCAAGGGCGGCGCGGCGCCGGGCATCTATTCGATGATGTATTACAGCCACAATTTGCACTTCATCGCCATGGCCGCGGCGATGAATGGGAATTATGCGGAGGCGCGCCGCGGGGCGCAGTTGCTGGCGGCCAATGTCGGGCCGCACGTGAAAGAGATGCCGCCGCTCGGAGGCTTCATGACCGTGCCGCTGGCAGTGGAAGTGCGGTTTCACAAGTGGAACGAGATTTTGAAAACGCCGGAACCGGATGCGGCGATGCCGACTGCCAATATTTTCTGGCATTTTGCGCGCGGCTTGGCGTTGGCCGGAACGGGAGATTTGGACAGGGCCGAAGCAGAGCACAAAATCGTGAGCGCTGCCGAAGAGCAGACTTCACCGGACGCGGTTTTCCAGATGCCCATCAACAACAAGACCAAAGACATTTTGAAGATTGCGGAAAATGTGCTGGGCGCGAAAATCTCGCTCGCGAAAAATGATATGGATGCGACGGTGAATCAACTTCGCACTGCGGTCGCTACCCAGGATTTACTGAAGTACGACGAGCCGGAGGACTGGTTCTATCCTGTGCGCGAGAATCTCGGTGCGGTCTTGATGAAAATCGGCGACTACGCCGGGGCCGAAGAAGTATTTCGCGCCGATCTGGCAATCCACCCGCGAAACCCGCGTTCGCTTTTCGGTCTTGAGCAAGCGTTGAAGTCGCAGGAAAAAGCTTACGATGCGGGGTTCGTCCGCAAACAATTTGACGCGAACTGGAAAGGCGCGGCACGCCCGACTCTCGACGACCTCGTGTGACGGTTAAAGGAATTTGATTCGGAAGCTTGCGGCGGCGAACAAAGAAACCTTAGAAAACACCTTGGGGTTTGTCGCTGCTCAGATATTGCACGCCGTAGCGAAGCAGGTTTTGCTCCGGAAGCTCCTGCACAAAAACGATGCGCGCGGCGACGAAGATGGCAGCCTGCCCTGAACTGTACGGGGCAGCAACTTCAATCAGCGTCTGCTCCATGTACCGGCTGGTGCTCTTGAAACGCAAGCCGCCGCGCGAAATGTCTTCGCACTGGACAAATTCTTCGCCGCGCTCGGGGTGACGCACCAGCCCCATGTAATTCACCTTAATGCGCGGATACTTGCGTCGATTGACGCCGGATGGGCCAGATTTTTGCGCCGGTTTTCCGCCAAGTGACGGCGGCTCCTGCGCGCGCTTTTCTTCAGTCGAAGGCAAAGTAAAGACGGAAGTGCCTGGAGACTGGGAAGAACCCGCGGGCGCGGAAGGTTGTGGGGGCCGGAACGGAGAAGTAACGGAAACCGGGGCGTCAGAGGCTGGCAACCCTCCAACAATTAGGTCGGAGGGCGTCAACGCTGAGTAAGCGGACGCGCAGCTCTGGGTTTGTGCTACTCCCGGAAATGGAAGTTGACCTGGAGAATTGAACGCCGGAGCCAGCGCGGGCGGAGACGAGACACGATGGGGCGGCGCTATCGGCGCTGGCGGTTGCGTGGGAGTGGCGCCAGATGGACCAACGCTGGTGGAGGCCGCCGGCAGCGCACCGGGCTGGCCCACTCTCCAGATGGTGGAATTGCCGCAGCGCTTGCAATAGCGCAAAACGCCATCGTTGGTGGCAACGACATCCGCTTCGATGCTGTGCTCGTCAAGACGCTCGAACGTTTGACACACATTGCAGACCAGAGTGAGGACACCGAATTCCTGTTCCTTTGGGTTGGGAGGAGGGAATTCCATCTCCCAGAAATTTTCAACGTGATCAAAGAAAGCAACGCCGTACCGGTAAACTCCGGAGTCTTCACCGATTTGGCCGACCACGCGGATCTCGGCTTCCTTGTTGCGTTCGGGCCATCGAAGAACCATCTCCTGTTCAGGACAAAGCTTGTGCTGGGAGAGAAGACCTGCACCGTGCAGGCTGAGGAGAATGGTCTTCGTCTGCTCGGAGAAAATCTTGCCCGCCAAATCGGAGCCGATCAGGATGATGGGAATCTCCTTGGGGATGCGTCCGCTTCTGCGCACAACCTGCAGGGGCAAGAGAGGGGCCACAAACAGGGTGCGCGAGGACCAATTTCGTACCCAGGTTTGAGTTCTAAGTTGTCAGTTTTCAGTGTTGAAGCGCCTGTGTGGGACACAGAGCAGGCCTCACCCTTCGAATAGACTTGCGACGAAGGTTCCGGTTTGGAAATTTCCGATCAAACTGTTTCAAATCGAAACACAGACTACGACGACAAGGTTCGGTGGGGACCCGTGAATTCAAGAGGCTTCCACCGCCCGGCAGGCCTCACTCTTGACGCAGGGCGACGATGGGATCAACTAAGGTGGCGCGCCGAGCGGGAAGGTAACAGGCACAAAGCGAAACCACTAACAACCCCGTGGTTACGCACACCAGGGTCAAAGGATCGTAAGAGGGAACGTTGAACAAAAGGTCGGCCCAGTTCCGGCCGCACTCCCAATAAGTCAAAGAGGCTTGCGGTGACATTCTGCGCGGGGATGCGTTCGGCCTCCTCGATTCCCGTCATGGTTACGACGAAGTTCCG
>Ga0209166_10002458_pt1 | contig 14074 bp, 15 predicted proteins | sample Coa_R1_3_FD_187151 | JGI IMG/M metagenome (GOLD analysis project Ga0209166, IMG submission 187151) | Surface soil microbial communities from Centralia Pennsylvania, which are recovering from an underground coalmine fire - Coalmine... | ecosystem: Environmental > Terrestrial > Soil >... | reverse complement strand
GCGGCGCACGCCTGCCCGGAGCAATCGGGATGGTATTACCGAATTGCGTAAAACCGCAATCTAAGGCGCCACATGTAACCCCTTGCTCATGATCATGATGCGCGGCAGCCTGCGGGCGTCCCGATCGTGCCGGATTGCCCGGTTTGACGGCACAGTCGAGCGCCCCAGGGGGCCACAGTCACCTTCATGACCCGTGGGCGGCCTCGTGCACGGCGCGGATGGCCTCAGGAAGGGAGCCGATCACGTCGCCCGCCCCGATCGGCGCCTCGCCACTGGGCAGCTGACCGGCGCCGCCCGCTGCGTAACGGGCCGCAATACCGTGCAGGTACGCCGCTGCTGCCGCCGCCTCGCGGGCGTCAAGCCGCTGGGCGAGCAGGGCGCCCGCCAGCCCCGCGAGCACGTCGCCGGTGCCGGCGGTGGCCAGCCAGCCGGTACCGGTCGGGTTGACCAGCAACGGGCCCTCACCGGCCGCCGCGATCACGGTCGTGGAGCCCTTGAGCAGGACGCAGCAGCCGAACCTTCCGGCCGCCGCGCGCGCGTACTCGGCCCGCTTCTCGGGGACATCGGCCGGGTCAGCGCGCAGCAGCCGGGCCAGTTCCCCCGCGTGCGGGGTGAGCAGGGTGGGCGCCGGGCGGCCGGTGAGCAGTTCCGGGGACTCGGCGGCGAGCGTGAGCCCGTCGGCGTCCACCAGCACCGGCAAGCCTGTGGCGAGCACCGCATCGAGCCGGCGGCGGGCCGCCTCGTCGGTGCCCATGCCGGGCCCGGCCAGCCAGGCCTGTACCCGGCCAGCGGCGGCGATGTCGTCGCCGGTGTCCCCGGTCACCGTGATCACCGCCTCCGGCCAGTGCTGCCGCACCACGGCCGCGGCGCGCTCGGCCGTCACCAGCCGGACCATGCCGGCCCCCCCGCGCAGCGCCCCGCCCACGGCGAGCACCGCCGCTCCGGTGAACCGGTCGCTGCCTGCCGCGATGCCCAGCACCCCGCGGCGGTACTTGTCCGACTCGCGGCCCGGCCTGGGCAGCAGCGCGGCTACGTCCCCGGCGCCGTAGGCGGACGCGGCGGGCGCGCGCAGGTACGGCACCAGGCCGATGTCGACCAGGTGCGCCAGCCCGGCGCGGCCGGCGCCGGGGTCCACCAGCAGCCCGGTCTTCCAGGTGCCGAACGTGACCGTGACGTCGGCCCGGACGGCCGGCCCGGTCACCTCGCCGGTGTCCGCGTCCACCCCGCTGGGCAGGTCCACCGCGACGACCCGGGTGCCGTGGCCGGCCCGCGCGCCCTCGGCCAGCGCGGCGAGGGCGGCCTGCGCGTCCCGCAGCCCGCCCCGGCCACCGATGCCGAGCAGCCCGTCGAGAACCAGGTCCGCGCCGTTCATCGTGGCCGCCAGGTCCGGGTCGCCGGGCTCGGTCACCCGGCCGCCTGCTGCCCGCAGCGCGGCCGCGCCCCGCCCGTGCACCCGGGACCCCGCTGCCACCGCCGTCACCCGCGATCCGCGGCGGGCCAGCCGGGCCCCCGCGTACAGTGCGTCGCCGCCGTTGTCCCCGCTGCCGGCCAGCACCACCACGCGCGACCCGTATACCCGCGGCAGCAGGCCGGCGCACACGGCCGCAAGCCCGGACGCGGCGCGCTGCATCAGCGCACCCGGCGGCAGGCTGGCCATGAGTTGCTGTTCGGCGGCCCTGATGTCCGCGACGGCGTGTGCGTTCCTCATGCCCCGGCTCTCAATCCTCGGCCACCACGAATGCCACGCTGACACCTCCGTCGTGGGTCAGTGACACGTGCCATCGGCGCACTCCCAGGTGGTGCGCGGCGTCGGCCACGGTGCCCCGCACCGTCAGGGCGGGCCGGCCTGCCTGATCGTGCCCCAGCTCCACGTCGGCCCAGCGCAGCCCGGCCGGGGCGCCGAGCGCCTTGGCCACCGCCTCCTTGGCGGCGAAACAGGCGGCCAGCGACGCGGTCGGCGCGGCTCGTTCGCCCTCGGTGAACAGCCGGGCGGCGAGGGCCGGGGTGCGGCGCAGCGCCCGGTCCAGGCGGGCGATGTCGACCAGGTCCACGCCGATGCCAACGATCACTCCCCAAGCCTGCCATGCCGCGCGGCGCAGCCTGTGGCTTACCGGGCTGCCATGATCCCGGCACCTGCCGTAACGGCCGGCCGCTCTGCCAGGCCTGGGCACAAGCGCCCGACTGTTGCTGGGCTGGGCGTGGATGATCAGCACGGCTCCCCTGGCTGGCATGCGCAGCCGCACGATCTCCCGGCCCAGGCTCGCCGCCCTTCCGCCACCGCCCAGGCAGCGATCCCGAGCGCGGCCACGCCGTCGAGCCACCACGCGCCCCACAGCGTGTTGGCGGCCAGCCCGGCGAAGACCGCGATGGCGAGGTAGGCGCACAGCAGGTTCTGCGTTCCTTCCCCCGCGGTGGCCGATGATCCGAGGCGGGCGCCGATGCGTCGTTTGGCCAGCCCGAGGGCGGGTTCGAAAATGGCCGTGCCAGCAGTGAGCACCAGCCCGGCGATACTGGTACCTGCATGCTCACCGGTCACAACTGCACGGATCGCCTCGACGGCGATGTAGGGGGCGAGCAGGAAGAAGCTGACCGCCACCAACTGCTGCGCGCGGCGTTCGGAGGTGGCGCTGGCCAGCCGGGTTCCGGTGAACCGCCAGATGACGATGATGCTCGCCATGGCCTCAATGCCGCTGTCCAGGCCGAACCCGAGCAAGGCGACCGATCCGGCGACCACCGCGGCGCCGATCGCTACGCCGCCTTCGATACCCATCCACGCCAGGGTGATCCAGGACAGCGTCTTCGCCAGGCGGGCGCGGCGGAGCCAGTCCGCCGACACCGCCACTTGCCCGCTGATCTGGTACCGGCCGGTGCCAGCCATGGCATGGCTGTCGACACGGGGAGGCTGAGGAAGCGGCGAGATCATGGTGTCTCGAAGTGTTCCAAGACGGTGTCGTTCTCCCAGGCGGGCCTGCCGGGGTCGTGCGCCCGCACCTTGTGCGGCCAGGCCCGCACCCGCCCCGGGTCGCAACTCCATATGGCTCATTCGCAGCTACCCGGCAGGTCGAGGGACGCCAGGATGCGCAGGCCATCGGCCAGCCGGTCATCACCCAGCTCATAACGGACCCGGCGGCCTTCCGCCGTCGCGGTCACCAGCCCGCACTCGCGCAGGCAGGCCAGGTGGTTGGACAGGTTCGCCCGGGTGGTCCCGAACTGCTCGGCCATCTCCGCCGGATATCCGGCGCCGCCGATCAGGTGGACCAGCACCCTGCGGCGAGTCGGATCGGCCAGCGCCATCCCGATGCGGGCAAGCGTTCCCAAGTCAAGTGCTGTTGATTCAGTCACACCTGAACTATACAGTCTCTGCTGAATCACACAACCTATGGGCCATCGCACCCAGGTGACTACTCTGGCACTAGCGCCGCCCCGATTCTGCTGTCGTCACACGCTTAACCGCCCCGGCGAACCGCACTCTGCCGAATCGCCGCAGGTCACGACCCGAATGGCGACTGCGGAACGCTAGGGCAGCGAGCGGATGGCGGCGGCCAGGTTGTCGGCGAGGCGCTGGGCGTGCTCGTGATCGGTGGCCTCGACCATGACCCGCACCGCGGGCTCGGTGCCGCTCGGCCGGACCAGCACGCGGCCGGCCGTGCCGAGTTCCGTCTCCGCCGCGGCGACCGCTGCTGCCAGTTCCGGCGACCTCGCGGTGCGTTCCTTGTCCACCCCGGAAACGTTGACCAGCACCTGCGGGTAGCGCGTCATCACCCGGGCCAGGTCCGCCAGGGTGATCCGCTGGCGAGCGGCGGCGGCGAGCAGGTGCAGCGCGGTGAGCATGCCGTCGCCGGTGGTGGCATGGTCGAGCATGATGATGTGCCCGGACTGCTCACCGCCGATCACGAAGTGGCCGGCCCGCATCGCCTCCAGCACGTACCGGTCGCCGACCGCGGTCTCCACCACGTTGATCCCGGCCTTCGCCATCGCCCTGCGGAAGCCCAGGTTGGACATGACCGTGGCCACCACGGTGTCGCCAGTCAGCATGCCGCGGGCCTTGAGTTCCAGGGCGAGGATCGCGAGGATCTGATCTCCGTCGATCATCTCGCCGTTGGCGTCCACCGCCAGGCAGCGGTCCGCGTCACCGTCGTGTGCGATCCCGGCGTCCGCGCCGTGCTTGGTCACCGCCGCCGACAGCGCCTCCAGGTGCGTGGAGCCGCAGTCGGCGTTGATGTTCTCGCCGTCCGGCTCGGCACCGATCGCGATCACGTCGGCGCCGGCCCGGCGCAGCAACTGTGGCGCGAGCGCCGAAGCGGCACCGTGCGCACAGTCCACCACCACGCGCAGGCCGGTCAGCGAGGCGGTGCCGCGCGCGGTGTGTCCCCGCCAGGCGGCGTTTACCCCGTGGGGAGCGCCCAGGTCCGCCGTGCCGGGCTGGGAGGCCAGCAGGTGGGCGAGGTAACGCTCGCGCTCCCCGCCCGCGTCACGGACCCGGCCAAAGCCGCCGGTGGGCAGCGTCCCGGCCCTGCCGGGGGCGGCCATCCGCGCCTCGATCTCGTCTTCGGCGCCGTCCGGGAGCTTGAACCCGCCCCGGGCGAACAGCTTGATCCCGTTGTCCCGCGCCGGGTTGTGGCTGGCCGACAACATGACGCCAAGGTCGGCACCGAGCGCGGCGGTCAGGTAGGCGACGCCGGGCGTCGGGATGACGCCCAAGCGGAGCACGTCCACTCCGGCGCCGGCCAGGCCCGCCACCACGGCGGCCTCGAGGAACTCGCCCGAGGAGCGCGGATCGCGGCCCACCACGGCGACCAGGCGGGCACCGTTGTGGCCGGAGGCCCCGTTATGCCCGGGCGCCGTGGCCGCCCGCGTGTCTTGCAGCATCCCGGCGGCAGCCGTGGCGAGGTCCATGGCCAGCTGGCCGGTCAGGTCCTCGCCGGCGACCCCCCGGACACCGTCCGTACCGAAAAGCCGGCCCATGGAGCGAACCCCCGCTGTCGGCGTGCCGCTTTCGCCGGAAACTGTGGTGCCTGTTCCCGGTGTTAGCGCTTGGAGTACTGCGGCGCCTTCCGGGCCTTCTTCAGCCCATACTTCTTGCGCTCCTTGATCCGGGCGTCACGGGTCAGGAAGCCGGCCCGCTTCAGGGTGGACCGGTTCTCCGGGTCCACCAGGGTGAGCGCGCGCGCGATCCCCAGCCGCAGCGCACCCGCCTGCCCGGTCACTCCGCCGCCGGTGACCCGCGCGACCACGTCGAACTGGCCCTCGGCACCGAGGGTGACCAGCGGCTCGCTGATCAGCTGCTGATGCACCTTGTTGGGGAAGAACTTCTCCAGCGGGCGGTCGTTGACCAGCCACTGCCCCGTGCCCGGCGCGATGCGGACCCGCGCGATGGCCTCCTTGCGGCGGCCGGTGCCTATCGCCCTGCCGGTCACCACCGGCCGGGCGCCCGCCCGGTGGCCCGCGTCCGGGGCCGTCTCCGTGGTGTACTCCGACAGGTTCGCTTCGGCGTCTTCCGCTACCTGCGCGCCCGCGCCCTCATCGCGCTCCTGTGTGCTGGTGGACTCAGCCACGGTACCCTTCCTCGCGCTTGGTCATCGGCTCGTCACAAGCCTCGTTCTCGCTATGCCTGCGTGCCCGGCGGCGTTACTCGCCGCTCGCGGGCTGTGTCCTGGCCGGCTGGGCGACCTGGGTGATGGTGAAGGGGGCCGGCTGCTGCGCCTGGTGCGGGTGGTCCGGCCCCGCGTACACCTTGAGCTTGCGCAGCATGTTCCGGCCTAGCGTGTTCTTGGGCAGCATTCCCCGGACGGCGCCTTCGACCAGCCGCTCCGGATGCTTGGCGAGCAGTTCCGCGTAGTTCATCGAACGTATGCCGCCCGGGTAGCCCGAGTGCCGGTAGACGTGCTTATCGGCCAGCTTGTTGCCGCTCAGCGCGACCTTCGCGGCGTTGACCACGATGACGAAATCACCGGTGTCCAGGTGCGGCGCGAAAATGGGCTTGTGCTTTCCCCGCAGCAGGATCGCCACATGACTGGCCAGGCGGCCGAGCACGACATCAGAGGCGTCGATGACGTGCCACTGACGCTGGATGTCAGCGGCCTTGGGGCTGAAAGTGCGCACAGTCGTAAGCCTTCATCTGTGGGACCTGTTCCGGACCCGCGCCCTGGGCGAGCCCGGCAGCGAGGAGTCCGCCGCACCAGCCGCCACACGGCCTCACGCGGAGCGAGGCGCTGCGGGCATGCTGATGCACATGGACGTCTGGTAAGGATACCGGCCCTCGCCGATGACGGCAAAGCGAAGCTCCCGATAGGGCCTGGCCTGGCCCGTTGCACCGCTCAGGGCGGGTACCGGCCGAACACTCCAGGCAGACAGGTGCCAGGCCGAGGGGAACTGGCTGTCCGGGCGATTGAAAATGCCTGACCGCGCTATGCGAAGCCCGAGGAAGGATACGCTCGCGCCATGGGCTATCCGGATCTGCAGGACGGCCGGCCCCCGCGCAGCCGTGCGGGTGCCGGGCTGTCAGGCAGCCCCGATCCTGCAGAGATGCCCGGTGAGGAGGAAACGGGGTACCGTTCACCGCTGGTTCTGGGCGCGGATGGGGGCGCGCGGCGAGGCAACGGCCCGGCGGACCGGCCCGCCTACCCCAGCGATCCCGGCGGAGCTGGCGGCGGCAGGGCGCAGGGCGGCTCGGGCTACCGCGGCTCGGGCTTCAGCGGTCCGCCCTACCGCGGCGACAGCGGCGGCTTCCGCAACCCCGGCCCCAGCAGCACCAGCAGCAGCCCGGATAACAGGAGCCTGGCGCGTGGCGCCCCGGGATATGGCGGCGACGCCGGTGGCACCGGCAGCGGCACCGGTGCCGGCACCGGCAGCCCGGGAAACGACGGCCAGCGGCCCGGGCGCATCGGTGCGCACCGGGCCGTCCCGCGCACGGGTGCGCAGCCGGCCACCAGGCCAGCCGCCGGGCCCCAGGACCAGTGGCTGTCCAGCCCACCCTCCGCTGGCCCGGACAGCGGTCCCAGCCGCTCTGTGACCGGCCCACAGCATGCGACGCGGCCCGCGCCCGTAGAAGGCCGATCCTGGCCCTCCAGCCTCATCACGGCGGCTCCGGAAAACCGGTCGCGACCGCCGGGAGATCCTGCCACCGCGGCACGGCCCACGGGCCGCAGGCGGGCCTCTTCGGGCCCGGATGACCGGGCCGGGGCCCTCCACCGCCGCCCTACGGACGGTGGCCGTGGCTGGCCGGGGTCACCTGCCCCGACGGGCCCGCGGGTGCCGGGCCCGCAGGTGCCGGGCCCGCAAGAGCCGGCCCGGCCACGCCCGGACAACCCGGACGACGAACCGGGTCTGGCCGTCACCCGGGAGCGGCCGGGCGCCCGCCGCGCCGCACCACCGGGCGGCGCGCCCCCGCCCGCAGGCCGGCTCGGCCCGATCCGCGGCTACCCGCCGCGACCGGGCCAGCCCGATCCGGTCTACCCGCCGGGTCAGTTCTCACCGTGGAACCGGGCATCCACACGCGCCGCCTGGCTGGGCGTCGCGAGCGCCAGGGACGGCCCGGCCGCGGCCGACGCGGAACCCGGTTATTCTGCCCTCGCGCTGAGCGACGCAGCCGCCGACCTGACCTCCACGCAGACCTGGGCCGTCATCGACGACGAACCGCCGCCCAGTCCCTCGGCCGCGCCGGGCACCCGCCGGGACTGGGGCTCGCACGCCGAGGAGGCCAGCCCGGGATGGCAGCGCAGCGCCGGCGGCCGCACCACCGGTGGGAGCGCTGCCACCGCCCGGGGCGCGGGGCCCGGCGACCGGCTGGGCCACCGGCCAGGTGCCGCGGGATTCAATGCGGGCGGCCAGGGCGCCGCCGGGCTGGCCGCCGGCGAAGGGCTGCACGCGGCCGCCAGCGAAGGCCTGCACGCGGTGGCCGGAGGGTCGGCTGACACCGGGCGTGCGCCCAGGCGTCCCGGCGGGCCGGCCCCGGGGCTGGCCGGGGCGAGCGACCGGCTGGACAGCACGGCCAGCCGCCTAGGCGGCACTGGCGGGCGGCTGGGCAGCGCGGCTGAGGGCCTGGGCGGGATGGGTGCCAGGAACCGCGTGGAGCCCGGCGGGCTGGTAGCGCGGCGGGCGGCGGAGCGGCAGGTCCCGACGGCCTTCGGCGAGACCGAACCCGGACGGCGGTCCCGGGCCGCGGCCCGTGTGGCAGCCGATAGCCTCGTGGCGGCCGACGACAACGCAGCGGTCACCGGCCGCCGGGGCCGCGCCGGCCGGCGTTCCGGCAAACGCGGCGGGCGGCACAACATCATGATGGCCGGGCTGCTGCTGGCGCCGGTTCTGGTCGTGGTGCTGGTGGTCGGCGGATACGTGTATCTCAGCAGCAGGCACACGCCTGCCGCGCCCCGTACGGCCGCAAGCATCCATCCCAGCGCGGCGCCGGGCCCGGCCGCGGCCGGCCTGGGACCGTGGAAGCACATCGAGAGCCGCAGCCAGGACCCGGTGCCGCTGACCGTCACCGAGCTCTTTCCCGCGAAGTTCGCGCAGGGCGGCGAGGCCGGGACGCTGACCGTCAGCAAGTCGGGCAGCAAGTGTCCGCGCGAGGTGATCGGCTCGAAGCTGGCTTCGGCGATCCGCAAGGCGGGCTGCACCCAGGTGCTGCGGGCCAGTTACCTATCCACCGACCGCAAGATCATGGCCACGGTCGGGGTGCTGAACCTGGCGAACGCAACCGCGGCCGAGAAGGCGGGCAAGGCGGCCGGTGCGATGGAGTTCATCAAGCAACTGCCGTCCGCCCACGGCCCCACGCGCAACATCGCCAAGGGCACCGGCATCGTTGAGGCCGAGTTCAAGGGACACTATTTGATCCTGACCTGGACGGAGTTCGCCAACCTGCACGCACCGTCGGGCAAGAAACAGAAGCAGCAACTGGTGGCGTTCTCGGCCGGTCTCGTCGCCGGAACCGCCAACGTCAGCCTGACCACCCGGATGGTGACCGGGCATCCGCCGGGGGCTACCAGCAATTCCTGACCGCGGGAGCTATGCGCGTTGGGAGCATGCGCGCTCGGCCGCAGACGGGCCCGCCAACGGCACGGTACGCGCCCGCCGGGCCGTCGCAGCGCGGGCGGCCAGGTCGGCGTCGGCGGGATAACCGACCTCCTCCAGGCACAGCCCGTGCGGGGCGACCACGGGTACGGCCGGGTCCCGGACCCGGGCCGCCAGCACCCGGGCGGGCCACCCGGCAGGACGGCTGCCATCCCCGACGTTCAGCAGGGCACCGACCAGCGCGCGCACCATGTTGTGGCAGAAGGCGTCCGCCAGCACGGTCGCCTCGGCCAGCGCCGGCCCGGACCGGGACCAGTCCAGGCGGAACAGCGTGCGCACGGTGCTGGCGCCGTCGCGGCGGCGGCAGAACGCAGCGAAATCGTGCTCGCCCAGCAACAGGTGGGCCGCCTCGTTCATGGCATCGACGTCGAGCCGCCTCCGGTGCCAGAGCGTGTGGTTGCGGGCCAGTGGGTCGGCCAGGGCAGGGTCATCACAGACCCGGTAGGCGTAGCGCCGCCAGCTCGCGGAGAACCGGGCGTCGAAGCCCGGCGCGGCGAGCGTGAGCCGGTGTACCCGCACGTCGGGTGGCAGCAGCCGGGCCAGGCGCCGGGCCGCGTCGCTGCCGCCGTCCGCCCAGCGGCCGGCCGGGATGTCGGCGTGCGCGACCTGGCCGCGCGCGTGGACGCCGGCGTCGGTGCGGCCCGCCACGGTCAGGGCCGCCGGCTCCGCCAGGCGCAGCACCCGGGCCAGGGCGTCTTCGAGGGTCTCCTGGACGGTCCGCTGGCCGGGCTGACGCGCCCAGCCGGAAAAGCCGGCGCCGTCGTAACCGATGTCCAGCCGGACCCGGACAACCGCGAGGCCAGTCACGGGACCGCCAGGCTCAGTGCCCTCGTGCCCCATGGCCGGCCCTCGCGTGAGTTACTTGGCTTCTCCCTCGGAGGCGTCCTCGTCCTCGGACTCGGCAGTGGCGGAGTACTCGGCCGCGGCCTCATGCTCCGCCGCCGCGGCCGCGTGCTGCTCCGCGGCGGCCTCGTGTTCGGCGGCAGCCGCTTCGTGCTCCTCGGCCGCGGCCTCATGCTCGGCAACCGCAGCCTCCTGCTCCTCGGCTGCCTCGGCGTCGGCGGGCGCCTCGGCCCTCGGCCGGGAGGTGCGGGCCGGAGCGGCCGGGCGGCGTGAACGGCGGCGCCGTGATGGGGCGGACGTGGCCGCTTCCTCGACAAGTTCGATGACCGCCAGCGGCGCGTTGTCACCCTTGCGCGGCCCGATCTTGGTGATCCGCGTGTAGCCGCCGTGGCGGCTAGCGAACCGCGGGCCTATCTCGCTGAACAGGGTGTGCACGACGCCCTTGTCCGTGACCACCGTGAGCACCTCGCGGCGCGCGTGCAGGTCACCCCGCTTGGCGAAGGTGATCAGGCGCTCCGCGTAGGGCCGCAGCCGACGGGCCTTGGCCTCGGTCGTGGTGATCTTGCCGTGCTCGAACAGGGCCGTGGCGAGGTTCGCCATGATGTGCCGCTGATGGGCCGAACTGCCACCCAACCGTGGGCCCTTGGTGGGCGTGGGCATGGAAGCCTCTCTCCTTGGTTCTGCCTGGCGGGCCGGGCCCGTCAGTACTGCTCGGTCTCCACGTAGCTCTCGTCGTCGTCCGCGCTGTAGTTGTCCACGGCGCTGCCGGGGTCAAAGCCAGGCGGGGAGTCCTTGAGCGTGAGCCCCATGTCGGCCAGCTTCTGCTTGACCTCTTCGATCGACTTGGCGCCGAAGTTGCGGATGTCCAGCAGGTCCTGCTCGCTGCGGGCGACAAGCTCGCCGACCGTGTGGATGCCCTCGCGCTTGAGGCAGTTGTAGGACCGGACGGTGAGGTTCAGCTCCTCGATCGGCAGCGCCAGGTCCGCGGCCAGCGCGGCATCCGTGGGCGACGGGCCGATGTCGATGCCCTCGGCGTCCACGTTCAGCTCCCGGGCCAGGCCGAACAGCTCGACCAGGGTCTTGCCCGCGCTGGCGACCGCATCGCGCGGCCGCATCGAGGGCTTGGTCTCGACGTCGATGATCAGCCGGTCGAAGTCGGTCCGCTGCTCGACACGGGTCGCCTCCACCTTGTAGGTGACCCGCAGCACCGGCGAGTAGATCGAGTCGATCGGGATCCGGCCGATCTCCTGGCCGGGCTGCTTGTTCTGGGCGGCCGACACGTAACCGCGGCCGCGCTCGACCGTCAGCTCCATTTCGAGCTTGCCCTTGCTGTTCAGCGCGGCGATGTGCAGGTCGGGGTTGTGCACCTCGACGCCCGCCGGCGGCGCGATGTCTGCCGCGGTGACCTCACCGGGCCCCTGCTTGCGCAGGTACATGACGACTGGCTCGTCCTGCTCCGAGGAGACCACAAGCTCCTTCAGGTTCAGGATGATGTCCGTGACGTCTTCGGTCATCCCGGCCACGGTCGAGAACTCGTGCAGCACACCCTCGATCCGGATGCTTGTCACCGCCGCACCGGGGATAGACGAGAGCAGGGTCCGCCGCAGCGAGTTGCCGATGGTGTATCCGAATCCCGGCTCGAGTGGCTCGATGACGAACCTTGAGCGGAACTCGTCCACCGACTCTTCGGTCAGGGTGGGACGCTGGGCGATGAGCATGACTACCCCTCTCCGCGACGCCCGCTATATGACGCCGCGATCTTCGGCGGCGGCTGGTGCCGCCGCCTGGCCCGCGGTACGCGCGCCGCGGGCCGGTTCTTGCGTTACTTCGAGTAAAGCTCGACAATGAGCTGCTCTTGCACCTGCGTGTCGATCTGCGCGCGGGACGGCATGGTATGCACGAGCACGCGCATCTTGTCCGGGATGACCTCGAGCCAGGCCGGCACCTGGCGCTCGCCGGCCTCGGCCCGGGCGACGATGAACGGGGTCAGCTCCAGCGACTTCGGCAGCACCTCGACGATGTCAGCCTCGCTCACCCGGTAGGACGGGATGTCCACCCTGCGGCCGTTGACCAGGAAGTGCCCGTGCCGCACCAGCTGGCGGGCCATGTCCCGGCTCTTGGCAAACCCGGCGCGGTAGACCACGTTGTCGAGGCGGCTCTCCAGGATCTGGAGCAGGTTGTCGCCGGTCTTACCGCGCTTGCGGGAGGCCTCCTCGTAGTAGCCATGGAACTGCCGCTCCAGGATTCCGTAGATCCGGCGCGCCTTCTGCTTCTCCCTGGTCTGGAGCAGGTACTCGCTCTCCTTCGGCCGGTTGCGGCCGTGCTCCCCCGGCGGGTAAGGCCGGATCTCGATCGGGCACTTCGGCGAGTCGCATTTGGCGCCCTTGAGGAACAGCTTCATCTTCTCGCGGCGGCAGAGCTTACAGTCCGGTCCCGTGTACCGAGCCATGTGTCAGTTCCTCTCAGACCCGGCGCCGCTTCGGCGGGCGGCAGCCATTATGGGGGACCGGCGTAACGTCCTGAATTGAGCCCACCTCCAGGCCGGTCGCCTGCAGCGACCGGATGGCGGTTTCCCGGCCCGAGCCGGGGCCCTTCACGAACACGTCGACCTTCCGCATGCCGTGCTCCATGGCGCGCCGGGCGGCGGCCTCCGCCGCCATCTGGGCGGCGTACGGCGTCGACTTACGCGACCCCTTGAAGCCCACCTGGCCCGAGGAGGCCCAGGAGATGACATTCCCGACGGGGTCGGTGATCGAGACGATCGTGTTGTTGAAGGTGCTCCTGATATGAGCGTGCCCGTGGGCGATGTTCTTGCGTTCCTTCCGGCGCACCTTCTTGGCGGCGCCGGTGCGGCTCTTTGGAGGCATCTGCTTCCTGTTCGCGAGGTCGTCGGTCCGGGTGCGGACTACTTCTTGCCGGCCTTCTTCTTGCCGGCCACGGTCTTCTTGCGGCCCTTACGGGTCCGGGCGTTGGTCTGCGTGCGCTGGCCGTGGACCGGGAGCCCACGACGGTGGCGGATGCCCTGGTAGCAGCCGATCTCCACCTTGCGCCGGATGTCCGCCTGGACCTCACGGCGAAGGTCACCTTCGACCCGGTAGGTGCCGTCGATCCAGTCGCGGAGCTTCACGAGGTCGTCGTCGGACAGGTCGTGCACCCGGATGTCGCCGCTGACGCCAGTCGCCTCGAGCGTCTGGCGGGCGCGGGTCCGGCCTATCCCGTAGATGTAGGTGAGGGCGATCTCAAGGCGCTTCTCGCGCGGGAGGTCGACACCAACCAGGCGTGCCATGTGCGGGCAGTTCTCCTTCTCTTCGCGGAGGTCTTACACACCGCGTCCCGCCCCTGCCCAGGACGGGCCCCGGCCTCCTTCCGGGGGCTGCCCGCGCCGGCTGGTACCGGCCCGCGGGCTGCGGTGCGCCTGATGACGCGGTTACCCCTGGCGCTGCTTGTGCCTCGGGTCTGCGCAAATGACCATGACACGGCCATGCCGGCGGATGATCCGGCATTTGCTGCAGATCTTCTTCACGCTCGGCTTGACCTTCATCACGGTCTCCTCATGGGGGCCGGGCAAATGCCCGGCCGGTTCGTTGCCTGTGTCTGTGTCGCAGCGGTTGCCCGCCCCTGGGCGCGGGCGGCGTTCCCGCGGGTCTTACTTGTACCGGTAGACGATGCGTCCGCGGCTCAGGTCGTAGGGGCTCAGCTCCACGACCACTCGGTCATCGGGGAGGATCCGGATGTAGTGCATTCGCATCTTTCCGCTGATATGAGCCAGGACTTTGTGCCCGTTGTCCAGCTCCACCCGGAAGAAGGCATTCGGTAGTGACTCGACGATCCTGCCCTCGATCTCGATGGCGCCATCCTTCTTGGGCATGTCCTCCGCACTTCGCTTCCCGGCCGCGGCGCCCGGCCCCATGAGCCGGCCACGTTGGCCTGTTTCCTTGTCCGTCGCCGTGCCGCAGTAGCGTTTTCATTCGGGCTTTCCCGCAACCGGGCACATAATCAAATGATCACCGGATGCGGCGGCCCGCCGCACGGCTGCCCTCCGCACCTTCGGCCAAAACCGGGCAGGAGAAACTCGCGGGCCGCAGGAGAGTCTACGCGACATCGACCTACAATGCGAACGCGAGCAGTGCCGCCGGTATTCCCCCGCCCGGGGCCTGACCGA
>Ga0209166_10002457_pt1 | contig 14082 bp, 11 predicted proteins | sample Coa_R1_3_FD_187151 | JGI IMG/M metagenome (GOLD analysis project Ga0209166, IMG submission 187151) | Surface soil microbial communities from Centralia Pennsylvania, which are recovering from an underground coalmine fire - Coalmine... | ecosystem: Environmental > Terrestrial > Soil >... | reverse complement strand
CCAGCGAGATGTAGCCGGAGTAGCCCGAGAACATGTTCCAGGCGACCGCCCAGCCGACGAAGATCAGCGTGTCGATGGCGTAGGTGGTGGTCAGCGGGCTGGAGAACAGCAGCGGGAACACCGCCCCGAAGGCCAGGACCACGACCAGCACCACCGGCCGGCCCCAGCGGATCACCGTGCTCATTGGGCTCTCGCTTCCCGCTTCCCGAACAGGCCTGTCGGCTTGATGGTGAGCACGAGGACCAGCGCCGCGTAGAACACCACGACCGCATAGCTGGGCGACCAGATATCGACGACGGACTCCACCGTGATCATGAAGACCGCCGCGCCGAGGGCGCCGCCGATGCTGCCGAGGCCGCCCAGCACGATGATGGCGAGCAGCCGGGAGATCAGGTCATAGCCCGAGTTCGCGTTGAACGCGTTGAGCGAGCCGAAGACCATGCCCCCCGCGGCGGTGACCGCCACGCCGATGCCGAAGGTGAGCGCCGCCACCCGGTTGACGTCGATCCCGATCAGCCGTGCTGCGGTCTGATCCTGCATGGTGGCGCGGATGCTGCGGCCGAACTTGGTCCGGTACAGGATGTAGTAGATCGCCGCGACCAGCACGACGGCCAGCCCGAACCCGAACAGGTAGATGTAGGGCAGGTAGTACGGCGTTGCGCCGCCGAGGATCTTCAGGCCCTTGGTCACATACCAGGCGTTCAGCTGCACGGTGTTCGGCCCGAAGATGGTGTAGAGGACCCCTTCGAGGATGATCGCGACCGCGTAGCTGGCCAGCAGGGACATGGAGACCCGTTCCCGGCCGCGCAGCGGCCGCATGAACAGCATCTGGATCGCCACACCGATGAGGAACATGGCGGGGACCGTGACCAGCAGCCCCAGGAACAGGTCGATGTGCAGGTGGACGGAGAGCACGTAGCTGAGGTAAGCGGCGAGCACCACGAGGATGCCCTGTGCGATGTTGATGATGTCGAGCACACCGAAGATCAGCGTGAGCCCGACGGCCATCAGGGCGTAAACGCCACCGCCGAGGATCCCGTCGATGATCGCTTCATAGAGTTGACGTCCCATTCCGCTTCGTGCTCTCCGTTCCCGCGCTGGCCAAGGCTCCGGTCAGCCCGACCAGGGAATGATGTTCTTCGTGCCGATGCCGGGCGGCAGTACCTGGACGAACTGCGGCGGCCCTGAGCCGCCCTGGCCCGGCTGCCACTGGAAGATGAGTGCCGACTCCGCGATGTTGGTGTTCCTTCCGTCAGCGGCGAACTGGACCGGGCCGAGCACCGTCTGCACGACGGTTGAGGGCTGGTGCAGATAGTTGATGATCTTCTGCTGGCTGAGCGAGTGGGTGGCCTTCACCGCGGCCGCCTCGACCTCGCCCGCCGAGTAGGACTCGGCCACGTCGGCGTTGATGTCGGCGGCGGTGCCGCCGTACTTGGCGATGTAGTCCTGCACCATCACGTGGCTGATCGCGTTCGGGAAGCCGCCGAACCACCCGTTGGGGACCAGCGTGCCCACGGCGGGACCGGTCCCGACCGCGTCGATGAACGCCGTGCCCTGATCCGGGCCCGAGGAGGCGATGAAGTACTTGGGCGTGTAATTCGCCTGCTCGAAGCCCTTCATGAACGCCTGCACGGTGGACACCGCGATCGAGCCGAGGAAGACGACGTCGGCATGTGTCTGCGCCACCGTATGGGCGTCAGCCATCAGCGACCGGGTGCCGACCGTGGGGGAATAGATGTGGTAGTAGACCGTTTGCACCCCGTGCGCCTTCAGGTACTGCTCCGCCGTCTGGACGGGCGGATCGGCGAACGGGTCGCTCACCATCGGGTAAGCGGCCTTGAGCGGGTGCCCCGGGGCGGACTGGGTGGCCAGCCAGTTGGCGAACGGCACCATCTGCAGCGCCGCCGGCACGTTGGTGGAGAACAGAGTGTGGTCATGCAGGGCGTAGACCGCCGGCGCGCCGGCCGAGCCGGCCACGAGCGCGTACCCGTAGTGCTCGGTCACCTGAGCCGCCGCCTGCGAAACGAGCAGCGAGGAGAACGGGGCCAGCGTCAGATTGACATGATCCCTGGTGATGAGCGTCCGGTAGTTCTGCGCGTCGATCTTGGGGACGCCCTGGTCATTAAGGACTTTCAGCTTGACCGGGCGGCCCAGCAGGCCGCCGTGGCTGTTCAGGTCGCTGGCCCATAGCTGGTAACCCTTGAGGCACGCCTGCCCGTCGGGCGCGAACCCCTGGGCCTGCTGCGGCCCGGACAGCGGCAGCGAGATCCCGACGGTGACCGGCCGCCCGGTGGGGCCGGCCAGCAGGGTGTTGGGGGCGGCACTGCTCAGACCGCAAGCCGCGACGGCAGCACTCGCGGCGATCATGGCCACGAGCCGGAAGGTCTTGGCGCTGGGGCGCCTCATCGGGTTTCTCTCCTCCCTGCCAGTCCAGTGCGGGTTGCGGACGGCCGTGGTGCGCGGAGCACGGCGAACGCGCTCCGCGCACCACGGGTGGTCAGCCCTTGCCCCAGACGGGCCGTGGGTTGACGATCGGCACCGAACCGGGAGCACCCGCAGGCAGCACCTGCACGAACTTCTGGCCGTGCTGCCACTGGAAGATGAACTTGGATGCCACGACATTCTCGCCGATGTTGTTGTACTTTGCCGGGCCCTGCACCGTTTGCGTGCTGTGACTGTGCAGCCAGGCGATGAGCTTGCTGTTGTCGATGCTCTTGGTCCCGGCGACAGCCTGCGCGACCGTCTCGCCCACCGAGAACGCCTCGGCCGCGTCGGCGTTGATGTCGGCGCCGGTGCCGCCGTACTTGGCGATGTAGGCCTTCACGAACGCCTGGCTCAGCGGGTTCTGCAGCCCGGCGTACCAGCCGTTCGGCACGAAGATGCCGGTGGCGTTGGAAGCCCCGACTGCCTTGAGGAACGCGGCGCCCTGGTCCGGGCCCGAGGTGGCGGCCAGGATCTTCGGGTTGTAGTGCTGCTGCTGGAACGCGGTGATGAAGGCGGCCACCGTCGGCACGTCCACGGTGCCCATGATCACCGCCTGCGCGCCGGTGGCGGCCACCTGGTCGGCGCCCGCCTTGTAGTCCGGGTTCTCCGCCGGGAAGATGTGCGAGTAAACGGTCTTGATCCCGGCCTTCTGCAGGATGCCCTGCGCGGTCTGGGTCATCGGGTCGGCGAACGGGTCGTTCACCATGGGGTAAGCGGCGGTCTTCGGGCGCTGGCCGGGCGGCAGCGACGCGATCCACTGCGCGAGCGGCACGAGCTGGTCGGCCACCGGCGGGCTGACCGCGAACACGTTGTGCAGGCCCAGCTGGAAGACCGCCGGGCCACCGCCCGCGCCCTCGGGGAACGCGTACCCGTACCGGGCCGCGACCTTCGCCGAGGGCACGGTGAGCAGCGTCGAGAACGGGCCGAATACCAGGTTCACGTGGTCGGACGCGATGAGCTTGGTGTAGTTGGCCGCAACGGTGGTGGGGTCGCTGTTGTCGTTGAGGATGGTCAACTTGACCTGGCGGCCGAGGAGGCCGCCGTGGCTGTTCACGTAGGCGGCCCACAGGTCGTAACCGCGCGTGAAGGCCTGGCCGTCAACGGAGAAGTCCCCGGTCTGGGAAAGCGAGATGCCGATCGTCGTGACGGGTGATTTGCTGCCGCCGCCGCCACCCCCGCTGCTACTACTACTGCTGCTGCACGAGGCGAGCATCATCGCCGCGGAGGCGGCGACAGCCGTGAGAGTCAAGAACCGGGTACCGTAGGGTCTCATCCGGTCCTCCTTCCAGTTCTTCAATGGCCGGGTGGAAATAGATCAGCCGCGTTGGCACCCCGAGCAGGGGCACCCCGGTGATGAGGCCCCCAGCCTGGTAGCGGTCGGCCACGGACAGTGTTCTGGGGGCTCACCGTACTGCATTTAGGTTGTTCGCGTCGGCGGGGTCTAGTCCGTCTGAGATGTCCGCGTTCTCGCTGTCCAGAGCCAGGCCCGCGCCCGCGGCCACCAGCTCAAGCAAGGCGGCGAAGTCCTGGTTGGCGCGCCCGGTGCCGATCAGGCCCTGGATGATCTGGTGAACCAGGGCGGCCACCGGAAGCGGCACGTCAGCCTGTCGCGCCGCGGCGAGACCGAGGTCGAAATCCTTGCGCAGCAAGGCAGCGGTGAAGGTGGGATGGAAGTCCAGGTTGACGAAGGCGGGTGTCTTGTAGCGCGTGAACGTCGAGCCCATCACGCTGTTGTTCAGGCAGGCGAGAAAGGCTTCCCGGCTGATGCCGCTCTTCTGAGCGAGAACCGTTACTTCCGCCAGGGATTGCGTCACCACACCGAGGAAAAGGTTGTGACAAATTTTTACGATCCGGGCGAGTTCACCCTCGCCGACATAGGTCGCACCGGAGCCGAGTATGTCGAGGTAGGGCTGCGCCACCTCGAAGGCCTCCCGCGGGCCGGAGACGGCGAGGGTCAGCCGCCCGGCCGCCGCCACCCGCGGGTTGCCCATGACCGGCGCCGCGAGCAGGGCAGTGCCATGCGCGGCCAGCCGCTCACGCACCTGCTGAGAGGCTTCTACCGAGATCGTCGAGCAATCCACCACAACCGCGGGCGCGGCACCGCCGGAGATGAGGCCACCCGGGCCGAGCACCGCGTTGAGCAGGTCCTGCGGTGTGCCCACGGTCGCGAACACGATGTCGCGGTCTGCCAGATCGGCGGCCGAGTTGGCTATCTTCGCGCCGTAGGCCGCGAGTGGCTCCGCCTTGGCCCTGGTCCGGTTGTAGACCGCGACGTCGTAATCGGCCGCGAGCAGGCGCCGGACCAGTTCGGAGCCCATCCGTCCCGTGCCGAGCCAGCCAAGGCGGTGCGTCGTGCCCTGCCCAGCCATGCCTTCTCCTAACAATCGTTTGCAGAATGCAGCCTTGCGGGTAGGCGGCAGTCTGTCAATCCCTGTCCCCAACCTGTTACCTAGGGCACCGTGCTGGGCCGCCCCGGCAGAGCCGGGCACGTCAGGCTGCGGGCACAGGCACAAGGTCAGCCTAGGACCTTCGCAGAGCGGGACTCAGCCGGCCTGGTGAAATAGATCAAGGCCGCCGAAACCCTCAGCAGGCCGACAGGCCGGTCGTCCCCTGCCAGCAGGCCACCGGGTCCTGGGGGTCGCTCCCCCGGGCTAACGGGGCCAAGGCCCCGTGACGAAGGAACGGGGCCGCAGGCCACCGGGGGGTCCGGGGGGTCGCTCCCCCGGGCTAACGGGGCCAAGGCCCCGTGACGAAGGAACGGGGCCGCAGGCCATCGGGGGGTCCGGGGGGTCGCTCCCCCCGGGCTAACAGGGTGCGGTCGAGCCCCGGACCACCAGCTCCGGCGCGAGATAGAGCACCTTGACCGGCCCGCTGGCGTCCGTCATCAGCTCGAGCAGGAGCTGCGCGGCCTCGGTGCCCACCTGGTAGTGCGGGAACCGGATGGTGGTGAGCGGCGGGCGCAGCCGGTCGATGAACGGCATGTCGTTGAACCCCACCACGGACAGGTCGGCCGGGCAGCTCAGCCCCGCCTCGTCCAGTGCCGCGAAACAGCCGACCGCCAGCATGTCGTTGGCGGCGGCCACCGCCGTGCAACCACCGTGGTCCAGGAGCATCCGGGTGCAGCGCAGTCCCTCCTCGATCGAGAAGGCCTTGGCAATCTGGATCAGGCTGGGCTCCGCGGCGAGCCCGTGCGCCTCCATGGCCGACACGAACCCCCGGTACCGGTACAGCCCGGTGGACACCTCCTGGGGCCCGGCGATGTGCGCGATCCGCCGGTGACCCTGCGCGATCAGGTGCGCCACCGCCATCCGCATGCCGCTCTCGTTGTCCACCGACACAGACGGGAGGCTGTGGTCCAGAGCCATCCGGTTGACCAGTACCACCGGAAGGCCGGTGCGGGCCGCCTCGGCCAGCAGCGGGTCGCTCAGGTGCGCGGTGGCCAGCACGATCCCATCCGCGTGCCGGGCCCGCATCTGCTCGAAGACCAGCCGCTCCCGCTCGCCGTCTCCGTCGGTGTTGCCGATCAGGGCCACATAGCCCGCCGCGGCGAGCCGGTCCTCCAGGCCGCGCACGATCGGCGGGAACAGCGGGTTGGTCAGATCGGGGATGATCACGCCCACCGTGTGCGACCGCCGGGTCCGCAGGCTGCGCGCCACCGGGTTGGGGTGGTAGCCGAGCAGTTCGGCGGCCTCCAGGACGCGGCGGGCCGTGTCCTCCTTCACCAGCAGCCGGGTCTCCGGGTTCAGGGCACGGGAGGCCGTGGCAGGATGCACTCCCGCCCGGGCCGCCACATCCCGTAGCGTCACCGCTTGCTCGGTCATGGGCGCCCCCTCAGTTGTGCGACGGCAGACAACTATGAACGGTCGCTGCGCCCGGCTTGATCCTAGGGCATATCCGCTGGATCCCCCGCCGGCTGCGCGTGACACGCCCCGTGGGGTCGCGGGCCCCGCCCGCCGGCCACTAAGGATCAGAAGGCCGGGGGCCGGTTCTCGTAGGGGGTGCTCAGCACGATCGTGGTCCGGGTGGAGACGTTGGCCGCTGCCCGGATCTCCGAGAGCAGGTTCTCCAGTGCGGTCGGGGAGGCGACCCGCACCTTCAATATGTAGTTCTCCTCCCCGGCGACACTGTGGCAGGCCTCGATAGCGGACAGGTGGGCGAGCCGGTCGGGCGCGTCGTCGGCGGCGGCGGGATCGAACGGCTTGATCGAGACGAAGGCGGTGAGCGGGAGCCCGGCGTCCGCTGGGTCGATGACTGCCGCGTAGCCGCGGATCAGGCCGCGGCGTTCGAGCCGGCGTACCCGCTGATGAGTCGCGGAGACCGACAGCCCGGTCTGGCGTGCCAGGTCGGTGAAGCTCATCCTGCCGTCACGCGCCAGTAGCAGGAGAAGCTGCCGATCGATCTCTTCCACGCGGTCACCGTAGCCGTTGCCGCACTGGTGCGCACCGCGTTGGGCTCACCGGATCGCCGTCACGCACGGCACGCGGCTACAAAAACCCGGCCAGGACGGATACGCTCCGGCGTAAAGCGGCCGGGGTGGGCAGTCCGTGCGTGGCCCGAGGATGGAGAGCGAGCATGGCCGAGATCGTCCTGGACCGGGTGAGCAAGGTCTACGCCGGCGGCATCAAGGGGGTCAACGACCTCAGCCTGAAGATCAGCGACGGCGAGTTCATGGTTCTGGTCGGCCCGTCGGGTTGCGGGAAGTCCACCGCGCTGCGCTCCATCGCGGGCCTGGAGGAGATCACCTCGGGCACCATCTCCATCGGCGGGCGGGTGGTGAACAACCTGCCGCCCAAGGACCGGGACATCGCGATGGTGTTCCAGAATTATGCGCTCTATCCCCATATGACCGTGGAGCAGAACCTGGCATTCGGCCTCCAGCAGCGCAAGACGCCGAAGGCGGAGATCACCCGCCGGGTTACCGAAGTGGCCCGGATGCTCGGCATCGGCCAGTACCTCAGGCGCAAGCCCGCCGCGCTCTCCGGCGGGCAGCGCCAGCGGGTGGCGATGGGCCGGGCGATCGTCCGTGAGCCCCGTGCCTTCCTGATGGACGAGCCGCTGTCCAACCTGGACGCCAAACTGCGCGTCTCGATGCGCGCGTCGCTGAGCCAACTGCACGACCGGCTCGCCGTGACCACCGTGTACGTCACGCACGACCAGGTCGAGGCGATGACCCTTGGGCACCGGGTCTGCGTGCTCCGCGACGGTCAGCTACAGCAGGTGGACACCCCTCAGGCGCTCTACGACCACCCGGTCAACCTGTTCGTGGCTGGCTTCATCGGCTCACCGGCGATGAACTTCGTCAACGCCGGGCTGGTCCGCGGCGACGGGCCCGCGGTGACCTTCGCCGGCCACCGCCTGCCGCTGCCGCCCGGGGTCGTAGCAGCACGGCCGGGCCTGGATGACTACTTCGGCCGCGAGATCATCCTCGGCATCCGCCCCGCGGAGTTCGAGGACGCCTCCCTCGCCGACCCGGAGTGGGCGCGCATGCGGGTCATCGCGAACGTCACCGAGGAGCTGGGCAGCGAGATCCACGTCATCTTCACCCTCGACGCGGACCCGGTGCACCACCCCAGCATCAGCGACGCGGTGGCGGCCGACGGCGACGCGGACGAGGCGGCGGTGGTGCTGGCCGGCGGGAAGTCGCTGTGGACCGCCAGGGTGGCCTCGCGCAGCCACGTACGGCCCGGCCAGCCCATCGAACTGGCGGTGCACACCGCGAACCTGCAGTTCTTCGACTCGGCCACCGGGCTGGCGATCGGGCACCCGGGACCGTCTGGTGCCTGAGACACCCTCTGGCAACCTCGGGCCGCATCACGCCGCAGCCGCAAGGCCCCCGTGCCTCCGGGCTCCACTTGCTGGCGCGCCTCCGGCACGACTTCCCGCGAGGGATGCCATGCCACCAGCTCAGCGGCCGGCCAGCGACCGGGCGATGACCAGCCGCTGGATCTGGTTGGTGCCCTCGACGATCTGCAGCGCCTTGGCCTCTCGCATATAGCGCTCGGCGGGGAAGTCCGCCACGTAACCGTAGCCGCCGAGGACCTGCACCGCGTCGATCGTCACCCGCATCGCGGTGTCGCTGGCCAGCAGCTTGGCCATCGCCGCCTGCGGGCCGAACTCCTGCCCGGCATCCTTGCGCCGGGCGGCGGACAGGTACAGGGCGCGGGACGCCTCGACCGCACAGGCCATGTCGGCGAGCATGAACGAGACACCCTCGAAGTCGATGATCGGCCTACCGAACTGGTGCCGCTCCCGCGCGTAGCCGGCGGCCAGGTCGAGCGCGGCCTGGGCCAGCCCGGTCGCGCAGGCCGCGATGCCCAGCCGGCCGGAGTCGAGCGCGGCGAGCGCGATGGAGAAGCCCTGGCCCTCCTCGCCAAGCAGGTGGCCGGCGGGTACCTGGGCACCGTCGAAGATCATCTGGGCGGTGACCGAGGCGCGCATACCCATCTTGTGCTCGGCCGGCGCCGCGCTGACCCCGCCGGTGTCCGCGGGCACGTGCAGGCAGCTGATCCCGCGGGCACGGTCCCGTCCCTCCGGCCTGCCGGAGGTGCGGGCGAAGACCGTATAGAAGTCGGCCTGGCCGGCGTGTGAGATCCACGCCTTCACACCGTCGATCCGGTATCCACCCTCCCCGCCGGGCGCCGCTGCGGTGGCCAGCGCCGCCGCGTCGGACCCGCTCTGCGGCTCGGACAGGCAGTAGGCGCCGAGCAGTTCGCCGCCGAGCATGTCCGGCAGCCACCTGTCCCGCTGCTCGCCGCTGCCGTAGACGGCCAGCGGCATGCAGGCCAGCGTGTGCACGCTGACCCCGAGCCCGACCGTCAGCCATGCCCGGGCCAGTTCCTCGACCACCTGCAGGTACGCCTCGTACGGCTGGCCGCCGCCGCCCCAGCGCTCGGCATAGGGCAGCCCGAGCAGGCCCGACCGCCCGAGCATCCGGAACACCTCACGCGGGAACACCGAGTCCCGCTCGGCGGCCTCGGCCCGCGGCCCGACCTCCTTGTCGGCCAGCTCGCGGGTGAGATCCAGTAATTCGCGCATCACGCACCCACCACGATGAGATCCCGGCTGGCATTGTTCAGCCGCTGGCAACCGTCGGCCGTGCACACCACGATGTCCTCGATCCGGGCGCCGTGCGGGCCGGGGTAGATGCCCGGTTCCACTGAGAAGGCCATCCCCGGCTCCAGTTCCTCGGCGTTGCCCGTCACGATGTACGGGTCCTCGTGGGTTTCCAGGCCGATGCCGTGCCCGGTCCGGTGGGTGAAATGCTCGCCGTGGCCGGCCGCGGCGATCTTGTCCCGCGCCACGGCGTCCACCGCCTCCGCGCGGATCCCGGGCCGGACCGCCGCGCACGCGGCCTCCTGCGCCTCGCGCAGCACTTCGTAGTAGCGGGCCAAGTCCGGCGGCACCTCGCCGATCGCGTACGTGCGGGTGCAGTCCGAGCAGTACCCGCTGGGCATGGTGCCGCCGATGTCCACCACGACCGCATCCCCCGGGGCCAGCACGCGGCCGGAGGGCTCGTGGTGCGGCTTGGCCGCGTTCGGGCCGGACCCGACGATGACGAAGTCGATCCGGGCGTGGCCCTGCGCCACGATGGCACTGGCGATGTCCGCGGCGGCTTCCCGCTCGGTCCGTCCCGGCCGCAGCCACCGCGGCACCGACGCGTGTACCCGGTCGATCGCCGCGCCTGCCTCCGCCAGCGCCGCGATTTCGGCTGGCGTTTTCCTGATGCGCAGCGGCCGCAATGCCGCGGCGGCCAGCGCCTGGCGCGCACCGGGCATCGCGTCGCGGAACCGGAGCACCATCATCGCCCACATCTGGCCGGTCAGGCCCACGCTGGCCACGCCGCCGAGCCGCCGGGCGGCAACCTGATACGGGTCGTCGGTCTCATCCCAGACCACGAACTCCAGATTCATCCCGGCGGCGGGAGATGCCTGCGCCGAGGCCAGTTCCAGCCGGGGCACCACCAGGAACGCCGGGCCCGCCGCAGGCACCGCCAGGCAGGTCAGCCGTTCGGACTGGTGCGTGTCATACCCGGTCAGGTAGCGCAGATCGGGCCCCGGCGTGAGCAGCAGCGCGTCCAGCCCGGACCGGGCCGCCGCCTCGGCGGCGAGTTCCAGCCGGCTCGCCGGGTAGAGGTCCGCTGAGGTGTACCTCCGACCCCCCGCCCGCCTCTCCATTCCCCCTTCACCTTCCCCATTCACGGCCGCTGCCTGCGTCGTTGCCGCCGTCCTGACATATCGCGCCCTTCGCCTTCCGCGGCCGTCCAACCAGGTCATCTAATCACGCGCCCGGTGCCGGGCCGGCAGGCCGGCCTCGCGGTCCGCCCGGACTTGCCGCCCCGATCTAGACAGAACTGCCCCGCGTGCCTCACGCTTAGTAGACTCAGGCTCACGGATGCGGACCGGCGATGGCTTCTTCTGAGATCGTGGCTCCTCCGGCGATCGTTGCTCCTCCGGCTCACCCCGAGCCGTTAGCCGGGCACGCACGTGCCGCCGCTCCCCGAAAGCCTTCCGGAGGCAGCGCGCGTATGAGGAAACCTGCAGCCCGGATGCTCTCCCATCAGCCCGACGCGGTCCAGGCCGGCGCCGCCGCCGCAGACACGGCCCGGCTGGCCGCCGCGCTGGCCGCCGAGCGGCACGTCACACTGGAACTGCAGCGGGCGATCCTGCCGCTGCACGAGTCCCCCTTCGACCTGCCCGGGCTGCGTGCCGTCGTCCGTTACCTGCCCGCCTCACACGACAGCCGGGTGGGCGGCGACTGGTACATCACCGCGGAGATGCCCGGCGGCCACGTGCTGCTGGCGATCGGCGACGTCGGCGGGCACGGCCTCGCCGCGGCGGCGGGGATGGCCCGGCTGCGCGGCGCGCTGGCCGGCCTGGCGATCACCGGATCGCCGCCGGAGCGGCTCGTCGGCTGGCTCAACGACCTGGTCCACCACGTCGGCCCGGAGCACACCGCCTCCGTGGTCGCCGGTTACTTCGACCCGCCCACCCGGGTGCTGACCTGGGCACAGGCCGGGCATCCGCCCCCGGTGCTGGTCCGCGGGCAGCAGGCGACCGCGCTGCGCCCACCGGCGGGCATCCTGCTGGGCGCGGCCAGGTCCGGCTACGAGGCCGCGTCGCTGGAACTGTGCCCGGGCGACCTTCTCCTGCTCTACAGTGACGGCCTCATCGAGCGCAGGCACCGGTCCCTGGATGAGGGCCTTGCGGCGCTCACCGCCGCGGCTGCGGGCATTGCCGACCCGGAGAAGATGATCTCCGCCGTCCTCGACACGCTCGGCACCACCGACACCGAGGACGACACGTGCCTGGTCGCCCTGTACGTACGCTGACCTGACGGGGGCCCGGCGGTCGGGGCGTATCGTAATGCAGCGAAATTGGTGTCAGCCGCCGGACAGCGCCGCGACCGCGCGGCGCAGCGACGAGCCCAGGCCAAAGCGCTCGCCCAGGTCGGCCAGCGCGGCCGGGTCCGTGGGGCGGACCGGCAGGCCGCCGTCCACCTCCGGCACCGGCGCGTCCGACGCGACGCGCACGACCGCCGGCGCGACCGCCAGGTAGTCGCGGGCGGCCGCCACCTTCGGCCTGACGCCGGCCGGGAAGCCGCCGTGGCCCTTATCGATGGCCTCGCAGATCGCCTCGACCGACCCGAACGCCCGGACCAGCGCGGCGGCCGTCTTGTCCCCTACGCCCGCGACCCCGGGCAGGCCGTCGCTCGGGTCGCCGCGCAGCGTCGCGTAGTCGGCGTAGGCGCGCCCGGGGATGTGGTACCGGGCCGTGATCGCGGCCTCGTCCACGATGTCCAGCTTGGTCAGGCCGCGCGCGGTGTAGATCACCCGGACCGGCTTGGCGTCGTCGACGAGCTGGAACAGGTCACGGTCCCCGGTGACGATTTCGACGGGCCCCGGCGAGTGGGCGGTGAACGTGCCGATCACGTCGTCCGCCTCGTAACCGGGTGCCCCGGCCAGGGCCACCCCGGCAGCGGTGAGGACCTGCTCGATCACCGGCACCTGCGCGGCGAGCGCGGGCGGGACCTCCTCCTGCTCGCCGTCGGCGCTGGCCCGGTGCGCCTTGTAGGACGGCAGGGCCGCGACCCGGAAGGCCGGTCGCCAGTCCGCGTCGAGGCAGGCCACGAGCCTGCCCGGGTGCCGGGCACGGACCAGCCGGGTGATCATGTCGAGCAGCCCCCGGACGGCGTTGACCGGGGTGCCGTCGGGCGCTGCCACGGTCTCCGGCACGCCGTAGAACGCGCGGAAGTACAGCGAGGCGGTGTCCAGCAGCATCATCGAGCCCACGCGCGCCATCCTGCCAGCATGGACGGACACTGGCTGCCGCAACGTGCCCCGTGCTCCCGAAGATGATCGCGAGAAATCTGCGGGCGCTTGTGGTGACGGCCCTGAAAATGTCGTAGTGGGCAGATATTTTAGAGCTGGATTTCGATACAGGTGCCTGCGGGCGTAAGAGGTGGGGAGCATGTGCGGCAGCGAGGGTGCACCGGCCGGTGTGACGGAGGCACTGGCGATGGTGGACCGTGCCCTGGATTACCTCAACGCCGCGGACATGGCTGGCTTACCCGCGTGTGTCCAGGCGGAGGCGCTGCGTTCGCTGGGGCGGGCGGAGGCGAAGTACACCGCGGCGCGGGCCAGCGTGCTCGGCGCGTTCGCCGCTCAGGGCGGGTTCGAAGACGACGGGCAGGGCACCGCGCGGACCTGGCTGAGATGGCAGACCCGGGTGACCATCGGTGCTGCCGCGCGCACCGTCGCTTGGGTCAGGCGTTTGGCCGCGCACCCGGTGATCGCCGGTGCGCTGGCCGCCGGGGACCTGTCGCCGTCGTGGGCCTGGCAGATCTGCGAGTGGACCGATCAGCTTGCCGAGGACCGGCAGGGTGACGCCGACGAGATACTGGCCGGGGCCGCGCGGGGCGGGGCGAGCCTGACCGCACTGGGCGGCCTGGCCCGGGAGATGTATGAGCGGTGCTGCCGGGAGGCCGGCGCCAGCCCGGAGGACGACCGGTTCGACGAGCGGTGGTTCCGGCTGGGCATCACCTTCCGTGGCGCCGGGCGGGCCGAAGGCGATCTGGCCCCGGGATGCGCGGCAGCGCTGGCGGCGGTGTTAGAGGCGCTGGGGAAGAAGGCCGGCCCGGAAGACAGGCGCACCGGGGCGCAACGCCGTCATGACGCCTTGGAGGAGGCGTGCCGGCGGCTGATCCGCGCCGGGATGGTCCCCGGCCGTGCCGGGCAGCCCACGCAGGTGCTGCTGCACATGAGCTTGGTCCAGCTGCGCGGCATGCCGGGTGGCTCTGCGGCCGAGAGCGCGTGGGCGGCCCCCCGGGCCTCCCAGTCTGGGAGGCTGACCGGTCCTGAGGCGGACGCCGCGTTGTGCGACGCCACCGTGGTCCCGGTGGTCACCGGGCACGTGGACTGGTCCGCCCTGGACCGGCTGACCGACGCGTTCATGCTCAGCCACGCCCCCGGCCACCACGCCGGGAACGATCAGCCCGCCGGCACCGGCATGCCCGCTGGGACCGTCCCGCGACCGCTCAGCCCGGCCGCCCGGGACCGGCTGCGGCGAGCGCTGCTCGGCCTGGCCATCGACGCCCTCTCCG
>Ga0209166_10002454_pt1 | contig 14090 bp, 16 predicted proteins | sample Coa_R1_3_FD_187151 | JGI IMG/M metagenome (GOLD analysis project Ga0209166, IMG submission 187151) | Surface soil microbial communities from Centralia Pennsylvania, which are recovering from an underground coalmine fire - Coalmine... | ecosystem: Environmental > Terrestrial > Soil >... | reverse complement strand
CGGCGCAATGAGCCTGTTCGCTCAAATCGACGCCGCCAGTCTCCCGGGACATTGTCCCGGCGGAGTTGGTCTGACCACCGCGCTGGTCGCATTGAAAAGCGGATGGGTCATCGTAGGCAGCTTGCCGACTACCGACGGAACGTCCGACACGGCGAAAGCGGGTTGTTTGATTGTGCTGGACAGTAATGGCAACGTGGTGGAGACATTCTCCGGACCACTGATTAACGGTCCGTGGGATATGACCGCTTCTGACCGCGGAAGCAGCGCCTCACTCTTCGTTACCAACGTCTTGAATGGAACCGTTGCCGGCGGCGGCAAGGTGGTGAACAAAGGTACCGTTCTGAGAATCAATATCAGCACTTCGGGATCCATGCCCACGATACAGTCGGCTACGGTCATTGGTTCGAAGTTCTCAGAGAAGACGGACCCGGCTGCCCTGGTGATCGGACCGACGGGTGTTCATCTGGGCGCGTCGAAGGAGTCAGATGGCTCGGGATTGACGCTCTATGTGGCGGATGCCGTCAACAACAGGATCGCCGCAATCCCGAACGCCCTGACCCGGACCTCGTCTGCGGGAATCGGTTCAACCGTGACCAGCGGGGGAGCCATAAACGATCCTCTCGGGCTTACGGTTGTAGGGCGCGGAAATATCGTTTCGATGAATGGAGGAAACGGCTTTGCGGTGATGACGACGCCCGACGGCGATCAAGTCGGGAAAGTACTCCTTGACAACAGTGGCAACCCACCGGGAGCGGGCGCTCTGTTTGGAGTAGCGCCGGTAAGCAATGGGTTGTACTACGTCGATGATGCTACGAACACGCTAAACTTCTTTTCTTTCTAACGACAGCGGTACTAAGCGCAAGCTGCGGTGGTGGGAGGCCAGGCGGCTTGCGCATCACTTTGCGGCCATGGCTTTCTCGACGTCTTCCGCCTTGGAAGGCAGCGCCGCGCTCAGCTTGATCAACTTGCCGTCGGCATCGACCAGGTAGTCGTCTTCGATGCGCACGCCGATGTTCTCTTCCGGAATATAAATTCCCGGCTCGATGGTGAACGCCATGCCGGGCGCCAGCGGAACTTTGTAGTCTCCGGGATCGTGCACGTTAAGCCCTATATAGTGGCCGAGTCCGTGAATGAAATATTGATCCAGCGGCTGTCCATGCAAGTCTTTGCCGTGGTTCTTGATGTAATCCCTCGCAGCTTTATTCAGAGAATTCTCGCCATCGCCCACGAGCATTGACTTGCCCGATTGAAACGCCGCCATCGCGGCCTCTTGCGCTCCGAGGACAATGTCGTAGATTTCCTTTTGGCGGGCGGTGAAGTGTCCACTGACCGGCAAGGTGCGGGTGATGTCGGCGGCATACATCGAATATTCCGCGGCGGCATCAATCACAACTACTTCGCCTGCCTTCATCGTCCCGGTATCTTCCGAGTAGTGCAGAACCGTCGAGTTGTGGCCGGAGCCCACGATGGGCGAGTACGATGGACGCTCGCAGCCACGGCGAGTCCATTCATACTGCATCACCGCCGAGACTTCATATTCCTTCATATTTGGCTTGGCCGCCTTCATGGCGGCGAGATGGGCGGCGTCCGAGGCTTCGACTGCTTTCCGAAGCAACGCAATTTCGCCCGCGTCTTTTGCGGTGCGGAGTGATGACAGCGTCGGGGTCACGTCCTGAAAAAACACCATCGCATTGCTGTGACGGAGGAATCCGAGCATGTCGTCGCTGGCGGGAGTGTTTCCCGGAGAGGGCAATTCCGTGTAGACAACCGGCGGATGATTTGCCAGGAGTTTGGTAACCTCTTCGGGGAGTTTGCCGGTCTCTTCGACACGATCGAAACCGGTCTGCCTGGGAGCATCTGGATCATCGGCGCCCAACTGAATCCCGGTGTACTTTTCCATGCGCAAGTTTCGGGGGGGCAAAAACAACACTTCCGTGTAAGCACGCGCCGGAGTATCACCTTTGGCCTCGATCGCAGGCGCGACCAGCAAGCCAGCGCCAGGCACGGTCACACCGGAGAGGTAATAGAAATTGTCCGCCTGCCGAAAGCCGTACACGGCGTCGGGGCCTTCGAGGGGAGCGAGAAGGACGACCACGCCGCCCGCTTTCTTTGCGAGTGCTTCACGACGGGCGTGGTAGTCGGCACCGGGTTGGCGGTCAAGAGCGTAGCTTGCTGAGCAAATAAGCAGAAGGCCAAGGAGGCAGAACAGCAACTTTCGCATCATCGATCCTTTTGAATTGAAATATCCTGTGCACAAGTTCCCGATGGAGGCGAGGCCGCCCCACAAAGCGCGAGACGTAACCCTACTTCGGTGCGGCCAGAAGTTTTCCAGCCTGGATGAATGAATCTACGTTGCTTTTGTCGATCAGGCCCGTGCCGGTATCCACGAAGGTCGGAATTGGAGCGTAGCCATCCTTCGACCAGTCCGCCATCAACGAGGTCGGCTTGTGGTGATACAGCGTATCAAGCATCTGCATGCCGACGAAAGCCATGGTGTAGGGTTTCTGCGCAATGGTAGCCGCGATTAGGCCCTTTTGGATCCAGTCGAGAGTTTCCTGGTCTGTGTCCATCGCGATCACAGTCTTTCCCGATACGTGATAGCTGTTGAGCACGCCGGCTACCTCTTTGCCCGACTGGGCTTCGAGGCAGACAAAAGCGTCAACTTTGTCACGCTCTTTGCCGATGATTTGGGTCGTGGTGTCGAATGCGATTCTGGGGTCACCCTGAATATCCACGACGCGCGTGATCTTGATGTCGGGCGTTCGGGCCAGCGCTTCCTTGTATCCGCGCAGACGATCCTGCAAGTTCGACTGGTCCGGCATACTGAAGACTACGACGTTGCCCTTGCCTTTGAGTTCCTGGGCGAGGCGCTGCCCTCCCGTGAAACCTGCCTGATAGTTGTTGGTTCCGATGAAAAAGAGACGCCTGCTCGTGGGAGCGTCGGAGTCGAGCGTGATCACAGGAACGCCGGCAGCCACGGCTTTGTCGATGCTGTCCTTGAGAACGGCAGGATCGGTTACACCCACTAGAATGCCCGTCGCTTTCTTTTGCACGGCCTGGTCAATCGCGTCGCGTTCCGCCTTGGGGTCATAGTTCTGCGGTCCGCTGTACTCGTAGCGGACCTTGTATCCCCCTGCTGCATTGGCAAAACCCGTCCCCGCTGTTTTCCAGTAAGCAACCTGCAGGTTCGCCGAGACGAAAACGTAATATTCGTCGGAATCGTGAGCAGAGCCGCAGCTGAGCAGGAATGCCAAAAAGAACGAGACGGAAATCAGGTGGAGAATCTTATGCGATGGGTGCATTCGCATCCTCCTTCGGCGCTGTCTGTTGGACTGGCGCGCGTCGCGTATGAATTTCAGCAGCGAGTGGATTGTAAACGAGAGGTCAAGCGGAAGGCGAACGTGCCGAGTTTCTTTTGACGCCCGGCAGATGACGAGTGTCCCTTACTGTCTCATACCCCGACCGGGAACGGCTTGGTATGCGTGGTTGCCGGCAGTGCTTTTCCTCCAAAGCGGCCCTGCAGCAGCGACATCAGGCCCGTATACCAGTATCCAAGAACAAATAACAGCAGAAACGGAACTGTGATGTAGTTTTCGTTTTCTATCGCGTAGTAAACCGTCAATGCGAAGTAGGCGCCAATCAGCAATTCCACCCAGGGGACCCATCCCAACCGTTTGCGGTATTTGGTCGCGCCGACTTTATCCTGTTTGGAGACCACACTGTACTTCGGCGTGCGCGCAAACGCGCTCTGCTTACCAATCAGGGCTTCAATTACCGCCTTGGTGTTCGTGATGGTTAGTCCGATTCCGAGTGCCATCAGAAAGGGCAGATACACCAGGGCCCGGGGCCATCTTCGTGGAAACAACTCCCTCTGCGACACGAGGTAAAAGCTCGATATTGAAAACGTCGAAGCCATGAACAAGGGCAGGTCGATGTAGAGCATCTGGAACCAGCCCTGGTAGAAACGGATGATCATGGCGGGCAATAAGAGCACGGAAAGCATGATCATGAGCGGATAGCTGAGGTTAGCCGTCAGGTGATACCACGCCTCCACTTTGGTGTGAAAAGGAGCATCGCTCTTCAGCACGCGCGGCAGGATTTTCTTTCCCGTCTGAATGAGGCCCTTGGCCCAGCGCGCCTGCTGCGTCTTGAAGGCAGTCATTTCCACGGGAAGCTCCGCCGGACATTCCACATCCTGCAGGTAAATGAATTTCCATCCCTTGAGCTGCGCGCGATAGGAAAGATCGGTGTCTTCGGTGAGGGTGTCATGTTGCCAGCCGCCAGCCTCATCGATGGCGGCGCGCCGCCATAGCCCGGCAGTGCCGTTGAAATTGAAGAAAAGGCCGGTGCGCGCGCGGCCGGAATGTTCCAGCACGAAATGGCCATCGAGCAGGATGGCCTCAACTTCCGTCAGGAACGAATAGTTGCGGTTGAGATGGGTCCATCGAGTTTGCACCATTCCGATCTTCAGATCTGCGAAGAAATGAATGGTCCGAAGGAGAAAATCCTCGGGCGGAGTAAAGTCAGCGTCGAAGATGGCGACAAATTCGCCCTTGGCCGATTGCAAGCCCTCGGCCAGCGCCCCTGCCTTGAAGCCGTGACGATTGGTGCGGTGATGATAGGTGATCGGGTGCCCCAACGCCGCGTAGCGCTGGACCAGGCCGCGAGCCACTTCGACAGTCTCGTCCGTAGAATCATCGAGCAACTGAATGTCTAGTTTCTCACGCGGGTAGTCCAGCTTGCAGACCGCCTCCAGAAGTCGCTCGACAACATACTGCTCATTGAATATCGGCAACTGGACGGTGATCCGAGGTAATTCGGCAAAACGAGACAGCGGTTCCGTGGTCCGGTTCTGGCGATGTTTGTAGTAGAGATAAACCAGGACGTAGCGGTGAAAACCGTATCCTGCCAGCAGAGTCAGGACGACGAAGTACGGTACCAGCAACGCCACATCGAAGGCATTGGCGTGATACAAGCCCTGAAAAGTTTTGTCGAGAAAATGCTGCCGGATATAGGGCAGGATGCCCTTGGGCCCGGCAAGCGCACCAACGCACGCGGTCAGGATGAGGTCAGCGGTCAAACGAGCGTCCGGTCAAAACTAATATTTTAGCGGATTTGTTTCCATCACACCTGGCTCTGGAGTCTCAGGCGGCTTGTCGAGTGTTCCTCGTTTCCAACTGCGCCGATCCGGGATGGAAGCGTTGCACAGCCCGCACGGTCAGGACCCCAAATATGATCAAGATCAGCAATTGGACGATGGCGAAGGGCGGTTCCTTCTGAGTAGGAGCCATGGCCCTCAAGGCAGGCACTTTCTCAAATGACTGAACGACGAATACGAAAACGTTAAAATACAGCGCAAGCGAAGCGGTGACGACATAGACTGAGCGCCAGGCGCCACTCATCCGCAGACTGTAACGAGCCAGGATGGCGACCGCCAATAGGATCAGCGACAGCACGCCGACGACGATTCCAGGCGTGATGTGCGCGATTGGAAAAAGGAAACCGGTGACACTGGTTGCGACCGTCGTGGTCAGGAATAAAAGCGTCCAACGGTCGAGGCGTTTTGAGGTGAGGAGCCCGTACATCACCACAAGTCCGGACCCAATTCCCACAAGACTGATCAGGACGTGCAGCAGTGTGAACGTAGCAGTGGTCATCCCCAGAATCATGACGCACCTCCGTGCGGATGAGGCATTGTACGCCTGTGAATCCCATGTCTCGCAAAATCAGCGAGACCCTTCGACTCGGCTCAGAGCAGGCTATGGGGCTACCCCATCAAAAAAGCACCCCATGAACGTGAGTGTTCAGCTGCTAGTTGCCTCAGGTCGATTTCCTCGCTACAAATAAGGGCAGATGGGATCCCGACCCGCAACGGACAATCTGAGGGACTCAGACTCGTTCTTTTCAGCCTGGACCGGAGTTCGGAACTCGCCGATCCAGATCGCCGCAATCGCTTTAATTTTGCGGCTGGCGTGGATCGTCATCGGCCATACCTACAAGTTCAAAACAAGCGGCGGCAATTTCAGCTTCGGGTGGGAGATGGGACGCATTGCCGCGTCCGTTGCCTCGGGTCATGGTTTCAGCAGCCCGTTCGGCCCGCCCACCGGGCCAACGGCGTGGGAGCCTCCGCTGTACGTGTACCTCACGGCCGGCGTGTTCCAGCTTTTTGGCATTTATTCGAGAGCGTCAGCGTTCGTGCTGCTGGCGCTGAACAGCGTGTTTTCGGCGCTAACGTGCATTCCAATCTTCCGGATCGGCCGTCGAATGTTCTCCGAGCAAGTCGGCGTCTGGTCAGCCTGGTCCTGGGCCTTGCTGCCGAATGTCATATTCTGGTGCACGCGCGCAGTGTGGGAAACGAGTCTTTCGGCCTTGCTGCTTGCCTCCATTTTCTGGCTCGCGCTTACGATGGAGGAGCGCGACGGTCTGCTCCCGTGGCTGGAGTTCGGCCTGTTGTGGGGAATCGTCGCCCTGAACAGCACTTCCCTGCTCTCGTTCCTGCCGGCAGCGGGACTGTGGGCGTGGTATCGGCGTTCCAAGCAGGGCAAATCGTCGTTCGGCGGAGTGGTGCTGGCTTCGGTAGTTTTCTTGGTTTGCATCACGCCCTGGCTCGTGCGGAATTATCAAACCTTCGGGCGATTCATCTTCATCCGCGACAACTTCGGCGCGGAGTTACGCCTGGGCAACGGCAACGGCGCGGACGGGACATTGATGCTGTATCTCGATCCTCCACACGATCCGTACGCAATGCATCAGTTTCAGGCCATGGGCGAGTTGGAATATATCGCCATGCGGAAGCAGCAGGCGGCCGCCTTCATCCAAGCAAACCATGCACGCTTTCTTCAGTTGTGCTTCCGGAGATTCGTGTACTTTTGGGCAGCGCCGCCAAAGGATACGGGTCCTGCGTGGCTCGGAGTGCTGAAGAATTCACTCTTCCTCGGGTCGTCGGTGCTGATGTTTTGGGGACTGGGCCGGGCTCTGCGCCAGCGCAAACCAGGAGCCTGGTTGTTCTTCTGGCTGGTATTGCTTTATCCGGCGATCTATTACGTCGTGTACGCGATCCCGCGGTACCGGCATCCAATCGAACCGGAGATCGCTGTGTTCTGCATTTATCTGATCACGGAAGCGGGAAGCAAAACTACTTATTCTCCTCAAGGTCAATCTTGAGGACATGAATCTGGTTGAGCTTGGGATCGAGCACCCCTGAGATGACGACGCGGCGTCCTTCGAAGCCGTGGACAAGGTCCGCGCGATCGAGGCGATAGACATCTTTCTCGGTCGAAAGCACAAGATATCCGCCCATGTGCTCGATGCAGTACACCGAGCACGTATTCGCCGTCCCGCCCATTGATTTTGACTTGAGCATCTCCTGATGGGACCGAGTGAGCGAGTGCACATTCAGGGCACATTGACTGTCGGAAACTTCCCCGTGGAACGTACGAGCATTCTGCGCATGGAGGAGGGGCGCCATGATGATGACTGCCACCGCAATTGCTTGCTTCATAACCACTCCTGGTTCAAACCTCTTCATGGCAGCACCGTGAACTTCATGTGCATGCCTTCGTGGTCCTCACTACAAATGACTGTACATACCACTTCATATTCGCCCGGTTCGGAGGGAGCGGTCAGCAGAAACTCCTGCTTGCCCGGCTTAAACAGCAGGTCCCATCCTTCGACCCTGGTTCGGTCCTTGGCCCGCAGTAGGGTGAACCCATGGATCGAGCCGTCGCGGTTCCAGGACTTGCCCCGGTTGGCCGTCACCCGGAGCAGCACCTGCTCTCCTGCTTTGACGGTGATCTCCGGCATCCGCATGCCGGCAATTTTGTAGCGGCTGTCTTTATCGGCGGTGAACTCAATCACGTGCACGGGATCGGCCGCCCGAGATGCCGCGGCAGACAACATGCCGAAGAGCACGAACCCCACAACCGTACGATGAATTATTTTTGGATTTGTCACGGGAGTGTGAAACTGAACCTTCCTCGTTACTGGGTCATGTAGAACAGGATTAGGCGGCGGTCTTCTGCGGTGATGGTCGCGCGCACCCGCATATGACGCAGAACGGTTGCCATCATCCGCGGCGGAAACTTCTGTGGGGCGGCGTGACATCGGCCACAGTTGGCGTGATAGCGCTGCTCACCTTGAACTCGCATCGTATCTGCATCGGCGGACTGCACAACAGGAGCGGCAGCAGCGTCCTTCTTGGGACCTGGCGTCCCGGCAAATCCGGCGCAGGCGAAGGCGAGCGCAAACAGGGAAACGGGAACGAGCGTGCGCGGGTGGAAGCTTTTGTTCATTGTGCCTCCGACGAAGTTGCCACGCGGCCGAGCGGAACCAGGAATCGATACGCCAGGCCGAAACTCCACTGGTTGTAATTGCCGGCGGAACTGAAGCCGCGTCCATAGCTGGCGATACCCTTCAACCCGTCGCGCAAGAAGTAATTGAGTCCGAAATCTGCCTCCCGTGTATTCGCGCTCGGCAGGCCAAGGGCGGCGCCGCCGTCGGGTCCGATGGCGCCGACAAAAAACTGCTGGGCGCGCGCCACCAGTTCGGTACGACGCATCGCTTTTTGCCAGTAGTGCAACTGGCTCAGCCGGTACGCTCCCTCAAACCAATATCCGCTGCCTTCATACGAGCGAGCGAACTCCGAGCGCAGGCTCAGCGGAAGCTTCGCGGGTTGCCAGCCCATGTGGAAGCCGAATGCGTTCTTGCGAAAATCTTGCAGTGTGCGCTGGTACGATCCGCCAACCTCCAGCCGCGGTCCGGGGAAGAAGAATCCCATGCGTCCGCCCACGTGACGCTCCGAATCGACGCTGTCGATTCCGATGCTGGTGGCCGAAACGTACGCCGCGTAGTTCATGTTGGCTCGGGCGTTGACTGGAAATCCTCCCCGGAACATCGCACCATCGCTCGGAGCCGTGTTGATCGGCAAAGTCAAAGGGTCAGGCTGCAGGAAGCGAATCCAGACCGGGTATAGGCGTTCGTTGAAAATTCCAAACGGAGTGAGAAACCGGCCGGCGGTCACGGTCAAATATGAATTTGCAATGTAGTCCACCTGCGCGTAATCAATGTGCTTGTCGACGGGGCCGCCGTAAGGTCCGCCGCCTGGCGGTCTCTGAAACTGTCCTTCGAATTCGGCGCGGGACTCGATCAGCCATTTGTCGCCGAGAGGCACGAGAAGAACCGGATTGATCTGGGTGTCGATAACATTCTGCCCCGCGGTGACGAAACTGAAAGTGCCCACGTTGCCGGTGAGGATGGGTACGGGCTTGTCGGCTTCCGGGGACTGCGCCACACAAGTCGAAGCACAAATGACCGACACCAATACCAACGCGCCAGCTAGAGCCATCGCTTGCTGGCGTCGGGCTGCGTTTTTTGGAAAAAGGAACAAGACGCTAAAACCCCACGTATCAACTCAATAGGGCGATTGTCCTGCGGCCTCGGTACCCGCGAAACGTCACCGAAGTAACGTCTTGTCTGAGAGTTAGGTCGAGCCGATTTTTTTGTGGCCTACGCCTTACCAATCCGTCGGCTTAACGTCTAAAGCATTGAAAGGAAGGGAATCATGAACCGGTATCGTCATTCCGCTACCTGGCTCGGAGCCACGCTCGGGACCATCTGCGCCCTCCTGATTCTTGCACTTGCGGCGCATGCCTCCGATCACGGTGGGGACCTGACCGAGGAATTTCACCAGACCTACCCCATCACATCCGACGGACGGGTGGAACTCTCCAACATCAATGGCGGGGTTCGAATTTCCACCTGGGACCGCAATGAGGTGAAGGTCGATGCGATCAAATACGCCAACACCAAAGAACGGCTGGACGAGGCCAAGATCGAAATCGAGTCTGGCAAGGATTACATTTCCATCGAGACCAAGTACCCCAGTCACGACCACAACTGGAACTGGGGCTCGCACAATAATCCTGCGAGCGTGGAGTACACCCTGACGGTGCCCCGCGGAGTCCGGCTGGATGAAATCAAACTGATCAATGGATCGCTCGATGTCTCCGGAGTGAGCGGCGAAGTGCGTGCCTCCTGCATTAACGGCAAGCTCGAGGCGCACGATCTGGTTGGGCGAGCGCAGCTCTCGACCATCAATGGCCGCCTGGATGCGAGATTTGCCCAGCTCGCCGGACAATCGGTCGAACTGAGCTCGGTGAATGGGTCCGTCGATCTGACCATCCCTTCCGATTCGAATGCCGAGGTCGAAGCCTCTACTGTTTCGGGAGGAATCAACAACGATTTCGGCCTGCACGTGAATCATCATCGCTTCGTGGGGCACGATCTGCGCGGAGAAATCGGGAAGGGCGGGACGCGTATTCGCGCCTCCAATGTGAATGGCCGAATCGACATCCATCATGCCCAGGATGGCCATGCGATGAGCCCGGTAAAGGACCGGGGCGGGCGTGACAGGGATGATGACGACGATAGCGAGATTTAAGAGCAGGGATTAGGGGCTAGGGGCTACGGGCCTTGCAGTTGCGGACCTCTAACCTCAATCCCTGATCCCTAGTTCCTAGTCCCTAATCCATAGTCCCTAATAAATCGTGTATCCCGGGGCAGGTGTGCGCAGGTCGGGCTTCGATGCCATCAGCAGCAATGCGCCTTCCCGCTTGAACGCCCGCAAATCTTCCAGACTGTTAAACGATTTTGTCTTGTAATCATCGGGCGTGGGCGTGTCGTCGGGAATCTGCCGAGCTTCCACATTTTCGAATGCGTGCTTTTTGAACAGCTCAATGTACTCGGCGGCCGATCTCACATGGACAGGAACTTTCAGCTTGTCGACCCACTGCAGTGAATATTTGTTGTCTTTATACAGATTGATCAGGATGAACAGCCTGCCTCGCGGTGCCATCACCCGGAATAACTCCATCAACGCCCGGTCCTGATCCGGGTAGTAATAAAACGATTCCACCGAGAGAACTTTATCGAAGAAATTCTCTTCCCATGGAATCCGCATCGCCGATCCCCAGACGTAGAGAATGTTCTCGAAGTCCTTGGAGGATTCGCGGGCCTGGCGCACCATCTCATCGGATACATCAAGACCAACGACCTGACCAAATCCTTCCGGCCCGTCGCCCACGAGGCGGGCAAGCAGGCGAGTCGCCCATCCGGAGCCACAGCCGAGATCGAGGACTCGCTCGCCAGGACGAAGATTCATCAGCCGGATCGTCTTTTCGGTGATGTCGAGGTGATGCTGCTCCATTTTGGGGCCTTCGCCTTGCGCGGCCCAGCGATTGAATTCGTGTTGCAGCTTTTCGTCGGGGGATTGGGGCTTGTCGGGCATAGCAGATGTTCTCAGCTCAGAGGCATCCCGTCATTCTTTTTATCACGAAGCGTTCGAGTAGGAACTGATTCGACAGTCAGCTCTTTGAAAGAGGCGAAGAGACGGCGCAAGCTTGCGCTATCGCCTGCTTACAACAGTTGCCGCAGTGGAGGATAATTGCTGGAGATGAAGCAAGCGCTGCTGCGTACGATTGTCGTCCTCATGCTCCTCGCATTCGCAGGCGTCGGCATCGCGCATATTTTCAGGCCCGAGTACTTCATCAAGCGCTCTGGTGTTCGGAGGGGCGGCGAATTGCAGACGGAGTGGAACCGACTTGGGTTTCAGATAGCGGGGGCAATCTTCGCTGGCTTCGCAATCTACCTTTTGTACGTCCTTTTCCGACGATGAGCGTTATGGCCTGATTACAACAGCTACCCAACCAACCAGCCCCAGTGCTAGTCTTTTGGCTCATGTCCACAGGAGCGAAATGTGAACACACAGCCTCAACCGGGCCGAAAATTAACACCAGCAGAACGTGCCGTCATCACCGCACTAGCACCGAGCGTTACGGCGGGTCTGGATGACGCTCTGGTAGTCGAGATGCGGGATGGAGGCATGGGGAGCATACGGTTTCTCAAGGGCAGCGACCGTCGGCGTTCCCGCTCAATCGCAGAGGCGGAATATACGGATGAAGATGGCGTTTCGGTCAGCATCGAGCTTAACGTCGATGAAAGGGACGAACTCTTCGAGCTTGATTTGTGGAAAGTGGACTTCTCACCATTGCGACGCTACCCCAATCCGAAAGACTTGAAACCCTTGAAGTAGGCAGTCGGATTCTCAACTGGCGAAACATCCTGATTACACTCAAAATCCATGCGAACACAGGGACTCTTTAACAGAATGGCGATGGCATTGCTGATTTCGATCGGTCTGAATGCCATTCTGTTTGCGGTGGATTTTTCGATCGACCCTCGTCGAGCGGAATTATCGCGAGTCCAACGTTGGGTTGTTAGCCTGCTGACTCCAGCGGAATCACTGACGATGGTATTTGCACCGGGTCACGGAGGATGGCAGATTCTAGCCCTTGTCGCATTCTCTGTATTGGTCTACGCCATCGCGGTTTGCCTGGCAATCAGCTTACCCGCGTGGTGGCGGCGCAGAGCATAATTGGCGAAATATCGCCATTTCACTCAAAATCCGGCCAGTGAGCGCCGACGACTATCGGCTGTCAGTCTAGGGCGAAGCAGCTTAAACTATTCGCCGTGCATAATGCGGACGCCATCCCCGAACCAGACGCTGCAGAAAAAGACTTCTTTCGACGGATTCGCCGCGAAGTGGAGTGCCAAATCTCGGGCTACGTATACAAAGTGCCGCCGGGTGCCGTGGGTACCCCGCTTAGCGCTGGCGAGGTGCGCTCTCTCCTTGACGAAATGCGGCTCTGCCTCATTGAGCCGAGTTGGGAAGAAGTAGTCATCTGCAACACCCCGGAAGAAATTCGGACAGGCAACGGTGTAAGGCGCAAGTGCGTCACGACGGCTGAAGACGATGGCTACGTTCTTGTATTCGATCCTGTCGATGAGGAGTATCACTTAGCGTGGCGCGGTGAACGCGGTTTGGGAACGTGGGGCATTAGAGGGGATGCAGTTGGATGTTTCCTAGCTCGATAGTTGGCGAAAAATCGCGATTGCACTCAAGTTCCCTCAACCCTCAAATAAAGTAGCTATGCTTCATTCGGTGGCATATCATAAAGCGCCATTATGACGAGTTTGGCTCGGACGTTCGCCTGCCTCGGAGCTGGATTAGTGTGTGGGCGCGTTGGCCTTGTTGTCGGTGCCATTTTTCTCCCACTGGCATTTCCGTTGTCGCTCCCCAAGTCAAATGATGCAGAGAACACTGTCGTGGCCTTGATGATTTTGTCTATGGGGCTGTTCGCTGTGGGTGGCTTCGTGCTTTGCTGGAAGCTGACCGCTAGGTGGGTGCGTGACTAGTTGGCGAAGAATCTGATTACAGCAACTATCGGGAGGGAAGCCGACCGCTTTTGAATCTCTTCGAGCAGGGGGGTAGGCTCAGAACTCAGGCGATTGGGCACGGGCCTCGAATTGGGTAATGCGTTTTCGCGGCTTCCTCAATTCGACTGTCCAAATGTAGCAATTTTCATGGACCGCATGCCCGTGTTCGTCGGTCTTGCTTTCTTCGAGGTTCACAGGTTCTTTACAGATAGAGCAGATTGGTGCGTAGGACATGGTGCCTCCGGGACGAGGACAGTCCTACGGTAGTTCATTGCCTGAACTAAGGTCTGCTCAGTATTGCACAGGTTTAAAACTGTGAGCCCGCAGCTAACGCGGGAGTGGCTTTTGTTTCAATGAAGGCTTTTGTTTCAATGAAGGCTTCTGTTTCTGTGAGGCACCAGTGCCGTCAGCGGCCCGACTCCGGGATGCGTCATCAGCAGTCGCGTTACCGGACGCTTCTCCACTTCCTCTTCCAACGCACGCGTCAGCTCCTGGATCTTCGGCGTTAGTTGGTCGAGTAAGTCGAGCAGGTCCTGCCGCCGCCGGCTGGCCCAAGGTGCCAGCGCGATCGATTCCAGTTCCTTGCGACCAGCCGGCCGCCACAACGCTTTCTTGCGCCGCAGCCCTTCGTTCAGTGGCACGACATGCAGTTGATTCATCACGCGCGTGCGCATCTGCGCCAGTCGATGCCGATGCCACAGCAGTTGCCGCAGATCGCGATTCTCGGCGTCCGGCACCCAGATCCGCGGGAAGCGATTCTCCAGCATCAATCGCAACAACAGCTGCGCATCCTGCCGATCCGTCTTCTGCTTGCGCAC
>Ga0209166_10002453_pt1 | contig 14095 bp, 15 predicted proteins | sample Coa_R1_3_FD_187151 | JGI IMG/M metagenome (GOLD analysis project Ga0209166, IMG submission 187151) | Surface soil microbial communities from Centralia Pennsylvania, which are recovering from an underground coalmine fire - Coalmine... | ecosystem: Environmental > Terrestrial > Soil >... | reverse complement strand
CGGCCTCAATAAAACACCGTTAACGACGGTGAACATCACGGTCGAGGCTCCCACTCCCAGCGCGAGCGTCAAAATGGCCACTGCGGAGAAGCCGGGATGCTGGTGAACCATGCGAAGCGCGTACCGGAAATCCTGCCAGAAATCCTCCAGCCATCGGGTCCCGCGCGCGTCCCGGCATTCCTCCTTCACCTTTTCTGTCCCGCCAAGCGTCAGCCGCGCTCGCCGCCGTGCTTCCCTCGGCTCAACTCCACCCGCAATCAGCTCGCTTGCGTGCTGCTCCAAATGAAAGCGCATTTCCTTGTCGAGTTGCTCTTCCATCTTTTCGCGCCGCAACAGCCGCTGCCACCAGTTCATTCCGCACCTCCTTCGGAAAGTTTCAGAATGAGAGCGACGGCCTCCGTCAGGCGTTCCCAGCTGGCGGCTTCTGTCTCGAGTTGCGCGCGCCCTTTCCCCGTCAAGCGATAAAATTTCGCCTCGCGCCCCGTTTCCGTTTCCTTCCAGTCCGCCGCAAGAAGTCCGCGGTTTTCGAGCCGGTGCAACGCCGGATAAAGGGAGCCTTGCGGCACCTGCACGACATGCCGCGACACCTGTTCCAGCCTCTGCGCGATCGCATATCCATGCACCGGCCCGAGCGCGACGACTTTCAGTATTAATAAGTCCAGCGTGCCCTGCGGCAAATCCGACTTCGGCTTCATCGCCATACCTCCAGCTTCTGCATATATAACCCACAACGTGTAGAAGGTCAAGGTATGTTCTAAACTTCCCTAGCGAGGCCGGCGAAACCGTCGCCGGGCGCACGCGGGGCGAACAAAACTTCTCTCTATCTAGGTTGGCTTCCCTCTGAAGGTCCGAATTCTAGACTTAATTTTTGCTGATTGAGTTGCGATGGTCCTAGCGTGCGGATGCTTGCCAAGCCTTCAGGTTTAGAGCGGCAGCTCCCGGCACTTTGAAGGGAAGTTGTCGGTCGTGTTTCACGCGGTATTGGGCGCAGGAAATAAACGTTCCGATTCGGCGGCAAAACGCCTATTTCTCTTGGATGGATGCCAGATAGTCGCACAGGTTCTTGATTCGCTTCCGGATGGCCATTTCGTGGTAATCAACCATACTGAAGATCGGTCCCCAAACGGGCATGTCGGATGACCCATGCGCGGAGATCGGCTTTCCGAATCGCACGACCCCGCTCACATATTCGTAGGGGAATTTCCCGCCGTTGCCCTTCGCGAGTACAGTCAGATCCGTCGGCGGTGTTTTCAGCGCCTCCGCAGCCGGCCCTCGCCCCTTCGCATTCCCTCCGTGACAGGAAGCGCAATACTGCCGGTATGTCTGGCTCCCTGATGCCGCATCCAGCGGTTCGGTACTCGCTTTCTTCGCCGCGGGTTTGTCTTGCGCAGCCGTCACGCACGCCAGCAAAAAAACCGCGCTAAAGAGAACTTTGTATCGCATGTTAGGACCTCACTGTCAGCACGGGGCAAGGTGCACCGCAGACTACCCGGTAAGCAACTGTACGCGGCACATGACCGGCGACGAGCGCCTTCCCTCTCTTCGCGCCGATCACGATAAGATCCGCTTTCATCTCTTTTGCCGCTTCTAGTATCTCTTCCACAGGCTTCCCAAGCTTCATGCGAAAGTGTAATTTACACCACAGCTCGTCTCCAGGAGGTACAAGCTCCCCCAGTTCGCGAGTAATTGCTTCCCGCTTCAGCGCCAGACCTTGCTCCGAGTAATCCTCAGCGTGCTCGACGACGTGTAATAGTGTCAGGTTCGCTTGGTTTTCTTGTGCGAAGGAGAAGGCATAAGCCGCCTCGCGCTCCGCTCCCAATCCGAAATCCGTCGCGAACAAAATGTTCTTGAATTCCACCTCGCGAGGCATTTCGTCTTTGATGATCGGTCCTATGGTTAACACCGGGCATTTCGCTTGCCGAAAAATCTCCTCTGCGCTTGAACCAATCAGAATCTTCTGCAAACTGCCCGCGCCATTCGTGCCCACAATGACAAGATCGATTTGCTGCTTTTCGATCAGCGTCTGCATCGTCAGCCACAGGGCGCCTTGTTCAATCAACATCTCATGCGGCACGTCCCGGAGACGCCCGGAAATGAGGATTTGCCCCATGCGCTCTTGCGCATCACGGACTGCTTTTTCATGCGTTGTCGCCATCAATTGGGGAGCCAGCATCACGCTTGCGTCGCTCGTGATAACGTGCGCTAAAACAATCTTCGCCTCATAGTGCCGCGCAAGCGACAGGGCGTATTCAAGCGCGCGGTCCGAGGCGGCAGAAAAGTCCGTCCCCACCAGGATTTTCTCCAATTTCACCAGCTTGCTTTCCGGAGCAAACTCTCTTTCCAAACTCTTCTCTGTCTTTAGCATGACTTTCACCTGAAAACTGCCAGCGGCGAGCCCTCCGCTCTTCGCTCTGCTTTCTTTCTGCGCCTTAAGCCAGTCCAATGCTGTGCGTTGCATCATTCCCAAACGTGACCGGCGTCACGGCCCTTACGATTGGCTGGCATCTGTATGTCGCCGCGTCAGCAACTTGTAGTTTCCTTTCGACCTGAGATTGCCGTCAGCCATCGCTAGCCTCGGAAGTTTCGTGCAAGTGTTTCAATGCTTCGCGCGCGATTTATTCCAGCCAGCAATCGCGTAAAACTTCAGCATTAACTCCTGCCTTCCTGCTTAGCGGGCAACGATGGGCGCCTTTGCCTACTCTTTAGACCTCGCCGACCCTTGAATAAACTTTGTACAATAAAGTACTTGACACAGAGAAGTCGGCCTGTATCCTGTCCCTATCAGCGTCACCCTGTCCGCTCGTCCGCTGAATTGGAGGCTCTCTCTATGGACGATACGCATCCGGCTGATCCACAAGATTTCAGCCACTCTCCCACTGGCCCGCTCACGCCGCACCCGTCGCTCTTTTCTGATTCTGTTCGATTTTGGGAGATACGCCGCCTCATCTACAACCTTTTACTAGCCGCCGTCGTCCTCATCTGGATTGTCGCCTCTTGGCCTCATTTCCGCCCAGCATTCACGTTCACCTCCCTTTTCCAACTCGCCGTCCTCGCGTTGATCGCCAATGCCTGCTACTGCGCTGCCTATCTCGTGGACCTTCCCATGCAACACTCCTCATTCCGCTCACTATGGAATCGCCGGCGCTGGGCGCTCTGGGTCGTGGGAACGCTCTTCGCAATTTTTTTTGCAAATTACTGGATCGCCGACGAAATCTATCCCTTTGTTCGCTGATTTAGCCGCGCGCCGCCCGGCTCTCCTCCCCAGCCGGGCGGCCAGCTCCTTTTGCCTCTTCGTACTCAGACATTTCAATTTCACTTGGGGGTAACGATGTACTCTTCCAATTCCCCGCCTCTACAGCCCTTGCTTGTCCTTCCCTAAAGGTCTATATTCAACCGCCAAGAACGAGTCTTCCCTTTAGAATCCTGGATCTGAATCCCGAGGAGGCTTCTATGAAACGGCTTGCCATTCCTTTTCCGACTGCCATCCTGTCCGTGCCGCTTGCCTTGTTTATTGCTTCCTGTTCGCAGCAGCCTGCTGTCCCGTCGCAGGCATCGTCTCCAACTCCTTCTGCTCCGGCGGCTACCCAGGCCCCTCCCTCGAGTCAACCGGTTCAGCCCGCTTCCACTCCCGCCCCGGCGCAGCCTCCATCCTCCGCAAATGTCTCGGTCGCCAAAACCAGCGGTCCTCTCGCCACGGAGAAACATACGCTGAGCTTGACGGATTATGCCAAGGTTGGCGTCACCGTTACCCTCAATGGCGGCTGGGTGGGCGAGTGGGATTCCAGCACCAATGTTCCTCTCGACACTGTTCTCCAAGGCAAGAATGAACTGAAAGTCGATGTGCCCCAGAAACCCGATGGCACCGTCACCGTCGAGGTCTTTGCCCAGCGTGGACAAGATAAAGTCAATTTGCTCCGCTTGAACTTTCAAGACAAGCCCGCCGGCTCCTACACCTATTACTTCGTCGCTCGCTGAAGCGGGCGCGTGCCGCTTTCCAAGCCCGCAAGAATCAATGGCCACTAACAGGCCTGTAGTGAACAAGATATTCAAGTTTGGGTCTGTGCGGAGGTACTGCTCATTTACTTTGAAAATCTGACCAGAAGGTCAGCTTGACCGATTGGGGGAGTACCGTCCTCTTAAGGCCTCCAAGAGTAGCCGCGAGCGTGGCTTACTGTAGCCATAGCCAGACCCGGCCCTCGAAAGAGGCCAGCATGAAGAACAAATGGATCATCGTTGGAGTCGCCGCAGTGTGCGTCCTAGTCGGCGGCGCCGGAACAGCCGCGCACACCTATAATCCAATCAAATGGATTAAGAGAGGTCCCACTCCGACGGCAAGTGAACAACTTGCCGCGAACAAAGAGCAAGACAAGAAGTTATCCGTGCAGTTGCAGGCGGTGCTGCCTCCGCGCATAAGCCTCAAGGATGCCTGCGCGGGATTTAAGAGCCTGAACGATTGCATTGCCGCGCTTCACGTCAGCCACAATCTCCAGATTAAATTCAACTGCCTTAAATGGGATGTGACCGGAGCGAAACCGGCCGGCGACGTCAAATCGTGCGAGGCCCCGTCCAGAGACAAAGCCATGGACCTGAGCAAAGCGATCCGCGAGCTGAAGCCCGATGCCAGCTCCCGAACGGAAGCAAAGACCGCCGAGAAACGCGCCCGCGAGGACATCAAGGACGCCTCCTAGCAGAAGATTTGGCGGCTCCTCCTTAAGTCTGCTTGAACCTTGTGGCGGCCCATCCTTTCTGCGAGTTTGCGGAAAGGGTGGGACTGCCTTCCGCTACCCTCTTCCTTTTGTCCGGCTCCTTTCGTCACGCTATCAACTCAAACTTCGCACTCTTCCGAAACCAGCTGCGTCCCTACTGCCCACGAATTCTTTTTCAAGGGGAAACATCAAACCGCGATAGTGCCCCTATTTGAACAGACGCAACCCGAAATTTCTCCTACCCTTGCTCAAACGGGATTTCAAACTGGACGCTCTTGGGCAAACTCAACGACTCCCGAGTCCAAAATGGGAATTCTGGCGAATAACCTAGATTTCATGGAGATAAATATGAAAATGAAATTCACGACTGGTCTTCTTGTATTGGCGTTTGCTCTTGGCTCCACTGCTGTGGCTGCCACGGGAACTTCTCACCAGGAAAAGGAAAGGTCCAGCGCCACGGTCACGGTTGCTGGTTGCCTCCACAATGGCACGACCACGGACGTGTTCCTTCTCACTGCAAAAGACGGTAAAGGCTGGGATGTCAGCAGTAAGACGGTGGACATTTCAAAGCATGTGGGCCACACGGTATCCCTCACCGGTACTCCTGTCACCACAGCCTCCACGGACGGCTCTGCCGCATCGGCGACGACTCGGCTGGACGTTTCGGATCTGAAAATGGTCAGCGAGAGCTGCTCGCAGTAAAAAACTCCGTAGAGTGGACGCTTAGTCCGCGTCCACTTTCACTTTCTGTGCACTCGGTAGTCGCTGCGAAGAGCCGCGCCTCCCAAAGCGAACGTTAATGCCTCTGTTCTCCTCACCCGCTAGTTAGCCTGAGTAAAATGCAGAAGTGGAATGCTCGTCAATTGCGCTTCGTTCTGTAAGAAAGAACTCTCTCTGCGCCGCCCGCCTGCCTCATCCGGTCAAGTCATCCCTACAAGTCATCCCTGCTGATTGTGCAAAAGTGAACAGCGCGCATCCTCCAGAGCCTCTAGGATGCGCCACTGCATGGTCATCCGGCACCTAGTGGGATTTCTTCATCGGTGACCCGCTATTGTGCAAGGTCCAGCTGTTGCGATCAGCATGTACACGGGAAGATAGCCTGGTCCTCAACGAGGTCTACGCCTTTTCCAGTATTCGCTCATCGCCTGTGCGACACGATGCGGGATTCGGCGTTTACTTTTTTGTCGCCTCACAAGGTTGCCGGCTAAGGCTCATGACAGACTCCGTGCCTCCGCCCCACGGAACGGAAGGGCGGTGCTTGTCCGCATGAGGATCCTCTTCTCCGCATTATTTTGTTCCCTGCTGTGCACTGCGCCCGCTTCGGCGCAATCGTCAATCGCGGGCGCAAGTGGCGAAGCTACCGCCGCCGCAAACGCCGAAGCTCCACCCGCCCCCATAAAGCCCGTGAAGCCCATCAGGAGCGAACCTCCGATCGCCACGGCCAGAAGCAAGACCATTGAACTGGGGCTGGGCTACTCCTACCTAAGTCAGCCGGGGAGCCAATCCAATCGATTGGGCTTGCGAGGCCCTGATGCCAGCTTCACCATCGGCTTTTCCCGGCTAGGCATAATGGCCGATGTGGGTTATGCGCGAGCCTCCAATGTTCTGGGTACGGGGCGGCCCAGTTCTGTACTTACTTATCTCGCGGGTCCCGTTTTCCATCACACAGTGCACCATAACTTTAATACCTACGTTCATCTGCTCGTTGGCGGCGCCAAAGTAAGCGGTCCGATCCTTACGAATAACGGGGCCATCCTGCTCGGCGGATGGACGACCAGCTACGCCTGGGCAGTTGGCGGCGGAGTCGAGTACTGGGCGACAGACTCCATGGCCATTCGCACCGGCGCGGACTATTTGAGAACTGCGTTTTACGATCCATCGCTTGCCGTTCGGGGCCAAGGCAATATCAGGACTACAGCCACGGTAATCTATTATTTCGGAATGCGGGCACGCAGACGGCCGCGGTGAGCCGGGTGTCGCAACCTTACTGAGGCCCTCATAATATTGCGAAGTAGCAATTTGGAGTGCGGCAGCACTGCTGCCGCTCTTCTCAACGACCCGCGCGACTCCATATTTGGCGAGGCTCAATCGGGTGGACAAGACCCCAATGTTGAAGTTGGACGAAGTAATAGAAAACGTCACGACTGTCGCCGGCAATCGACCGAGCAGGCAGAAGACCAAAGGGAGACGTCCTGCCCTTGCAAAACCGATCCCGCAAGGGCAGGTCGTCCACGTGCAAACATGGAGTCAAAATCGTCTCAGCGAGTTGAGGAGGTTCCACCCGCCTGACGACGCGTGTGCCGTTTCATACGAACTCCGGACGATCAGTCTCCCAATCCGGAGTCATCCATGTGGCAGGCCGTCATCTCGTCCGGCGGTGGGTTTGGTCCCGTGGTTGATGGGTTGGGCTTGTGGAGCTGGAGATTTCCCCCTGCCAAGAAACGCGTAGAGACAACGACGGCCGCGCCGACACCATCCTTCTCAAGTTTCAGGCCAAATCTGTCCGGCCCGCTCGGTCCGGAGCCTGGCTCCCCGCCGTCGTATGTCCTGGCTCGAAAATAAACCGAGCCAAAGAGATTCGTATCTGCAGTACCGCAGATGTCTCGATACTGTGGCGGATTACCGCAGCCGCTAATGCAAGGGTCAAAATACCCCGTGATCTGAGTGCTGCTCACGTGAAGTCCAGCGAACTCTCCGGTCGAATCATGGTCCACGAAGTTGAAGTGGCCGAAGAATCCGCCGTTTTTGCAGCCTGCCACCAGGCCGAAGTTCGCGTGGTTGCCGCTGTCCGTGATTACGAATCCGCCGCCGGTGGTGAAGTCGCAAGGTACAGGAAGTACATGGGCGGCTGCGGGTGTGCTCTTAAAACCCAACATCGCTACCAGGAGTAACACCGTTAAAAGTCCGGTGATCAGCATCGGTACAATTGTTTTTGCTCTCTTGTTCATTGTTTTTTCCTCGTTTTGCGTAAAGGCGCAGGCCTAGGCGATGCCCGCAGTCGCGGAGGCGATCACCACATCAACCGCACCTGGAACAGTCACGTGAAGGGCGTTCACCACCGCAGTGCCGGTCGAGGAAATGGTTTGTTGATTGATGACTACCTGCCCTCCGGGTATGGGCACGGTCTGATTCGGGCTCCCCGTGATCGGGATCGGGGTCCCGTTGATGGAAAGATTGCTGATGGTTGTGCTGCCCGTGCCTGCTGCGCCGGAAACCTGCGACGCCCGAGCTAGAACCGAGTCGGCCGAAATGCTTATCCCGGCTACGGTCAGATTAAGATTTGCCAGGGAAGCCTCGGATGCGACTTGATCAGGCCATCCGATCGTGGCTGCGTGCAGGACTTCCGCACCTAGCAAAGAAGGGATGCTCCCTGTTGTCTGAGATGCTTCCCGGGCGACGGTCGAGCCCGAAAGGGTACCAGTGTCGGAGAGCGAGGTTGTGGTGGAGAGAGCGCCCAAGGCTCCGAGGACCGTGGCTCGAACCGCAGCCGCATCTCCGGTGACCCCAGTTGTTGTGCTGCTTGTCGGCGGTAGCAGACCGCCAAGCTGCGCGAGGCCGACCGAAGGCCATGCGAGCAGGCCAGCCATGAGAAAAGCGACTAGGCCCACAGTTGACCATCGGTATTTTGTATGACCCATTGTTACCTCCTGTTTTTATTTTTTGTTGCGTGTGCCCCGTTCTGGCTATTTCTGGGGACACCTGAAGTGGACTCGGGAGTCACCGTCTTTCTGCTGGCTGACCTCAGCACGCAGGTAGGCAACTCCACTAACGAATTGAAAACGCTTTCCGAGGCCACAGCATTGGGCAGTCTAGGAATGCACGGAAGCTCGCACAATCCGGTGGAACCTCCAATTGAGCGAGGAAAATTCCTGAATCCAGCTTAGGTTAAATTGTCAAGGAAGAATGGGTGGGGTGGCGGGTGCCGACGTTCAACTCATCTTCCCCGACGCCATCCGCTTCATTGTTAGCTTCTTGTGCTTCTTCGCGCAGTCCTGAAGCTAAAGATCGATCAACTTCTGCAAACTAAGGGAAACCGGGAACAGACGAGATGTTTCCTGCTACTTTGTCCAACTTGGGTCGCTTTTCTTCTCTCGCTGTAGTCAACTCTCCGCGCACCGAGACCCGGCGTGGCAATGCGAGTCAATTCCCTCGCACTTCCCAGGACGCAGACCGCTCCGTTTGTCCCCAGTTTCCTGATCCTAATCCTCAATGGCTCGATGCCGCTCTGGAAGAATAATTCCCCTTCTTCTCCTCATCTCTCCGCTACTGCGCCGGCACGAACTTTGTCACATCCGTGGCCAGGAAATACCAGTCACCCCAGCTCGGATACGTTCCACTATCCTGCTTCGGCTTGAGACCTAACCGCGCAGTGTAGTACCCGCTTGTCTGTACGTAAAAAACAGCCGTGAGGTGATTGCCGCCCGAGAATGCTTTCACTTCGGATGGGGCTAGGCCCGACACCGTCAGCTCGAAATCACGTTCTCCCGTGCTCGTCGTCGGCACCTCGATTACCACGATGAAATCCACCAGATACACGTTGCCCGCGTCCGCCTTGAACGTGAGCTCCGCATGTTCTTCTTTGGCGAGCGGATCGCGTACGTCATCATCCCCCCCGGCGATGGTCTGACTGTAGTACGCAATGCCCAGGCGGTCCCATTCGGGCCAGCCCAATTCGAGACTTCCGAGCGGGTCGTAAAGGTGCCCGGGATAGAGCGTGAGAAACGGAGTGCCTGCAGGAGCCGACAGCGCCGGGATGCCGTGCACCGCCTGCGCGATCTTGAGCTTTTCCCCGATAGAAAGAGGCTGCACCTTCGGCACTCCCTTCGGACGCTCCCACTGCTTTCCGGGCGCCGGCCTACCAGAGAGCGTAAACACCATGACCTTCGGTTTTTTCTTGGCATGGGGAGCTGCAGGCGCCTTTTGCGGTTCGCTTGGCTTCAATTGCTGCGCCGCCGTAGCAACATGCACGGACACAAGCAATAGCAAGCCCCAAAGAAGACCAACCCATTTAGATCTCAAACATATTTCCAATCGCGTGAGCGAGGCCGACATAAGCACCTCCTTTGGAATGGAACCGTCAAGTATACCCGGAATGGCCAAAGGATAGCTTCATCGTCACCTGATTACAAGCGAAAGACTCTGGACAATGCTATCCCTGGGTGGCAGCGCCTTGACTCCCGGCTGGCCTACGGTATGCGGTTTTGCCTCTCGCAAACGGCAGGTCACTCCTCTCCCGCCTTCGCTTTTCTATTTACTACCGACTATTCGCTGCCAACTGCCTCTCCCCACCTTTTTCACAAATTTCCACGTCCGCATCAGACCAATCGATCCCCGCGCAACTCCCCCGAACGCCACGGCCTCCGCTACCTCATTCCAATCCGGTCCTCACCAATAATTCGTCTCTAACTCATTCTTCCGATTCCTTCCCCATTAAATTCGCCCACCTTGCTAAGTCCCGCATAATATTGCTGAAGAAGCGATTTGGAGTGCGGCAGCCTCGCTGCCGCTTTTCCGGATAACTCCCACGACCCTGTTTTCGGCGAGGCTCAATAATTTTCCGCATCCGGCGCAGCCGCGCGCGGAGATTCTTCGCTGGCCTTTACTATCGAGCTTCAACTGTCGTCTGTGAACCGTCAGCTGCCAGCTGCCAGCAGTAAACTGTCAGCCGCGGACTCCTCCGCCCAGTGGAGATTCTTTTCTTTCGGCCTTGCTCGAAGCACTCGAATTTCGAGTTCCGCATTTTGCATTTCGACCCCCGAAAACCGCCATTCACCCCTCAAATTCGACCATTCCCTGCAATTTACTTTACCTCCTCGCCAATCCCCTGCTACCATTTCCCATGCTCCGCCCGCAAATCAACGCACCACGCTCCTTCCAGAGATTCTCCGCCTCAGATCTCGCCACTAGCCACTCATCACTCGCCACTGGGCGGGTGGCAACCCCTTGGCTGATTGTCACAGAAGGGGTGCCACAGCCTTCGGTTTTAAGGCTGCGGGTTTTAAGGCTGCGGGTTTTGACGCTTGCGGTTAAGATCAATACGCAATGACCGGACTTCTCCGCCAACTCTTCGCCGCAATTTTTTCCTTAGCAGTCTGCCTCCCTACTTATGGGTCCGCGGTGGGCAAGCAGATCACCTCGACGCTGGCGCCGGTTCCTGCGGGGCTGTGGAACTACGACGCCAACGACCGCTTCACGGCGGGCGACACCGCAGCCTGCCCTGAGCGCAGCCGAAGGGATGCGAACGGCAACACCGTGTCCTCGGGCGGCATCGCCAACGTGTACGACTTCGAGAACCACCTCATCCAGAAAGCCGGAGTGAGCATCGTCTACGACGGCCGGGGTTCGGGGTTTGTACTTACAAACCCCGAACTAAAAATTAGCAACCGCGTGCAGAAGACCGTCGCCGGAGTGACGACGAAGTATCTGGTGGACACGCAAAATCCCACGGGCTACGCGCAGGTGGTGTTCGAGACGATTACGGGAAACACCACGCAGCCCTTTGATTCCGCGCGAACGTACGTGTATGGGCTGGAACTGATCAGCAAGTACCGGCAATTCGTGGCGAACAATCAGGGCCAGACGCAGATCAGCTATTACGTTTACGACGGCCATGGCAGCGTGCGCGCGCTGACGAGTCCGACAGGCGCAGTGACAGACACCTACGACTACGACGCCTTCGGCAACTTGATCCACTCCACCGGCTCCACGCCGAACAATTACCTCTTCGCCGCCGAACAGTTCGACCCCGACCTAAACCTCTACTACAACCGCGCCAGATACCTCAACGTTTCCACTGGCCGCTTCTGGACGATGGACAATTACGAGGGTTTTGATCAGGCAGCAATCTCACTACACAAATACCTTTATGTTGGGGCGGATCCCATAAATGGGACGGATCCTTCTGGCAGGGTTGATCTAGCTGAGATCGCAATCGTCAACGATATCATGTTGACGCTAAATACGAATTACCTCCCCCTCGTTTCGAAGATTGCTCACGCGTTGATTCCGCCTCACAGTACGGCAGGTAGGGTGCTGCTTGCTGCGGAAATTGCTGTCACCGCTGTGGCGGTTTACAACCTAGCGAACTTCGCTGTGCGATTCGTTTCTAACCTCAGGCTTACTGTTGCTGAGTTTGCGGAGGAAACGGCTGCAGCCGACTCACTCGTCGCGACGGAAGATGGCGAATCCCTCGTAGGACCTGCAACCCAGGATGAGATTAGCATTTCGACTTCAGAATCATGGGGGAAGCCCGGGACTCTAGCGGACCATTACCGTCGGCACGGAGCTGACTTCGAAGCGGTAGGTGAGGATGATTATGCGGCCCAAGCTTCGAGCTTTTTGCAGCGGTCCCAAGCGCAGAGATTTCCAACCAAGATAGATGAGGACGGCGTCATCCGCGTCTACGATCCCGCAACAAACACCTTTGGATCTTTCAACTCTGACGGAACGACGCGAACCTTCTACAAACCTAGCGGTGGTTTGGCGTACTGGAATAAACAACCGGGATTTTCTCCGTCGGAAGTGGCGCCGCAATGAGGAGCCAGTCGTGAATTTCGTCTGCCTAGTCTGTGGATTCCCAAATCTTAGTGAAGCGCCTCGTTCACAACGAACAGGAGCCGGGTCAGATGAGATTTGTCCGAGTTGCGGTTTTCAGTTCGGGTTTGATGACGACGACCGTGGTATTTCGTATGAGGAATGGAGGAGAAGGTGGATAGAGGGAGGCATGAAGTGGAATAGTGTTTCAGCAAGGCCGCCAGAAGGTTGGAACCCTGTTGAGCAACTCAAGAACATTGGCCGCAAATGAGCGGGGGCACTTACCCTTGGGCGGGTGGCCACCACGATTATCGGTTGAGCGATTTTGGGTGCCGCACCCTTCACGATTTTTGTGAAGGGTGCGGTTTTTGACTTTTCCGGTTAACATCGAAACGAAATGCGTTGCCTCCTCCGCCAAGTTCTCGCAGCAATTCTCTCTTTCGCACTTGGCTTTTCCAATCTCGCCAGCAACCCAGTTGGCAACCGCAAGCAGATCACCTCGACGCTGGTGCCGGTCCCCGCGGGGCTGTGGAACTACGACGCCAACGACCGCTTCACGGCGGGCGACAGCTACGATGCGAACGGCAACACCGTGTCCTCGGGCGGCATCGCCAACGTGTACGACTTCGAGAACCACCTCATCCAAAAAGCGGGAGTGAACATCGTTTACGACGGCCGGGGTTCGGGGTTTGTACTTACAAACCCCGAACTAAAAATTAGCAACCGCGTGCAGAAGACCGTCGCCGGAGTGACGACCAAATATCTGGTGGACACGCAAAATCCCACGGGCTACGCGCAGGTGGTGTTCGAGACGCTTACGGGAAACACCACGCAGCCCTTCGACTCCGCCCGGACGTACGTGTATGGGCTGGAACTGATCAGCAAGTACCGGCAATTCGTGGCGAACAATCAGGGCCAGACGCAGATCAGCTATTACGTTTACGACGGCCACGGCTCGGTGCGCGCGCTGACGAGTCCGACAGGCGTGGTGACGGACACCTACGACTACGACGCCTTCGGCAACCTCATCCATCAAACCGGCTCCACGCCGAACAATTACCTCTTCGCCGGCGAACAGTTCGACCCCGACCTCGGTCTCTACTACAACCGCGCCAGATACCTGAACGTGACCACGGCCCGCTTCTGGGCCATGGACAGGCGGGTGGCCGTCAGGTTTTTGGGTGAACGACATCGGGTGCCGCATCCTTCACGATTTTTGTGAAGGGTGCGGTTTTTGACTTTTCCGGTTAACATCGAAACCAAATGATCAGCTTTTTCCGCCAACTCCTCGCAGCAATTCTATCTATCGCTTTCGGCGTGCCCGTTTTCGGCGGGTGGGACATCCCCTACTTGCCGATAAGATTTTGACTTTTGCTTTTTCCGTCGGGTGCCCCATCCTTGCGCGTTTGCTTTATGCAAGGGTGGGTCTTCCGCATTTCCGATTTTGCATTTCGACCCCCGAAAACCGCCGTTCAACCCCCAAATTCGACCATTCCCTGCAATTTACTTTACCTCCTCGCCAATCCTCTGCTACCATTTCCCATGCTCCGCCCGCAAATCAACCCACCACGCTCCTTCCAGAGATTCTCCGCCTCAGATCTCGCCACTAGCCACTCATCACTCGCCACTGCTCCTTTAACTCCTTTCCCTGCCACTCTTAGCGGGAAATCGCAACTCATTGAAAATCCAGCTGCTTTAAGTCCTGTCCTTGCCACTCTTACGCGCCATGCCCTCCGTGCCAACATCCGTGAGACCAGTCTAGTACTCTTATTTAATGAGCAGGGCGAGAAAGAAGCAGGCAGAAATGAACGGTAATTCTCTTGGTGTTGTTCTTTCCTCTGGGGCTTTGGCTGGCG
>Ga0209166_10002452_pt1 | contig 14101 bp, 12 predicted proteins | sample Coa_R1_3_FD_187151 | JGI IMG/M metagenome (GOLD analysis project Ga0209166, IMG submission 187151) | Surface soil microbial communities from Centralia Pennsylvania, which are recovering from an underground coalmine fire - Coalmine... | ecosystem: Environmental > Terrestrial > Soil >... | reverse complement strand
CTCCTGCACTCCTTTCACAGCGCCAAGGATCAAATTGTAAGCCGCTTTGCGCGAAATCCCGGTTTTATCATGATCATCGTATGGCATTGCCGCCACTCCGAATGCGCCAACCTTTTCGTACTTAAACATTTCCGTTATTGCCGCCGCCAATTCCGCGCTCGGCCCGTTCGGAACAGGCAACGCGACGCCGGGCACTTCACTGGGGTCGAGCCCGTCCATGTCCACATGAACATAAATCACGTCTGTAAGCTCGGAGAGCCGCTTCATCTCGCGATGCAAATTCGCCGAGCGCGTGCGCACGTCCTCCAAAGTTAGCTGTTGAATCTCTGACCGATCCAGCAGTTCCTGCTCGATCGGGTCGGTATCACGCACGCAAACTTCGACGATGTGCCGCGTCGGCAGCGCAGGTTCCAATCCTGCTTTCATCCGCATCCGCGACAGGCATTGCCCTGCGGCAATTGCCACTGGCATTCCACCAAGCATTCCGCTCAGTGTAGTCTCCGGCGTATTGAAATCGCCATGCGCATCAATGAACACCATGCCCACGCGCAAAGGCTTCGCGGTCGGCCCGGAATGCTGTAGCGCGCTAAGCATTCCCAATAAACCATTGCAATTCGCCAGCAGCCCGATGGGAAGGGATCCACTGCGCCGTTCCTCGGCAACTAGCTTGGACATGTCGCCCGCCGCGAGCGCCAGGTGATTCCACGAACCATAAGCTTTTCCTTCTTCCTCAGTCAGCGCAACTGTCGCTGTTGGCTGAACCTGCACGCCTTGCTGCTCCAGCAGCTTTCGAATACCGCCTTCTTCCAAATAATCAGGCCCGCGCGAAGTGTCCGGCACATTTCGTTCGCCGACGTAAGGCATCTTCACCAGCGCCACGCGCACTGACTTCGTCTCGCCCTCGCCAATGTTCGCCAATGCCATCGCCACAAATCCCAACAGACCCGCAAGGAACAAAGTCTTCCAATGTCTCATTGCTCTCCTCGTATCTTCACGATTGCTGGTTCTTCTCCAGCCCCGACTTTTCCAACGCTTCAATCCTTCGTTTAAGAGTAGCGATCGCAACGAACGTGGCAAAACCGAGCAGTCATGCAATCCCGGCGACCGAATCCAAATTGATCTTCAGCGCGGTTTGCATCTCGCGGCCCGCCGCTTGGTGATAAAAGGGCATGGCAAGCAGCAGAAGAGATAGGAATAGCAAATAATAATGAATGACGAACTTCGAGGACTTCATAGGCAGCCTCCTCACACAATAATCAGTGGAGATAAGCTACCACCTCACAGTCCCAGGACAGTCACCAATTCTTTGACTGAGGCAGCCGATTTTTGCAACGCCGCATTCTCGTCGGGAGTTAGTTTAATTTGAATAATTTCTTCCACGCCCTTCGCGCCCAGCTTCACCGGCACCCCAACAAACAACCCCTTGATTCCATACTCGCCTTCGAGATACACGCAGCAAGGCAGAATCTTTTTCTTGTCCTTCAGAATTGCTTCCACCATTTCCACGGCCGCGGCGGAAGGCGCGTAGTACGCCGAACCCGTCTTCAGCAAATTCACGATTTCCGCGCCGCCTTTGCGCGTGCGCTCCACAATTGCATCAATGCGTTCTTTCGGCAGCAAATCGGGGAGGGGAATTCCCGCGACCGTAGAATACCTCGGCAAAGGCACCATGTCGTCACCGTGCCCACCCAGTACGAACGAATGCACGTTCTCCACGCTCACCTTGCATTCCATCGCCACAAATGAACTCATGCGCGCTGAGTCCAGCACGCCAGCCATCCCCATCACGCGATTTTTCGGAAACTTGCTGACCTTTAGCGCTGCCTGCGCCATCGCGTCCAGCGGATTCGTCACCATGACAAGGATGCATTTCGGTGAGTGCTTCACAATTTGTTCGACCACGCCCTTCACCACGTCGTAGTTCGCCTTCAACAAATCATCGCGGCTCATCCCAGGCTTGCGCGGAAATCCCGCGGTAATCACCACCACGTCGCTGTCCGCCGTCACGGAATAATCGCCACTCGCAGTGGAAATCCCAACGGCGCGCGAATCCGTTCGCGTGATTGGCCCCGACTCCAGCATGTCCAACCCTTTTCCCGCCGGAGGCCCGTCCAAAATATCCGTCAGCACCACGTCGGCCAGCTCCATGTCCACAATCCGCTGCGCCGTGGTCGATCCCACGAATCCGCCTCCTACCACCGTCACTTTCTTCCGCATTCTGTTTTTCTCCTGTGCGAATCTCTCGTCCAATTAGAAACTTGCTGAAGCCGCTCGTCCTGCTGGGTCGTGCATCGCCACAGAAAGGCGGTCTGACTCGCCCATTTCAATGCAAATCACTTTGTTACGCAAACTACATAGGTTGGCTATCTAGGTAACCGCGCTATCTACATAGCGACTTCTCTTTGCTCCCGACACTTACGCTGCATTTCCTCTAAGGCACTGATTCGACAAGGCTTGCTTACCGCCTCGCCGCTGCGGCTCCTTGCATGTTCTCAATAATCGCCGAGGCGAACGCCGACGTCCCCAGCTTCGTTGCGCCGGGCATCAAGCGCTCTAGATCATACGTCACGCGTTTCTGCTGGATCGTGCGCGCGATGCCGTCTTCAATCAGCTTCGCCGCTTCCTTCCATCCCAGGAACTCGAACATCATCGCGCCGGAAAGCATTACCGAACTTGGGTTGATCACGTCCTTGTCCGCATACTTCGGCGCCGTTCCGTGCGTTGCCTCAAACACGCCGTAGCCATCGCCGATGTTTGATCCCGGCGCCATGCCCAAGCCGCCCACCTGGGCCGCGCATGCGTCGGAAAGATAATCGCCATTCAAGTTGGAGGTCGCCAGCACGCTGTATTCATCCGCACGCATCAGCACTTGCTGAAACACGGAATCCGCGATGCGGTCGTTGATCATCAGCTTCTGCTTCCACTGGCCCTTGCCATGCGTTGCGTAAATTGCATCCAGTGTCTTCTTCACTTCTTCGTACACCGTCTTCTTGAACGCGTCGGTCGCCTGCTCGAGCCCCGGCTCGATCATCGCGGCATTTTGCTCGACCGTCAGCGCCGGGTTTTTATCCTTATTGTCCAGAATCCAACTCTCGCGCTCCGTCACCGTCTGCGCGCGGAACTCTTCGCGTGCCAGTTCGTACCCCCAATCGCGAAACGCTCCTTCCGTGAATTTCTGAATGTTTCCCTTGTGCACCAGCGTGACGCTCTTCCGTCCGTGTGCCAGTGCGTACTTAATCGCGCGCCGCACCAGCCGCTTCGTGCCCGTCGGCGAAATCGGCTTGATGCCCACGCCGGAATCCCAACGCACCTGCTTCTTTCCATCCGCAAGCATTTCTTTATTCAAGAAGTCCAGCAACTTCTTCACTTCCGGCGTTCCGGACTTCCATTCAATCCCGATATACACGTCTTCGGTATTTTCACGGAAAATAAAGATGTCCATTTTCTCCGGTGCCTTCACGGGAGAGGGAACTCCGGCAAAATACTTCACCGGGCGCTCGCAGGAGTACAAGTCGAGAATCTGCCGCAACGCCACATTCAGAGAGCGAATCCCGCCACCCACAGGCGTCGTCAACGGCCCTTTGATAGCAATGCGAAAATCACGAATCGCGTCAACGGTATCGCTCGGCAGCCATTCCTTGAACGTGTTGAACGCTTTCTCGCCCGCAAAAACCTCAAACCACGCCACGCGCCGCTTCCCGCCGTAGGCGTGCTCCACCGCCGCGTCAAACACGCGACGTGACGCCTTCCAAATGTCCCGCCCGGTGCCGTCGCCTTCGATAAACGGAATGATCGGCGCATCGGGCACCTGCAATTCGCCGCCGCTGTAGCCAATCGCTTTTCCCTCGGCTGGTATGGGATTCCCATTGTATGAACTCTTCATGGAAACGACTCCTTACCCAAGGTCAACTTCCTGCGGGCATGAAAGGAAAGGGCTGCGCCGCTCTGCAACGTACCCTGGTCTGAGGCAGGCCAGGGTGAACCTGAGAAGATATCATATTCGCGCGCACCCCGAGTATAATGCCAGCCCGTTGCGATGTTCGTGAGAGGAGAAAAACATGGTCATGGATTGGAATCAATACCACAAGGATATCGGCGCTCGCGTCGGCGAACTCGGCAAATTATCTCCCGACACTTTAAAGGGATACCTGACTCTCAATGGCGCGAACTCCCAAACCAGCAAGCTCGGGGAGAAGACCAGGCAGCTGATCTCGCTGGCTGTCGCCGTCACCACACGCTGCGACGGTTGCATCGTGTTCCACACGGATGCAGCCCTAAAAGCCGGCGCAACGCGCGAGGAGATTTCAGAAGCGCTTGGCGTAGCGGTCAGCATGAATGCCGGTGCCGCGCTGATTTACTCCGCCCGCGTCCTCGATGCCGTCGCCGCAAAGTCGGGCGCCCAAGCCTCCGCCAACGACTGACGGCGAAGGTTTGCATGTAGCGCCGTGCTTCAGCACGGCATTTTTCCAGTGTGAGCTGAGGAATCGCCACTCGCTACTTGTGTGATTATGAGAAGGGAAACCCGAGAACAGAGATCAAAGCAAAGTTATCGGAGCGAGCCATCGAATAACTGATCTCCGATCTCTGCTCTCTGTTCTCTGTTCTCTGTTCTCTGTTCTCCTCTTCAGTCGTAGTATTCCTGCCCCAAGTGGGTAATCAAATCCTCCCCCATCATCCAGCGTAGCGTGTTCTTCAATTTCATGGACTGGATGAACAAATCGTGCTCGGGATAAAGTCCCGGCGCAGTCATGGGCGACTTGAAATAAAAGCTCAGCCATTCCTGAATGCCCCGCATCCCGGCGCGCTGCGCCAAATCGAGGAAAAGAACGAGGTCGAGCACGATGGGCGCGGCGAGAATTGAGTCGCGGCACAGGAAGTCCACCTTGATCTGCATCGGGTAGCCGAGCCAGCCGAAAATATCAATGTTGTCCCAGCCTTCTTTGTTGTCCCCGCGCGGCGGATAGTAGTTGATGCGCACCTTGTGATGAATCTTGCCGTAAAGCGACGGATAAAGCTGCGGCTGCAAAATGTATTCGAGTGCGCCCAGCTTTGATTCTTCCTTGGTTTTGAACGAGCCGGGATCATCCAGCACTTCGCCGTCGCGGTTGCCGAGAATGTTCGTCGAATACCAGCCCTCGAGCCCCAGCATTCTCGCCTTGAATCCCGGCGCGAGGATGGTCTTCATCAGCGTCTGCCCGGTTTTGAAGTCTTTTCCGCAGATAGCCACGTTGTTGTCGTGCGCCAGCTCTTGAATCGCCGGAATGTCCACGGTGAGGTTCGGCGCGCCATTCGCGAAGGGCACGCCGCTCGTCACCGAAGCCCATGCGTACAGCATCGAGGGCGCAATCGCCGGATGATTGGTCTTCATCGCCTCGACGAACTTTTCCGGCGTCGAATGCACCTCCTCCGGCTTGATGAACACTTCTGTGGATCCGCACCAGCACATCACCAGCCGCGAAACTCGCTTCTCTTTTTTGAAATTGGCGATGTCGTCCTTGATCTGCAGCGCCAGTTCGTATTTGTTTTTCGCTTTCTTGACGTGCGAGCCTTCCAGCCGCTTCACGTACTCGTGGTCAAACGCCGCCTTCATGGGCTTGATGTTGGAAAGAAACGTCTTCACCTGAGCAAGATGCTCGTGATGCAGCACGCCGGCTTTCGCTGCGGCTTGATACGCGTTGTCCTTGAAGATGTCCCACCCGCCGAAGACGATGTCCTTTGTGTCCGCCAGCGGGACGAGTTTTTTGATGAGAGGCGACCGTCCCTCGGTGCGCTTCCCCAGGCGGATCGTGCCCATCTGTGTCAGCGAGCCCACGGGGTTCGCCTTGTTTCTGCGGATAAGCTCGACTCCCGCCATAAACGTCGTGCTCACAGCGCCCATTCCCGGCGTCAAGATGCCTAGTTTCCCCTTTGCGGGCGCGATTTTCGCTGGCTTTTCCATGCCGCTCCTTTAGGTTCTTGTAGGGGCGCGCTTTAGCGCGTCCCTTGTCATTCCGAACCCGCGCAGCGGGTGAGGAATCTGCTTTTCTCAGCAACCTGTTACCACACGGTCAGAACCGTTGGGGTGACCCTGAAAATTGGAATTGAAAACAATTGAATTCAAGGATTGCTGCAGCGGAAGCGCGCTGCGGCCCCAAACAAACACACAATAATGAGGGAAGAGCGCAGTATTTGCAAATGAACGGCTAGCCTTGAACCCTAGGACGCTGTGTACTAATCTGTAGCTGTCGGAGAGACCACCGGTGAACCAAGGGCGCACCTTCACTGCTCTGAAGTACGCACTGGGTGGATTCATCTTCTGGGCACCGACCGTCTTGCTGCACTGGCTTCGCGGCTATCGCTTCTCGGGGTTTGACGTTCTAAGCCTTACAATTCTCCTGCCAACAACAACTGTTTTGTTGTTTGTTTTGGGCCGAAAAGTATCAGGCACAATTGCGAATCGTTTATCCGATGTTCTCTTTCTCCTGCTAGGTATATGGCTGCTCGGTCCACTGATGATGTCAGTCGGCGCAACCTTTAGCGGCGGAGGTTTTTCTAAGCCAGACAGTTGGCAATTCGTTTTGATAGGCACAACCCTTTTTCCCGTCTTCACATTCATGATGTCCGCGTATGACGGAACGCTGGGTGCACTCTTGCTCACCACGGCGGTGCTACCCTTCCTCCCAATGCTGGGCTCGCTCTTTGACCGACGACGCCTCAGAGAAAATGCCGCCACCACCAAAAGTATACCTAGGGCCACGTGAAATCGTATTGAGTCTTGGCCCCACGAAGGGTGGTTAGCGAGGTATAGACGATTAGGACAATCACGCTTCCTTTGCGCGTTTCGCGCTACCCGTTCTGGCTTACATTGAAGGAAATGCGGCGGAGGCGTTCCGCCACGGAGGAGTCTCGAATGAAGCTTTCCACTCGCTATGCGGTTTTTGTTCTTGCGGCGCTTTTCGTGGCCGCGGGAATCACTTTTCTCAGCAAGCCGGCAGGCGCTCAGGACGAAGGTTGGACGATCATGCGCGCCGAGTACGGCAGCAGGACTCAACACAACGACGTCACCGATATCGTGAAAGACCTCATCGGCCGCGGCGGCGTGAATGGCCGCGTCGCGGTGAACAACCAGACCATGGGCGGGGATCCCGCCGTCGGCGCTGACAAACATCTGCGCATCTGGGCCAGAAACCGCAGAAACGAAGAGCGCGAATTCGACTACAAAGAAGGCGGCTTCATCGAAGCGGCCACATTCAACGTTCGCCGCGACCGCGACGACTGGAACGACCGCCAGGGCGGCAACGGCGACCGCGATGACTATCCCGGCGTCCGCATCGTCCGCGCCTACTACGGGTGGGGCGGAAACACCGTCAATGTGACTGAAGTCCTCCGCAGCAGAATGCGCGACGGTCAAATCAGCTTCGTGGTAACCAACAGCGCCATGGGCGGCGACCCGGCCGTCGGCGCCGACAAGATTCTCGTGGTGATCTACCGCTACCAGGGGAGAGAATCCGCAGCCATTATGCGCGAAGGCAATACGCTCACGATTCCCTAAGGATTGGCGAACCGCCGTTCGAGCAGGCGGCGACGCGGCTTAACATGATTCGCCGCCTCAATTTTTTTGGCTCATCAAGGGTCAGAGAGAGCTGCTTGCTGCCGTCATTATTAGTGCTTCTTCGGAAAGCGCCGCAACTCGGAAATTAGATACGCGACCACGCCAAGATTGATGGCCAGCGCGAGGCACCGGCCGATGCTCACGCGCCGCGCAAGCTCGTAAATCTCAATCGGCAAAAGGGAGCTGGTCGTGATAATCGTGAAATACTCCGCCCAGCGTTTTTGCATTGCCAGGCCCAAGCCCTCGACAAAAAATATGCCCGCGTAAATAAAAGTGCCGACACTTAGTTCCTTCAGCCGCCGGTCGTTCACATTCGAAAGTTTTGCCAATAAGAGATCAATGAAGTGATTGTGCGGATCCACCTGAAAAACATTGACCCAATGTTCCGCAATCGCGGCCACGTCTTTGTGAAGCAGTTTCAACGCGCCCACGCCAACCGCAATCAGCGCGGCCGCTTTCAGCAGCTTGAACACGGCAATGACTCGCAGTCCGCGACCGTGCGCAGTTTTTCCATTCATTTGGTGGCTTACCCGCTCCTACGGGTTCTACGCCCAGAGGGCAAGGATTGTACGTTCGAAACAGAAAAAGCCGAGGGAAGTGTCTCGGTGGCCCTTGGTGGAAAGGCGAACGACGGGGATAAAGTGAGCCCTAGCGCCGCTTGCCGTCGGTGAAATCCAACGCGCTGACAGCGGTAATCCCCACAAGCATCAGGATGGCGGCGAGCAAGACGATTACAATCAAGGGAGTCTCCTGGTCTCGTCCAAGGAAGATGCAACTCCATCGCCAAGCCCTAACAGCCTTATTTATCAGTGATTTGTAATTCTGAGCGCAGTTACAAGAAGTAACGGAACAGGGACACTTGCTGACACAAATTTCCTGCACCTGCTGTACTGGTACTGACCTGACCGTTAAGGTCTTGGGGGCTGGTGCGATTTCGTGGCCTAACTCTTACTCAGCCGGATGGACCCGTCCCCGGTGTGGATCGTCAAGGTCTGCCCCCCGCCGTTCATCTTGCCCCGCACTTCTGATCGGCTGAATGTACCCTCGACCGTTACCGGAACTCCCAAGCTGATATGCCCATCTCCGGTTGTGGCATTGATGTCGGCCTGAAAATCCGAAGGAAGGGAAATATCCACGCTCCCGTCCCCAGTGCGCAGGGTCCAGCTCGAGGCCATCTTGGAGCCGGGCAACACCTGTGTATTCACGCTGCCATCGCCAGTCTTAACGTTCAACGCCTCGAATCTCCCTGCAAGCCGGATGTGCCCGTCCCCGGAGTCCGCCTCCACCTTGCCATCCAGGTCCCGGGCCTCAATCCCACCATCTCCGGTTCGCAGGCGGATATCGCCTTTCAGCGTGTCCACGGTGATGCTGCCGTCCCCGGTGTGAAGATCAACGGTGCCGCTGAGCCCGCTCGCTTTAACCGAGCCGTCGTGCGTGTCTATCACGAGATTCCCACCAAGGCCGCTTGCCTCCACGGCGCCGTCGCCTGTATGGACTTGTAAATCCCCTTGCTGCGGCATGCGCACTTCAATGTGCAGCCTCCGCGAATTGTGGCCCCATCCGAGGCTGATTCCCCAATGTCCGGTAATCCGCGCGATAAGTTCAACTTTGTCGCCATCCTGGCGGGAGTCGACGGTCAGATTGCGGCCCAATTCGTAGCCTTGATATTCCACCCGAAATTCCACTTGTTTTGAGTCTCCCGAGGTCACGCGCACGCTGCCGTCATTGGTCTCCACGTGCACATTGGCCCGCCCGGTTAGGGTGTAGGACTTAGTGACTTCCTCAGCGCTAACCTGTGGTGCCGCAAAGGACGCTGCCAGCAGAGCGGCACAGGCGACTCCCATCCGATAGGCCGTCCCTGGGCATAGTAGAGCTCTCATCTGTTGTTCCTCCGAAATAAGGCGTTCTGACAAGTGGTACGCAGTCGGGAAACAAAATGTTCCCTTGGTCAAAGCCTCGGTTTCCCGCAAGTGGCTCCACATTTCGGCCATTACCGGGTTGCCGAAGCTGCACTTGAGTCCTATCATAGCCGCAAAATCCGGCGGTGGGGATCCCAAAGCTTGACTTACAAACGAGGAGGAATCATGAGGAAATTCCTGGCTAGCTTGTGTTTAGCGGGCCTGGGCATTGCTGGTTTACTGGCCACGCAGTCACGTGCACAACAGAGCGAGCAGCAATTGCGAGCACTTGTCCCCAAGATCGTTGCCGCGTGGGGAACCCTGGATATCGCCAAGATCGAACCGTATTACGCGGCCGATGCGGATTTCGCTTATTTCGATCTTGTACCGATGAAATACAACAATTGGGCGGAATATCGCGTGGGTGCGCAAAAGGCGCTCTTTGAACCAAACACAAGCATCAAACTCAAAGTGAACGACGATCTGGGCGTGCATTCACGCGGCAATCTGGCGTGGGCCACGTTCACTTTCGGCGCGGACATCACAAACAAACAGGGCTCCGCATCGCACCTCGACGGCCGCTGGACCATGGTTCTCGAAAAGCGCGCCAAGGGCTGGATTGTCGTTCACGAGCACGTCTCGACCCCCTTGGGTGGCGGCTCTTAGCAGCTAACGGTTCGCTTTCGCGGCATGTTTCTTGCTGGCAGCTCCTGGCTTGGGTCGTAGGGCGGCCAGGAATTCGTCGCAGGGCAGGGTATTGATGACGTTCTTTTTCTCGAGCCAGCCGCGCCGCGCCATCGTCACGCCGTAGCGGATGAACGCGAGATTCGTTGTCGTGTGCGCGTCTGTGGAGATGACCACTTTCACGCCGCGCTCCTTGCACATCCGCAGGTAGACGTCTTTCAGATCCAGCCGGTCCGGATATGAGTTGCATTCCATGGCGACTCCGTGTTTTGCGCAGGCGTCGAGCACTTTCTCCATGTCGTAGTCGAAGGGATCGCGGCGCAGCAGGAGCCGTCCCGTAGGATGCGCAATGATTTGCGTGTAGGGATTCTCGATGGCCGCGAGGTAGCGCGCAGTCATCGCTGCACGATCCAGGTTCATGTACGAATGGACCGAGCACACCACTACGTCGAGTTGGGCGAGGATTTCGTCGGAATAATCCAGCTTACCATCTTTCATGATGTCCACTTCCGCGCCCGCAAGCACGCGAATCCCCAATTCCTTTTCGCTTAGCCCGTGGATTTTCTTGATGTGCGCGGCCGCACGCTTTTCATCCAGTCCATTCGCCACCGTTACGGCTTTCGAATGGTCCGTAATCGCGATGTATTGGTGTCCGAGCTTGCGGGCCGCTTCCGCCATTTCTTCAATCGAGTTTTTCCCGTCGCTGGCCGTCGAGTGCATCTGCAAATCGCCCTTCATGTCCTTAAGCGTCACCAAATGCGGCAGCTTGTGCTGTTCTGCTGCGGCGATTTCTCCCGTGTTTTCGCGCAGCTCCGGTGGAACGAAATCCAGTTTCAGCTTTGCGTAAATCTCCTCTTCCGTTCGTCCCGCTACGCGCTTTTCGCCCTTCAGCGTCGCCAGTGCGTATTCGTTCAGCGTCAGGCCCATATCATTCGCGCGCCCGCGCAGGGCCACGTTATGCTCTTTTGAGCCGGTGAAATACATCAGTGCCGCGCCGAAGTTCTCTTTCTCCAATAGGCGCACGTCCACCTGCAAGCCATTCGTAAGTGTGAAGCTGACTTTGTTCTCTCCGTGCGCGAGCTTCTGGTCAATGTCCGGGAATTTCAGGATGTGCTCAGCGAGAGCGTCCACATGCTTTTGTGAGGCGAATCCGTCCGCAAGCGTCACAAGCAGATCCAAATCCCCAACGGTTTCTTTGCCGCGACGCAGTGAGCCGGCTGGCGTCACCGAGTCCACGCCTTTCCCCGCTTTCCTGATGTGCTCGGCAATCGCCAGTGCCGCGTCCTCAGCCGTGCTAATCAGAAAGCGTCCCGTGGATTTCTTGAAGACTTCCACCGCTTTCAGAATATTTTGTTCGCTCTTTTCACCAAAGCCCGGCAGGTCGCGTAGTTTTTGTTCTCTCGCAAGCCTCTCGACATCCCCCACAGTGGCCGCTTTAAAATTCGACCACAGGAACGCCACTTTCTTCGGCCCCAGCGATTGCAGTTGCAGTACATCCAAAATCGATGCCGGATATTTCTTCAGGAGCTTCTTTCGCAGAGAATAGTCGCCGGTCTTCACAATCTCCTGGAGGTGCTCGACCATGCGGTCGCCGATTCCCGGCAACTCCTCGAGCTTCTCCGGCTCTTTCACTAATTGCTCGACGGATTCGGGCAAGCTGTCAATCAACTCCGCCGCCTTCTCGTAGCTCCGGTAGCGGCCAATAATCGCCCCATCAATTTCGAGCAACTGCGCCGTATCGCGCAAAATGCGTGCAATTTGCTTGTTGTCCATAGTCGCCAATTATAAGACCATACTGCGTAGGGCGATTCAAACGCGCCCGCTGACTTCCTGACCGGTGCGTTTTTCCCTCTTTTCTGTGAACTCTGTGCTCCGTCCTCGGTCACCTCCGTGTTAAATCCTTTTCTTCTCTTTCCTCGCTGACTGATTGTTGGAGCGGCGCGGGTTGCAATCCCCGCGCCATCGTTATATTTTCAAAGTTCCCGGCAGCTTGTGGACTCTATCGTCGGCCCACCGGAGGTTTCATGCCACTTTCCAATTCGTCCAAAACTTTGCTGTCTGCCATCCTCGCGCTAATCGCCATTGGCGTGGTGATTTCGGTGGTCCATGCTCACAAGCCAGCCCATCCCGCTGCGCTAGCGAAAAACGAAGCCTGCCCGAACGATGACAGCGGCTTGACACTTCCCGCCGGCTTTTGCGCAACGATTTTTGCCGATGGCGTTGGTCACGCGCGCCACATGGTAGCTGCGCCGAACGGAGTCCTTTACCTTAATACATGGTCGGGCCGGTACTTCGGCAACCAGCCGCCGCATGAAGGCGGTTTCCTCGTAGCATTGCAAGACAAGAGCGGCTCCGGAAAAGCCGATGTGACGGAGCGCTTTGGCGGGACCGCGCAAAGCGGCGACCATGGCGGCACCGGCATCGGCATTTACAAAGGGTCGCTCTTCGCGGAGACCAACGATCGCATCGTGCGTTACTCGATGCCCGCCAACGGTATCGTTCCAACAGGATCCGCCGATACCATCGTCTCCGGCCTGCCCCTCGGCGGCGATCATCCCATGCATCCCTTCCTCATCGATCCGGAAGGGAAGATGTACGTTGACGTCGCCACGGCAACGAATGCCTGCCAACAGAAAAATCGCACGCCCCATTCGCCCGGCATAAGCCCGTGCACCGAACTGGAGACCCGCGGCGGTGTTTGGCTCTATGACGCCAACAAAACCAACCAAACTTTTTCACCATCCGACCGCTTCGCCACAGGAATCCGCAACGCCGAGGGTTTTGCTATGGACGCGAGCGGGCGCATTTTTGTGACGCAGCACGGGCGCGACCAGCTTTACACAAATTGGCCCGAGCTCTATAAACCCGATCAGGAAGCCACGCTTCCCGCGGAAGAAGTGTTGCTTTTGAAGAAGAACGGAGACTATGGCTGGCCTGAGTGTTACTACGACGCCTTCGAACAAAAGCTTGTTCTCGCGCCGGAGTTTGGCGGCGACGGCGGCAAGAAAATTGGCGTGTGCGCTGACAAGACCGGCGCGGCTGCCGTTTTCCCAGCGCACTGGGGACCGAATGCCATGGCGCTGTACGACAAGACGGAATTTCCCGAACGCTACCGTGGCGGTCTCTTCATCGCCTTCCATGGCTCCTGGAATCGTGCTCCTTATGCGCAAGGTGGCTACAACGTGGTTTATCAGCCGCTCGATGGAGATCATGCTTCCGGCCAGTGCGAAATTTTTGCGGATGGTTTCGCAGGAGCAGTGAAGTCGCCCGGCAAAGCCGAGCATCGTCCTAGCGGCTTAGCGGTTGGACCCGATGGTTCGCTCTACGTTTCCGACGACGTACGGGGGCGCATCTACAAGATTGTCTATAGGGGAGGTCCCGCTGCAGGCGCGGCAAACATCACCGCGTGCCCCAGTCCCACAGCTCCCGCTGGAGACATCGTTGAAGCAGCGGCCAAACCGCCGGAGGGCACACATCCCGACGCAGGCAAGGCTGTAACCCTGCCGGTTGTTGCTCTCCCGCCCGGAGTAAAGGCCGAGATGGTAGCTCAAGGTGCTAGCATCTACCACGGCCAAGCGCCATGCGCAGGCTGTCACGGCGCGAGCGGTGAGGGTACGCCCCTGGGTCCCGCTCTAACCGGAAAGGAATGGCTCTGGGGCGACGGGAGCTATGCCGGAATCAAGAAATCGATAGCCGAAGGAGTGTCGCAACCGAAAAAATACCGCAGCCCCATGCCGCCGAATGGTGGTGCGCAGCTCACGCCCGACCAGGTTTCAGCGGTCGCGGCGTACGTCTGGAGCCTAAGCCATCGCGCACCGCCCAAGCAGAAATAAGAGGAAGTTCTCAGGAATGGCCCGACAAGTGAAGTGAGCCGGCGCGCTCGCTAGCGCTCGAGAATGTCCTTGAGGGAATTAAGCTCAACCTTCTT
>Ga0209166_10002451_pt1 | contig 14103 bp, 11 predicted proteins | sample Coa_R1_3_FD_187151 | JGI IMG/M metagenome (GOLD analysis project Ga0209166, IMG submission 187151) | Surface soil microbial communities from Centralia Pennsylvania, which are recovering from an underground coalmine fire - Coalmine... | ecosystem: Environmental > Terrestrial > Soil >... | reverse complement strand
CCTCTTCGACAATCGCGGCGATCGCTTCCCCACCTTCGGCCTGCATCCCCACTCGGGCCTCGCCACCCTGACCTACCTCGCCGAGGGCAGCGTCAGCTATGAGGACACCAACGGCGCCACCGGCGTCCTGCGCGCCGGCGGCGTGGAGTGGATGCGCGCCGGCAAGGGCGTCTGGCATGCCGGCGGCGCCGGCGATCCCGGCCTGACCCGCGGCTTCCAGCTCTGGGTGGCGTTGCCGCCGCACCTGGAGCTGGGCCAATCCGAGAGCCTCTACCAAAGCGAGGCGGACATTCCCCGGGCAGGTCCCGCCCGCGTGCTCCTGGGCGCCCACGACGGCGCGACCAGCGGGATCGAGGCCCCGTCCTCCATCAACTACCTGGCCGTCAACCTCGAGGCCGGCGAGACCTGGCGTTATGAGCCGCCGGCGGGACACACGGTCCTGTGGGCGGGCATCGGCAAGGGCGTCGTCGAAGCGTCGGCCGAACGGCTCGAGCACGGCGAGATCGTCGTCTTCGAGCCCGGCGCCGATCCCGTCGCGTTCAAGGCCCGCACCGACTCTGAGTTCATGATCGGTTCGGCCGTGCGCCACCCGCATGATCTCGTGCTTGGCCACTACTCCGTCCACACCTCGCCCGACGCCCTGCAGATCGGCGAGGCCCGGATCGACGCGATCCGGGCTGCCCTCGTCGCCAAGGGGCGCCTCTGAGCCCATCCGATCAGGAGCGATTCCATGAAGATGGTCGCCGCCAACGGCGCGCAGATTCCGTCCCTCGGCTTCGGCACGTACGGCATGTCGCGTGAGCACATGTTGCGGACCATTCCAGCGGCGCTCGACGCCGGCTTCCGCCACATCGACACGGCGCAGATCTATCGGAATGAGGCGGAGGTCGGCGAGTGCGTTCAGGCGTCGGGCCTCGACCGCGCGGACGTCTTCTTGACGACCAAGGTCTGGGTGGGCGCCTACGCCAGGGGGGCCTTCGCCGCTTCCGTCGATGACAGTCTTCGCAGGCTGCGCACAGACTACATCGACCTGCTGCTGCTGCACTGGCCGTATCCGAATGTGCCCCTTGGCGAGCCGATCGCAGGCCTTGACGCCGCCGTCGAGGCCGGCAAGGTCCGTCACATCGGCGTCAGCAACTTCAACCGTCAGCTGTTGGCGGAGGCCGTCCGGCTCTCCGAGGCGCCCATCGTGACCAATCAGTTCGAGTATCACCCCTACCTCAACCAGCGGCTGCTGATCGACGAATGTCGCCGCCTGGGCGTCTCGGTGACGGCCTACTGCGGCATGGCCGTCGGCCGGGTGTTCGACGATCCGGTTCTGCGCGAAATCGCGGGCCGGCGCGCCAAAACGGTGGCGCAGATCGTCCTGCGCTGGCTGGTCCAGCAGGACGGCGTGGTCGCGCTGTCGCGCACGACAAATCCGGCGCGGATTCCAGCGAACTTCGACATATTCGGATTCGAACTTGGCCCCGGGGAGATGCGGGCGATCAGCCACTTGGCGACAGGCGACAGCCGGATCGTAAGCCCCACCGGCCTGGCTCCAGCGTGGGACCCGACTCCGGCGCTCGCCGCGTAGCACCGTCCTGCGTCGCCCAAACAGAAGAGGAGGAACTGCCGTGTCGGACAGACTGGCTGGAAAGGTTTGCATCATCACCGGTACGGGCGGGACCATGGGGCGCGCCGCGGCGCTGACGTTTGCCCGGGAAGGCGCCCTGGTCGTCGGCTGCGGTCTCTATGCCGACGACGCGGAGGCGACGGTGCGACAGGTGCGGGACGCGGGCGGAACCATGGTCTCCATGCACCCGTGCGACTTGACCAGGCCCGCCGACTGCAAGGCGCTCGTCGATCTCGCGGTGCGGACCTTTGGGCGCATCGACGTGCTCTTCAACAACGCCGCCATGGCCTATTTCAACTGGATCGAAGACATCACCGACGAAGAGTGGGATCGCAATCGTCGTGAAGAGGTCGATCTGGTCTTCTATCTGACCCGGGCGGCGTGGCCGCATCTGAAGGCCAGCGGCGGCGTGGTCGTCAACACGGCCTCGCTGAACGCCCTGATGAGCTTCAAGGGCCACCCGTCCCTGGCCCATACCACCGCCAAGGCGGGGATCATCGGCATGACCCGCCAGCTGGCGATGGAGGGGCGCACGCACGGGATCCGCGCCAATTCGATCTCGCCCGGCGTGATCGAGACCAACCAGACGCGCGAACAACTGAAGGATCCCGAGTGGTCCGGCTACATGCTCGGCAAGACTCTGCTCGGCCGCCTCGGCCAACCCGAGGAAGTGGCGAAGGTCGCCCTGTTTCTGGCGTCGGACGACAGCGCCTACGTCACCGGCGTCGACATCGTCGTCGATGGTGGAATGAAGGTCTGGTGATCGGCCTCGCGGGCGCCGCCTCAACCGTCTCCGTGCCCACATATCCGAGCTCTACCTCGCCGCCCCGCGCGCGAGGGCTTCGAAGGCGGCGGCGATGACATCCTCGGTCACCTCGTCGGGTGTCCGCTCCCACTGCGTGGTGAATCCCAGCAGCAGAGCCTGGACCGCCAGGCCCATCACCCTCGGCGGGATCGCCAGCCGGTCCCCGAACGCGGTCTCGAGCCGCCGCGCCAGGTCGTCGAACTGGGCCTTCTGCTGCCGGGCCTGCTGAGCGCGCATCTGCGGATCGGTGCGGATGTAGGCCTGCAGCTCGGCATGGAAGGCGGCCTCCGCTTCGGCCTGCGGAAACTGCGCCATCAGGGCGCGGGCGACGCTGCGCACCGTAGCCTTCACGTCGCCGGGCGTGATCTCGGCCTCGAGGTGCAGGCGCCGCCGGTCGACAGCCTCCCACAGGAGCTCGGCCTTGGTCCGGAAGTTCGAATAGATCGCCCCCTTGGTCACGCCGGCGCGGTCGGCGATGTCGTCGAGGCTCACGGCCGCCAGGCCTCGCTCGGCGACCAGGGCCGCGGCGGCCTCGATCAGGGCCGCGCGGGTGCGCTGGCGCTTCGGACTGAGCAGCGGCTTGACCATGGCGCAGGAATATACCACGGTATAAAAAACTCCAGTATATTCCCCGGGGAGGCCCACAGGTCATGCTCACGATACGGTCCACCCTGGCGCGCGCTGCGACCGCCCTGGGCGTCCTCCTGTCAGGCGGAGGCTGGGCGAGCGTCGCCCCCGCGCCGCCGGCCCGACCTGCGGCGACGGCGCCCCCATCGACGGCGCCTCTGTCGCCGGACCAGCCGATCCCGCCCGTGGCGCTGGAGGCGCTGGTTGACGCCACTGTCCGCCAGGCCATGGAGCGCGATCACATCGCCGGCGTCACGGTCGCGGTGGTCCAGGACGGCAAGGTCGTGCTCGAGAAGGGCTACGGCTTCGGCGACATCGCCCGCCGGCGCCCGGTGGACCCCGACCGCACCCTCTTCCGCGTGGGCTCGATCACCAAGACCTTCACCTGGCTCATGACCCTGAGCGCCACCGATCGCGGGCGCATGAGGCTGGACGCCCCGCTCAACACCTACCTGCCGCCCAGGCTGCGCATTCCGGGTCGCCCCGGCTGGCGCCAGGTCGAGGTGCGGGACGCGATGACCCACACGCCGGGCTTCGAGGACCTGCCGCTGAAGCACCTCTTCCTGCGCGATCCGGCGCGGCTGCTGTCCGTCGACGATGACCTGGCGGCCTACCGTCCGGCGCGGGTCTACCCGCCGGGCGAAGTCGGGGCCTATTCCAACTATGGCGCGGCCCTGACCGGCGACGCCTTGGCCCACGTCGAGGGCGGACTTTGGCCCGATGTGCTGGAGGCCGAGATCCTGAAGCCGGCCGGCATGAACCACACCACCGGACGCGAGGTCTATCCGCCGCGCGCCGGCCTGCCCGCGCCGATGTCCGCCGATCTCGCCCGGGACGTTTCACAGGCCTACCGCTGGACGGGCGCCGCCTTCACGGCCGATCCCTTCGAACTCGTCGGCGGCAATGCGCCAGCCGGGGCGATCTCCAGCACCGCCGGGGACATGGCGCGCTATATGACGCTGCTGCTGGCCGGCGGGGTCATCGACGGCCGCGTCATCTACGGACCGGCGACGGCGGCGGCGATCCTCACGCCCATGCGCCGGTTTGCCGGTGATGACGCCATCGACGGTGGCTTCTTCCAGAGCCCGCTCGGCGGCGGGCTGCTGGCCTACGGCCACAATGGCGCGACCATGGACTTCCACTCCAACCTGATGATCGCCCCAGCCGTGCGCCTGGGCGTCTTCGTGGCCGCCAACACCGAGGGCGAGCATTCGCTCACCGGCGTCCTCCCCGCCCTGATCGTCCAGACCTTCTATGTCGCGCCGCAGCCGCCCCTGGCCGCGACCCCGGCGCTGCTCAACGACGCAGGCCTCTATAGCGGCGAGTACCTGTCCACCCGCCGGCCCTTCCACGGGCTCGAGGCCTTCGCCATGGGCTTCCTGACGACGCCGGTTTCGGTCGCGGCGCCGGGCTATCTGATGGTAGGGCCGGAACGGTTCGTCGCCACAAGCGCGCCCGGGATCTTTCAGGACGCCGACCATCCGTGGCTGAAGATCCAGGCCAGGATGGGGCCTGGCCAGATAACGAAGCTCCTCCTCGGCGGCGGCGAACTCTGGCGGGCCGACTGGGTCCATCAGACCAGCACCCTGGGCCTCCTGGCGTCGCTGGCGATCGTGGCGTCCATCGGCATCCTCTTCGGGCTCGCGAGCCCCACGCGGTGGCGGCTGCCGCAGACCCGCGTGCAGCGCCTCGCCGGCGCCCTTCGCGGACCGGCCGCGGTCCTCTGGCTGTTCGCCGTTCCCGCCTTCGCCCTGAAGCTGCAGAGCGCCCTCGCCGACCAGAGCACCGTCGTCTATGGCTGGCCGGGGCCTTTGGTGACAACCGCCGCCGTCGCCGCCCTGGGCGCGACGGTGCTGAGCTGGGCCGCCGCGGCCCTGACGCCGTTCGCCTGGACGGGACGGGGCGGCTGGAGCCCGTGGCGCAAGCTGCGCTTCACCGCCACCATCCTGACCTTCGCCGCGTTCGGCGCCTTGCTGGCGATGCTCGGCGCCCTGCAGCCCTGGAACCGGTGACCGCGCGGTAGGTGGGTTTCGCTCACCTGGTCGCGGAACCCGGCGCCGGCTGGAACGGGTTCGTCATCTTGACTCCCGTTCCCTCGAAGTCCGCGGTGTTGCGAGTGACGACCGTGAGGTCGTGGATGAGGGCGATGGCGGCGATTTGTTTGTCGAGCGCGTGTTCCGGATGGGGAACCCGCAGCCGCCCCCAGACCTGCGCCGCGTCGGCGTCGAGGGCGAGGATGTTCTCGCCGAATTCCTCGACCACAGTCGTCAGCCAGGCTTCGAGGGTGTCCGCCTGCTGGGCGTCGCCACGATGGCGGATGAGCTCCACGCCCCGGCGAACTTCGCCCACCGTCACCGCGCACAGGTACGCCGGTTCCTCAGCTGACGCGACGTGGGCGAAGAAGGCAGTGACGCCTGAATCGGCTCTGTTTCCCTTGCGCGCCTCGCTGATGACGTTCGTATCAATCAAATACACCGGGCGCCTCTCCCCCGAGACGCTCCCGCTCGAAATCGCTATCCATCCCGACGTCCGGCATTGATGCGAGAACTTCGGCGAAGCTTCTCCTACGTGGGCGGGTCAGCACGGCGGCCAGGATCTCCCTGTGCTCGGCCTCGGCGCTACGGCCATGGGCGCCTGCCCTCGCCTTGAGCGCCCTCACGATCTCCTCATCGACCCCGCGCACCAGCAGATCAGCCACTTCGACGCTCCTGACAACTAAGCTGATATCTATGATATCATCGGAGCTGCGCCACGATCAACAGGCGAGAACCGTCACGTCATTTTGCAAATCTGTCAATAGCGACCCTTGACGATAGCCTACGCATACTGCAAACTATGGGTGAGTCCGCTCTTTGACATCGTGAACCCGCCAATTCAGCGACGCCGCGCGAGCGGCGGTGTGTCGCATTCGGCTGCGCCCCGCAGGGGCGTCGACTCCCGTTCGAAGGACCCAACGTCCCCGCCCGAGTGGGCTCTCCGAGAGAACTGATGTGATTTCAATGGCTTATCATGATGGTGGCGCCCAACAGACCACCAAGCGCTCCCGAAAGACGCCCCGGTAGCTCCCCTAAAGCGCCCCGCCAGCGCCCCGGAAACTCCCGCAAGCGCCCCCGCCTCTCCCCCCGCGCTCCCGCCTGACGCCCGAACAACTCCCCTTCCGGGAGGCGACGGAAGGCGCGCGACGAGCCGTGACTACGGTGATCAACGGTCCGGGACCGCCCGCGCCGCGCCCGAAACCGCCAAAAACCGCCGTCGACGAGCATCATCGCCCTATCGGCCCTCCGCTCGCCTGGCCTGGAGCCTGGCAGCGCCGATCGCCTCGGCGTTGTCGGCCCATTTGCGCAGCGACCGCGGGCTGGTTCCCAGCAGCCGCACGGTGCGGGCGCGTTCCGGCGGCATGAAGATCTCCACGGCCTTCTTCTCCATGGCGGTCAGGACGACGTCGGCGACGAAGTCGGCGGTGACGGAGCGGGAGGCGAAGGCGAGGTTCACCTCGTCGCTGCGCGCCTCCTCCTCCAGCATCGGCGTCTCGGTGGAGGTCGGGTGGACGATGGTGAAGGCGAGCGGCCCATGCCGCTCCTCCAGCGCCAGGGCGTGGTGGAACGCGCGCAGGGCGTGCTTGGCGGCGGCGCAGCTGGCCAGCCCCGGGAACGGCAGGAACGCCGTCATGCTGCAGACGGTGACGAAGTGGCCGCCGCCCTGCGCCTTGAACCGCGGCAGCGTCTTCAGCATCCCCTTCACCGGGCCCATGAAGTTGACGTCGATGGTCCGCTGGTGGTCGCCGATCGCCACGTGCTCGGCCCGGCCAGTCCGGACGATGGCGGCGTTGTTGACCAGGACGTCGAGGCCGCCGAACCGCGCCCATGCCTCGCCCAGCACCCGCTCCCACCCCTCGTCGGAGGTGATGTCGAGGGCCGTCGCCACCGCCCGGTCGCCGATCGCCTCGGCGACCGCGCGGGCGCCGGCGAGATTGACGTCGGCGAGGATGACGCGGTGGCCGCGCCCGGCCGCCAGCCTCGCGGTGGCCGCGCCGATGCCGCTCGCCGCGCCGGTGATCAGCAGGGTCTTGGACCGGGTCTTCTTCACGTCTGGCTCCGGGCGGGCGCCACTTATGCTAGAAGTCTTCCCCTCGATCGAGGGGGTCATGTGATGGCGGAGCTCGAACCGATAAGGCTCCTGGTCCTCGGCCCGATGAGGCCGGCGGAGGACGGCAAGGGCGCCCTCGTCGCCGAGGGCCGAACCGTCCTGCTGAAGGCGCTCGTCGAGACCATCGTCGAGGAGATCCGTCGAACAAACCCCGGTGTCGGACCTGTCCCGGTGGACTCGCCCGACGACAACCCCTCGGTCGCCATCGTTCCCGGGGTCCTCGAAAAGATCGAAGCCGCCGACCTGGTGATCTGCGACCTGACCGGCGGCTCGCCGAACGTCATGTACGAACTGGGTCTCGTCCACGCGCTCGGCATCCCCTACGTGCTGGTCACGGGCGACGACGGCGTGCCGTTCTACTTCGGAAACTACCAGAGCGTGCTCGATCTTCGCCTGTCGGCCGGTTTCGATCCGGGGCAGGCTCCGCACAGGAGGCTGCTCGAGCGGATCGCGGGGTTCTTGAACGCGGTTCGCGACGGCGCCGGCGGCGCCCCTCACCCCGAAGACTTTGCCAGGAACCCCGCGAGCGAATACTTCAACCACCTGCCCATCGTCCACATCTCGGCGCCCGTTGGCCTGGCGGCCGGCTATTGGGTCAACTCGATCCGGCGGTTCACGCGCGACTCCGGCTATTTCGAGTCACCGCCACGCACCGTCCATCTTCAGGGGCAGAACGGCGCGCCGAACGTCGACGTGAGCCTCCCCATCCGGCACTTCGTCTCCGTGCGCCCGATCGATGGCCTGAAGGAGAGCTATGGCGATGATTTCGGCCGCCTGCAGGATGCGCTGAGGGCGCTGGGCTATGGCCTGGTTCGCGGCGCAATCCTGCAGGCGATCCCCCAGGACCTGCGCGAGTTCGGCGCCCACTTCCTCGGCCGCCTGCAGGCTGACGGGACCTCCGTCGTGATCGAACCCGGGATCCTGGTGGAGATTCCGACGACGCTATACGCGCTGCAACACTCGCCGAGGATACGCCGCATCGACGATGCGCCGGTCGGACCGCCGCCGAACGCCGCGGTGGTCGATCGCCTCCGGCGGCGCCGATACAGCTACATGCTCGACCGGTTCGGGCGGTTGCTGCAGTACTACATGAGCGGCGCCGACGCGAAAGGCCACCTGCACCAGGTGCACTACGTCGGGGTCGACGACCTCCCGGCGTTGCTTGAGCGGCTGGTCTCGGAGCGATGAGACGCCGCGCGCGATGACCGGCCCCCTCTCCATCCTTGTCGCCGGCGACGTGGTGCTGGACAGGCACATCTACCGCGGGCGGCGGATGACGCTCGCCAGCGCCTCGGCCCACGGCCTGCACGAGGTGAAGCAATGGGGCGGAGCGGCGATCACCCACGGGCTGATCGCCGCGGTGCTGGCGGCCGACAGCGGTCCGGCGCCGCCGGCGGCGGTTTGCGAGCTGGGGGTGCGATTGCCGCGCTCGGTGTCGGGCCGCTGGCCGGAGGGGCTGCAGGGCAGCCTCGTCTGGCTGCCCCAACCGGCGGCCGACGGCGGGAAGGGCCTGGTCTGGCGGATCGAGGAGGCGTTCGGCTATGGCCCCGCGGCGCCGGACGCGGTCCGCTTCCTGCCGGCCGGACCCGGCCCTGGCCCGGAGGCGGCGGCGCCCGACATCCTGATCCTCGACGACGCCGGCGACGGCTTTCGGCGGGAGGACCACGCCGATCTGTGGCGGCTGCCCAGGGCCGGCGCGGCCGGTCCCCTGCCGCGGTGGGTGGTCCTGAAGCTGGCCGGACCGGTCGGGCGCGGCGACCTGTGGCGGCGGCTGATGGCCCTCGAACCGCGCGAGCGCCTGGTGATCCTGGTGTCTGCGCGGGTGCTGCGCGACGGCGGCGTGCGCCTCAGCCGCGGCCTCTCCTGGGAGAGGACGACCGAGCACCTGCTGGCGGCCCTGGCCGAGGATCCCGCCGCCAGGGAGCTGGCCTTCGCCCGCCATGTCATCGTCAGCTTCGAGGGCGACGGCGCGGTCTGGGTGGACTTCTCCGATCCGGCGGCGCCCAGGGCCCAGCTGGTGTTCGACCCGCCCCACGCCGAGGGCGAGTGGGGGCTGGCGATCGAGGGCGAGTCGGCGGGCTACCAGTCCTGCATGGCCGCCGCGATCACCCTGGCGCTGGCCAATCACGGCTGCGGGTCGGGCGACCCCGACCTGAAGGACGCCATGGTCGCCGGGGTCTCGGCCATGCGCCACCTGCGCGCCCACGGCCATGGCCCGGCGCAGACCGAAGCCGGCGCCTTCGCTCGCGGCCAGGGGTTTCCGACCGCGGCGGTGGCGCAGGCCGTGGTCCACCCGACCCACGCCTTCGCCGTGGCCCCGGCGCCGTGGTCGCCCCCGGCGGACGAATCGTGGACGGTGCTGGGCGACCTCCACGGCCGCGAGCCGGGCGGCAACCTAGCCGGCTTCGCCCGGCTGGTGGCGCTGCAAGGCGAGCCGATGCTGGATTCGGTCCCCTATCTCAGCCTGGGCCGGCTGCTCACCGTCAGCCGCAAGGAGATGGAGAGCCTGCGCGGCCTGCGCCGGATCATGGAGGCCTACAGAGCCGGCTCGGACGCCCGGCCGCTGTCGATCGGCGTGTTCGGCGCGCCGGGATCGGGCAAGTCGTTCGCTGTGAAGGAACTGGCCACCGGCGTCTTCGCGCCGCGGGGGGCCAGGGACTACGACGGCTGGATGGAGTTCAACCTCTCGCAGTTCGAGGGCCCGGGCGATCTGATCGGCGCCTTCCACCAGGTGCGCGACCGGGTGCTGCAGAAGCTGACCCCCGTGGTGTTCTGGGACGAGTTCGATTCCCAAACTCTGAAGTGGCTGCGCTCCCTGCTGGCCCCGATGCAGGACGGCCGCTTCCAGGAGGGCCAGGTCACCCACACCCTCGGCCGCTGCGTCTTCATCTTCGCCGGCGGCACCGTGGAGCGGTTCAAGGACTTCGGCGCCGCGCCGGAGGCGGCGCCGGCCTTCACCCTGGCCAAGGGCCCCGACTTCAAGAGCCGGCTGGACGACCACCTGGACGCGCTCGGCCCCAACCCCGACGGCCCGGGCGATCGCCTGTTCCCCGTTCGCCGGGCGGTGCTGATCCGCGCCCTGCTGAAGGTGGGGCCCAAGGACCCGCTGGAGATCGACCACGGCCTGCTGACGGCCCTGATCGAGACGCGCAAATACACCCACGGCGCGCGGTCGATGGAAAAGCTGCTCGCGCCCCTGCGGGCGGCCAGGGAGGCGGGCGGCGCCGTGCGCCGCTGGCGCCTGCCGGCGCCCGGTCAGATGGAGGACCATGTCGACGCCGAGGAATTTCACGACCTGTGCGCCCGCGCCGCGCCGTTCCAGGCGCCGGAGGTGGCCGAGAAGCTGGCGCCGGCCATCCACGAGGCCTGGCGCGCGGTCGCCCGAGATCAGGGCTGGCCGCCGAAGTACGACATGCCCTTCGATGAGCTCACCGAGGCCGTCAAGGCCGCCAACCGGGCGGCGGCGCGGCGGATGCCCGAGGTCCTGGCCCTGGTCGGTCTGCGGCTCGACCCGGGTCTGGCGACGCCGGAGGAGGACGCCGCGGTCAAGGTCGTCCTGGAGCGTCACATGGAGACCCTCGCCCCCGCCGAGCACGTGGGCTGGATGGCTCACCTCCAGAGCGAAGACTGGACGTTCGGCGAGCCGCGCGACGACGACGCCCGCAGGCACGACTGCCTGCGTCCGTTCCATGAGCTGCGATCCCGGGACAAGGAGAAGGATCGCGTCAATGTGCGCCACTATCCCGACTTCGCGCGGAAGGCCGGGTTCAGGATCGTCGGCGATTAGGCCAGCTTGACGATCCGGTAGCCGGCGCGGGCGGCGAAATCGGGATAGTGGCGGATGTTGCTGCGGTCCTTGTCCTTTTCCGCGTCCGGCAGCCGGGCGTAGGGGATCATCATCGGGTGGCGCCTGTGGGCGTCGTCGCGGACGGGGGCGTAGCGCCAGCCCCTGCGGACGCGGTCTTCCATCCAGCCGTCGTGCTCGGCCTCGGCCATCGGCTCCATGCAGCGCTCCAGCATCGCGCGCAGCTCACCCTCCGGCAAGGCCGGCTCCGGCCCCTCCCCCGACCGGCGCAGGCCCAGACCGGCGATCGCCAGCCCGCGGGGGATGCGCCGGGCGGCGTCGCGGTTGTTCTCCTTGGCGGCCTCGTCCAGCTCCGGGAAAGGCCGATCTAGGCCGGGCTCCATGACCCAGCCCTCCTGGCGCGCCTGGAGGCGCCAGGTCTCGTGGATCGCCGCGGCGACGGCGTCTTCGTCCATCGTGTTGGTCAGCTTCAGGACGCCCTCTGCTCGATCTTACGCCGACGGTGGTCGACCAGCCATTCGGCGTTTTCGGCCAGGGCCTCGCGGCCGAGGTCGCGGATCACCGCCTGGAAGGCCTCGTCGTCGTCGCCCGCCGCCTCGGCGATCCGCTTCGCGCGGTCGAACACCCGGCCCATCAGGGCGTAGCTCTGCGCCTGGGCCTCGTAGGCGCGGAATTCGACCCACAGGGAGAAGAAGGCCGCCAAGGCCGGCGCCGCGGCGGCCGCCACCACCAGCCAGTCCCGAGCCTCGGTCGCCCCGGGCAAAAGCCCTTCAGCCGCCCTGTCGACCCAGTTGTTCAGTGGTCCGAACACGCCGATGGCGACCAGGAACACCGACACGGCCAGCCCGAGCGCGAGGGAGAAAGCGGCCAGGACCCTGGCTCGGCGGGCCGCGTCGCCATAGAGAATGGCCTTGCCCTCACGGCCTTTCACCGGCTTGCCGTCGGCGCGGCGGGGCAGACCGAAGAAGCGGATCTGGTCGTCGATCCAGCCCTTCATGACCAGCTCGCGCTGCGGCGACCCGAGCCCCAGCGCCGCCGCGGTCGACCACAGGGCGGGGCCGCGCAGCGCGAACTGGATCCAGCCCATCTCGCCGCTCTGCTTTCTGAGATAGCTGTCCGCCGCCGCCTCGGGCCTGGCGGCGGCGGCCCAGAACAGCTGCACCCGCATGGCCTCGGCCAGGGCGCGGTAATCCTGGAACCGGTTCTGCAGCTGAAACTGACGCAGCCGCAGCCAATAGTAGAGCGCGCCGATGGCGAAGACGCCCAGGTAGAGCGCCAGAACCTCCGGCCGGCGCCACAGATGGGCGTAGGTCTCGAACAGCAACACCGCGGCGGGCACCAGGGCGGCGTAGGCGAACACGATTCCCGGCATCGGCGGGCGCCGGGCCTCGATCATCGCCTCCCAGCCCTTCGCGCACATCCGGCCGAACGACTCCGCCGGCGCCAGCTCGCCCATCAGGCGACGCTGGAAGAACTGCGCGGCGGTGTCGGCGGCCGCCTGCCATTGGCGCAAACGCCGAAGAAGGTCGCCGGGCTCGCCCGCCGGATCGGCGACGCCTTTGGGGACGAGAAAGCCGAGCTGTCTGGCGTACAGCCGAAGGCAGAGACCGTGGAAACGGCCGATCCGGCTGTTCAGCAGCAGCATCTGGGCCAGATCCTGCCGCGCCCCCTCACCCAGTCCGGCGAAGACCTCGCTCGGGTCGACGCGCTTGGGGGCGGCGGGCGGCTTGTCCTGGCGCGAGTCCTGGTCCGGGGCGGGCGGCACGAAGTAGTCGCCGGCCTTCGCGCCCGCGGGCAGGACCGAGCCGTGGCCTCGCTGGCGGGGCGTGACGATGTGGACGATCGGTCCACCCTGGCTGAGGTCGAGCCGCGAGACGCTGTCCGGGAACAGCGGGCTGTGACGAAACGCCGGCAGGGTGTCCTCGCCCTCCTGGCGCATGCGAACGACCGCGGCCGCCCCCCCGCGGCGGACCTTCGGGGACGCATCGCCCGGGTGGCCGTTCCACAGCGCCAGCAGCAGGTGGCTGCGGCGCGAGATCAGCACGCCCAGCTGCTCGTAGCGCAGGTCGTCGCGGGCGAGGCTTTCCGGGTTCTGCAGGTTCGGCAGCTCGAGCCTCAGGTCCGCCCGGGCCCAGTGATGGTCGAACCTGTCCCTGTCCCACATCCGGGCGCGATATTCGGCGTGCGGGCCGGGAGAGACCGCGATCAGCTTGATCCGCGCCGCTGACTTGCCATGGCCGCCCAGGCCCTCGGCCACGTCGGCGACCAGCTGGTCGGCGCCGTCGGCGAGGGAGGTCAGCAGATGGAGCGCATCGCCGAACTTCGCCTGCAGACCCGCCAGGACGCCACGGACAGAGGCGCGAAGGGCCTCCTCCGTCCCCGGCAGCAGGTCGCGGTGGCCGGCGACGCCGACGATGATCGGGAACGGCGGGGGGATGGGGGTCGCGCCCACGGTCACGCCGGGCGCCTGGGCCGCGCCCCTGGGGGCGCCTACCTGAGCCAGCCCGCGCCGGCGCCGGCCAGGATCACCGCGCCCAGGAGGCCGCGGTAGATGACGAACGGCCAGGCGGAGAAGCGCTCGAGGATGCGCATCAGGCCCCAGATGGCCGCGAAGGCCGAGATCGACGCCACCACCAGGCCGACGGCGAGCACCGACCAGCCGTGGGCGTCCAGGTGAGCCTTGTGCAGCTCATACAGCTCCTTCAGCCCCGCCAGGGCGATGGCGGGGAGGCCGAGGAGAAAGGAGAAGCGGGCGGCTTCCTCGCGCTTGAAGCCGAGGCCGAGGGCCGCGGTGAGGGTCGAGCCGGAGCGCGAGACGCCCGGGATCAGCGAGCCGACCTGGGCGAGGCCGCCGATCATGGCGTCGAGGAAGGAGGCTTCCGCCAGGGTCTTGCGATGGCGGGCGGCGATCTCGGCGAGGGCCAGCAGGACGGCCATGACGATGCAGGCCCAGCCGATCACCGCCAGACCGCGCATCGGCGAGCCGCACTGGTTGAGCACCGGCGAGAGGAAGGCGCCGGCCAGGACGATGGGAACGGTCGCCAGGGCGATCCACACCACCAGGCGCAGGGCGTCGTCGTCCCACTGCCGGCGCGCGGCGGCGCT
>Ga0209166_10002449_pt1 | contig 14108 bp, 11 predicted proteins | sample Coa_R1_3_FD_187151 | JGI IMG/M metagenome (GOLD analysis project Ga0209166, IMG submission 187151) | Surface soil microbial communities from Centralia Pennsylvania, which are recovering from an underground coalmine fire - Coalmine... | ecosystem: Environmental > Terrestrial > Soil >... | reverse complement strand
CACGCAGGGTTAACCGCCTGCGGTATGCCGGCGGCCTGCGGTATGCCGGCGGCCTGAGCCGCGGCATCAGCGCTGCCGGGCGGGCTGTCCTGCCCGGCGCGCCGGATCAGCCGCACCGTTTCCGGCTGGTCCAGTACCGCGGCGGCCATCGGCTTGGCGACCTTGGCCGTGCCGATGGCTTGAGTGAGATCGCTAATCGCCGTCGGCACGATGATCGCCAGGAGGACATCGACACCGCCGTCGGCCGCCACCTGCTCCAGGCAGGCACGAAACGCGTCCTGGCCGACGGCAGCGGTGGTGTCGACCGGACCCGCGACCGCGGCACCGGGCGGCAGGAGCTTGCTCAGGGTGCGCCGGGTTGCGCGAGACAGGCCCGCGACCCGCAGGCCGTTGTCGCCGCACGCGTCGGCGGCGAGCACGCCCGCCCCGCCCGCGTTGGACACGATCGCGATCCGTTCCCCGGGAGGGAGCGGCTGACAGGCCAGCACGGCCGCCGCCTCGACAAGTTCGCCCAGACCGGATGTGGCGATGATCCCGGCCTGCGCGAACAGCGCCTCCTGGGTAACCATGGGCGTGGCCGCGGCCGCGGTGTGCGAGGCGGCGGCCCGCTGGCCGGCGGCGGACCGGCCGCCGACCACGGTCAGCACGGGCATCCGCTGCCCGACCCGCCGCGCGGTCCGCGCGAACTTCCGCGGGCTCCCGAACGACTCCACATACAGCACCGCCAGTTTGGTCTGCCGGTCCTGCTCCCACCACATCAGCAGATCGTTACTGGACACGTCGTACTTGTCTCCGACCGACGCGAAGGACGACACGCCGATGCCCAGCCGGGACAGGTGCCCGAGCAGGGATACGCCGATGCCGCCGGACTGGACGACCAGGCCGGCTTTACCTGGTTTGGGATGCTCGGCGTCAAACGTCGCGTCCAGCCCCAAGGGCGGCACCGCGATGCCGAAGCAATTGGGCCCCACGAGGCGCATGCCGTATCTGCGGCAGATAGCCAGCAGGTCAGCGCCTGCGGCGCCAAGCCCGGAGGTAATGACGACGAGGGACCGGACGCCACGCTGCCCGCATTGCGCCGCCACTTCGGCGACCGCCGCGGCGGGCACCGCGATGACCGCGAGGTCCACCCCGTCGGGCAGGTCGGCGACGGACGCCAGGCACGGCTGGCCCTCCAGTGACCTGGCCCGTGGGTTCACCGGGTACACCGCGCCCGCGAAGCCCCCGGTCACGATGTTGTGCAGGATCTCCCTGCCCACCGTTCCCCGGTGGCGGCTCGCGCCGATGACGGCTACCGAGGACGGGCGCAGCAGGTACCGCAAGCTGGCCACGTCCGCCCGGCTCTCGCGGACAGCCACGGAATCCAGGTACCCGTCCAAGTGCGGATCAGAGTCTCCCTCGGGAAGCGGGAACTCCAGCTGCACGACCCCGCCGGAGAACCGCCGCCGGACGGGCAGCCCGGCGTCGGCGAAGACCGTGAGCATGGCCGTATTCTCGGGCAGCGCCTCGCCGGTGAACGCGTGTACCCTGCGCTCCTGCGCGATCGACACCAGATGTTCGAGGAGAAGGGTGGCGATTCCCCTGCCGTGCATGTCGTCGGGCACGGCAAAGGCGACCTCGGCGACGCCCGGCTTCGATATGCGCTCATAACTGGCCACGCCGACCAGCCGGCTGCCGAGCCAGGCAAGCAGCGCCGCGTGATCGGGCCCGGGCTGACGGCAGACGCGTCTTGCCTCGCTCTCGGCATTGAGCGGGCTCAAACTGAAGAAACGAAGGTAGGTGTTGTCGGGTGACATCGCCGCGTGCATTGCCCGCACGTCCTCGGCATCGCCGGGATGGGCAGGACGTATTTCGACTGTGCTCCCGTCCGTCAGGAGTGCGTAGGTCGGGATGCTGACCTGGCTCACCTGGCCGGCACCGGCCTCGCTCCCGTTCACGCCGTGCCCCTGAGCTTGGGATCGGCGCTGACCGGTTGCCCGGCGGGGACGATGCGGGAGTACTGGTCGGGCTGCACCAGCGCGATGTGGCCATCCTTCAGCCACTTCACAACGTAGGGCGGTGAGCCGTCTGCCGACGGCACCCCGAGCACAATCCCTATCCGGCCGTGCCCTACGACGAGCTGGTCACCAACCCGAGCACGCATGACAATCACCTCACCGGCAGGTCTTACGCCACGGACCACGGCATCGGTTACCATCCGGAGCCGATCGCGACGACGGCCGTCGCTATCACTGTCCAGCCTGGTCGCCCGGGCACCCGGTAAGCAGGTGCGTTACGACCCTCATCGATGGGACGTTCGACCCGACTTAGGCTGGCCGGCAAGGGCGGGGAACCCAGCCGCCCGCACGGCAAGATCCTCCGCCATGCGTTGCCGGGCAAGCCGCAGGGCCAGCTGGGGGCACAGCCGTATCGCTTCCTCTGCCGCTGGCCACAGGCCCGGGGGGACGTCATGATCACGCGATGAGGGTGATATGCGCCAGTGTCTCGACGTTCTGGACCAGCGTCGGACGGCAGTCCAGGCCGGTCTCGGAGACCCTCGGCGGTGTCGCGGTCGGCACCCGGGCCCACCCCCTTAGGAAGCGCGCGCGGGCACGGTGGCAAGCCGGGCGCGGCCCACGCGGCGACCAGCATGATCTGGCCCGTCATCCAGAACCCTCAGGCGTTCAGCTCCCCGCCCCGCCGGTTCCTGACCGGCCACGAAACCCCTGATCGGGCGAATCAGGGTTCCTGGCCGTCGCGTACTGCATGCTGCTGGTTTTCAGAAATCCGCGCGGCGTAGGCGGCAGCCTGGGTACGGCGCTCCATGCCCAGCTTGGCGAACAGCGAGGACACATAGTTCTTGACGGTCTTCTCCGCCAGGAACATCTGCTCGCCGATCTGCCGGTTGGTCAGCCCCTCCCCGATCAGCTCCAGAATGCGCCGCTCCTGCTCGGTCAGCCCGGCCAGCGGATCGCTGCGCTGCGCCCGGTCCCGCATCCGCGCCATCACCTTGCTCGCCGCCTGCGGATCCAGCAGCGACTGGCCAGAGGCAACCGTGCGCACCGCACCCACCAGATCCGAGCCACGGATCTGCTTCAGCACATAACCCGCCGCCCCCGCCATGATCGCGTCGAACAGCGCCTCATCATCACCAAACGAGGTCAGCATCAAACACGCGACCCCCGGCATCCGGGACCGGATCTCCCGGCACACACTCACCCCATCGCCATCGGGCAGCCGCACATCCAGCACCGCCACATCTGGCCGCAGCGCCGGAATCCGGGCCAGCGCCGACCCCGCCGTCCCTGCCTCCCCCACCACCACGATGTCCGGCTCGGCCTCCAGCAGGTCACGCACACCCTTACGGACAATCTCATGGTCGTCCAGCAGGAAAACGCCGATCTGGCCGCTGCTGCGCGCTGTCTCATCCACGCTCTGACTCGCCTCTGTTCGCACCCGCCCGGCTCATTGCCGCTTGTGCCAGGCCAGGCCCCTATCGTAGCCGCGCCCAACCGGGCAGGGCAGTGACCTTAGTCCTGCTCTGATGGGTGAAGACCGGCCGTTTCCAGACGCGGGCTCGAGCCGGGCCCGGCGGCGCAGAGGCTGGCACGCCGGACGGGCGGGAGCCGCAGCGTTCCAATCCCAGGGCTTCCGTCGTCTCAGGCAGGACCAAAGTCCCTGCACGAACGATCTGCTGTCCGGTATTAGTGACGGGTGTTCATAGACGACGAGGTGCCTCTGGAGGTCAGTTTTGAGGACGCCCGGAAGAGGCTGGCACGCCTCGCTCTCAGCGGAACTCTGACGAGTGCTTCGGAAGATGCTTACGGCGCAGGCGCAACGGAACTGGTCCGAGTTGGTCCGCTGGGTTCCGGGCCGGCTATATCGAAGCTGGTCGAGGTGCGGTTCCAGAATTTGCTGGAACACGGCGACTACGCTGGCCTGGCGGTGAGATGGGAGGCCATCGGGCATGGTGGCAGCCTCTTCCCGGCCTTGGATGCAAATATCACGGTGGTGCCGGCCGGCGAGCAAACCGCCACACTCAGGCTTGCCGGGTCATACCGGCCGCCGCTTGGCGCGTTGGGGACCGTACTTGACAGGGCGATCCTGCATCGCGTTGCCACGGCCACGATCCGGGCCTTCCTGGACCGTGTAGCGGCCGCCATCGACTCGCCTCCCGTCAGCGAGTCAGCCACCCGCTGAGCTGATGCCGGATGGCCTCTGCTGGTACTTCTTCGACACCTACCGGGTCTACCAGGCCGAACGCGTGGCACAGATAGTCGCGGACATCAGTCAGTTGTAGCGACCGTGGTTGCCGCCGGCATGGTTGTCAGGGCAATCTGAGTGAGCCTGCAACGCTATGGAAGCACCCCTGCCGGATCGAAGGGCCGCGCCGATGAAACTGCCTCACGTTGACTATGAGGCGCCTAAGACCGTTTCGGAAGCTGTGGAATTGCTGGCTGAGCATCAGGACGAGGCGAGCGTCCTCGCCGGCGGCCAGAGCCTGATCCCGCTGCTGGCGCTGCGGCTGGCGCATCCGGCGGTGCTCATCGACATCAACGGCATAGATGAATTGTCGGCGGTGTCGGCCACGGACGGCTGGGTGGCGATAGGCGCCATGACTCGGGAGTACCTTGCCGAGGAATCCGGGGCCGTCGCCGAAGCAGTGCCGTTGCTGGCGGCTGCATTGCCATTGATAGGTCACGAAGCAATCCGCAGCCGCGGCACGATAGGAGGCAGCCTGGCACATGCCGATCCGGCGGCCGAACTGCCGGCCGTCGCCCGGGCGCTCGATGCCGAGTTCGTGGTCCGTGGCCAGTCGGGCGAACGGGTTGTCCCGGCGGTGGAGTGGTTCGCGGGATACCTCACCACGTCGCGCCGTCCTGACGAGCTCCTCGTAGAGGTGCGGTTCCCGACCGCAGGACGGGGCACGGGGGCCAGCTTCCAGGAGGTCGCCCGCCGCCACGGTGACTTCGCCATCGTTGGCCTGGCCGCATCACTTACGCTTTCCGAGGGTGCGATCAGCGATGCCCGGCTGGCGTTTGCCGGCATTTCTGATGTGCCGGTCCGGGCAATCGACGCGGAAGAATTCCTGATCGGCGAGGGGCCGTCGCCCGGGTTGTTCGATGAGGCAGCCCGTCGTGCGACCGACGATATCGACCCGCCAGCCGACCTGCACGGGTCGTCGGAATACCGGAGGAAGGTCGCGGCCGCTTTGGTGCGTCGCAGCCTGCGAGCGGCCGCGGACAACGCCTACGAGAGGCAATGACTGATGGTGGACATCACCCTGAGGATCAACGGTGCGACGTGCACGGGTTCGCCGGAGGCGCGCAAGACGCTGGCGGACTTCCTGCGGGATGACCTCAATCTCACCGGCACCCATCTTGGCTGCGAGCACGGGGTCTGCGGTGCGTGCACGGTCATCGTCGACGGCCGGGCGGTGCGCTCGTGCCTGATGTTGGCGGTCCAGGCCGCCGGCAGCGAGGTAACGACGATCGAGGGGCTAGCGCCTGACGGCGGGCTGGGAACACTGCAGCAGGCGATGTGGGATTCGCACAGCTTCCAGTGCGGTTTCTGCACGCCCGGGTTCGTCATGCAGGCTGTCGCATTTCTCGGCGACCACCCTGACGCCGGTGAGCAGCAGATCCGCGAAGCGCTGTCCGGCAACATCTGCCGGTGCACCGGCTACCAGAGCATCATCGATGGCGTCCTGCTGGCCGCCGAGCGCAACCGCGAGCGCTGAGCGAGGGAGCGGCCATGGCAGCAATTGCGGCTGAACGCTACACCGGCGCCAGCATCAAGCGTTCGGAGGACCAGCGCATCCTTACCGGCGCGGGCCGGTACGTCGACGACATCAAGCTGCCGGGGATGCTGCACGCTGCATTCGTGCGCTCGCCATTGGCTCACGCTCGTGTGCTCTCGGTTGATGTCACGGCTGCGCGGGCGCTGCCCGGAGTCGTCGCGGCGTTTACGGGGGCCGAACTGGAAGAGATGACGGTCCCAGGGCCGGATGCGCTGGTAGCTCTCCTCGGTGGTGCAGGGCCCACCCCGGAGTTCACCCTGCTTGCGACGGACAAAGTGCGCTTCGCGGGAGACCCGGTGGCGATCGTCATCGCCGAGAGCCGTTACGTCGCCGAGGACGGCTGCGAGATTGTGGAGGTGGGGTATGACGAACTGCCTCCGGTCACGAATGCATCCTTCGCACTCGATCCGGGCAGCCCGCCGCTATTCGCCAATCTGGGTAACAACATCGCCCGCCCTCACTCGCGCAGCGAGTTCGGTGACGTCTTCGCTACATTCGCTGATGCTGATCGAGTTATGGACTTCCGCATCGAGGTGCATCGCCACCAGAACGTGCCCATGGAGGGACGCGGCTGCGTCGCGAGCTACGACGCCGGCCTAGGGGTTATGACGGTGTGCGCGGCAACGCAAAGCGTTCACGTCAGCAAGATTGCCGTTGCCATGCGCCTGGGGATCGAGCAGGACAAGGTGCGCGTCCTTGCCGGCGATGTCGGCGGCTCGTTCGGCCTGAAGATCGGCGCATCGCGGGAAGAGCTCGCAGTCGCGGCCGCCTCACGTGCGGTCGGCCGGCCGGTTAAGTGGGTCGAGGACCGCGGCGAAAACCTCACTGCCTCGGGACAGGCACGAGAGGAGAGCTTCGACGTCCGGGCTGCCGTCAGTAACGACGGTGACCTGCTTGGGCTGGACGTGAAGATGGTCATCGACACTGGCTCATACCCCGGTATGGGCACGATGGTTCCGGCAACCGTCGAGGCCATGCTGCCGGGTCCGTACAAGCTTGCGGCCCTAGGTTTCGAGTCGACCGCGGTCACGACAAACAAGGCACCCTACGTCGCCTATCGCGGCCCGTGGGCGTCCGAGACGTTCGTGCGGGAACGCGTCCTCGACCTCATCGCGAAAGACCTCGGCCTCCAACCGCTCGAGATCCGGCTGCGTAACGTCGCCCCGCGCACCGATCCGCCGAGCATGATGATTACGGGCCGTCCGCTGGCCGGAGTCACTACGAGGGAGTCGCTGGAGCGGCTCGCCCAAGTCGTGGACTTTCCCGCGTTTCGGCGCCGGCAAGCCGAAGCACGAGCCCGTGGTCGTTACCTCGGCATTGGTGTGGCGACGTTCATCGAGGCTGCTCCCGGCCCGCGCTCCCCGGAGGGGCCCACCGGCCCGCTGGGCACTGAGTCCATGCGGCTTCGGCTCGAAGAAGACGGCATCGTTGCGCTGTTCACCGGCCAGATGCCGCACGGCCAGAGCCACCAGACGACCCTTGCCCAGATCGCCGCCGACGAGTTCGGTGTGCCGTTCGAGCAGGTCCACGTCGTGGCCGGTGACACCGACGTCGTCCCGTTCGGGCTGACCGGCGGCAGCCGGTCGGCCACCATGGCCGGAGGCGTGGCGCTGCACGGCGCTCGGCAGCTCAAGGCCAAGGTGCTCGATTTCGCGTCGCATCTCATGGAAGCCAGCCCTCGGGACCTCCAGATCACCGACGGCCGGGTCTGGGTGCGGGGGGACCCAGCGAGTGCCATCGCGGTGGCTGAGGTCGCGCGGCGTGCGGCGTCGGGCCAGTTCGGTTCCGGCGTGGACGCTCATCTCGAAGTCGAGGCCACGTTCGACGGAGGCGAAGGAGGATGGTCCGGCGGCAGTCACTGCGCCATCGTCGAAGTCGACGCCGAGACTGGCATTGTGACGGTCGAGCGGTACGTCGTCGCTGAGGATTGCGGCGCGCTCATCAACCCCGCCATCGTCGAGGGTCAGATCCGAGGGGGAGTCGCCCAGGGAATCGGCGCGGTGCTGCTCGAACGATCGGCGTATGACGAGGACGGCAACTGCCAGTCAGCCACGTTCATGGATTACTTGGTCCCGACCGCCTGTGATATTCCCCGCATCGAGATAGAGCACCTCGAGACCGTGGTCCTCGACGCCGACGTCAACTTCCGCGGCGTGGGCGAGGGTGGCATGATCGTCGCGCCGCCCACGGTAGTGAACGCGATTGAGGACGCGCTCTCGCCCTTCGGTGTGCGGATCTATGAGCAGCACCTACCTCCGGCTCGCATCCTGGAGCTCGTTGCCGCAGGGTCCTGAGCGGGCGGTTGACTGGCTGGCCTCACCTCAGCCAGGCCGGGATTCACGTCAGCCGTCTGTGGAGGCGCGGGCAAAGCATTCCCGCCCGCCACCTGGCTCGCGTTCCAGGTCTGGTGGATAATCGGTGGATCGGGGGCAGGGTGCCCTCAGGGCGGGCTGATCGAGAATGCCGGATCCCATCGCTGCCGCGCCGCTTGCGGTGCGGGCGCTCCAGCAATGGTATGGAGCTGACCCATACTCCCGAGCTAAAGGGCTCTACAGCTATGACGATCCGGCGCTCGATGCTCACTGGGCGGAGTGGCGCAGCTTTTCCCAAATCGGCCGGAACTTCGTGAACAGCGCGATCGGCCTCATCGGGCAGCGAAACCGGATCCAGGACACCGCCCGCTGGTGGAACAGCGCCAACGCCATCACCGCGCTGATCGGTTACATGGCGGTCACCGGCGACCGGTCATATCTGAAATCCGTGGTGGAAAACACTTTCGCAAAAGCTCCGGGCGTGCACCGGCCCATAACCACGGTGGCATCCATGACCCGGTCCCTGACGGCACTGAGGCGCGCGTCCTATCCGGGCTTCATCAACGGCTTCTACGACGACGAGGGCTGGTGGGCGCTTGCCTGGATTGACGCCTACGACCTGACCGGCGAGGAAAGGTATCTGGCTGCGGCGGAGGACATCTTCCGGGATATGACCGGCGGCTGGGATGACGTCTGGAACGGCGGGATCTACTGGGGCAAGCACAACGGCCAGCCGGACCGCACAGGTGCCGCCGCGGTGCCAGCCGGCTGGCATGGGCCGTACAAGAACGCCATCGCCAATGAGCTGTTCATTTCCGTGGCCGCCGCGCTGGCCTTGCGGCGGCGGCGGCAGGGCGGCGAGGATCACACTGACTGCCTGGACTGGGCCCGCCGCGGCTGGGCATGGTTCAGCTCGCCCTCGCCGGACGGCGTGGCCATGATCAACGCGGCCGGGCTTGTGAATGATTCGCCGGACAACGGTGGAGTGAACAACAACACTGCGAGCATCTGGTCCTACAACCAGGGCGTGCTGCTGCGCGGGCTCAGCGACCTCACCGAGCTGACCGGTGACCAGGTCTACCGTGCGCGGGCGGAGGAGATAGCTGACGCGTTCATCACGAATCCCTGGTACCAGGCGCCGCGGCCGGGCAAGGGGCTGGCACCACAGCCTCCGCCGACCCAGTCAGGTGTCATTCACGGGATACTGCACGAGCACGACGAGTGCCAAGCGGACGGCGCCGCCCGGCCCCGGGGCAGCATGCCCGGCGTCGACAGTACGCTGTTCAAAGGAATCTTCGTCCGCAACCTGGCCCGCCTGTACCAGGCCACCGGAAAGCCAAGCTACCGGCAATTCATCCTGGCAAACGCTCAGTCCGCACTGGGCCACATGAACGAGCACTACCAGTTCGGGTGCAACTGGGCGGCGCCGGTGGACGTCGCCGATTTCGTCCGGCAGGCGGCGGGGGTCGACCTGATCAATGCGGCGCTGCTGGTGAGCCAGTGCGCGTGATGCACGACCTGGCTGCTGACCGAGCGCCGGGTTCTGTTTGAGGCGATCCGCTCAGGGCAGATGAGCGTTCTGGAAGAACGCACTCATGGAGGTGAGCAATGACGATCGGCGCTGGCCTCGTGCTGATTGCGGTGGGAGCCATCCTCAGGTTCGGGATCTCGACAGCGGCTACGCATGGTATCGCTGTTCATACAATCGGTGACATCCTGATGGCAGTGGGTGTCCTCGGCGTCCTGCTGTGGCTGCTTGTGTGGGGGCCCTGGGCCCGCAACCGGCGGCGGCCGGGACCGCCGCCTGACGAAGAGGTCGTGACCAGCCGCAGGTACTCCGCTGGCAGCACCTACGACGACGGATACCCGCGCTGAGCGGCTTCGGCGGCCTAAGTAAGTTAGCCGAACCGGTGTTGACCGGCCCGCATCATCGCCACGGGAAGCTGCTGGGCAGGGACCGTTAAGTTCCTGCCCAGCAGGAGGTCCCGGCATGTATAGGTAAGTCCCGGCCCGGCAGAGGCCCCGGCATGTTCCGCTGCACCCAGTGCCTAAGGCCGGTCAGCGGAAGTTGCCGGTGTGGCCCAGGGAGTACCGGTGTGGCCCTGGGAGTACCGGCCCGGCGGGGGGAACACGCCCAGGCCGTGCGCTCCATGCTCCGACGGGGATCTTGGCGAGCAGCCGGCCGTTGACGGTGGACATCGCGTGCACGGCGCCGCTGTAACTGCCAAGAACTGGCCCGACTAGACCGAATCGCAAAGAACCGGCCCGAAACGCGGGCTGGTCCACGGGCTAGCGCCACCAGACGGCAGAAGTCACGTTTCCCTTGGGCACGGTGTCATCAACAATGACAAGCCAGCCATCGCCGAGACGACGACGGAGACCCGGTTAGATCGGCGACCGCCCGGCAGCGACCCGGCGGCCTCCCCCGCTCGCGCCGGCAGGCACCCGGCGGCCTCCCCCCGCCCGCCCCGGCATGCAAGAAAGCGAGGGTAGTCCAATGCGAGTCCTGGTCGTGGGTGCCAGTGGAGCCATCGGCACCCGGCTCATCCCCCAGCTGACCGGCGAGGGGCACGAGGTGATCGGCAGTTCCCGATCGCCGGCCAAGGCGGATCGGCTGCGCTCGCTCGGCGCGCAGCCGATCACGCTCGACGTCCTGGACCCCCGGGCCGTCCGCGCCGCGGTCGAGAGCGCCCGGCCCGAGGCCATCATCTATCAGGCGACCGCCCTGGCGGACGCCAGCTTTTTCCGCAAGCTCGACCGCAGCTTCGCGCAAACCAACCGGCTGCGGACCGAGGGCACCGACATCCTGCTGGCCGCGGCGCAGGAAGCGGGCGTGCGCCGGTTCGTCGCCCAGAGCTTCGCGCCCTACCGTTACGCGCGCGAGGGCGGACCGGTCAAGACCGAGGACGACCCGCTCGACCAGGCCCCACCGGCTACGGCGCGGCAGACCTTCGCCGCGATGACCCACCTCGACCAGGCGGTCACCAGCGCGGGCGGGATCGCGCTGCGCTACGGCGGGTTCTACGGCGATCCCGACGCGCTCACCAAGGCCGTCCGCAGGCGGATGTACCCGATCATCGGTGACGGCGCGGGCGTGATGCCCTTCATCCACCTGCACGATGCCGCCGCCGCGACCGTGCTCGCGCTCGACCACGACGGCCCGGCCATCTACAACATCGTCGACGACGAGCCCGCCCCGGCACGCGACTGGCTGCCGGTGCTCGCGGACGCGGTCGGCGCCAAGCCGCCCCGCCGCGCCCCGGTCTGGCTCGCGCGGCTGCTCCTGGGTGAGGGCCTGGTGATGATGACCGAGTCCCGCGGTGCCTCCAACGCCAAGGCCAAAAAGGAACTCGGCTGGGCGCTTCGCTACTCCTCGTGGCGCCAGGGCTTCCCGGCTGCCTTCCGGCAGCAGCGGGGGTAGGCCCCATCCGGCGCGCATGAGCCGGTTTCGCCGCCGCGAATCAGGCCCGGCTTGGGGGGCTAAGGCTATCCGCCATTCCGCCCATGGCCGCCGGGGTCAGCGCGGCCGGTCAGCGCGGCAGGAAGTCGAGCAGCAGCGCGGTGATCTGATCGGGGGCTTCGAGTTGCATCCAGTGCCCCGGGCCGTCGAGGCGCTCATAACGCCACGGCCCGGCGACGGACTTGGCCGAGTCGGTCATCTGCACCTCGGTGAGGGCGATGTCCCCGGTGCTCCAGATGCCCATGGCCGGCGCCTGTACCGGCGGGAGCTGCAACGGCGGTGCGACCCAGGACTCGGGCCCGATGTTGGCCCGGTAGTAGTTCAGGCCCGGCGTGAGCGAGCCGTGGGCTTCCAGGTCGGCGATCACCTGGTCGGTGTCCGGGTGGTGCGCCCAGTTCCGGAAGTTCGCCCAGTCGTCCTGGGACAGCCAGCGCTCGGCGATGCCCGGGTACTGGAACAGCAGCATGTACCACGACTTCTGCCGCTGCTCCATGGTGCGCAGGAAGGTGGCCGGGTGGCCGACGGACAGGACCGCCAGGTGATCGACGTTGCCGGGCGCGAACGAGGCGAGTGCCCAGGCGAGCGCGGCGCCCCAGTCGTGGCCCACCACATGGGCGTTGCCGATCTCCAGTTGCGCGAGGATCGCCAGCACGTCCCCGGCCAGCAACGGGATGGAGTAGGCGTCAACCGCTTCGGGCTTGTCCGAACGCCCATAACCGCGCAGGTCGGGCACGATGACCTGAAAGCCGGCCTCGGCCAGCGCCGGTGCCTGATGCCGCCAGAGCCGCCCGGTGTCGGGGAAGCCGTGCAGCAGCACGACCGGGCGTCCCTCGCCGTGGACCTCATACCCGATGCCGACTCCGTCGACCTCAACCCGGCTCATGAGCCCTCCTTCCCCGCTGCGCGTGGTTCCCCACAGGCGCGGCGCCACCGGCGCGCAGGCATGTCACACGGTACTTTGGCGGGCCGCGGCCGGCCCCTGCGGCTGGGCCCCGCCGCTGCGCGGCCCGCCCAGACGGGCCAAGCGGGCGTATTCACCTCAGAAGGCTAGGAAACATGCAATACGGAACGTCCCCACACGCCGACTGCCCGGAGCCGGCGTGGCTCGGTGTATGACTGAAGAAGCAGGGATCCGGGCAGGCGGCGCGCCACCGGCTAGCGCGGCGCAGGCCCGGCTAGCCCTCTCAGATGAGAGCCGCGATACCAGGTGAGGGCAGCACGATGCAGGACGGGCCACGGGTTCTGGTTGCCGCTGCACTGGGAAAGATCATCGAGCCGTATCTGCGGCAGTCCCTGGCCGACGCCACGGTACGGATAGCCGAGGACCAGGCGGCGGTGGAGCGCGCACTCGGCGACCGCCTCCGGTTCGACGTGATGGTGATCGACCTGACCTGGATGGACTACGTGGTCGAGTACTCCTTCGACGGGTTGGACGTGCTCGACATGCTCCGCCGGACCCGCAGGCAGACACCCGTGATCTTCGCCGCGCAGGGGCTCGGCACGGAGCGCGATCACCTGGACGAGGCGGTTGAGCAGCCCGAGGTCGTGGGGGTCTACCGCAAATCGAGCGGGCCCCAGCCACTGGTCGACGCCGTGGAAATCGCCGTCCGGGGTGACAGCCTCACCGGCCCGCTTTCCCCCCGGGCCGCCAGCCCGCCGGATATTCCACGAATTCACGCCTATTTCGGAAAAGGGCGGGGTTCGACCGCCGCGCGTTTGGCCGGCGCGATCGCTTCCGGCCGGGCCGTCAATCACGAAACGCTCGCCGCCGCTGCCCATGTGGGCTATGACACGGCCGCCAAGCTGGTGGATTACCTGGGGCCACTGATCAAAGACCGCGGTGAGCACCGGCCCGACCTCAAGATGACGCCGGAGGTCGTATACCGCTGGTGCGGAGAACATGCGCGGTACATCCTGAGCTGGTGCCGGCGTAACGGCCACGGCGATATCGCGGTGCGCGTCCCGCCGGCCGCCGGCGCGGAGGCATCGCGCCGTCCCGTTACCTAGACCGGCCATGCGAGTTCTTGCATGGCCGACGCAAAGTCCGGCAAGGATCCGCCTGACTGCGTCTCAAGGGACGCTTTGCTACTTGGGCTCCGGATATAACTGGATTGGCCAGCGCTGACCCTGCCAGAGGGTCGTGTGCGGGTGCGGGGGGGTGCCGGGTAGCCGCCGTGACCCGCGGGTCGCGCCGGCTACCCGGCTCATATCATGCCGGGCACTTGCGCAGTCCTCAGCTCACCGCTTTTCTAACCGCGGCGGCGGCCGGCCCAGGCAATGCGGTTCGGCTGGATCTCCCCGGCCTCGATCGCCGCCTGCTCGTCGGTCTCGCTGACACCGTCCAGGTCCGCGAAGAAAAACGGCCCATATCCGAGGAGTTGCCGGTCGAACCGGGCGTCGAGTTCGGCCACGATGTCCTCGCCCGCGTGCATGCGCTCAGCCTCCGCCCAGCCCCGGCAGTAGCGCTCCCACGGCAGCCCGGAGGCGCGCCACTCGTCACGGCGGTGCCGCAGCCAGTTGTGCTCCTCCGACGGCCCGGGCAGCCGGGCGAAACACC
>Ga0209166_10002448_pt1 | contig 14108 bp, 8 predicted proteins | sample Coa_R1_3_FD_187151 | JGI IMG/M metagenome (GOLD analysis project Ga0209166, IMG submission 187151) | Surface soil microbial communities from Centralia Pennsylvania, which are recovering from an underground coalmine fire - Coalmine... | ecosystem: Environmental > Terrestrial > Soil > Unclassified... | reverse complement strand
TGGTCGTCACGCGGACCGCGCCGGACATCATGATGTAGGCTTGTCCGCCCTGGTCACCGATCTTGTAAATGCGCTGGCGTGGCGCAAATGTTTTGATCTCGACTTGTGCAGCCAAGACTGCCATCTCTTCTTCGTCCAGCAGGGCAAAGAGCGGCACATGTTTCAACTCCTGGGGATCGCAAGGCATAGTTTACCTCATTGTGTAAAAGCGGTTTGCAGCAAACGTGGAATGAGGATTTCATAATTCGCGAGGGGCGACAACCGGAAGCCATCGCCCAGAGTTACGCGCTGATTCCGGAATAAAGTCAACACGGCTTGAACACTTTTCCAGGGAGAATCCTGGCTTGCTCTTCTTAACGCGTGGGCACTACTATCGCCATTCCGTTACGAAGTGAAGGCGGTCTAATGTGGAAAATCGTTGGGCGGGCTGGCTGATCCTTCTGGTTGTACTCGTTGTGGCAGGCGTTTGCGGCGTGCGCGAAGGAACACCCGCTCCTTTGCCGGAAACGGCATCGCAAGATCTCTTCTCAGCCGATCGCGCTTTAGTTTATGTGAAGGCATTCGCAACATCTCCTCATCCGATCGGCTCCGCCGAGCATGACCGCGTGCGCGACTACCTGGTCGCACAACTGACCGCGCTAGGGGTCACTCCAGACATTCAACGGGCTACCGGGGTGACGCCGCGCTACGCAGTCGCAGGGACCGTCGAAAATATTGTTGCGCGGCTGAAAGGGACAAGCGGTGCGCCGGATGCCGTCGCTCTAGTCGCGCACTACGATTCCGTTCCCGCTGGACCAGGCGCGGGCGATGACGGCGCCGGCGTGGCAACTTTGCTAGAGACACTTCGCGCTCTGCGCGCCGGGCCTCCATTGCAGAATGACGTTCTTATTCTGCTGACGGACGGCGAAGAAGATGGACTACTCGGAGCGTCCGCATTCGTCGCGGAAAATCCCTCCGCCAAGGATGTGCGCGTGGCCGTCAATTTCGAGGCGCGCGGGAATGCAGGCGAATCGCAAATGTTTGAAACCAGCGCCGGCAACGGGCGCTTGGTGGAAATCTTTGCGCAAGCCGCGCCGCACCCTTCTGGATCTTCGCTCAGCTACGAAATTTACAAGCGCTTGCCGAACGATACGGATATGACGGTATTCAAGAAAGCCGGGGCCGCCGGGCTCAATTTTGGATTTATCGGTCACTGGGAGGCTTACCACACTCGGCTCGACAATCCCGAATCGCTTGACCGCGGAAGCCTGCAGCAACACGGGGAAAACGCGCTCTCGCTTGCGCGCAGCCTCGGCAACGCAGAACTTGGGCATCTTCAAGACCGGGACGCCGTCTACTTTTCGATTGCCGGAAATGTTTTCGTGCACTATTCCAGCCGCTTCATCTGGCCGTTCGCCATTGGCACGGGTGTATTCCTGCTCGCGGTGATCTTTTATGCGAACGGCGCCTGGCAGACGCGTTTGCTGCCGATCCTTGCCAGCTTCTTCCTGCATATCGGCGCACTTATATTGTTGCTGCTTGCCGGGCTGGGCTTTGTTCTCGGGGTGCGGTGGCTTCACTTGCATATTCTTCCCGAAGGCAGCCTCTATCAGAACCCTTATTACGTTTTCGGGCTAATGGCATTGTTGGCCGCTGTGTTGACGCTGTTTTATAAACTTTTCCGCAAGAAAATCGATCCGCCTGCTTTTCTTCTAGGCGGTGCGATCTTACTTTTCATCCTTGTTCTTGTATCCTCAGAATGGCTGCCGGGCGTCAGCTACATTCTCGTTTGGCCTTTGGTCGCAGCCCTGCTGGCGACGGCCATCGCGGCGTTTCGTCCCGGCCATTTTTCGTTTCTTTCCTTTCTGATTCTTTGTGTGCTCAGCCTGCCGGCCCTTCTTCTATTCGTTCCCCTTCTGAAAGGGTTTTACACGGCGCTCGGATTTACCACCATGGGCGCTCCGCTCTTGAGCGTTGCGTTCGGTTTGTTGTTTCTATTGCTCTTTCCGTTTCTCGAGCCGGTGCTTGAAACTGCGGGAAACTTTCTTTCGATTTTCGCGTTAGCGGGGGTGGTTGTCCTGAGCGTGGTCGCAGCGAAAACGAATCACTTCTCCTCTGAGCATCCCAAGCCGAGCATGCTGGCTTATGCCCTTGACGCAAACACCGGTAAAGCGGTTTGGAGCAGCACGGTGACGCGCATCGATTCGTGGACCGCTCAATATCTCGGCAATTCTCCAACAAGCGGCAAGCTGCCGGATTTCTATCCGGTTTGGTATCCCATCGACTTTCTCCAGCATGACGCTCCGGCCATGCCGCTGACGCCTCCGCTGGCGGAGCTCCTCGACAAATCTTCGGATGGCGCCACGCGCATGCTTCGATTGCACATCTCCACGCCGCGGCACGCGCGCACCATTCATGTCGGGCTTCCGCAATCTGATGTTCTGAGCGCAAGCGTCAACGGCCATGATCTTGGCAAACCATCCGAAGCGCGCTGGCATCAGGCGGGCCAGTGGAGTTTCGACTACGCAAATCCGCCCGCCGAGGGAATCGACGTTCAGCTGCGCGTTCAAGGGACGACGCCAGTAACTCTCGTGTTGGTTGACCGGTCCGGCGGCCTTCCCACGATTCCGGGCGTGAATTTTGCTGCGCGGCCGGCTGACTCCATGCCCATTCATTCCGGGGACCAGACGATGGTTCGCCGCAGTTTTGTGTTTTAGCCGTTTTGTCTTTTGACCGACTGCGGAGTACGCTGCTGGTCTGTCCGTGCGTCACTGGGAGCCGCCGTGTCCTGTCCGATCTGTGAAAAACGCAAAGCTGCAAGATTTTGTCCGGCAAAAGGCGAGAAAATCTGCGCCGTGTGCTGCGGGACGGAGCGCGAAGTTTCGATCGACTGTCCCACGGATTGCAGCTATTTGATGGCCGCGCATCGCTATGAGGATCAGCATCAGCGCGCGCTGCCCGAAGAGACGCCCCTTCTCGAGGTCAAAGTTTCCCAAGACGTCATCCACGCTCACCAAGATGTACTATCTGGACTGGCCTTTACCGCGGCAAAATTTTCCGCTGCGCATGCCGCCACAACCGATTCCGATGTTCTCGCGGCGCTCCAGGCGCTAGCCGAAACGTACAAAACGCTGGGCTCAGGCATCTATTACGAAAAACCTCCAGACGCTCCATTGCCCCGAGAACTTTACGCAACGTTCGCCGCATTCCTGACCGAATCGAAGCGGCAAAGCGCCGAGCGAACGGGCTCTTCCGCCTTTGCCGGAGCTACGCGAATCAGAGACTCCGATATTTTTGCGTTGCTGGTCTTTCTCTATCGGATGGGGCTGCTGCGTACGAATGGCCGCCGTCGCGCGCGCCGCTACCTCGAATTCCTCCGCAAGCAATTCCCCGCGGCCCCTGAACTGAAGCGCGAAGAATCCCGTATCATCGCTCCTTGAGGCGGCCATGATGACAGATGCATGCAGAACAGAATCCAGGAGTGTCTTCTTCGGTAACAAGTTAACGGAGGGCTGAAATGTTTCACATAAAACGGGAATGCGGCGCGCTGATCGTGCTCAGCCTTGCCGGCGCGATGACTGTCCCTAATCCAGCACGGGCGCAAGAGCGCGAGTCCGCGGCGAAACTTGTGGCGCGCACCATGGCCAATGCGGAATTTCGCGTGAAGACTTTTCGCGGGGGCGAATGGCTGGGAAGCGGAGATTACTATCTGGCGTTGGAGCCTTCCGGTGCGGGCGCGGGCAGCGACATCGTTCGTTACCAGACGTCGACGGGCGCGCGGGACATTCTAGTTGCAGCCAACCGCCTGATTCCCGGTGGCGAGAAGACGCCGCTGCCCGTCGAACATTACGCAATGTCATCCGATGGAAACCGAGTTTTGGTGTTCACGAATTCGAAGACTGTGTGGCGCCAGAACACCCGCGGAGACTATTGGGTTCTGGACCTGAAAAGCGACGCGTTGCACAAACTTGGCGGCGATGCCCCCGCATCGAGCTTGCTGTTTGCCAAATTTTCTCCGGACAGTAGCAAGGTCGGGTACGTCCGCGGAAACAATGTCTATGTCGAAGATCTGGCCAGCGGAAGAATCACACAACTGACTCACGACGGCTCGGACACCGTCATCAACGGCACTTCCGACTGGGTGAACGAGGAAGAGTTTGACATCCGCGATGGATTCGAATGGAGCCCCGACAGCCGCTCCATCGCTTTCTGGCAATTCAACACCAGCGGCGTAAAGAACTACACACTGATTTACGATCTTGGGGTTCCGCGCGGCGAAATCGTCACGGGAATTCCATATCCCAACACGGGTCCGTATCCGCAGACGCTTCAGTATCCCTATCCGCTGGCTGGGACGCCGAACTCCGCAGTTCGCGTAGGTGTTGCGACCGCTTCGGGTGGAAAAGTTATCTGGATGCAGACGGCTGGAGATCCGCACAATTTCTACATTCCCCGGATGGAGTGGGCAGACGCCGGCCATTTGCTGCTGCAATACATGAATCGGTTGCAGAATAGGAATGAGTTTTTGCTCGCTGACGCAGCTTCGGGTGTTTCGCGGACGGTTTTCGCGGATGAAGACCGCGCGTGGGTGGACGTGAATGCGTCCGTCCTGTGGATCAATAAAGGGAGAGAATTCCTGGTGTTGAGCGAACGCGACGGGTGGCGGCATTTGTATCGCGTCGCGCGCGATTCCGGGAAAGCGGAACTCGTCACGCGAGGCGACTTTGACGTGGTGAGCATCGACCGGGTCACTCCCGATGAAAAGTGGATTTACTTCATTGCGTCGCCTGACAATCCGACGCAGCGTTATCTCTATCGAGTGCGGATGGACGGCTCGACTGCGCCCGAGCGCCTCACGCCGAATCAGCCCGGCACGCACTCCTATACGATTTCGCCGAACGGCGAGTGGGCTTTCCACAACTACTCTTCTTTTGATGTGCCACCGACATTTGATGTGGTGCATTTGCCGGATCACCGGGTCATGCGAAACACCACCGACAACTCCGCGCTTGCGGAACGCGTTAAGCCGTTATCGAGCGGGCCGGCGGAATTCGTGAAAGTGGATGCGGGCAACGGTTTAATGGTGGACGCGTGGCTGATGAAGCCGCCGGATTTCGATCCCGGTAGAAAATATGCGCTGATTGTGAATGTCTATTCCGAGCCCGCCGGACAAACAACCGCGGATCGCTGGCCAGCCATGTTCGACCGCGCATTGACCAGCGCCGGGTATCTGGTAGCGAGCTTCGACAACCAAGGAACGCCTGCACCGCGCGGCCGCGAATGGCGCAAAGTCGTATACGGAAATGTAGGTCCGCTATCGTCTCAACAGCAAGCTGCTGCGCTGCAATCGCTCGAAAAAACGCATTCGTATATTGATGCGAAGCGCGTCGGCGTCTGGGGATGGAGCGGCGGTGGAACGGAGACGCTCAATCTCATGTTCCGGTATCCCGAAGTTTACAGCGTCGGCGTATCGGTCGCGTCAGTGCCGGACCAGCGCCTATACGACAGCATTTATCAAGAGCGGTACATGGGATTGCCGCAGGAGAGTCCTGAGGCTTACGAACAAAGCTCGGCGATCAATTTTGCTTCAGGTTTGCGCGGAGACTTGATGGTCATGCACGGCTCAGGCGATGACAACGTGCACTTTCAGGGCTTCGAATTGCTGGTCAACAAATTGATCTCGCTCGGCAAACAGTTTGACATGCGCGTTTACCCCGGCCGCACGCACGGCATCTTCGAAGGCAAAGGCACCAACCTCGACGTCTACACAAACATTCTCGGCTACTTCGAAGCCCACCTGCCACCGGGGCCGCAAGCGACCGAATCTCGCTGAGGCGTGGTGTACCTGCTCGTGGCCTAAATTTCAGACTTTAACTCAGCTTCCCAGTCCCTAGCCGGCGGCGCAGGAACGCATGCTCTGCAACTGGGCGCTAACGGCGGCGGCGTCCCAGCCTAGTTTCATTTGGGCGCAGGGGGTTGTGCGCTGCGTGTCGCGTTGGGGTCGTGCATCGAAGCCGTACTTTTGTTTTAGACGTGCTACGCGCTCCGCGATTGCCTTTCGGTACTTCTCCGGAGCGTAGGCTTCTTTTGCGTACCATTCTTCATATTGCTTCGTCAGGCGGGGAAACTTCTCTCGTATGAAGGGCAAGAATTGTTTTGCGGAGGAGGGCATCAGAAAAAGCACGCCGCACCAGAACCACTGTGCGCCAGCACTATGCGCGGCTTCCGCTACGGCTTCGAGTTCCCCTTCGCGGTCGGTGATTCCAGGTATCAGCGGCGAGGCGGAGACTCCAACGCGGAGCCCTGCTTCGCTTAACTGGCGCACTGCGGCAATGCGCAAATCCGGGCGCGGGGCGCGCGGCTCCAGCAAACGCGCCAGCCTCGGCCTTAGCGTGGTCACCGTTATATTCAGTGCCAGCTCCGATCGCCCGGAAATTTTCTTGAACAGGTCGATGTCGCGCACGATCTGATTTGATTTCGTGATTACCGAGATGCTCAAGCCCTCACGATTGGACAATTCTTCGAGGCAGGAGCGCGTCACTCCATATTCGCGCTCCGCGGGCTGGTAGGGGTCCGTGGCCGTGCCGATGGCAATGTGCTCCGGCTTTTCGCCCCCCGAACTCTCGGATGCATACGAATATTTGTGAGCAACGTCGTAGGCCAACAGCGGCCCAGCATCCTTCTTCACGTAAATCTTTCGCTCGAACTCCCCGCCGTCCAATTCCATGTACTCGTGGGTATAACGCGCGTAGCAGTAGAGGCAGCCGAATTCGCATCCACGGTAGGGATTGATGGTCCAATCGAACGGAACGCGCGACGAATCGCAGCGGTTCAGGATCGACTTTACCGGCAGGAGGAAATATTCCGGCCGCCCGGCGGACTTCCGGTGGCTCTCGGCTGGGGGAGAGCATGCTGCGAGGCGGGCAATGCCCACCAGCGGTACGGCTGCATTTCGAGTCCGGCCATCCGCGCGGCTATTGGAGCCGTGCGGGACCGCCTCTTGCGAGGCCGGCGGAGGGCAATCCGCCGTGGGGCAACCCGAAATGCTGCCGCCTAAGCCGGCACTCGTCGAGGCGTCCACTTTTAAGTGGAGGCCGCCCGGCGAAGCACCGGCCTTTGGTGTTGGGCTTGTCGCAGAGGGGCTAACAGGAAAGAGTGTTGCCGTGGATTGTGTAGCGCGGCGACGCGGGATACCAAAGTTCCGCGCCGTGGAGGAAAGAACTGGAGACATAGCCCACCTCGAAGCACGGAGGCAGTATTTCGCTTTTTGTTCGCCATGTCAAGAGTTTTTCGCTTTTCCTTCGTCAATTAGGATGGCTTGGCGGCAGTATCTCTTGCCACTCACACGCTATTCCGTGTGCATTGCCCGGCGTCCATTCACTTGGTATTCTGCTTGCTCGGGAGGAGCGGCTTGCGACAGTCCCCATCGGCACGTTTTCTTCTTGGTGCGTACATTGTCCTCTTTTCGGCCGCCTCGGGTCCTTCCTTCGCCCAACAATCGCCGCCACCCCAAGAGGCTCCCCCTCCACAGCCCCAAGCAGCCCAAGTTAAAAAGGCTCCGGTTGGGCCGGCTGCTCCGCAGTCGACGCATTTCCCCATACTGCTCCTGGTGGTGGGCAATGATCAGTCGTGGAGCCTGCGGATTGGCCAAAAAGGCCCAGAACGGATGGATAGAAACGGCTATCCTCCCATCCCGCTGGAGACGACGGACGTCGTGCGAGAAGGAACCACCGATACCTGGACCTATAACGCCAAAGACTCCCAGACCGGCGCCGCGGTCTCTGTACATATCACACGCGAGCCGTGTACCGACCCGGCCTCAACCGCCAAGCTCGTATTCACAGCATCCATCGAGCACGCCCAAATCGGCTCGGCGCAAGGCTGCGCGCGAGTTGCGACGGAACTCTTCCCCAAAATAAATAACCAGCCCACGGAGGACGATGACGAGGCCAAGGACAAGCCCGCACCTCCGACGGTGACGCACTTCAAGCCGCCGGTGGCAGCCGCTTACATCACGGATACCGACAGGATGATCGTCAAACGCGGCAGCGTGGCGAGGGCCGTCCCCGGAAAGGCCGGCTATTCGCTCTGCCTGTCGCATGACGGCAAGAAGCTGCTGTTTGTGCGCGATGAGCAACCCTCGCCGCTTCGTACCATAAATGAATTCGATTTCGAGACCCGGCGAACCAAGGAACTGATTCGGGCAAACGCCAAAGCCCCGTTTTGGTCTCCGGATGACTCCCGGATTGCTTTTCTCGAAAACGTCGATGGGAAGTGGCAAGTCTGGAGCATGCCAGCGGACGCACCGGAAAAGGCCGCGCCTTTCTATCCCGGGGAGGAGGTCAGCCTGGAGGGCTGGGCGGACGCGCACACGATACTTGCGAGCGACTTGCAGACACTTTCGTGGATCGGCGATGACGGAATCGTAAAGCAGACGCTTTCGAGCGCAGACCTCTATGGCAAGGACCAGTTCGGCGTGACAAGCGGCAATTCCGTGCGCATTCATCCGCTCAATCCTGACCTGCTGCTCGTTTCAGCCGAGTTGCTGCCCGCGGCTGCCGCCAGCGCCACCGCTTCAAGAGAAGCCGCAAGCAAAGAGGCCGCAAGCAAAGAGGCTGGAGGCAAAGAGGCCGCGAAGGCAGAAGCTGCCACAGTGCTGCCAGGGCCAGCTTTCTTCCTCTATGAGATCCGCTCCAAGCGACGCGTCTTGCTTAGCCCGCCGGACATGCTGTCCAACGGCGCCGAGTGGTCCGGCGATGGGCTCCAGATTTTCTTCACCGGCCGCGACGCCAACAGCCACACGGCGACGATCTACCGCGTGTTCTGGGATGGCACCAGCAAAATCAAGATTCACGATTGATATGACTACGCGATTGGCCAATAAATCTTGAGCCAAACGGTTTCTTTGCCTGGAAAATCTGCATGTTCGTGCTTGCCTGACTTACGGTCTTCCTCGGCACCTGCGGCTCCCTCAGCATACGGTAGCACCAGCCCGAACCCGCGTTTGGGCCTCCTGGACCGGAATGGTCCGGCATTGGCCAATAGGTCGCAGTCGCCCAATTGCCTGCCCTGGCCTGGCAGGCGCGACGCTATACTTGCTCAATGGCGACCCTTCCTCCCGCGCAGCCGAGGCAGGTCGGCATCCTCATCCTGGATGACGACGATCAGCACCTAGGCGCCTTGCGTCAAATCCTTGATTCGGAAGGATGGCGAGTGCGCCTGGTCCAGGAGCCGAAGTCGCTCCTCGCCGAGCTCAGATCGGGCGAATGGTCGTTAGTAATCGCGAATATTGCGCTTTCCGGCGTTGATACACCTGTCTTCATAACTCTCCGAGAGCTTGCCAGCGTCCCCTTCGAAGAGGGCGGACGCATTCGCGTGCTCTACATCCTCCCGGAGATAGGCAGCAGCCAGTACCTGGCCCCCCTGGAGCTTGCCCGCGCGCCGTATGTGGTCCGTCCTTTCCATCTTCACGATTTTCTCGAGAAAGTCAGCGACCTACTTGTGGAAGTTCAAGCGATCGAAGGACCGATTCGTCAGGTACGCCGCGAGTTTGGCGCCCTGCGAAAAAAGAAAAAAATGGCCGGGCGTTCCAACGCCATGTTTGCTTCGCGCGATTCCTATTCCTATACAGACGAAGAGCTGGCCGAATACGAGAAACTGGAAAGCGAAGCTTCTAAAACCAGACGTAACAAGCCGCGCACCAACCTCGGTGGCTCGGACCGCTAAGAATCGTAGCGCCACGGAAAACTGCTCGCCTAATCGGAAGGACTGGCTCCATCGAGCCGCACATCCAGCTTCAGCAACGTGCGGTAAAGAACTTCGGCGCCATTAGCTGCCTGCTCAGGCGAGGTGTATTCCAGGGGCGAATGGCTGATGCCGCCACGGCTCGGCACGAAAATCATTCCCGCTGGCGCGAAGCGCGCCGCGTTCTGAGCATCATGGCCAGCACCGCTAGGCAAGTCCAGCGTCCGCAGCCCGGCCTCCCCCGCTGAGGCACGAATCGCGTCCTGAAAAGACTTAGCCGTGAGGGCGGGAGCGTCAAAATCCGGTTTGGTGCAATTAATCTCGACGTTCTCTTCCTGGCTGATGGTTTTGAAGCGCTGCAGAATTCGCTCCGCGATTCGGTTGATCTTTTCGGCATCCAAATCGCGCAACTCCACGGGAAACGTTACGCGGCCGGGGATTACGTTGCTGGCGCCGGGCTCGATTTTCATCCATCCAACCGTGCCAACTTGCCGTCCTGTCCCGGCTCGGACCTCTTCTCTTACAGCAAGCACGGCCTTCGACGCTGCAGCAAGGGCATCCCTGCGCCGGTTCATTAGCGTTGTGCCGGCATGATTGGCGAAGCCCGTGGCGGTGCAAGTCCGCAGGCTGATTCCGACAATTCCAGTGACCACTCCGATGGGGATATTTGCTTCATCCAACACCGCGCCCTGCTCGATGTGCAACTCCAGGTAGCCAGCAACACTGCCTGGCGCTATTTTCGCGGCCGCTATCTGGGACGCATCGCCGCCCATGCGCGACAGCCAGTCCCTGAGTCTTTCTCCGTTTTCATCCTGGCGCGCCGCAATATCCGCCGGCAGAACCCCCGCCGCTGCGGAGGACCCGAATAGCCCGGAATAAAACCGGCCGCCTTCTTCGTTCGACCAGATCACGATTTCGAGAGGATGGCGCGTCGTCAGATGCTCTTCGTTCAGCGCGCGGATCACCTCCAGCGCGCCCAAGGTGCCCACGTCGCCGTCATAATTTCCGCCGTGAGGAACGGAGTCAATGTGGGAGCCGAAGAGCAGTACCGGCAACTTCTGGGACCCCGAGCGTCGGCCAAAAATATTTCCTGCGGGATCGATGCGCACCTCGAGCCCTGCTTCTCGCATCAACCCCATCACGTAGCTGCGCCCGGCAAGGTCGGGCTCTGTGAACCCGACGCGGCTTACGCCGCCTTCCGGGTTTTTCCCAAATTCCGCAAGCTGCTGAAGAGTCGTCCAGAATCGCTCTTGATTGACATGCCTGCTTGCCACGCTCGTCTCTTCTTTTCCTTTGCCTGCCCATCCGCTTCCAGCCATCAAGAAAAATAAGGTTAGCCCCGTCCCAGTCACGACAAGACCACATCTTCGCTTCAACATTAGTTCCCTCCGCGCTCGCAGTCTCCCACACACGGCAAGCATTTAAGCAAAGATTATTCCGCAACTATTTCGCGCGGTGTGCGGCCTTGACTTCCATACCTTGCAGGCGCGATGCTACCGCGTCCAAGTTGTCGAGACTTCCGGACGAGTGCCGCGAAACGGAAACTTCCGATCTGATTCACATTCCGGGACGACCGCGCTATTGCGCGATACAAGCGAGGAACTAAATGCGAGCTCGAGTGCCAAATAGCTTTTCTATCTTTCGATTTGCTTTGCTGGCAGCTTTGGCCGCCAGCGCGGCAATGCCATCCGCTGCGCAACAATCCGGTCTTGCGGAGCCGCACGCCCTCTCCCCGGCAGATTATCAGCGCGCCGAGAAATTCATGGCGTATAACACGCGGCCGCTGGTGTTCCACGACGTGCGCGCCAAGTGGCTGCCGGGCGACCGCTTTTGGTACCGCGACACAGGCTCGGAGGGATTTGAGTTTGTGATTTATGACGCCGTTCACGGGACGCACAAGCCTGCCTTCGACCACGCGAAACTCGCCGCAGCGCTTTCCGCGGCAGCCGGAACGACATACAACGCTGCGCGCCTGCCATTCACAACCTTCGAGTTCTCTCACGACGAAAAATCCATCTCGTTCCAGGTGAAGTCCGAGCATTGGATGTGCGATTTGGAGGCCAACCGGTGCACCGCCAAAGCAAAACCCGCCAAGGGCGAGGCGGCGCCACCCGAAGAACTCTCCCTAGACGGCAAGACCGCCGCCTTTATCCGCAATTACAACCTTTGGGTGCGCGATGTGGCCAGCGGCAAAGAGACACAGCTGACGACCGACGGCGTGAAGGACTTCGGCTATGCCACGGACAACGCGGGATGGATTCACAGCGACCGGCCCATACTTCTATGGTCGCCAGATTCCAAGAAAATCGCGACTTTCCAGCAGGATCAGCGCGGGGTCGGCGAAATGTACCTGGTCGAAACGAAGGTCGGACACCCTGTTTTGCAGGCGTGGAAGTATCCGCTTCCCGGGGATGCGGTCGTTACGACCATTCAGCGCGTGATCATCAATCTTGATGGGCCGAAGGTGATTCGGCTGCAGATGCCTCCCGATCAGCACCGCACGACACTTTGCGACGATGTGGAATGCCGCGGCAGCGACTGGGACGACGTCGAGTGGAGTCCCGACGCGGCCCATCTGGCGTTTGTGTCCACGTCGCGCGACCACAAGCATGAGCAGTTGCGTGTTGCGGACGCCGCTACCGGCGCGGTGCGCGACGTCCTCGAAGAAACTGCAGCCACGCAGTACGAATCCGGCTGGGGCCGCGTGAACTGGCACTATCTGCCGGGTTCCAACGAAGTCATCTGGTTCTCTGAGCGGGACAATTGGGGCCACCTTTATCTTTATGATCTTTCGACTGGACGACTGAAAAACCAAATCACTTCCGGCGAATGGGTCGTCACCCAACTGCTCCACGTCGATGAAAAAAATCGTGTGCTCTATTTCCTTGGCGATGGCCGCGAAAAGGGCGAGAACCCTTATTTCGCTCACCTGTATCGCATCGGGTTTGACGGCAAGAATCTTTCCTTGCTGACGCCTGAAGATGGCAATCACGAAGTCAGCTTCTCGACTTCTGGGCACTACTTTTTCGATAGTTATTCCAAACCCGACGTCCCTGCTGTAGCCGTGGTGCGCGACGATGCAGGGAAGTTGCTCTCGACCGTTGCGAAAACGGACATCTCGAAACTGCTCGCTGCGGGCTGGCAGCCGCCGGTTCCAATCAAGGTGAAGGCGCGCGACGGAGTCACCGATATCTACGGCCTTCTGTACAAACCGACCCAACTTGATCCCACGAAGAAATATCCGATTGTCAATAACATCTACCCTGGGCCACAGGGCGGCAGTGTCGGGTTTTGGGGTTTTGCCCCGTCACGAGGCGATACGCAAGCTCTCGCCGAACTGGGATTCGTGGTCGTTCAGATTGAAGGGATGGGGAATCCGCTGCGATCGAAGAAATTCCACGATTTTTACTACGGAAATATGGGAGACAACACGCTGCCCGACCAGATTGCAGGGATGAAGGAACTGGCGAAGAAATATTCGTGGATTGACATTGATCGCGTGGGTGTCTATGGACATTCCGGCGGAGGATATGCAACGGCGGACGCCATGTTCCGTTACCCCGATTTTTTTAAGGTCGGCATCTCTGAATCTGGGAATCACGACAATCGCGAGTATGAAGATGACTGGGGCGAACGGTATCAAGGCTTGCTCGTCAAGAACGCGGACGGAACCAGCAACTACGACGATCAGGCCAACGAAAATATCGCCAAGAATTTGAAGGGTCACCTGCTGCTGGCGCACGGCACGATGGATGACAACGTCCCGCCGTACAATACGCTGCTGGTTGTAGATGCGCTCATCAAGGCCAATAAAGACTTCGATCTTTTGCTTTTGCCGAACCAGCATCATGGCTATGGAGGCGAGACTCTGTACATGACGCGGCGAAGGTGGGACTACTTCGTGCGCTATTTACTGGGCACCGAACCGCCGCACGAGTACGAACTCAAGCCGCCGGCTCCGTAGAGCCGCGAAGTACCGCCTAAAGCGCAGCTCTTCTTCCCGGCTCATGGGTGACGGAGCTCCGCTCTTTTCACGTGTACTACCTTCTGAGCCGACCGCGTTTCCCTGCACCTAGGTCTGCAAGAAATCTAAAGCTCCTCGTTCTAAGCCCGAGTCGCGTCCTGGCAGGGTCGCGCGAAGGAGGGTGTTATGGAAAGGTCGATTTTAGGAGCTATTTTTGGCAGCTTGTTCGGAATTAGCGCGCTTGGGGGGTTGGCGCTGATCGGGGCGTCGCCGAATCCTGTACCGGGGAAGCCAGAAGGCAACTGGCGTTTGCTGGATCCGGTCGCGTATGAAAACATCACAATTTTTCCGGTTGTAAGTTCTTCGAGCCAAGACACTTCGCCGTTTTTGACGCTGGATGAGGGGCTTTCGAGCGGCGAGG
>Ga0209166_10002443_pt1 | contig 14121 bp, 13 predicted proteins | sample Coa_R1_3_FD_187151 | JGI IMG/M metagenome (GOLD analysis project Ga0209166, IMG submission 187151) | Surface soil microbial communities from Centralia Pennsylvania, which are recovering from an underground coalmine fire - Coalmine... | ecosystem: Environmental > Terrestrial > Soil >... | reverse complement strand
TCTCCTCCACCGGCGCCACGCCCTCCGTATGGCCCCCCGCCCATTCCCGGGATCCCCAAGCGCACTCCGCCGCGTCCTGCTCCGCCCCTTCCGCCATTCGCATTCCGGGCTTCCTGCATTTTCTTTCGCGCGTCTTCGCTTTCATCGGCGTTCCACTTCCACGCCCCAAGGATTGACGTGCGCGGCTTAACCACTGGCGCGGGCGCCACCGGGCGCACTTCCCCGGACGATGGCGGCTGTGGCTCTGCCGCCGGCAATGGCCCGGCCGGAGCCTGCGCCGTTGCATTTGTCGTCCAGGCCGCCACACCCGCCAACAATCCACCGGCCGCAATCCCAATCCGTAAATGTTTGGTCTTCATGACACCCGTCGCTTCTGCACCGTACTTTCTCCCGCGCTGCTCTCGCCTTGGATTTCCCTTGTTTCGCACGGAAAGTTCCCGAAGGGGTAGAACCTCGCCAGGGCACCGTGACAGCCGCAGTGCCTTACTCATTTATTAGAAGTGCACCAAACCGTAGGGTTGCCTGCCGACCGCGCCGCTCAGGTCATTCGCGGCGGCGAAGGAAGTCGCCCTCGAAAGCGCAAGCCAGACCTTTGATCATTTCAGCCAATGACCGATCGCCGTAGCCCGCGGCAACAACCCCAACGCCCCCAATTCCCGAAATTCCGCCGCGCGCGCCCGATACCCTTGCATTCTGGCCGGCAAAATCGCCAAAAATCGCACCCCTGCCGCCTGCGCCGCCAAGGCGTCGTCCACATTGTCGCCCACGTACAGCGCCATCCCGGGATCGCGGCCCGCCAAAATCTTCAGCAACCCCTCCGGACGCGGCTTCTTCGGCGCATCGTCCATAGTAATCACCGTACTGAAATGCCGCGTCGCCTCCCACCGTTCAAACGTATACCCAAATTCCCGCCGCGTTCGCCCCGTAAAAAGGTTCAACTCAAATCGCTCCGCCCATCGCCGCACCTGTTTCGGCGTCACCAGCATCTTCTCCCGCCGTACATTTCCCCGCCGCCCATCGCAATCCCAGTAAAACCTTTGAAACGCGTCCCGTGCCTGCTCATAACTCGTCGGCTTTCCCAAAGCCGTGGCCCACTTCGCCACCATATTCCAATCATCGTTGTTCCCCGGTTTGCTCTTCCATCGATAAAGCTCGCCCCACGTTACCCGCTTCCCGGTCAAGTACTGCATCGTCTCCAGCGCCGAGCGCCAAAAGCTCTCCCGCACGTCCACCAGCACGCCGTCCACATCAAAAATTAAAATTTGCGGAATCGGTTCCAGCCGCTTGCGTCTAGCTGTAGGCAATCATCCTCGAATTCCCCGGAGAATTCCCAGGACCGCCAATCTCCGAATTGGCGTCCTCCAACGGTCAAACCGCACGCTGCACGCGGCCACCTCCTCTATCATCCATCCTACCGCCTTCCCTCTCCAAATTACCCCCATACATGTAGTCGCTTCACCTTCAAGCACGCATCCAAGTTGGTAGCTGTAGCCGTGCCAGGTCGGCAGGAACTTACGCGCCGTACGCGGCTTCAGCTATTGGAGAGGCTGGTATATCTAGGATGCCGAAATGGGTAGCGTACTGCCGGCTTTGTAATCGTCCTTCCGCCTACCGCGAAATCGACCCGGAAATGCCGGCCTTGGTTACTCTTTTTCTCAGCGCTTCCCCAGCCGTGCGGAAGCCGGCCCTGCCCCAGGAGGGCGACCGCTGGCTGTGCCCGTTCTGCAAAAAGGCTTCGAACGTCAAACCGTGCGATCTCACCTTCAGCTACGCCTAACCGATCTCTTCCCTCCCTCAAGAACCTGACCCCTGCTCCAAACACCCGATCATCCTAGGCGCCCCTGTTCTTATTTCTTCGCTGGCGCCTCTGCGATCTCCTCAATCACCAGCGCATGCGATCCTCCGCGGTCGTAGACCTTGCCCTTCACCGTCACTCGCCCACCGGCATACTTCATCAATCGCGCATTCTGCCCCGTTGACGGCGTGCTCGCCGCAATCGGCCAGTAGATCGCTCCATCGTCGCTCAGAATCACCAATGGCGATCCCGCCTTCGCGCACTTCAGCGCGCATTCCCGGCTGATCGGTTTTTCTAAACTTTTTGTAAACGCGCAAGCCGAGTCCAGCACATACCCTTCCACCGAAATACTTTTCTGTTGTCCGCGCAGCACCACCGCCGCCGCACAACACAAAATCGCCGCCATCCCTGCGCTTCCCGCGATTCTTCCGATAGTTTTCATCTCTCCTCCTTACCGCCGCATCCTACCACTCAATCGGGGCTAATGGTGTCCGCAGTCGCGCCCGGCGCGAGGCCCCTTTGGAGCGGCGAGTTGACTTCGCCATCTTTCCGCTTCCACGTTCCACCGAAGCCGCTTCGATCTTCCAGTGCCATAATGCCCACATGCAAACCGTCTTCGCTCTATGGCTTTTCGTCGTATCCATCGGCGCCAGCGCTCTCGGCGGCATGCTCGGCATGGCCAGCGGAATCTTCATCGTGCCCATCCTCACCCTCTTTGGCCATGTTGAAATTCACACCGCCGTCGGCGCCAGCATCATTTCCGTAATCGCTTGCTCCTGCGGCGGCGCCGCCCCATTTCTCAACAGCCGCCTCACCAACATCAAGCTCGCCATCGTGCTCGAAGTAGCCACCACCCTCGGCGCACTTTCCGGCGTGCTCCTCGCCGGCGTAATTCCCACTTCCTATCTCTATTTTCTTTTCGCCGCCATCCTCTTGCTCTCCGCGCGGCAGATGTTCGCCAGGCGCAGCGATCCGCCTGTTCCCTCCACTGCCGAAAACGGACCGTGGGCGGCTGCCCTCCGCCTGGATTCCCGCTATGCCGATCTGGCCCTAGGCCGCGAAGTCCCCTACCGTGTCCAGCGCGTCCCCTTGGGCCTGGTGCTCATGTACGGCGCGGGCCTCATTTCCGCGCTCTTGGGCATCGGCAGCGGCGTTCTCAAAATCCCCGCCATGGACGCTGCCCTCCGCTTACCCATCAAAGTCTCGTCCGCCACTTCCAATTTCATGATTGGCGTCACCGCCGCGGCCAGCGCTGGCGCCTATTTCATGCGCGGCAATATCATTCCAGCTATAGCCGGACCGGTCGCGCTCGGTTCGGTACTGGGCGCCGGTCTCGGGGCCCGCATTCTCATGCTGATCTCCAATGACAAGATTCGCGTGCTTTTCGTCGTAATCCTCATTGCCCTTGGTTTGCAAATGCTTCTCCAGTCCCTCGGCATCCACTTGCCCGGAGGCTCCCGATGAATTCACCCACCTTTGGCCATCCTCGTTTGGAACGTCTGCTGGCAGCCGTTTTGCAATATGGCACTTGGCTGGCATCGGCCGTCACCGCGTCGGGCCTCGCCCTCGCGCTGATCGACACGCACACTGGCACGCAGAATTTGGCGCTCCCGGCCAACATGCGCATCGTCTCCCTCGGCATTGTCTTGTTTATTTTGCTGCCGGTTCTTCGCGTGCTCCTCATGCTCCTGGTCTTCCTCCAGGAGCGCAATTACCGTTTCACCGCCATCGCCACCCTGGTCCTGGCCATAATTGCCCTGAGTTTTTTCCTCGGCTGGCGAGCATCCCGTGGGACAGCCATTTCTGGCTGTCCGCCGTTACCTGCGCCGCGCGTAGCGGCGAGTTTATCTCGCCATCCCTCTTCTCCCCCGCACCTGTAGCACAAGAAGGAGAGTCCCCTAAGTAGGACCGCCACTGGGGCTGTCCGCCATTCTCCGCCGCAACACCCAAATCGAAGTCCACGCAACCTCACGGCCTACACTCAGCGCCCGTTCCCCTGCGGCCTGACATAATTCGCAATATTCTCCGGCACCCCCACTTTCCTCTTGCTTCGCGGATCGTCCACCGGCGCCTGCGCCATCCACTTCAGCGGCAGCACGCCCGTCCACCCGGACGCCTCGTAATCCTGGTCGTCATCTACCGCAAATCCCGTGCGCACCTTGGCCGAGGCCTCCACCAGCGGCACCGCCAGCACCATCGTCGCCTTCAGCTCATTTTCGCTCGGCGGCCGCACCTGCGCCCATCGTCCCCGAATCACATACTCCACAAAATTCCGCATCGCCGCCAATTTCGCCGCCGGCTCCTCGATCACCTCGGCCTTGCCCATCACCACCACCGACCGGTAATTCACCGAATGCCCCACCGCCGTGGGCGCAAACACAATCCCGTCCAGCAGCGTCACGTTCAGGCAAAACGGCACCCCGCTGGCCAGCGTCTTCATCAACCGGCTCGCCGGCGATCCGTGCAAGAATAATTTGTCGCCTACCCGCACATAATTCGTCGGAACCACAAACGGTGTCCCATCCGCCACAAATCCCACCGCGCACACAAACGCCTCATCCAGAATCCGGTAAACGGTTTCCCGGTCATAACGCCCCCGGTCCGCCTTCCGCCGCACCTTGGTCCGTTTTGTAGCAATAAAGTCGCTCATCCCCGCAGCCTAGCCCCCAACCCGCGCACCTGCAAGCACCAATCTGGCCGCCCCTTTGCGGCATTTTTCCTTGATTGTCCGTAGCCATTATATCTAGTTAGTTACTATTACGCCTGCTCTGCAGGATGTGGCGCTTTTTTGTTTTCCCGCGTGCGTTTGGGCTTCCCGAGTCTTTCCACCACCCCGTAGTTCATGCCGGATCAATAGGCGCACGCCCGATACGTAAGTGGAGATCGTCTCACGCAGGATTCCTTTCAATTAGACATGGTTGCGCAGATATGAGAGTATGCCGGAAACATTGGATCTGTCGCAGCAGAGATCGCTCACGACAATCTCGGTAGCAGAACTGCCAGCCGAGGCGGTTCTCACCTCCGCACGGCTCCTGTCTCGCGCGTTTGCCGCCGATCCAATCCTTACATACTTCCTCTCGGGTCCGCGTCGTCGCCAGATCGCGTACCCAGCGTTCTTTCGGGGACTAATCCTTGAGCACCTTGAGCGCCGGCATGTATATGGAGCGTGGGATGGAGAGCGCTTGGTGGGCATCGCTGTGTGGGCGCCACCACACGGAGCGTCCCCTTCTTTCGCCATGCGATGGCGTGCGAGGTTAGATCACTTCGTCGTTCGGCTTTTCTTTCCCTACCGCGCCGCCAAACTCTACCGCGGGTTTGCAGCGACGGCTTCGCTCCATCCACACGAGCCCCACTGGTACCTTTTCTTCGTTGGCGTTGATCCGGACTATCAGGGAAAAGGTGTCGGGCAGCAGTTGTTGGCGCCCGTCCTTCAAACTGCCGACCGAGATCGTGCCCTTTGCTATCTAGAAACGCCGTTTCCGGCGACGCACGAATTTTATCGGCGGCTCGGCTTTGAGCTCCGTCCTGCGACGCACCCGTTTGAGGGGGCTCCACCGCTGTGGAGCATGATCCGGCGGCCTGAGAACGTGGCTGCGATAAGCGTGGCAGTTGCGGATACTCCACAAAATCCCGCATCGCCGCCAATTTCGACGCCGGCTCAACCTCGTCGCCCGTGACTGCACTTGCGACACACGACGGAAGTGACCCTGGCCTCGCTTCGAGCGCCATCGGTCTCCGCGAAGTGCTGTTTCAGTCTGTCACGGCAATGGCGCCAGCCGGCGCCTTGGCTGTCTCGGTGGTCGTTGGTGCTACGTTTGCCGGCGGCGCTCTCACCTTGGCGGTGATCTTCGCATTCATTCCATGCCTGACCGTCGCGATCTCGATCGGTCAACTGGCGAAACATCTTCCGTCGGCCGGCAGCATCTACACCTATCCCGCGCGGGCCCTTCATCCCACTGTCGGGTTCCTGGTCGGATGGGGCTACGCGCTCGCCGCGGCAACCTGGGGGCCAGCAGTTGCCCTCATGACCAGCGTGCAGATTGCCGGTGTGATGACGCCGGGCCGGGGAAAGGCATACCAGGTGGTCTGGATAGCAACGTTCATCGCTGCCGCCTTCGTCGTTCTGCTGCTCGGCTACTATGGCGTTCAAGTGAGTGCCAGGGTCGGCACTATCCTTGGTGCCATCGAAATCTGTATTTTTCTGTTCCTCGCCGCCTGTCTGATTGCGGTCGCCGGCCCAAAAAACACCCGGGTGCCGTTCGGCCTCGGTCTCGCTACGGTGAAGGGGTACGAAGGGATCATCGGCGTATTTGCCGCTGCGGTGTACACCGTTCAAGCCTTCGTCGGCTTCGAGGCTGCGGCGCCCCTGGCCGAAGAGGCGCGCGACCCGAAACGCACTATTGCACGTGCGACACTATCCGCATGCGTGGTAATCGGCGCGTTCTATGTCATTACCACTTACGCCGCCACCATCGCGTTCGGCCCGGGACACTTTCAAGAGTTCGCTGCCTCGATGGAACGTGGCAGTCCGTGGTATGCGCTCGCGCGTTCGGTCTGGGGCGCGGGATGGCTTCTTGTCTTCTTGGCGGTCTTGAACTCGAATTTTGCCGGCCAAAATGCGTTTTCCAACGCGGCGACTCGGACCTGGTACGCGATGGCTCGCATCCGTTTGCTTCCGACCGCGCTTTCTCAGACCCATCCACGATGGCGGTCACCACACATCGCGGTGCTGGTCCAGTTTGCCTACACCCTCGCGCTCGGCGCGGCCTTCGGCGGATTCTTCGGACCGGTGAACGGCTTCATCTTGCTGGCCACGCTTTGCACCGCAATCCCGATCGGCGTCTACATGCTAATCAACGTGTCTTGTGTCGTGTACTACCTGCGAGATCGGCCAGCCGAGTTCCGCTGGCTCATTCACGCTGTGCTGCCCGTGCTCGGAGCGGCGTTCCTGACGCCGGTCTTACTCACCGCCCTTGGCCTTGGGGGATCAGTGCTGAAGTTCGTGACTCCGCTGCCATATCCCATCAGGTTGTGCGGCCCGATCCTTGGGGGTTGGTATATCGTCGGTCTTTTATACCTAATCTATTTGTTGGCCCGTCACCCCGAGCGGCTTGAAGAGACAACACGGATCTTTTTGGATGAGTCGTAGCTGTTGCGCAGAAAGCTTCCCGCCGCGAAACTTGCCACTCTGGCTTTAGGCTGTCGCGCGAGCACGTCATCGCTGCGCCATGTGGACCGTACTACCCTCTACTCTTAAGAGTGCGCTAGGCCTCGCGGCATGAGCCTGCGAGGCAGACTTCGGACCTCCACGAAACTTTCGCGCTTTAGGGAATGGAACTCTCCGTGAACTCTGCGCTCTCTGTAGTGAAATCTTGCTTGGGTCTCTCCGGCGCGGCTTAGCCGCCCGCGCACTGCGGGCGCGGTTTTGTCATCGGCGCGGGCGGCGGACACGTGATACAGGAAGTCGGCGCACACCGTGCAAAGGAGCGGAGTGATGCCGGCGCTAATCCATTTGGGAATGATCATCCTTTTTCCCTTCTGATCTTTACCATTGGCCGCCCTAAACGACGGCGCCCCCATCGCAAGGTACTAGGCGCGCCGCACGGGATAGACGAATTGACGCGTGAAAGGAATCGTGTAGGCTGGTGCGGTCGCTCCGGCGCAGCCATGGCAAAGTCACAAGCAATTATCACCCGCGAGACACTCCGCTTTTTTCGCGATCTTTCCCGCAACAATCGCACCGAGTGGATGCAGGCCCATCGCGAACGCTACCAGGAATGTGTGGTGCAGCCGTTGCGCCAGTTGTGCGAGGAGCTGGCTCCCGCGATTCTTCGCTTGAATCCGGAATTTGAAACCAGCGGGCGCACCGGAGCGAATTTATCGCGGATCAATCGCGATATCCGCTTTGCCAGGGACAAAACGCCATACCGTGCGCAGATGTACCTGAAATTCAGCGCGCCATTTCGAGGCGAAGGCGAAACCGGCCAACTGTATGTAGGCATTGCCCCAAAGACGGTTACTGCCGGCTTTCGCATCTATTCCGGATCGAAGCGCAAGGATTCCGCGCTGGCGCAGGCCGCCGACCTGCACATGCAAGCGAATCCGCGGTGGCTGGCGCAGCAGAAGAGACGCTTGAGTCGCCGATACGAAAGTTATTGGTATTCCGTGGAAAAAGGGGATTGGACCAAGCATACAGGCTGGCCAGCCGCAGCGGATTGGCCAAAACTAAAAGGCTGGATCGTGCGACAAGAGCTGGGCGCTGCGGCCGCGACTCGAAAATCGTTTTGCAGCGAGCTTGGTAAAGTTTTCCGTGACTTGTATCCGCTGCTGCGGTTTACGTCGCTGAGAGATTGAAGAGACGGAGATTTCGACTCACGGCGGAAATTGGAGGATACCGCCCGAATGGTAAAACTGACAAATCAAGTCAAAAGCTAACGCAGGGACGCTGAGAACGCGAGGAGCGCAGAACAGAACAGAAGAACGGGATGAAAGAGAGAATCGGCCTAATGGCGCTCGTTGCGTGCTGCTTGCTTCCGCTCTCACCGGCGCAGGAAAAGGTTGGAACAAGAGAATTCCCATCCCCAGCGGCTCGAAGAGATATTACGCGGCATACTCGTCGACGTTCCCATCGCTAAACGAGCCAAGACACGACGAACTCGAGCGGGTGATCGCGGCCTTGGAAAAACCACGGCCATAAGGAAACTCCAGCCCTCACCGGGCGGCCCAGAGGCGGAGGCCGATTAGGCCCCAGGAGGCGAAGAACAGGGTTACGGTGCAGCAGGCCAGGGAAACCAGCAGGGAGTGAATGCGCACGCCGGGGTTAATCTCAGATTTGGGGACGCGCAGGGCGAGCAACAGGCCGAGCAGCGAAAGCAGGGCAAACAGGATGGTGGCCAGGTAGATTGCGACGGTGAGGGCGTTGGCAGTGCCAATAGCGTTGCCGTGCAGGGCGCTAAAGCAAAAAGGAATTGCGGCAAGAAACAGAACAGTCAGCAGAGGCACGATGCGCACTGCCAAATGGCGCACGCCTTTCATTTTTCCGATGAGTTTGCGGAACAGCCAAATCACCGCGAAGAGCACAGAACTAAGCATCAATACGCAACAGAGCGCCAGCAGAAGGAGCCGAGTGTAAGGCCACACGGGGCTCGTTCTTACCGCATAGGAAACGCCTCCCTCCCCACCCGCGGTGAACGCCATCTGCCCGGATTCATCGGTGAAGAACACGGTGGAGCCTTCGGGTTCTTTTTCCGCGCGAAAAATACTTTGGCCGGCTGGGAGCAGCGGTTGCGCCTTGCCGAACATGGATGAACGGGTGAGTTGGCCGCCTATGACACGAATGCGAACCTCGCCGGTCAAGTCATCGAGAAAGGCGGCCATCTGCGAGCGCGGCGCACGCGGCGCGTAAAATCCAGAGAAAGATTGGAGCTCGGCGGGGGCCAGCGCACTCACCGGCTTGTAGGGCTTCGGATAGTCCCGCGAAAGGAACTCAATGGCGAGGCGATTGATATTTTCCAAGGCTTCGCCGGAGCCGGCGCTATTCAGCAGCACGACGTAGCCCCAGTTTTGTTCTGGCATGTATCGATACGAGGAAATAAAGCCGTCGATCCCGCCGTCGTGGCCGTGGGTCACGACGCCGCCGGTAACTTCCGTATAGTTTGCGAGAGCGTATCCGAGACGCAAACCGTGCTGCGCCGCCGAAGTCGTTTTCGGAGTTTCCATGCGTATGATGGATTCCGGCGCAAGCAACCGCGTTTGCCCGGCCATGCCGCGGCGTAGCAGGAATTGCACCAGCTTGGCCAGTTCACCCGGCGAAGCTTTTAGATCTCCGGCCGGGCGCAAATAAATATATGGATAGCCGACGGGAATCGCACTTTTGCCGTCGTACCCGGAAGCGAGGAGCGCCTTGTTCGCGTCGGTGAAGCGATAGTCGGAGTTGGTCATGCCCAGCGGCTGCAAAAACGTTTCGTGAATATACTTGTCGTAGGGCTGGCCTGCGATTTTCTCGACCAGGTAGCCGGCAACGCCATAACCTGGATTGGAGTAGGACATGCGAGTGTCCGGCGGCCAGCGCGCAGTTTGCGGCTCCTGGAATCGCTGGAAAACTTGCAGCAGCGGGTAATCGTAGGGATCGCGCGCGTTATAGACTTCTGAGGCTTCCATGTCGTCGAAGCCAGCCGTGTGCTCGAGCAGATTGACGATCCGCACGGGGTGGGTGGATTCCCAGGCGTTCTTCATAGGAAATTCCGGAGCGACATCGTGCAGGCGCGCTTCCAAATTGATCCTGCCTTCCTCCTGCAGCTTGAGCAGTGCGAGCGACACGAAGCTCTTGCTGATGGAGCCGGCGCGAAATTCGGTGTCGCAGGTGACCGGACGCTTGGAAGCCACATCGGCATCGCCGATTCCACCGCACCAGAGAAGTTCGCCGCGGGAAACGAGCGCAACGCCCGCGCCTGGGACATGATGCTTCTCGAGTTCGGTCTTAATGGTTCGCTGCAATTCGTCCAAAGTCTTGGGAGACGCGGGCGGGTCCTTCGTTTGCGCGCGCAGCGCCGGGGCTGCCGAGAATAGGAACAGAAAAGCGGTTGCACCACTTGGGAGAGTCCGACGCATCTAGCCACCTTAAAAAGACACGAGTTTTTACAGTACGAGTGACGGCGATTTTAGCTATAAATTCTGAACAAACCAATGGTTCTCGGAAATCTCTCAAAGCCTGGGCGGCGGAGCGTTGTCCACGCAGCGAAAATAGGCGGCCCGATGCCGAAAAAACCTACATTGCAATTGACGCTACCGCATCGCTCACATACGATTCGGCGCTGGCACGATTGGGGGGAGAGCGCGGCTTTAGCGCGCCTGGAAGACCGTGAAAAGATTTGTGACCATGCTGGTTTGGCTGGCGGTGGCGGCGCTGGGCGCGGGGGCGCTGGGCAAGATTGCGTTGGAGCGCGGAGAGTCGCTGAACGCGATCTGGTTTGTGATAGCGGCCGCTTGTTGTTACCTGGTGGCCTACCGACTGTACTCGGCGTTTCTGGCGGCGCGGATTCTGGCGCTGGACAATACGCGGGCGACTCCCGCGGAGCGGCACGACGATGGCCGCGACTTTGTGCCCACCAGCAAATGGGTTTTGTTCGGGCACCACTTCGCGGCGATTGCGGGGCCGGGGCCGCTGGTAGGGCCGACGCTGGCGGCGCAATTCGGATATTTGCCGGGGACACTGTGGCTGATCGCCGGCGCGGCGTTCGCGGGGTGCGTGCAGGATTTCATTATTTTGTTTTGCTCGATCCGGCGGGATGGCAAATCCATCGGGCAAATGGCGCGGGAGGAAGTGAGCAAGCGCAGCGGATTGATCGCGCAGCTGGCGGTGCTGGCGATTCTGGTGATTTTGCTGGGGGTGGTGGCGTTGGTGGTAGTGAACGCGCTGAAGGCGTCGCCGTGGGCTACGTTCACTCTGGCCATGACCATTCCGATCGCGCTGCTGGTCGGTGTGTATCTGCGATTTGTGCGGCCGGGACGAGTGCTGGAAGGTTCGCTGCTGGGCGTGGCGCTGATTTTGTTTGTGGTCGTCGCCGGACAGTGGGTGGCAAATTCACTTTCCTGGGCGCGGGTGTTCACGCTGGGCGGCGTGCCCCTGGCGTTTGCGCTGATTGCTTATGCATTCGCCGCGTCGGCGCTGCCGGTATGGTTGCTGCTGGCGCCGCGCGATTATTTGAGCGCGTTCATCAAAGCCGGAGCGATCTTCGCGTTGGCGGCGGGAATATTGCTGGTACGCCCGCACGTGCTGATGCCGCCGCTAACGCGCTTTATCGATGGAAGCGGCCCGGTGTTTGCCGGGAAGATATTTCCGTTTTGCTTCATCACCATCGCTTGCGGAGCGATCAGCGGATTTCATTCGCTGATTTCGTCGGGGACCACGCCGAAGATGATCCTGCGTGAGAGCCAGGCGAGGTTCATCGGCTACGGAGCGATGCTACTGGAGTCGTTCGTCGGCGTAATGGCCATGGTGGCGGCGTGCGCGATGACGCCGGGAGTCTATTTTGCGATCAACAGCCCTCCCAGCATTGTCGGCGCAACGCCGGATGGGGCGGCGGCGACCATCAGCGGCTGGGGTTTTCCGCTGACCGCGCAAACCATGGCCGGTTTGGCGCATGCGGTGGGCGAGCAGACACTGTGGAATCGCGCGGGGGGAGCGCCGTCGCTGGCGGTGGGCATGGCGCAGATTTTTTCGAACACCATCGGGGGCGATCGGCTGCTGAGCATCTGGTATCACTTCGCGATCATGTTCGAGGCGTTGTTTATTCTGACGGTACTGGATGCGGGCACGCGGGTGGGCCGCTTCATGGTGCAGGAATTGGGCGGCCGGGTGTGGAAGCCGTTCGCGCGGACGGGCTGGATGCCGGGAATTCTGGGGTCCAGCGCGATTATCGTGGGCATGTGGGGCTACTTTTTGTACCAGGGAGTGGTGGACCCGCTCGGAGGAATCAACTCACTGTGGCCACTGTTCGGGATATCGAACCAGTTGCTGGCGGCGGTGGCGCTAGTGGTGGCCACCACCATTTTGCTGAAAATGGGAAGAATACGATGGATCTGGGTGACGCTGCTGCCGATGGCGTGGCTGGTGATTATCACCATGACGGCCAGCTATCAGAAGATTTTTGACGCGAACCCGCGCATTGGATTCCTGTCGTACGCGAATGCGCTGGTGGCGCAAATCGCGTCGGGAAAGATTCCGGCAGGCAAGCTGGCAGATACACAGCGGCTGATTTTCAATCAACGGCTGGACGCGGCGGTGACCGCGGTGCTGGCGCTGATGGTGATCGCGCTGATCATGGAGGCGCTGGTGCAATGGTACGGCATCCTGAGCAGCCGGCGCGCGCCGGTGCTGCATGAAACGCCCTACGTACCGACCCAATGGGCGGAGGGTTACTCCGGCGTGGCACAGGGAGACGACTGATGCGCGTAACCGCCAACAACATACGGCGTTTTGGGCGGCGCTTCTGGCGCGGCGTGCGCGAATGGTGCGGTGATGCGGCGTATGAACGGTACCTGCGCTCGCACGCTGCGCGACGTTGCGACTCGCGTGCGCTGACGGCGGAAGAATTTTACGTGGAACAACTGGCCCGACGGTATTCCCGGCCGAACCGCTGCTGCTGAGTTGAATCTTGCTTTTGCCTTGCCTGGCGGCATAGAATGCGCGCAATTTCCTGTCAGCTCTTCCACTGACGGAGGATTTATGGCCATTAATCCAGACAAACTGAACGAATTTCTTGGGAAGGCTATCGTGGATTTCGGCGCGACATTTAATGCCGCACTGATTCGCATAGGCGATCGCCTGGGGTTGTACAAGGCGCTGGCCGCGAGTGGGCCGCAAACTCCGGAGGAATTGGCGAAGAAAACCGGAACGGCGGAGCGCTACGTGCGGGAATGGCTGTCGGCCCAGGCTGCGGGCGGCTATGTCACTTACGATCCGGCGAGCCGGAAGTTTCATTTGAGTGAAGAGCAAGCCTTTGCGATGGCGGATGAGAGCAGCCCGGCATTCTTGCCCGGCGCTTTTCAATTGGCGCTGGCGTCGGTGAAGTCCGAAGACCAGATCGCGGAGTGCTTCAAAACGGGGAAGGGCATGGGATGGCATGAGCACCATCCGGAGCTTTTTGTGGGCACCGAACGATTTTTCCGGCCGGGCTATGCGGCGAATTTGGTATCGGCGTGGATTCCTTCGCTGGAAGGCGTTGACGCGAAGTTGAAGAAAGGCGGGCGGGTGGCCGATATCGGATGCGGGTTAGGAGCTTCAACAATTTTAATGGCCAAGTCTTATCCTAACTCCGAATTTGTGGGCTTCGACTATCACGACAAGTCGATTGAGACGGCGAAGCAGCGAGCGAAAGACGCAGGGCTCGGAAACCGCATCCGGTTTGAAATAGCCAAGGCCAAGGATTATCCGGGGAAGGGCTACGACTTTGTGACGTTCTTCGACTGCCTGCACGATATGGGGGATCCCGCGGGTGCTTCGGCGCACGTGCGCGGTTCACTCAACGATGATGGCACGTGGATGATCGTGGAGCCGACAGCCGGCGACAAACTGGAAGACAATCTGCATCCGATCGGTCGCGCTTTTTACGGAGCGTCGACGCTGCTGTGCACACCGGCGTCCTTGTCGCAGGAAGTGGGATTGGCGCTGGGAGCGCAGGCGGGAGAGAAGCGGTTACGCGAAGTGGTGACCAGCGGCGGATTCACGCGCTTCCGGCGCGCGACGCAAACACCATTTAATTTGATCTTCGAGGCTCGCCCGTAAGGCTTAGACCTCTTCGTCTTCTTCGTTTTTGCGCAGCACG
>Ga0209166_10002442_pt1 | contig 14128 bp, 11 predicted proteins | sample Coa_R1_3_FD_187151 | JGI IMG/M metagenome (GOLD analysis project Ga0209166, IMG submission 187151) | Surface soil microbial communities from Centralia Pennsylvania, which are recovering from an underground coalmine fire - Coalmine... | ecosystem: Environmental > Terrestrial > Soil >... | reverse complement strand
TACGTCCGGCCGCATTGTCATTTCCGCCAAACTTCTTTAGCGGAGTACAATTATCCTGATTGGACCCGGAGGGTTGTCGCTTGGCTTATACCACGGGTGCTGGCCGCCGTGTTTTGCTGGCAGCGCTGGCCGGGCTGCTGCTGGTGTGCGCCGCGGCCGGCGGCGCCGGCTGGTATGCCACACGCTGCGACCGTGACAGCTACCTGAAGCAGGCCGCCACCTCCTGGGTTAACAGCCGCGAGAAGTACCTGTTCGCCTGCGGCCAGGTGTGGCATAGCCTGGACGCCGGGCAGACCTGGCAGCCCATCGCCTCAAGCGGGCTGCCGCTGCTGGCGCGCGACGGCCGCATCGCCGAGGACCGGGCGCCCGGCCGGCTGTACCTGGCCATGCTGCTGGCGGTGCCGAGCAGCCTGGCGTGCCCGCTGTGCCCGCTCACCCGCGTTCAGCCGACTATCTATCTCAGCGCCGATGGCGGCCGAAGCTGGCAGATGGGCCAGCAATTCCCCGAGGGCCCCAGCGGCATCACGTTCTTTCGCTCGCTCAGCGCCGACCCGGATTATGAGGATGCCGCCTGGACCGTGCTGGTGACCGGCGAGCGCGTGGTGTACTGGGCCTCAAACAATGGCGGCCATGGCTGGATCCGGTCGTGCGAAGAGCAGATCGAGTACTTTTGCGACCCGCCGTCAGACTTCCTGGCCATGCATGGCAAAACGCACGGCGACAACCCGTGAAAGACTCGGCCGTGGCCGCTTCTACACTCGTCAGGGAATGCGCAGCGCTATCAGGTCATCCGGCCGGAAGAAATATAGCGTGCCGCCGGCGGCGACCGGCTCTGTATCCACTGGCGGGATGTAGGGCGAGTTGGCGAACGGCACGACCTGCGGGTTTTGGGTCTTCCAGATGACGCTGCCACTCGCGGCATCCAGCGCCGCCAGGTAGCCATCGCTGGTGCCGATGTAGACCCGCCCGCCGGCCACCGCTGGCCGGCGCCAGAGGCTGCGCCCCACCGTCGCCACCCAGCGTTTGGCGCCGCTCGCGGCGTCCAGCGCGTACAGCCGGCCCTGGCTATCCCCAAAGTACAGCGTGTCGCCGGCCAGCAGCGGCGGCGCCGGCTGGCTGTCATCAAACTTGAACTTCCAGGCCACCTGGCCCGTGGAGCCGTCAATGGCCCAGCAGGTGCCGTCCGCGGTGGTGGCAAAGACCTTGCCGCCGCCGGCTGCCAGAATGTGCGCCGCCAGGCTGCCCATCTCCACCAGCCAGCGCCGCGCGCCGGTCGTGGCGTCCAGCCCAACCAGGTCGGTGGTAAAGGTGCTCGAGTCAGCCGCCGCCGCGTCATCGATCGGCACATACACCAGGGCGCCGTCGATGGCCGGGTCGCCGGCCAGCGCGGTGCCGGTGAAAGGCGACTGCCAATACACATTGCCGGTGCGCGCGTCAGCAGCAGTCAACTGCCGGCCGCCGGGGCCGGTCTCGCTCTCATAGTAGACCACCGCGTTCGCCGCCACCGGCGGGTAAAGAAAGAAGGCGGTGGCCGCCGGGGACTGCGGCGCCTGCCAGAGGATGGCGCCGGTGTGCAGATCGAGCGCCACCACCTCGTGCCGGTCGGTGCCGATATTGTCCAGCACGGTGTCGTCGGCAAACACCACGCCGTTCGTCACGGCCAGCGGCCGGTGGGGGTCGTTGCTGACGTTCAGGCTCTGGGTCCATTTTTGGGCGCCGGTGGCCGCGTCGACCGCAATCACCTGCGACTCGGAGGTGAGGTAGACCAGGAGCCCATCGGCCAGGGCGGGCGGCGTGATGACGGAATTGCCGGCAGGCACGCGCCAGATCACCGGCGCCGGCAGTGTCGGCTCGACAGGGGGCGGCGTAGCGGCCGGCGCGCCCAGCGAGGCGCAGGCCAGGGTGGCGGCCGCCAGGGCCAGCAGCGCGCAGGCGGCAAGTCTGGTCCGACGGCGTTGGGTCTCGAGTTTAGGCTTGTTCAATGCGTTGTCTCCAGGCCTTCGGTCAGGGTAACGGGGTCAGCGGCAGGAACACCGGAATAGAAAGGCTTTCGAGGCCGCGAGGTATCGTCACGTGTGAGGTCTCGACCCAGCCACGCTGCGACGTTGACGAGACGATGATATATAGCCAGGTCGGGCCTAGCAAACGGCCGGCGGCCACGACCGGGGTGAGTGGCGGCAAGACGGCCAGCTCCGTGAAGCCCACTCCAGGCCCGGCGTACAGGGGCGTTTCGACGCTGGTGTACAGAGGCGAAACGGGGCTCACTGTGATGGCACTCGTCGCGGTCGCGGGCAAAACAGGGCTCACTGTTATGACGCTCGTCTCTGTCGCGGGCAAAACAGGGCGCACCGTCATAACACTCGCGGCCGTCGCGGGGAGCCTCGGCCCCATCATCGTGTTAACAATGGCGGCTACCACGTTGCCGCCTACAAACAGGATTGCCAGGATGGTGCCGACAGTGAGCACCATGGAGCGCGCTGCGGAGGGCTGGCTGGTTCGGAGGCCGCCCGCGGGGAATAGCGGGCGCCCGCCCACTGGGTCCCGCGGCCACGGCTGGCGGCGCTCGGTCAATTTCTGCCTACAATCGGGGCATTGGGTAAGATGCGCGGAGTAGGTGTGCCCAAAACGGCAGCGGACCAGGTGCTCTTCCGCTTCCGCCAGCGCTGTTTCCCACTCGTCCGGCGTCGGCCGCTGCAGCGGGTCGGATTGGCCGTTCACAAAACAGCGCACCATCAGAGCGTGGAGCGCCGGGTGGAGCACCTCCAGGGTGGTCTGCGGGGGCGGCGCCACGAGTGAACCGTGCGCCCCGGCATAGGGGAACAAGCCGCGCTGGATCTTGTCCCCGATGGCCGGCGCCTTGCCGCGCCCTTTCCAGATGCTTTGGAAGGGATGGCGGCCGCCCATGAGCAATTGGAAGACCAGCACGGCCAGGGCGAAGCCATCATGCTCGTTGGTGCGCAGGACATGGCTGAGCACCGCGCCCTGCAGCTCCGGCGCGGTGTACTCGGGCTTGCCCACCGGGCAGTGATAGATGATGCGCTGGTCGCCGCGCAGCTCGATGGTCTGGAAGGAGTCGACGTCGATGAGCGTGACCAGGGCATCGGCTGTCACCAGGACATTGCTTTCGTTCAGATCGCCCACCACATAGTCGCTGTGGTGGACGATGCCCACCGCCACGGCCAGGTTACGCGCCGTGCGATGCAGATATTTCGAGTCAAACTGCGGGAGCTGGCGGGCGCGTATCTTGGGCGTGATCAGATTCAGGGCCGGCACCGAATCGCGCACGCGCGGCATGAGGTAGCCGACAAAGCACCCCTCGGCGGGCGCGTCAAACAGCACCAGCTGCGGCCAGGCCACGGTGGCATGCGCTGTGGCCGCCGGCAGCCGCGGCGGCGGGTTGCCGATCATCCAGAGCAGGCGGTCGCGGTCCAACGGATCTGGCTTGAAGTAGATTTTGGCCAGCGTGTCGTCGCGGGCCGCGACCGTGTGAATGGCCCCCTGGCCGCCGCGCGCCAGCTCACCACCGAGCGTGATGGGCTGGCGCTCCTGGCCCCCATAGACGATCATGCCGTGTCAATTTCGCTCCAGCCGACCGGCGGCAGCGGCACCTGTTCGCCGGGCCGCGACTGCGACACGATGGACAGGCTCTTGCTCAGCCACTGAAACAGCTCGCGGAACTCAAAACCCTTCAGCCGCAGCGGCGTCCGCTGGCTGGAGAAGCGGCTGAGCTTGCCCAGGTCGGCCTTTTCAACGCCGATCGGATAAACCAGCACCCCCTTGCGCGCCTCTTCTTGCTTCAACTGTTCGGCGGCCTCTTCCCAGGCGCCGGTGTCGGTCGGCTCGCCGTCAGTAATGATGATCATCCATGGCCGAAAGTAGTCCACCCCGCCCTGCTTGTAGATCGCTTTTCGGTCACGCAGCAACTGCAGGCCGCGCATGACAGCCGCGCCCAGCGGCGTGTCGCCCGTGGCGTGCAGGCCTGGCACGGCAAAGCTATCGGCCGTCACAAAGTCCCCAGCCTGCACGGCGCCGCCGAACGTGACGGTGACCAGCTCAACCCGCAGGGCGGCCAGCTCATCCGCCTTTAGAGCGGTGACGAACTCTTCCAGCGCGCCCTGCAGCTCGCGGATCGGCTCACCGGCCATGGAGCCGGAGACGTCTAGCAGGAGCACCACCGGGCAGCGCGGCTGCGGGTTTTCGGCAAATTCGACGAGCGCCAACTGATTGTCACTCATGGTCGCCTCCTGGCGGGTGGCTGCGGTTCGCCATCGGTTTTTACTCGTTTTCGGTCATGGTCAGCCGGTTGGCGAGCAGGATCGGCACGGCCATGATGGACACGACCAGGATGGCCACCACGTTGGTCAGCGGCCGGTCGCGCGGCTTAAAGAGCTGGCTGAAGATCCAGATGGGCAGGGTGGCCTGCTGGCCGGCGGTGAAGGTGGTCACGATGATCTCGTCGAATGACAGCGCGAAGGCCAGCATGCCGCCGGCCAGCAGCGCCGTGCCGATGTTGGGCAGCACCACGTAGCGAAAGGTCTGAAAGGCGTCGGCGCCCAGGTCCATCGAAGCCTCCAGCAGCGAGCCGCTGGTGCGGCGCAGGCGGGCGATGACGTTGTTGTAGACCGTGACGATGCAGAACGTGGCGTGACCGACGACAATGGTCCACACGCTGAAGGGAATGTTGAACAGGCCCATGGTGGAGCGCAGAGCGATGCCGGTGACGATGCCCGGCAGCGCAATGGGCAGCACCACCAGGAACGACACGGCCTCGCGCCCAAAGAAGCGGCTGTTGGCTACAGCCAGCGCGGCCATGGTGCCCAGCAGCAGCGCCAGCAGGGTGGCGCCCAGGGCAACTTGCAGCGACAGGCCCAGCGCCGACCACAGATCGGAGCGGGTGGCGGCCATGGCAAACCAGCGCAGGGTGAGCCCGGGCAGCGGAAAGGTGAAGGTCTGCTCGTCGCTGGTAAAAGCGTAGAGCAGGATCACCACGAACGGCAGGTGCAGAAAGAGCAGGCCGGCCAGCGCCAGCAGCGCCAGGGGCCAGGGCGCGCGCGGCCGGGCCGAGGCGGCCGGGGTGCCGGAGCGCCGGCCGGTTACCATCTCGCCCTAGAGCGCATCGAACGCCCCCAGCCGGCGCGCCACGGTCAGGTAGACGGCCATGATCAGGATGGGCACCACCGTGAACGCCGCCGCCAGCGGCACATTGCCCGAGGTGCCCTGGTAGACGTAGACGGCGCGGCCCAGGAAGAAGCTGGAGTTGCCGAAGACCTGCGGGATGATGTAGTCGCCCAGCGTCAGCGAGAAGGTGAAGATGGAGCCGGCCACCACGCCCGGCAGCACCAGCGGCAGCACCACGTAGCGCAGCGTCTCCAGCGGCCGGGCGCCCAGGTCGCCGGAGGCTTCCAGCAACGTACGCGGCAACCGCTCCAGCGAGGCCTCGATGGGCAAGACCATGTACGGCAGCCAGACGTAGAGAAACACCAGGAACACGCCGATGTAGGAGGTGGACAGCGACGGCCCGCCCACCACCGGCAGCCGCAGCAGCGCGCTCAGGGCGAAGTCGAGCCCGGCCAGGTGGATGAACCAGCCCAGGATGCCCTCCTTGGCCAGGATAATCTCCCAGGCGTAGACGCGCACCAGGTAGTTGGACCACAGCGGCAGCAGCACGGCCAGGTAGAGCAGCGCCTTGCGCTGGGCCGAGGTGTAGCGGGCGACGTAGTAGGCCAGCGGGAAAGCAATCAGCGCGGCGGCCAGGGTGACGGCGCCGGCCATGCCCGCCGTGCGAACGACGATGTAGTAGTTCTCAGCCTGCGAGAGCAGATCGGCGTAGGTGGCCAGCGTGAGCTGCTGGATGACCTTGCCGCTAAAGCTATCCAGGTGATACAGGCTCTGCAGCACCAGCGCCGCCAGCGAGCCCAGATACACCACCACCAGCCACAGGAAGGGCGGGCCGAGCAGCGCCGCCAGCGCCAGCCGCGGCCGGACGTAGAAGTAGTTGGCCAGGCGGCTGAGCCAAGGCGCGCGCCGGGGCGGGGCGACGGCTGGCGGGGGAGCGGTGACGGTGGCCATGGGTCAGTCGCCCGCGCCGGACGCGGCGCCGCCAGCCCCTGCGGGGCCGGCTGCGATCGGGCTGGTGAACTGCCGGTCCCAGATGAGCAGCACCTGCCGGCCTTGAGCGGCCAGGGCATCCATCGAGGTGCCGTGCAGGTTCTGCTCCACCACGCCCAGCTCGCCGCCACCGACCAGCTCCACCTGGTAGCGCGTCACCATGCCCAGGTAAACCACTTCGCGAATGCGGCCGGCCACCGCGCAGCAGCCGTCGGGCACCGGCGCGCCCGGCTCGGCCAGCCGGATCTTCTCTGGCCGCACCGAGAACATGGCCGGCGAGCCGGTGACGGCCTGGGCCACCGCGCCGCTGACCAGGTTTGAGACGCCCACGAAGCCCGCCACAAAGGCGGAATTGGGGTGCTCGTACACCTGCGCCGGCGAGCCCACCTGCTCGATGCGCCCGCGGTTGAAGACGGCGATGCGGTCGCTCATGGTGAGCGCTTCTTCCTGGTCGTGGGTGACGAACACAAACGTGATGCCCACCCGCTTCTGAATCGACTTCAGCTCGATCTGCATCTGTTGGCGCAGCTTGAGGTCGAGCGCGCCCAGCGGCTCATCCAGCAGCAGCACGCGCGGGTGGTTCACCAGGGCGCGCGCCAGGGCCACCCGCTGGCGCTGGCCGCCGGAAAGCTGCGAGGGGCGCCGCCCGGCCAGGCCCGGCAGGCGCACCAGCTCCAGCATCTCGTCTACCCGCCGCTGGCGCTCGGCCTTGGGCACTTTCTTAATCATCAGGCCATAGGCCACGTTCTCGCCCACCGACATATGTGGGAACAGCGCGTAGTCTTGAAAGACCGTGTTCACATCGCGCTGGTAGGGCGGCAGGCCGGCCACCTCGCGGCCATGCAGCTGCAGGCTGCCGCTGGTGGGCTGGTCGAAGCCGGCAATCATCCGCAGGCAGGTGGTTTTGCCCGAGCCGGAGGGGCCAAGCAAAGTAAAGAACTCGCCATCCAGGATGTCGAGGTCCACCCGGTCAACCGCTTTGACCTCGCCAAAATGGCGGCTGACGCCGACGAAACGGACCGCGGGGATAGTGTTCACGGAGATGAGGTGCCGAGGTAATTATCGATCACGACGGGGGTTTTTCGCAAACTGGCGACAGAAGGCAGAAGGCAGTCGGCAGAAAGCAGTAGGCAGAAGGCAGATGGCCGTAGGCACACGGAGCGGCAAGCCGGATGCACCGCAGGCCCCCGACCCTATGCGTGACTGCTCGGAACGAGGCGAGCGTTAAGCCACTCGAGGCGCTTCGGGCGCGACCGCACCTTTACTATCGAGTATGCGCATCCGCCCTCACACCCAAAAGTGATGGGTGCAGGTCGTGACAGCATATACAACGTAACAGCACATGCTCAGCGTGAGAGCACATCCAGCGTGACAGCGCGCCGAGGGGGAACAAACTGGTTCCTTGCGGGTGGCGTTCACGCCAGGGGCGGGCCGCGGCGCGGCCCGCCCCTGGAGGATGTTGAACTTGCGATCAAGCTTGTTACAGCGAGCCTGAGCGCCGGCTGGTGGGCGCGCTTACTTACCCCCCAGGATGCCCACGTAGGCGGTGGTCCACTGATCGTAGGCGATGCAGTTCTTCTGGCCGTTGCCGCAGTCGGCGATGGGCGTCTTCCAGAACGCGATCTTGGCGAAGTTGTCGCTGCCGTTGGTGGCGCAGCCGGTGTCGGTCAGCAGGGCGTTGCCGGTGCAGGCGTCGGGCGTAACGGGCACCGAGCCGAACCAGGCCGCCAGGTCGCCCTGGAGCTTCTTATCGAGCGAGTGGTTGAGCCACATATAGGCGCAGTTGGGATGCGGCGCCTTGGTGGCCATCATGGTCGTGTCGGCCCAGCCGGTGGCGCCCTCCGACGGGATGACGCTGGCGATGTCGGGCTTGGTGGCGTCGGTGGCGTGCGCGGCGGCCAGGGTGTTCACCTGGTAGGGCCAGGAGGTGGCAGCCACCACGCCCTCATTGGTGAAGTCGTTCATCTGGGTGGTGGCATCCGGCCAGTAGCGCTGCACCAGCGGGTGCTGCTGCTTCAGCAGGGCCACGGCCGCATCGAACTGGGGCTGGGTGAGCTCGTAGGGATCGGTGATGCCCAGCGAGGGGTTGTGGGCCTTCAGGTACAGCGCCGCGTCGGCGATGTAAATTGGGCCGGAGTAAGCCTGCACCCGGCCTTTGTTCGACTTGCCGTCGGGCAGGTTCATCTCTTCAAACAGCACGTTCCAACTGGTGGGCGGCGTGCTGCCGAAGGCGGTCTTGTTGTACATCAGCACGTTCGAGCCCCACTGGTAGGGCACGCCGTAGTGCTTGCCGTTGACGGTGTGCCATGGGCCGTTTTGCAGCCGCGGGTCCACCCGGTTCCAATCCTTAATCAGGCTCAGGTTGATCTCTTGCACGGTGCCGCCGTAGACCAGCCGCAGGCTGGCGTCGCCGGAGGCCGTCACCAGGTCGTAGCCGCCCTGGTTCATCAGCGTCACCATCTCGTCGGAGGTGCTGGCGACCTTCGCGTTCACCTTGCAGCCGGTCTGCGACTCGAAGCCGGTCACCCAGTCGTAGTTCTTGTCATTGTCGCCGCGCTCGATGTAGCCGGCCCAGGCGACGATATCCACCTCACCCTCGCCCTTGCCAATGGATTGCTGCACCACGCTGGTGGGCACCGCGGGCGTGGCCCCGCCGCAGGCCGCCAGCAGCCAGCTGGCGACGACTAACAACACTCCTATGCGCTGCAATAAATTCCGGTTCACAGTCTCCTCCTATGAGTGGGAACGGCCATAGGCCAGGCACGCGGCATGGCCCCGTCTGACGTCATGCGCGCCGCCGAGGTCGCCCGCCGTGGCGCGGGACGAGGCCCGGCGACTAGCGCGCAAACAGCGCTTTGTATTCGGTCCAGAGCTTGGTGAAGGCGGACAGCTTGTTGAAAAAAACCGCGTAGCGGTCCTTGCGGAAGGTGGGATCGGCGCCGTAGCGGCGGGTGAAGACGGACACCACCCGGCTGTGGCGCTGCTGGCCCTCGCGCAGCAGGCGCTGGCGGGCGGCCGGGTTCTCGGGCAGGCCCGTCGCGGCCAGGCTGCGCTTGCCGTTGTCAAAGTAGCGCGTGTAGCGCTCCATGGCCTGCTCCAGCGTGGCCACCACGCGCCCGGTCTGCTGCATTTGCCGCGGCAGCTGCGGGCCGATGACCGGCTCCTCGCGGCTGGCGGCGCCGCGCACAGCCCCGGCCAGGCCCTTGGCCAGCCGCGTCAGCGGCGCCTGGTCCCTGGTCTGCATCACCTGCTGGTATTCAGGCGTCTGCTGGAAGCCCTGCAGGTATTGGGTGTTGATGCGCTCCTGGTTTTCGACGCGCGCCTGGTCGATCAGCGGGGCCATGCCCGCCCAATTGCGGCTCTGCGCCAGGCCGTCGAGCTGGCTCTTGAGCGCGGGCGAGAGCGGTACCTGCTGCGGCGAGCCGCTCACCACATAGGTGTTGTAGAGCGTCTTGTTGTTGCGCGTGTCGAAGTAGAAGTTGTAGTTGCTGGCGGCGTGCTGCTCGGTCATGTACTTCTTAAGAAACGGCAGCACCCGGTTATTGTGGGCCAACAGCTGCATGCGCAGGTTGTTGACCCGCGGGCCGCTAGTGGGCGCGGGCGCGCCGCCGGGCACTGGCTCGGGGTTGGTCGTCACCAGTTGCTGCAGCGCCTGCGACGAGCTGTTGTCAGCCAGCACCAGGCTGTTCTGGTTGCTGGGCACGGGCGCCAGCACCAGCTCGGTCGAAGTTTCGGGCGGCGTGCTGGGGACGATGGCACGTGTCGTCGGCGGCGTGGTGGGCGGTGTTGAGGGCGCGGTCGGCGTCGTGGGCGCGCTGCCCAGGCGGCGCTCGCCCTCGGCCTGCAGCCGCTTTAGCGCGGCCAGGTCATTCATCGAGCCATTGATCTTCGACATGAGCTCGCTGCGCCAGGCCACCTCGGACTCATTCCTGGCCTTGTCGGGGTGGTAGAGCCGGGCCAGGTGCTTGTAGAGGCCGCGGGCGGTGTTCAGATCGAAGCCGCTGGTGGGCGTGCTCTGGGGCTGGTCGTCGCCGCCGGCACGCTGAATGAGCCGGCTGACAGCCTGGTTGCCAAAGCGCTGCTGCAGCGCCAGGATGTCGGCGGGCGAAGCGGACTGGACGTCGGCGATAGTGGCCGACAGCTGGGCCGGGCTAGGCCCGGCCGCGGCGGGGGCGCGGCGCGCGCCGGCCTGACTGGGCGTTTGGCGCCGGGTGTCTGACGTGAGGTCCGCTTGATTATGCGTGCTTTTGGCCATACTGCGCGGCTCCCGCCGGGCTTCGGGTCGAAGGGTCGATTATAGTCCAAACAACCGATCAGGCGGCGATTCTACACATATTGTTGGGATGGGCAAATGCAAGTGCGTGGTGCGCCACCGGGCCGGGCCGGCGATTGAAATCGCGCCTATGGGCCTGCGGCCGGTCGTCCCTCTGCAGGGACGATGCCTTTAGGACTCGTTGGCGGAGGCGGCCCGGGCGGGTGGTGGGACCGAATGCCGGCGCGCGTTCATTCGCCAACGCCGCGTGATATCGAGCCCCGCCGAATGTTGCAGATTAACAAAATAATCGACCAGCGGGCTGGTGGGCCGACCTAACCCCCCGGCCCCCTTACTCCCCTTCGCTCCGCTTCGGGGATCTGCGACCGCAGCGGGAAGGGGGAGAGAAAAACCGGAAATTGATGATGTGATGAAGGTGCTCGCACCTTCATCACATCATCAATTTCCGGTAACGTTTCAACTCCAGCGGTATGGTCGATTATTTACGAAAGCTGCAACAATCGCCGGCCGGGCGGGTGGCCGAACGCTATGCGCTGTCTTCCACCACGTGCTCCGCATCCGCCAGCGGCACTTGCGCCGAGCGGCCGGAGGGGAAGGTCACCGTGGTCGTGTCGTGGGTGCGCACGACGGTCAGCCCCTTGTGGCGGACGGTGACCGGCCAGGGGAAAGGGTTGCGGCCGGCGACGAACACTTTGCGCGGACTGACGATGCGCACGCCGAGCGCGTGCATGAACAGCGCCACCGGGGCCACGCCCCACAAGTAGTCGCGGTCGCCCAGGCCCTCCAACTGGTCGGCGTTGTAGGCTTCGCGGAAAGTCTTCTCTTCTTTCAAGCAGTACAGCATGCCGCGCATCAGGCGCGCGATCAGCTCGGCGGCCTCGGCCCGATAGCCATAGTCCACCAGGCCCTCGCCCAGCATGGTGTTCCACATCATCCACACGCCGCCGCTGCCGCCGCGGTTGTCCGGCCGGTAGGCGGTGTCGGCGGCCGAGCAGTTGGGCAGGCCGTTGGCGCGCCAGTAGCGCTGCGGGTCGAGCAGGGTGCGCCGCACCAGGGCCTCGGCGCGGACCGGGCTGGGCAGGCGCGCCCACAGCGGCAGCAGCAGGGTCTGGTCTTGCCGGGTGTAGTCCACCGTGCTCACGGTCACCTCGAACTCGTCCGTCAGGCCCAGCACTTCCACCCGGTCGAGCTGGCTGTAGAGCTTGTCGCTGCTGGCGGTGCTGATGCCGAAGAACCACTGCACCCGCGACTGGCGCAGGCTTTCTACCCGATGCCGGCCGCGGCGGCCGCGGCCGGAAAAGTTGATGGAGAGCTGCGGGCGCACCTCGCGCGGGCCGACCACTTTCACCAGCAGCCGGGCCGGCGAGGCAAAGTGGCGCGCGATGTCCAGCGCCAGCTCGCCGCGCCCGCTGGCCAGCAGCTCGCCGGCCGGGCCGCTGTGCGAGTCGCGGTCCACGTACTGATAGCTGGCCGCCGCCTCGCGCCACATGGCAGCCACCCGCGCCGCCAGCCGCTCGGCGCGCTCCGCCAGGATGGGGTCGGCCGGCAGGCCGGCCTGGGCGGCGATGGACTCCAGCGCGCGGCACTCGCGATAAAGATAGGCGGCCAGGTCGGGGCACTCGGCGGCGGTGATATCCGCCCCCTGCCCCCAGGTCTGCCAGCGCACGAACGATGGGTTATCGTCGAAAGCAGATTGGATGGTATGCGTCCACTCGGGCAGCCCGTCCAGGTCGCGATCGTGGCGCGCGCTGAACCAGACGTCCAAAAAGCGCCTCAGCCCCGGGTAGACCTCGGCCAGGAAGGCGGTGTCGTCAGTGTGCTGGTAGAGGCGCCAGGCCATGCCGGCGAGCAGCGGAATGCACAGCGTCCGCTCGCGCTGCCCGGCCAGCCCGGGCTTCCAGTCGATATACCCGTCCTCGGCCTGCACGGCCAGCCAGTTGCGGATGATGCCCTTGGCCAGCTCTGGCGCGGCGGTCACCACCTGCGGCAGGTTCACGTAGGCCTCGGTCGCCACCTGGCCGTTCCACAGCCAGGTGTAGTCGGAGCCATCGCCCTTCACCGAATGACCGCGGTCGGCGTGGCGGCTGAAGACGAACGAGGGGTGCGGCAGGTGCGCCGTTGGGCCTACATAGCTGCGCAGGGCCACGGTCTGGGCAAAGGCCAGCGCCGCGTCCCAGTCGGGATCGCCTGTTTCAATGTCGAGCAGGCCGGCGTTGACAAGCTCGATTTTGGCGAACTCGCCTTCCCACTCCTCCTTGAGCAGAAGCTGGCGGATACGCTCCAGGCCCACTTCGCGATGGTCGATGGGCGGCGGCTCGCCGCGGGCCGGCGAGGGCGGCGGGGCGGCGGGGAAGAGGGAGGCCGCCTGCACCCAGCGCACCGAGGCGGTCTCGCCCGGCTCCACATAGACGCGCCGGGCCAGCGTGGGATAGGGCGCCGGCGTCATCTCGGCGGGCCCTTCCAGCAGCACGATGACGTCCAGGTTGCCGGTCTGGCCCTCCAGGATGCCGGCCCGGGCAAAGATGTCCACCTGGCCGGGCGTCATCACGCGGGGGTTATCCAGCGGCTTGAGCAGGGCCGAGAGCAGCAAGGTGAACAGGCGCGGCGCGCTGCCGGTGTTGGTGAAAGTGAATTGGCCGGCCAGGGTGTGCGAGTCGGGCACCCAGTAATCCGCGATGACGGGCAGGCCCGGCAGCGGCTGGCAGGTGACGCGGACGTAGTTGACAAAGAAGGCGCGCACCTGGGGTGGCTCGGCGAAATCGGCCGGGTCGGTGACATGCCCGTCGTCGTCGGCAAAGCCGGGAAAGATGCGCATGTCACGCGCGCGCAGGCCGTAGGTAGTGCGCACGCTGAGCGCGGCCGGGTCGCCGCCGGCCAGCCCCAGCTCCCAGATGTGGTCGTTGGCGTAGTCGGTGGCCGCCAGCCGGGCATCGGCGGCCAGCCGCAGCGCCAGGGGGTCGGCGTGGGTCAGGTGCCAGTCACGCATGGCGCCATTCTAACGCAGCGGCACCTGGGCGAGCGGGCGGGCCCAGGCGGTGGTGGCAGCGCCGTGGCGCTGATCAACTGAAAACCAGATGCTGAGATAGGTGCGACCGCCGGGGGTCATGGCCGGGCAGCCAAACTGCAACGGCGAGCAGCCCGGCAGGTTGGTGATTTGCACCGACAGCCCATAGCGGCCGGCGCGCCACAGCGCCGTGCGCTCCTGGGTTGGGTGAGCCCACCAGGGCGCCGCCAGCAGCGCCATCTCACCCACGCACAGCAGCGCGGCCAACGCCAGCCCAGCGGCGGCAACAGCCAGCACCAGCCGTTCGTTGGCGGGTGGTAAGCCAACCGGGCCAGAGGCGGACCGGGGCGAGCTAGTCATTGCCACAAACCCCAGACACGAGGACTCTCAGGCGCATGTTCGGTCTCAGCGCAGCCTCCACCGCAGCAGCGGCTTGTATGACAGCGACACGGTATTCTGCTCGTGCGTGGCGATTGAAAACCACACGCTGCCATAAACCTGGCCCGGCATCACCGGCACCGCGCAATCCACTACCTCCGGCGGGCAATCGGGTGTGCCCGACACGGACAGCGAGAGGCCAAAGTTGCCGACGCGCAGGACGATGGGCTTGAACACCGCCGCCTGCGCCGCCGGCTGGTTGGCCACTGCCGCCACGCTGGCCAGGCAGGCCAGCGCCAGCAGGGCGCAGAAGGCAGCACAGCCGCCGGCCAGCCAACCGGCAGTGCGCAGGCCCGCGGCCGATG
>Ga0209166_10002441_pt1 | contig 14129 bp, 11 predicted proteins | sample Coa_R1_3_FD_187151 | JGI IMG/M metagenome (GOLD analysis project Ga0209166, IMG submission 187151) | Surface soil microbial communities from Centralia Pennsylvania, which are recovering from an underground coalmine fire - Coalmine... | ecosystem: Environmental > Terrestrial > Soil >... | reverse complement strand
TGATCAACATGTCAGTCCTCCCCCCGAGAAAATAACGGGCACCTTAGTCGCCCGATATGACGGTGACGTGACGGGCGGCAATGGAACTGGCGGACAGTATTTCTCGATGTTACCGGTGCATGGCTCGCTGGCGTAAACGATTTCATCGCGTCGCGCGCCTAACCGCATCGTTCGCGCTTCGCTGCTCGCCAAATGAGTGCGCGACTTGGCTGTTCTCAACTGCGCCCGGGCATGGTAGCGACTCATCGATCGTTGCGCGGAGCAGGATCGCATGGGCACTTTGAGCGGGTTTGTGAAGTCAGCAGGTCTGTTGCTGAGCATGCCACTGATCGGATGGTCCGCCGCAGCGCGTGTCACCGCGATTATGTCCCCGACCTGCGGTGTGACCAACGAGGGCTCGTTCTGTCACAGTCTGTCGGATGTGCGCCTGCTATCCGTCGCCTCCATCGGCTCGGCTATTGTCGCAGTCGCCCTGCTTGCCGTCATCGCGTTGGTATCGCGGTTCTGCCGCCGCAATCAGCGAAGGCTTGCCGTGTTCTTCGGCCTTCAGATTCGTCTGACGCTCCTCGTGCTCGCCGGATTGGTGCTGGTTCAGGGCGCGATCCTGACCTACAGCCTATGGATCGTCGACATTGTGGTCTTCCACCTGATCCACATCTACGTGCTTGCCTTCGTGGCTTTCGGCACGCTCGCTGCTTGCGGCGCCGTACTCTGGTCGCTCGCGACAATGAATCTGCGTCCGGCCGGCCTCGCGCTTGCCGCCCCAATCACGCGCAAGGACCAGCCCCGTCTCTGGCACTTTGTCGAGGATCTCGCCGAAGCGATCGGCGCCCGGCCGCCGGCCCATATCCTGGTTGGGCTGGATCCCTCGTTCTACGCAAGTAGCGGCAAGATCCGGCTCGCGGGCACGACGCAGATAGTGAGCGGCGAGACGATGTATCTGTCGGTCTCGGCGATGCGCCTTCTGTCACAAAGCGAGCTGGCTGCAATCGTCACCCATGAACTTGCCCACTTCCATGCCGCTGACACGCTTTACTCCCGCTCGTTTCTGCCGATCTATCGCGGTCTCGAAGGAGCGATACGCGGGCTGACCGCGCGCTGGAGCCTGTGGAGCATCGCTCTCCTGCCCACCACTTCGGTCCTCGGTTTTGCCCACGGGCAGTTTGCGCTGGCCGAACGGTCGATCAGCCGAGATCGCGAATTCGCCGCCGACCGAACGGCGGCCCGTGTTGCGGGCGCCGGCCACGTGATCTCGGCCCTGGTCAAGCTCGCCACCATATCGCCAGATTGGCCGCAAATGCGCGATCTTGCCTTCAGCTTGCTCAATCAAGACCGGGCGCTGACCAATGTTTCCGAGAGCTTTGCCGAACATGCGGACCATATACTGGCGACGAGCGCTTCAAGCGTGCTGGTCGATCGTATAATCGAGCGTCAGCAGCCACATCCTGTCGATACGCACCCAACCCTGATGGCCCGGGCCGAGGCGCTCGGCGTCTCGCTCGACGATGCCGCCGTCCTCGTTCGTCGCGATGGTGCCGCTGCATGCGATCTCCTCGACGGCTTGGCCGATCTTGAGACCGCTCTGACCGCTGAAATGAACCGAGCAATGGCGGCCCGAACGCGTCCGGCGGGAAGCTGAAGCTGGCCCCGGTCGGCCACAGCCCTGCCTGGCGCGCAGGGCCGCTCCAGTTGACGCCGCGGGCGGCACTCCCCTATGGTCTCGCCATGGCGATGACAATGATATCGGCCGCGTTTTTCGCGCGAATTATCCGCCCGGCTCCTTGATCCAGAGGGGCCGGGATCGTTCGTCTGCGCCGGCGCGCCTGCCGCCCGCGTATCCTCATTCTGGCCGAATTGATGGCAGCTCGTCCCGCTTCGGGGCGGTGCCGGCGGCCGCAGCTCCCGGATGACTATTGCCATGTCCGTCGATTACCGACCGACCGTCTTTCTGCCGCAGACCGATTTCCCGATGAAGGCCGAGCTGCCGAAGCGCGAGCCGGCGCTGCTCGAACGCTGGAAGGAGACCGGCCTCCACGAGCAGCTGCGCCAGCGCTCCAAGGGCCGCGAGAAATTCGTGCTGCACGATGGCCCGCCCTATGCCAACGGCAACCTGCACATGGGCCACGCGCTCAACAAGATCCTGAAGGACATCGTCGTCCGCTCGCAACAGATGCTGGGCAAGGATTCGGTCTATGTCCCGGGCTGGGACTGCCACGGCCTGCCGATCGAATGGAAGATCGAGGAGAAGTACCGGGCGGCCAAGCAGAACAAGGACGAGGTGCCGATCGACCAGTTCCGCCGGGAATGCCGGGCCTTCGCCGAGCATTGGGTCGGCATCCAGCGCGAGGAGTTCAAGCGCCTGGGCGTGATGGGCGACTGGGACCATCCGTACCTGACCATGGCTTACGAGGCCGAGGCGCAGATCGTGCGCGAGATCGGCAAGTTCCTGATGAACGGCGGCCTCTATCAGGGCGCCAAGCCGGTCATGTGGTCGGTCGTCGAGCAGACGGCACTGGCCGAGGCCGAGATCGAGTACCACGACCATACCTCGCGCACGATCCATGTCCGCTTCAAGGTCGTGACCCCGTCGGTGCCGGCACTCGACGGCGCCTCGGTCGTGATCTGGACGACGACGCCCTGGACCATGCCCGGCAACCGGGCGATCGCCTATGGCGCGGACTTCGACTATGCCGTGGTCCGGGTCGACGCGGTCGCGGACGGCAGCAAGGCCGTGGCCGGCGAGCATCTGGTGCTAGGCGAGGCACTGGTCGAGGAAGTCGCCAAGGAGACCGGCATCACGGCCTGGACCGTGCTGGCCAAGCTCAAGGGCGCCGAGCTCGCCGGCACGGTCGTGGCCCATCCGCTGCGCGGCCAGGGCTACGACTTCGACGTGCGGCTGCTGCCGGGCGAGTTCGTCACGACCGACACCGGCACCGGCTTCGTCCATATCGCGCCCGGCCATGGCGAGGACGACTTCCTCCTGGGCCAGGCGAACGGCATCGAGGTGCCGCAGACGGTCGCGGCCGACGGCAGCTATTTCGACCATGTGCCGCTGTTCGCCGGCAAGCGCGTCTATACGCCCTACGGCAAGCCGGGCGACGCCAATCCGGCGGTGACGGCGGCGATCGAGGCTGCCGGCGGCCTGCTCGCCGCGGGCTCGCTACTCCATTCCTATCCGCATTCCTGGCGCTCCAAGGCGCCGCTCATCTTCCGCACCACGCCGCAATGGTTCATCTCGATGGAGACGAACGGGCTGCGTGAGACGGCGCTGCAGGCGATCGAGGATACGCGCTGGGTCCCGGCCCAGGGCCAGAACCGCATCCGCTCGATGATCGAGACCCGGCCGGACTGGTGCATCTCGCGCCAGCGCGCCTGGGGCGTGCCGATCGCGGTCTTCGTCGATAAGCGCACGCGCCAGCCGCTGCGCGACCAGGGCGTCGTCGACCGGATCGCCGCCGCGGTCGCGGAGGAGGGCGCCGACGTCTGGTTCACGGCACCGGCCTCGCGCTTCCTCGGCAACGACCATAATCCGGACGATTTCGAGAAGGTCACCGACATCGTCGACGTCTGGTTCGACTCGGGCTCGACCCACAGCTTCGTGCTGGAGCAGCGCCCCGACCTCAAATGGCCGGCCTCGCTCTATCTCGAGGGCTCGGACCAGCATCGCGGCTGGTTCCATTCCTCGCTGCTCGAGAGCTGCGGCACGCGCGGGCGCGCGCCCTACGACGCGGTGCTGACTCACGGCTTCGTGCTCGACGAGCAGGGCCGCAAGATGTCGAAGTCCTTGGGCAACATCACCGCACCCCAGGACGTGATCGACGGCTCGGGCGCCGACATCCTCCGGCTCTGGGTCGTGGCGTCCGACTATTACGAGGATCTGCGCATCGGCAAGGAGATCCTGAAGTATCAGGCGGACGTCTACCGCCGCCTGCGTAATACGTTGCGCTACCTGCTGGGCGCGCTCGACGGCTTCACCGCGGCCGAGCGGGTCGAGCCGTCGGCCATGCCGGATCTCGAGCGCTGGGTGCTGCACCGGCTGAAGGAGCTCGACCCGATCGTGCGCGAGAGCGTCGACGCGTTCGACTTCCACCGCATGTATACCGAGCTGCATCAATTCTGCTCGGTCGACCTGTCGGCATTCTATTTCGACATCCGCAAGGACGCGCTCTATTGCGACCGGCCGGACGATCCGCGCCGCCGCGCCGTGCGCACGGTCATGGATATCGTGTTCGACAGCCTGGCCAAGTGGCTGGCGCCGATCCTGTGCTTCACCGCCGAGGAAGCCTGGCTCGCCCGCCATGGCGACGCGGCCGACACGAGCGTGCATCTGGAGGTCTTCCCGGATCTGCCCGCCGCCTGGATCGCCCCGGAGCTGGCAGAGCGCTGGTCGACCATCCGCGACCTGCGCCGGGTCGTCACCGGCGCCATCGAGCTGGAACGGGCGGCGAAGCGGCTCGGTTCCAGCCTGCAGGCGGCGGTGACGCTCCATGCCGGCACCGAGGCCGAGGCGGCGCTGGCCGGGCTCGACCTCGCCGAGATCTGCATCGTGTCGGAGGCGGGCTTGAGCCGCGAGCCGGCGCCCGAGGGCGCCTTCGCCATGGCGGAAGTGCCCGGCGTCGCGGTCACGGTCGGGCTGGCCTCGGGCGAGAAATGCCAGCGCTGCTGGCGGGTTCTGCCGGAAGTGACGACGATCGCGGCCCATCCGGACCTGTGCGGCCGATGCGCCGATGCGGTCGATCATCACCACGGCTGAGTCATAAGTGGGGATGCGGCTCGGCGACGGCTTGCTGCCGGCGCCGGAGTCGCGTACATAAGCGCGTTCTCCAGGTTGGGATCGGCATGAAACGCACGGCATATCTTGGCACGACACTCGTCCTCCTCGTGATGGGCCTGAGTGGTTGCAGCGACACGCGCAAGGCGCTCGGCATCGACAAGGCGCCGCCTGACGAATTCGCCGTCGTCGCGGGCTCGCCGCTGACGATGCCGCCCGACTTCAATCTGCGCCCGCCGCGCAGCCCGTCGGACAAGCCGCCGTCGGAGACGGCATCGCAGGCCGGTCGCCAGACCGTGTTCCGCGCCGTGGACACCAAGGCGGCGGCAACGCCCGCCATCGTCGCGGCCCAGACCGGCGCCAACGCGTCCTTGAGCGCCGGCGAGCAGGCGCTGATCGCCAAGGCCGGCGCCGGTGGCGCCGATCCGTCGATCCGCCGGCAGGTCGACAAGGAGTCGGCCCAGATCGCCGCCGACAGCAGCGGCGGCCTGGTCGACAGCCTGCTGTTCTGGCGCGAGCCGCCGCCGCCGGGCGAGGCGGTCGATGCGCAGCGTGAAGCGCAGCGCCTGCGCGAAAACGCGGCGCTGGGCAAGGCGGCCTCGGTCGGCGACACGCCGCAGATCCAGCGCACGCAGCGCGCCTGGCTCGAAGGCATTTTCTAAAGAGCTTCGTTTGTTATCGGTGCGGATCGACCGGGAGACGCCGCCAAGGCCTCTCCCGGCCACGCGCCGCCAGAAGGCAGGTCCGATGCGCCGTACCGCAGGTTTTCTCCTCGCGACGGCCGCGGCCGTCCTGGCCGGCATCGGGACGGCGTCCGCCGCCCCGCTGTTCGGCGAGAGCGCGTTCACGCTGCCGAACGGGCTCGAAGTCGTGGTCGTGCCCAACCATCGCGCGCCCAACGTCACCCAGATGGTTTGGTACAAGGCCGGCGCCGCCGACGAGGAGCGCGGCTGGTCGGGTGTCGCGCATTTCCTTGAACATTTGATGTTCAAGGGCACCAAGACGCTCAAGCCCAAGGAATTCTCCGAGATCGTCGCGCGCAACGGCGGCCAGGAAAATGCCTTCACCAGCTGGGACTATACCGCCTTCTACCAGACCGTCGCGTCCGACCGGCTGCCGCTCGTCATGGGGCTGGAGGCGGACCGCATGCGCAATCTCGTCATCACCGACGAGCAGCTGCTGCCCGAGCGCCAGGTGATTCTGGAAGAATGGCGCATGCGCATCGGCAACGTGCCGTCGGCGGTGCTCGACCAGCAGATCGAGGCGGCGCTCTATCTCAACCATCCCTACCGCATCCCGGTGCTGGGCTGGAGCGAGGAGATGGCGAAGCTCGATCTGGCGCACGAACGCCGCTTCTACGACACCTGGTACGCGCCCAACAACGCGGTGCTGATCATCGCCGGCGACGTCACGGTCGAGGCCGCGAAGAAGCTGGCGGTGCAATATTACGGCAAGATCCAGCGAAGGCCCGTACCGGAGCGTATCCGGCCGGTCGAGCCGAAGCGCGAGGCCGACGCCACGGTCGAGCTCAAGAGCGCCCGGGTGCGCAACCCGGTCTGGAGCCGGGTCTATCTGGCGCCGAGCTACCATAGCGGCGAGACCAAATACGCCTATGCGCTCGAGGTGCTGGCCGAGGTGCTGGGCGGCGGCGCCAACAGCAGGCTGCACAGGGCGCTGGTGCTGGATCAGCAGATCGCCACCAGCGCCGGCGCCAGCTACGACCCGCAGCGGCTCGACCTCGGCAAGTTCAGCTATTACGTCAGCCCGCGCGCCGGCACGACGATCGACGATGCGGCTGCCGCGGCCGCGGCGGTCGTCGCCAAGGTGCTGGCCGACGGCTTCACCGCCGACGAGATCGATCGGGCCAAGACAAGGCTGAAGAACGAGGTGTTCTACGCCAACGACAGCCTGTCCCAGCCCGGCAACGTCATCGGCCGCGCGCTCGCGACCGGCTCGACCTTGGCCGATCTCGACGCCTGGCCCGACCGGATCGCCGCCGTCACCCTGGACGAGGTCAATGCCGCCGCCCATGCCGTGCTCGACGGCAAGCCGTCGGTGACCGCCCGCCTGTTGCCGGCGAAGCCCGGGGCGCCCGGCACCGACAAGCCATTGCCCATGCAGACCCTGCCGGAGCAGATCCGATGAGCCGCCGCCTGGCAATCCTCGGCCTCGCGCTCATGGCGCTCGGCCTCGCCCGGCCGGCCGCGGCCGTCACCATCGAGCGGGTCGTGAGTCCCGGCGGCATCGAGGCCTGGCTGGTCGAGGACCATGGCCAGAAGGTCATCAGCCTCAGCTATTCCTTCCATACCGGCGCCGCCGAGGATCCTGCCGACAAGTCGGGCCTGACCGAGTTCGTCGCCTCGACCCTGGACGAGGGCGCGGGCGACCTCGATTCCGAGGCGTTCCAGGGCAAGCTCGAGGACCTGTCATCCTCGATCTCGTTCGAGCCGTCGCAGGATTACTTCCAGGGCCGCGTCCATACCGTGACGCCCAACCGCGACGTGGTGTTCGACCTCCTGCGCCTGTCGCTGACCGAGCCGCGCTTCGACGCGCCGGCGGTCGCCCGCGTGCGCGACCAGATCACCAAGGCGATCGCGGCGCGGGCCGAGGAGCCGAACGCGCTCGCGGGCAAGATCTGGTGGCGCTCGAACTATCCCGATCATCCCTATGGCCGGCCGGTGCTGGGCACGGCCAAGGCCATTGCCGACATCACCGCCGACGATCTCAAATCCTACGTGCATACCCGGTTCGGCCGCGACCAGCTGAAGGTCGCGGTTGTCGGCGATCTGACGCCGGAGGAATTGAAGCCGCTGCTCGACAAGACCTTCGGCAGCCTGCCGGCCGTCGCGGCCGAGCCGCCGGCGCCCGCCGATGCCGCCCCCGCGGCGGCCGGCAAGCTGCTGCTGGTCAAGAAGCCGGTGCCGCAGTCGATCGTGCTGTTCGGCCAGCCCGGCCTGCCGATCGCGGACAAGGATTATTACACGCTCCTGGTCGTCAACAACGTGCTGGGCGGCGGCACCTTCTCGACCCGGCTCGAGCATGCCGTGCGCGAGACCAAGGGCCTGGCCTATTCGGTCGGCACGGGTCTGGCGAATTACGACCATGCCGCCCTGCTGTTCGGTCAGGCCGGGACGCAGAATGCCAAGGTCGGCGAGACCATCGCCATCATCCGCCAGGAATGGGCACGCTTCGCGGCCGAGGGGCCGACCGAGAAGGAGCTGAAGGACGCCAAGACCTATCTGGAGGGCGCCTATGCCCTTGGCCTCGACTCGACGCTGTCGATCGCCGAGCGGCTGCTGTTCTTCCAGACCCACGGCCTGCCGATCGATTATTTCGACCGGCGCAAGGGGCTGATCGAGAAGGTGACGCTCGCCGACGCCAAGCGCGTCGCGAAATCCGTGCTCGATCCGGCCAAGCTCGGCTTCGTCGTGGTCGGCGATCCCGACGGCGTGACGCCGGACCAGATCGTCGACCCGGCGGACTGAGCCTCATGGCGGCGCTCGTCATCCGCCCGGCCGGGCCGGAGGATTTCGCCTCGATCGAGCAGCTGTTCGGCCCGCGCGGCGCCTGCGCCGGTTGCTGGTGCATGTGGTGGCGTGCGCCCAAGGGCGGCAAGGACTGGACGGCGGCCCAGGGCGAGCCCAACCGGCAGCGGTTCCGGGAGCTGGTGACCGCGGGCCGCGTCCATGGCCTGCTGGCGTTCGACGGCGACGAGCCGGTCGGCTGGTGCGACCTCGCCCCCCATGCCGACTACCCCCGCCTCGGCCGGGCGCGCAAGCTGCAGCGCGAGGGCCGCGGCGAGACCTGGTCGATCCCCTGCTTCTTTATCAAGCGCAGCTATCGCCGGCGTGGTGTCGCCTCACGCCTGCTCCAGGCGGCGGTCGCGCATGCCTGGACGCTCGGCGCCGGCGAGATCGAGGGCTACCCAGTCGGCGCCGGCCAATCCGTCGACGCCTTCGCCTATACCGGCCTGCCCTCGATGTTCGAGGCTGCGGGCTTCCGGCCGGTGCCGTCGACCGACCCGGGCAGCCGGACGATCTACCTCAAGACGCGTTAGATCCGGGCCCGCAGGAGGGTGTCCGCCCGGTCCGGGCCGAGGACGCCAAGATTGTCGAGCAGGCGTGCCAGGCTCGCCGCATCGGCGGCGATCTCGTCGGCGCCGGCCGCGCGCAATGCGGCACCATGGCTGGAATCGCAATGGCTGCCGCCAGCGAAGCCGATGGCGACCATGCCCGCCGCCTTCGCGGCTTCGATGCCGGGCACGCTGTCCTCGACCACCAGGCAGCGATCGGGCGGCACCGAGCGGCGGCCGGCCGCATGCAGGAACAGGTCCGGCGCCGGCTTGCCGCGCGGCACCTCGACCGCACTGAACACCGCATCGCCGAACAGCGGCGCATAGCCGCCGAGCGCCAGGGCGAGCGCCAGCCGGTCGGGCGGGCTCGAGGAAGCGACGCAGCGGTCGGTCGCCACCCGGCCGACCAGCTCGGGCATGCCGGCAACCGGAACCAGCTCGGTCCGGAACGTCTCGAACAGACGCGACTGCACCTGTTCGGTATAATCCGCCGGCAGCGGCCGGCCCCACAGGCCCTCGAGCATCGCCTGGTTGTCGCGGCGGCTGCGCCCGACGGCGCGCCGGCGGAATTCCTCGGCGGAAATCGGATGGCGGAGTTGCTGCAGCACGGTCATCTCTACTCGGCAGGCCAGCACCTCGCTATCGACGAGCACGCCGTCGCAATCGAAGATGATGAGGGTGGTGAGGTGCGTAGCCACGATATATAGTATTCCTTCGTCCAAGCCTCCCGTTTCTAGCAAGCCCAGCAGCCGAGCGCCATGCCGAACCCGATCCGCCAGCTTCCGACCGTGCTCGTCAACCGCATCGCCGCCGGCGAGGTGGTCGAGCGGCCGGCGTCCGCCGTCAAGGAGCTGGTCGAGAACGCGATCGACGCCGGCGCCGGCCATATCGAGATCAGCCTACGCGAGGGCGGCCAGAGCCTGATCGTGGTGACGGACGACGGCATCGGCATGGACCCGGAAGGGCTGATGCTGGCGGTCGATCGCCATTGCACCTCCAAGCTGCCCGACGACGACCTGATGGCGATCCAGACCCTGGGGTTCCGGGGCGAGGCGCTGCCGTCGATCGGCGCGGTTGCGCGGCTGACGCTCACCAGCCGGGCGCGGGGTGCCGCCGAGGCCTGGAGCCTGACGGTCGACGGCGGCGCCAAGGGGCGGCCGGTGCCGGCCGCCTTCGGCCAGGGCACCCGGGTCGAGGTGCGCGACCTGTTCTATGCGACCCCGGCCCGGCTCAAATTCATGAAGACGCCGCGCACCGAGCGCGACCAGGCGGTCGACATGGTCAAGCGCCTCGCCATGGCCCATCCGGAAATCGCCTTCACCGTGCTGGCCGACGACGACCGGGCGATGCTGCGCCTCTCCGCCGCACCGCTCGCCGACCCGGTCGAGGAGCGCCTGTCGCGGCTCTCGGCGGTGCTGGGCCGCGATTTCGCCGATAACGCATTGCCGATCGAGGCGCTGCGCGAGGGCGTGCGGCTCACCGGCTTCGCCGGCCTGCCGACGCTCAACCGGGCGACGGCGCGCGAGCAGTACCTGTTCGTCAATGGCCGCCCGGTGCGCGACAAGCTGCTGACCGGCGCGGTGCGCGGCGCCTACCAGGATTTCCTGGCCGGCGACCGGCACCCGATGGTGGCGCTGTTCGTCGACGTGCCGTCGAGCGAGGTCGACGTCAACGTGCATCCGGCCAAGGCCGAGGTCCGCTTCCGCGACCCGGCCCTGGTGCGCGGCCTGATCGTCGGCGCGCTGAAGCACACCTTGAATGCGGCCGGCCATCGCGCCTCGACCACGGTCGCCGCCGCGACGATCGACGCGCTACGGCCCGGCCTGGCGCCGGCGATGCCGGTCCATCACGGCGGCTGGAATGGCGCCTATGCCGGCGGCTATCGTGCGCCCTCCTATCCGCAGGGCCTGGCCGAGGCGGTCGCCGCCGCCTACGCGCCAGCACCCAACCTGTTCGACGGCGGCCTGCCGACGGCGGCATCGCCGACGGCGCCGGCCGGGGCGGAAGCCATGCCGTCGTTCGAGCAATTCCCGCTGGGCGCCGCCCGCGCGCAGCTCCACGACACCTACATCGTCGCCCAGACCGCCCAGGGCATCGTCATCGTCGACCAGCATGCCGCGCACGAGCGGCTGGTCTATGAGCGCATGAAGCAGGCGCTGGCCGAGACCGGCGTAAAGCGCCAGGCCCTGCTGCTGCCCGAGGTGGTCGAGCTCGACGAGGCCTCGGCCGACCGGCTCGGCGGCCGCGCCGGCGAACTGGCCGAGCTCGGCCTGGTGCTGGAACCGTTCGGCACCGGCGCCGTCGTGGTGCGCGAGGTGCCGGCGCTGCTCGGCGATTGTGATGTGAAGGGGCTGGTGCGCGACCTGGCCGAGGAACTGGCCGAATTCGGTGCGGCGCTGTCGCTCAAGGAACGGCTCGAGGCGGTGTGCGGCACGCTCGCCTGCCACGGCAGCGTCCGCGCCGGCCGGCGGCTCAATCCGGCCGAGATGAACGCGCTCCTGCGCCAGATGGAGGCGACGCCCCATTCCGGCCAGTGCAACCACGGCCGGCCGACCTATGTCGAACTGAAGCTCGGCGACATCGAACGGCTGTTCGGCCGGCGCTGATTTATTGGCACACAGTAAGACTGACCCGCTTCCACAGTAAGACCGACCCGATGAAATCTCAAAATTTACCAGAAATGTCGCAAAATCAAATGGTTGATCGGGTCAATTCGGTGTGGATTTGCCATTTTGTGAGCTCGAACGCTGAATCTAGACAATAAAGATGGAAACAGACAATAGAGCTGGAAACAGACGAGACACCAAAGATGGAAACTATGCGGTATTGTTGTGCCGGTACCCTATTGGGACACAGTAAGACTGGCCCGGTGAAATCCCAAAAATTACCAGAAATGTAGCAAAATCAAATGGTTGATCTGGTCATTTTGGTGTGGATGTGCCGTTTTTTGAGCTCGAACGCCGAACCGAGCCTGTCCCGGCAGGCCCCTAGATCTAGCCGACCGCCAAGATTAGAGGCGAGCCGATTCGGCTTTGTTGTTTTCAGCGAGCTCGCCAAACCGCGGGGTTATGTAACTTAAACGGGATCGGAGGTCGACGCATCGCGCGCGCGCGTCGAACGCAGCTCCTCTCGTGGTGCAAGGTCGGGGAGTTGGAGAGGCTCGTTGCGAAGAGAAAGTTCCGTTGTCTTCGCGACACAGTCGTTCGCCAACCAGAAGGAGGTGACCGCGTTCTTCAGGTGGCGTTGAATCGGCATCGTCCGAAGCAGCGGGTGTCCGACAGTGCCGCGGTTCGGACCTCCGGCCTGAATGACCGTATGATCGGGCATTAGGGGCTGCGCGGCAACGGACAGCTCCTCTCTGCGCAGCCAAAGGCTACGCTCCGCAGCCCGTTGCTTCACCCGCGCTTCTGCGCAACAACCAGGAAAGGTCTCTGGTGCAGGTCGGATGAATGTCGGGGGTCACGTAACTGAGACTACCCTCACCCCACCCGTGAGTTGTAAAGCCACTTTCCCACAGCTAACATCCCGCGCCGAAAAGAAAAGGTCAAAATCTTGATGAGTGGGTTCGCAAATTACAACGGGCAGTATCTCGCCCACGACATCACTCTGGAGGGAGTAGAGGATAACGGGTTCGCCAAATTACCGTCGGCGTTTCGTGTCAATACCAATCCACGCCAAATAAAGTCTGCACGGTTTTCGATAGAATGGATGCCTATGTCGCCAAAGTTTCGGGACTGAAGTAAAAGTGAACGCAGACAACAAACAAAATAACAAGCTAGAGCGCCTCGGGTTCAGTTTTGAACGCGGTGGGGTCCATACAGCCCGGACGATGATGCTGGGCGAACTGCGCGCCTTGCTGTCCTACGTGAACAATGCTGAAGCAGCCAAGACCGAGTATCTCAAAGCCATCCAGACCGCCAATTGCCTCGGCAAACGCTCAGGCAAGACGCGGGCGCTGACCTTCCGGCATCTGGCTGACCTCTACGCGCTCGATCCAAGCATCCTGGTGTTTCGCGCCCTGCGCTTCTTCTGGCAGCGCGATGGCGATGGGCAGCCACTCTTGGCGGCGCTGCGCGCAGCTATGGAAGCCGCGGCGCCCGGAATGAAAATAGCCGCAATGAAGGCACAGCGCCGTCTGTTACAGCCATCTCTATCCACCAATTTTCTTCCCTCCCCTCGACCTTTCGATCCGAGACGAGAGGGAGATGTTTGTGGATCATTGCGCTGGCTTTGACTTGAAACTTCTGGAGCACGGCATTTTCCCGAAACTATCCGGCTTGGTCGCCGGGGACATCCCGGCCTGCATGTATGAGGTCAGCGGAGGTGTGATCGGTACAGTATCGAATGTCTTCGAAGCGGCCGCTATCATCGCACTTCGCGGCGAGCGAGACTGCATTACACGGGATGACTTGTCTGAGGCGGTTCGAAGCTGGGCGATCCCACAAGAGATCATCAACTGGAACCCTTTTATTCAAGGGGTCGGTCCGCTCGGTCTGAAGCGGTGATCTCATGAGCGAATCGACATTGCCAACGGATCTGGGTCGTTATCGGCTCACATTGGGTCGACGGCGGGGGCTTCAGATGAAGCCGATGGTCTTTTGTCCTAAACCGGATCCCATTCCCGGCGAGAGCCTGCTTGGTTTAGTTGCCCGCGCAGTTGACAGAAATGGGTTCAGAAGTCTGAATGTCGTTCTCCGCTTAGCTGATATTGCCGGCTCAACGGCGGGAATATTGCCCCGGGTTGATCAAGACGCTGTTGAACGACTTGCGTATGTTTTGAAAGTACCGAGCGCGGAGATCATCTCCCGAACCCATCGAGCCGTCGAGCCTGAGGATGGTGCATCGGGAACGTTCATTGATTTTTATGGAGTACCACTACGTGCCCTATATCGGGAAAAGGCTCGACGGCGTGTATCCCCCCGTGCGCTTGCGATCGCGCCATATCACCGGGCAATTCACGACATTCGGCCATTATTATTCTGCCCGGAGACAATGGAATACCTCATCGACAGGTGTCCGGTATGCGATCGGCTCCTCGGATGGCACTCAACGTGCGGTGTCGCAATGTGCGAGCATTGCCTCGACGATAATGGGAGGCCGTTTGTTGACCTCCGCGACTTTCCTCAGCCGATGGTAGAGGTGACGTCGCATACCGGATTGTGCTTGATTGCCGATCTTGTTAATCCGCTAGCCTGAACAATTCATCGCGGGTTTCTGGGTAGCGCGTTCGGGGGCCATCTGCTCGCGTATAGGATGTGTGTCGGGGTGGCGCCGGGGGCGCGATGT
>Ga0209166_10002439_pt1 | contig 14142 bp, 11 predicted proteins | sample Coa_R1_3_FD_187151 | JGI IMG/M metagenome (GOLD analysis project Ga0209166, IMG submission 187151) | Surface soil microbial communities from Centralia Pennsylvania, which are recovering from an underground coalmine fire - Coalmine... | ecosystem: Environmental > Terrestrial > Soil >... | reverse complement strand
CAGGCGCCAGCCCTGTATCAGAAGCTCAACACCAGCGTGACGACCAACCTGACTCTTCAGCAGATGATCGCCCTGGCCGTGCTGGCACAGGACATCCCCAAGGAGAACATCAAGAGCGCCGTCATTGATTACAATTACGTTCAAGACGGTTTGGAGCCAGCACCGGCCGGCAATCCGCCGCAGCAAGTGCTGATTCCCGAATGGGACCGGATTGACGCGCTCCTGAACGACCTGTTCCCGGCTGTCCAGCAGGAGATCGCCCGTGGTGCCGCCACGCCCGCGCGGCCATAGTCGGTAGGTGAGGCAGCACGAACTAAAATGGGCTCATTGTCGGCGCCCTGATGGTGGTCGAGGTGGTGTGCTACAGGCCGGGCGCGCCATCTTTCACGACACGTGCACCGGTGTATGTGCGGACCAGCATGTTTTTGTTTCTGACGGTATTGCAGCTCATCTGGCCAAAAGCTGCCAAGGAACAATCCCCGCGATGATCAGTGGTCCGACCCCGGTACCGCACCGATTTCGCTACGGATGTCCCTGAATGCACACGCCGGTGTCGTCATGGTACTCTGGCAAGACCGCCCAACCATGCCCATCACCGGCCGCATAAACAGCTTGTTGCGCGGCGCTCTCGCATAGTCTACGGTTCGCGTTAGCCTGAGCAGCGTCCCATGTGCCATCATAATTAATTGTGACCCGCCACTTAGGTGAACCTGTGTAATCGACCAGACAAAAGCCGTTTTCAAGGTAGCCGTTGTGCTCCCGGCATCCGTCGGCGTAAGTCTGCTGCTCGGCTGCTCGGGTCGCCCGGTCGCCTAGCTGCTTGGCTGTGGCAATCGCTTGCGACGTGGCCAGGTTGTACTGTTGCCGCGCCGCCTCGGTTTCCTGGGCCGGACCAATGATTCCAAAAACGTCGGGCCGGGCCGGCCGATTGGAGGCGCCATAGACCTGCACGGCCCAGTGGCACCAGGTCGTGCCTAAGAGGTGCGTGCCGGTGTCGATCACTTCATAGGTCACGCTTGTCACCACACCGACGCAGATGGGCCGATAGTCACTCGCGCCCCCAATAATGACTCCGTCCCAAGTTGTCGGCTCATTGCCTTGCTGCAGAATCAGGATCGTCAGGCCGCTACAGGCGCGTTGGGCGTCTGGGCCGGCGATCCACATCCGCGCATGGGCGCTTAGAACGCCCACGCCACAACTAAGTGGCGGCGAGTCAGCCGCTACTTGCAACGGCTCAACGCTGCCGCGCTCTGCAATCGGAGATGGCCGCGCCGGTGTGAGAGTTTCCAGCCCCGGCGTGGCAGCCGAATCGCAGGCGCACAGTAGGCACACAACAATCAGTAGCCTGAAAGCCGATATAGGGCGGCGCGACATGGTAACAATTTCCCGTTTCCCAAAATTACAGCGGGCTGCATTATGGTAACTTGTTGGGTGCCTGACCAGGCCAGAACGTTGGTAGCGCGCGTCGGGTCACAGAAGACAGTGACGGGCGCGAAGCCACCAACTCCAGCAATGTGTTACCTCACCGAACGTGCACTTTCCGTGCCGAAATCATGAAAGCCAATAGCTGGACTCCGAATTGGCTGCTAAGCCGACAGATGATCGAGCCAGACACGCCCATGCGCTAGCATCAAGGGCTTCCGTAAGTTTTGGAAGTTCACATAGCAAAGGGGTAGCCTTCGAAAGATATAGTTGAGTCCAACCACATCTTGCGAATAGCGCAATGGATTGCGCCAACGGCCGATGTCATGGCGCAACCAGGCAACATGCGGTCATTAGGCGGACTTCAAGCGCAGCTTTCCAGCACCGTCGAGCAATCGTAGCTGACGTCGCATGGACCCCGTTGACCAGTTGATGACTCAATTGAGCGCTCAGGGCTTGCTGCTGCAGCAAGACGCCGTACTCCCTAGCGTTGTGACAGTAGTGGCCGGCAATCCGGTGCGGTGGCCGGCTTTGTTGGCTTCACCTTTCATCCGTGCGAATTACAGGCGCGAGTTGGCCGTGATACACTCTCCGCCCGCCCCGGAAACTACGATCCGCTGGAAGATAAACGCCTATGTTGAGCCAACTCACACAATCCACCAAAAACCTTTGGACGCGTCTGTCATCTGGCGCCAGCCAACTCGATCGCCGACTGATCGAACCCGCCCGTCCGAACCTGGTGACGGGCACGCTGGCCGATCTCCCGCGCAGACGCGCGGAACTGCTACCCGAAAACGCCCTGTTGCGGCAACAATTGATTGTCCTCCGCCGCAACACAACAACGTCCCGGCTGACCTGGCGGGAGCGGTTGTCACTGTTGTTCCTCGCCCGCTGGGTTCCCAATTGGAAGCACGTCGTGCAAATTATCAAGCCGGACACACTGCTACGCTTGCACCGGGAGGGTTTACGAGTGTTCTGGAAGTTGAAGTCTCGCACTCAAGTTCAAACGCAGCCACAGCGCCTGGCAGCCGAAACGATTGCGTTGATGCAGCGGATGGCGCGAGAGAATCGCTCCATTTTTGGCTCTCATGGGGTTTTATGCTACACTGCCCAAAGCGTATTTGTTCCAATTGACAGGAGCATCATATGACCGCTAGTAAACTAGGCGCGCTCGTCGCCCTCTTCACCTGGGGGAGTAGATCGAGTGAGTAAGGAATACGACAACCGGCTCAAGCAGGCGCTCCCGGGCGCCAGTGCAAAAGTCATTGAGCTCGGAAGTTCCTATTCCAGCAGAAATTATGGAACGATGTCCGTTGCCATGCGCCTGGAGGTCACACCTGCGTTTGGCCAGCCCTATGAAACCATCTCCGTCTGGGAGATCGAACCGGTCCACGCCACTGAGATTCAGGTCGGGAAGTCATTCCCGGTCAAGGTAGACGCGAAAAACCCCAAAATCATCTTCCCCGATCTTCCTTGGGCGCAGCAGCCGGATACCACTGAATTCAATGAAGACGATATGACGAATTGAAGCTGCGACACCGCGCACGGATTTTCCTCCTGCGCTGGCTACCCCTCCTATCCGCCCGCTTTTTCGGCCAACACTGGCCTAGGCGGCAGCCCGACGGTAATCGCGGTGCAGCCCGTTCAACACCGGGAATGCATGAGGTCGATGCGTTGGCTCTCGGCCAGTCCCAGTCGCATCAGGGCCGGGCTGAGCGACACACGTCGGGCGTAATCGACGATCAACACGACTCGCCGGTAGCCATAGTAGGGAGCCGTCTCGACGTATCGCTCTAAGTACTCCAGTGTTGTATCCACGCTGTCCACGTGTGCCAGCCAGAGCCGGTCTAGACAGCCCCGTAGGCGCCACCAAGCCCGTTCGGCCGCGGGCAAGCGGCGTAGGATCCAGTCCACATCCAGTTCGTGCCTCGCCTCGTTTGTGTTCGCCGGTCGTAGTAGGTGAGCACGGTCGTTTCGATCTCAGCTCGCGTGACGCTTCTTCGTAGCCAACGCGGCCAGGGGCAGCGTGTGGGCAACGGCGGTGGGGACAGTGAGCTCGCTGCGCGGCGCGGCGGTGCAGGGGCCGCTGGCTACGTTGGGTATGCCCTCGATCTGGTGGTCACGGCCGCCGCCTGGCGGCTCTGGCGCCGCCTTGTTGACTTCCAACAGTCCACGATAAACACCTTTTGGTGCCCTCCTCAAGCGCCTGCGCGGCGTCAACTGGGCCGCGGGCTATTCGGTCTTTGTACCTCCGGAAGGGGTGGGCCCCACATCAGGCATTCTGGACGGCGGCGGCCCAAAAAACTAGCCCGCCCTTTTGCAGATCGCTTTTGTTATCCGACGACCCTACCGCAGCACGATGGGCAAAAAGGCAGCTGGCGGCAGGTATTCGAACGCGCCGATGTCGCAGCTTGCGCCCACCACGCGAGGAAAGCCGCGCTGATCGGTAGCGAGCGGAACCGAGTTGTTGTCCACACAGCCCTGGAACGGGTCCCCCCCGTCGATCGCATTGCTGCCCGCCAGCAGGGCGTGCGTTTGGGTGGGACCGCCGTTGTCGGCCAGCGGGCCAAGCAAAGCCACCGAGTTGAGTACTCCGGTGGTGCCCGCGTCGGCCGGGACCAGGGTGCACGGGCTGGCCTGCGTGAACAGATTGTTCCCATACGTACCCAGGGTGCCGTGGCAATCGTCGGGGTAAGTATTACCCGAGTTGTTGCCGGCCACTAGCGTATTGCGCAGGTTGAAGGTGCCGAAGTTGCCGTTATCCACGCCGCCGCCGTAGCTCCCGCCCGCGTTGCCCGAATCGGCGCTGTTGAAAACGATGCTGGTGTTGTAGACATTGGCGGTGCCATTGTTGAAGATGCCGCCGCCGTCGCCGATCGCGCTGTTGTGGCTGATGGTGCTGTTGATCAGAAACATGTGATAGTAAGGATCCTGGTAAATGCCGCCGCCCACGCTAGCATGGTTGCCGGCAATGGTGCTGCGGTCCACGAGCAGCGTGCCATCGTTGCAGATGCCGGCGCAATAATAGGCCGTGTTGTCCGGCCCGATGGTGCTTTCGGTGACGGTCATGACGCCACCGTTTTCGATGCCGCCCCCCGTCCCGTCGGCGGCGCCCGCGTCGTTGCCGCTGACGGTGACGCGGTCGAGGGCCAGGATGCCGTTGTTATTGATGCCGCCGCCGTAATCGTTGACAAGAGACCCGCCGCGCAGGGTGACGCCGCTCAGGCTGGCCGTGCGTCCCTTCTGAACCGACAGCACCCGGTCATTTTGATTGGCGTCAATGATGGTGCTCGCCGCGCCCGCGCCAACGATGCTGATCATTGGATTGCCCGCTATCAGGTTCAGGTCGCCGTTCTCCGGGCCGTCCGGTACGGCGGCCGGGATGGTCAGCGAGTAAATGCCGGCCGGCAGGATGATGGTCGCGCCCGCGGTGCTGCTGGCCACGTCCGCTTCCATCACCGCCGCGCGCAGGGTGCAGGTGCCGCTGGCGGTATGGCAAATGCCGTCACCCACGTTGTCGTCAATTCGATCCAGGGGGCTGTTGACGGTAAACGTGACGCTGGAGGGCGAGGCCAGCGCGAGGCGGGCCGCTGATGGCGCCAACGCCAGCAGCGCCAGGCCGCAGATTGCTAGGGGGATGAACTTTTTGAACACTCGCGACTCCAGTCTCGTATGGCTGAACTGTGCCACCTGGCTGTGTGGCTCCAGTCACATCGGGCAATCCATTCGGCAGCGAACTGGGAGTAAGTGCCCGGGTTAGCAGCTTCATGATCAACCCGCAGGGGCAACAATCAGGCGGAACGCGACCGGCGGATGCTGACGCCTGCCCCCGCCTGTGCGCCGCCCAGCCTACGGCTGGGACACGGCGCGGCGGGCGGTGCCAGGGAGGCCAAGGGCAAGGTTTGCGGTTGCTTTCGCAGCCCGCAAGGAGCTGACCACGCTGCGCGGGCCGCATTCGCGGCTCGCTTAACGTCTCAACGTTGCGCAAGCAAGGCTAGTCGTCGATCCTCGATGGGCTCACCAGCGTCTTTGCCGGCCAGCCGATCATGCGCCGGTTGAAGTGAGCAGGACTGTCGCTCAATTCGGTGCGTTTACTCAACCGGTAAAGGTGGCCCGAGCAGTTCCATCCCATGCGCACGCCAGAATTCCGGGTCTTGCGCTGGCACCGCATTGGCTTTCGTCGCTTCACGAAAATAGGCTTCCATGTTGCCCGCCGGCATAAAAGCAATCAGCAGTCTGCCCTGGGTCTCGCCGATATGGGCCCAGGCATGGGATACTTTGCGGGGTGCAAGGATTGAATCGCCACGGTGTAGGCTGATCCGTTCTTGTCCGATCTCGATGATAAATTCGCCTTCGATAACGTAGAACCACTCATCCTGGTCGTAATGCAGGTGACGGGCCGGGCCACGTTTCTTGTAAAGCGTATTCTCTAGCACCAAAAGGCCGTTTGGGTCTGGCAAAGATACCTTGAACGCAATGTAGCTGACGCTAACACCGAGTCCTCGATTTTCGCCGTACAGGTCTTCACCCGCCGCGACGCGCAAGATAGGCGGAACATGAGCGTGAGTTTGTGATGGGTCGTTCATAAATCCTATTACTCAATCGGTCGATAGAGGCGGCCCAAGCAGTTCCATACCATGCGCCCGCAATAATTCCGGGTCTTGCCCTGGCATCGCATTGGCTTTCGTCACTTCACGAAAAAAGGCTTCCATTTGCCCCGCCGGCATAAAAGCAATCAACATTCTGCCCTTGGTCTCACCGATATGCGCCCAGACATGCCCGATCTTGCGGGGTGCAAAGACTGAATCACCAGGGTTTAGGGTCATCCTTTCTTGTCCGATCTCGATGATAAATTCGCCTTCGACCGCATAGAACCACTCATCCTGGTCGTAGTGCAGGTGACGTGGCGGGCCACCTTTGGCGTGAAAGGTGTTCTCTAATATCAAAACATCGTGGCTGTCCAGCGGACAGACCTTGAAGGCAATGTAGCTAACCCCGAGTCCCCGATATTCGCCATACTGGTCTTCACCCGCGGCGACACGCAGGATAGGCGGAACATTCGCGTGAGCTTGCAATAAGCCGTCCATAAGTCCTCCATTTAGACACACCACAACTTTATTCAATAGTGGTAAAATACATCCAATTCGGGAGATTGTCAAGAAATGTCCACCACCAAATCAGTCAAGCGGTCTTATAACTCGTCCCGGCGCCAGGCGGCAGCGCTGCTCACGCGGCAGGCCATTGCGCACGCCGCTCTGCAGCTCTTCAACGAGCGGGGCTATTGGGGCGCGAGCATGGATGCCATCGCCGCGGCGGCGGCGGTGGCTCCGGAAACGATCTATGCCACGTTTGGCAACAAGCGGGAGATCCTGCACTACCTGTTCAACACGGCAGTCGGCGGCGATGAGGCGCCGGTGCGGCTCATCGACCGGCCGGAACTGCAGGCGATCCTGCAGGAGACGGACCTCGGCCGGCTGATGGAGCGGTTAGCCAACCTGTTCTACACGGTCTTGAGCCGCGCCGCGCCGGTCTTTGCCATCCTGGCGGAGGCCGCCAAGACCGAGCCCGAGCTGGCGGCCCTGCAAAAGCGCATGTGGGCGGACCGGCTGGACAACATGCGGCGGATCGCGCGGAGCATGGCGCGGCTCACGCGGCTGCGCGTGACCGAAGCGCAGGCCGCTGAGATCCTCTGGGCCCTGTCCAGCGCGGAACTTTTTACGCTATTGACAGGCGTGCGCCAGTGGACCCGGGCGCAATATGCGGCCTGGCTGCAAGACAGCCTGGCCCGGCTGCTCTTCGAGGACGCGCCCGCGGGCAACAGCCAGAAGGCCCGGCGGGACGGGACATAACAGAGGACCATCCTAAAAAGTGGAGAAATTCGCCAAGGCCCTTCAGCCAGCACACGGTCAAGGGCAGCCAACGAACAAAACAACCGTAGCGCACGGGGCTACGAATCAAGTGGCCAGAGCTGCCTCTGGCAAGCCAGCGTCATAGCCATACAGCCAGCCGATGGCCTCGGCTGAAAAATCCGTTCCGCCGCGGGCCATGGCGGCGTCGCGGTCCTGCTGGGCCGGCCCATCCGCCAGGTGGTGGCGGGTCTTGTTGGCTTCTGATTCGCCCTGCACTCGCGCGGTGCGGGCCAGGCGCAGTGCCTCATAGCGGCGCAGCGCCGTCGGAAGGTCCGCCGAATTGATGCCCGCGAGGCAGGCAGCCAGCGTGGCGCCATCCTCGATCGCTTGCGCCGCGCCCTGCGCCCTGAACGGCAGCATCGGATGGCAGGCGTCGCCCAGGAGCGTCACGCGGCCCACTGACCAGCGCGGCAGCGGCTTGCGGTCAAACAGCGCCCACTTGAACGTCTCATCCACGGCGCTGATAATGCTCCGCACCTGCGGGTGCCAGCCCTCATACGCCGTCAGCGCGTCGGCCACCTCACCGCGGTCGGTCCACGATTCCTTGGTCCAGGTGTCCTGTTCGACGACGGCCACGAAGTTTACCAGGCCCTGATGGCGTACGTAGTAATGCACGAAATGTCTGGCTGGCCCCATCCAGATCTGGGCGGTCACTTCGAGCTCGAGGCGAGCCAGCCGATCGGCTGGCACCAAACCACGGTAGGCGATGCAGCCCATAAAGCGAGGTTTCTCGGGCCCGAAAAGCGTTTGACGCACCACGGAATGGATGCCGTCCGCTCCCACGAGCGCGTCAACGCTAGTGTGCGCCCCGTTCTCGAACTCGGCCTCAACCTGGTCGCCATGCTCAACGAATGCGTTCAGTGTATGTCCGGTATGCAGCCGCTCGGGAGGCAATGCCCGCACCAACGCGTTCACCAGGTCGGCCCGATGCATATGGTAGAACGGGAACCCAAACGTGGCCTCCATAGCCCCGGCGAGTGGCGTACGGAGAAGGGTCCTTCCGTCGTCCCAGCGGCGACTGTGCCATGCCAGGGTCTTCACGCCCATGTTCGCCAGCTCATTGGCAAGGCCAAGCTGGTACAGAATGCGCGAGGCGTTCGGGCTCACGGCGATCCCCGCGCCTACCTCGCTGATCGTCCTTGCCCGTTCATACACCTGCACGTCCACGCCGGCCCGCAGGAGTGATAGGGCGGCGCTCAGCCCACCGATGCCGCCGCCGATGATCGCCACCGACAGGTCCTTATGGTTCATAGAATGCCTCCTCTCATTGCAGCGTGCCGTTCAACGCTTGCTCGGTATCGTTGCGCCGGTCCTGGTCGCTCGTGTCGGTCCAGGCCCCGGAGTGCAGGATTGGCGCGGGCTCCGAGCGGATCCCCAATCTCGCCCGGTGGGCCGTCGATACTGCACAGGGCCGCATCGCGATCGTCCGGCGCGATGACCACAGCACCGCCTTGTCACCCCTCAAGGTTCGGAGCACCGGCAGTGGCGCCAGTGTCCGGCTTGATATTCTGGTTCAGGTGGAATAAGTTGTCGGGATCGTACTTGGTCTTGAGTGCCACCAATCGCTCGTAGTTCGGCCCGTACGCGGCGCGGACGCGTGCGGTGCCTTCGTCGGCGAGAAAGTTCACGTAACCCCGCTGGCCCGCCAAGGGCTGCAGCCCCTGCCATGACTGCCGCGCCCATTGCACGTGCTGGTCTCGCCCCGGCGGCTGCCGGCCGGCCGCTTCGGGCTCCCAGGCGGCCAGATGCAGCACCTCCAGGTGCGCCTGGCGATACGCGAATGCCGTCTCTCTTTCACCGACCCGCGTGGCCGCGCCGTGGACCGGCATTATGACCAGCTGCGAGTACGGCGAGGTCATGCCCTCCGCCGAAGCCACCAGCGCGTCGATCGCCGCATCGCTCAACGCCTCGATGCCGCTCCCCTTAAAATAGTAACAGCGACCGGCTGGAAGGGACGGATCCAGTAGCGCAAATAGGCCGGCATAGGGCATCGGTTGGATCCGATCGACCAGCGGCGGCCCGAACTTGCGCAGGGGCGCCAGCACCCGCTCGCCCTCCGACAGGTCGCCGCAATAACACCCCACGAAACCGATGACCGGATTGCCATCCGGCCCGGTGAGCACGGCGCAGGCGACGGTCAGCTCGTCGGGCAGCTCGCGCGTCAGGTCGCGATAGAACGACAGGACCGCCCGCGCCCGCGACAGCGGATGGACGACCAGGCCACCCAGGATCGTGCCCAGCGGGTGGAGTTGATACTCAAAGGCCGTGGCGATGCCGAAATTCCCGCCGCCGCCGCGCAAGCCCCAGTACAGATCTGGGTTCTCCGTCGCATTGGCGCGCACCAGGCGCCCGTCGGCGGTGACGACGTCGAAGGAACGAACATTGTCACAGGTCAGGCCATACCGGCCCATCAGCCAGCCGACGCCGCCGCCCAGTGTCAGGCCGGCGATGCCCGTGTCGGAGGCCGTGCCGGTGTTGGTCCCCAGGCCGTAGGCCTGCGTCGCCTGGACCAGCTCGCCCAGCGTCAGACCAGGCTCGGCGCGCGCCCAGCGCTCCGGGGCGTTGACGGAGACCGCCTTCATCGGCGAGAGGTCGATCACCAGCCCGTCGTCACACGTCGAAAAACCCGGGAAGTTGTGGCCGCCCCCCCGCACCGCAATATCTAAATGGCTTTGTCGCCCGAATTCGACGGCGCGCCGGACGTCATGGGCATCCACACAGCGCGCGATCAGGGCTGGCCGGCGGTCAATCGCCCCGTTCCAGATCCGTCGCGCCGTCTCGTAAGCGGCGTCCCCCGGCAAAATCACTTCGCCGTGCAGCGCGCCGCTCAGGCCGGCAAAGCCGGTGCCGCTAGCGTTTTTCCTGACATGGGCGTACGTTGACGTGATCATTGGGTAACCTCCCTGACTCATTGCTTGCAGGCAGATTACCCCCTGGCTGACCCGCCGTCATCGTGGGAAACCACACTGTTCCATGGCGCGCGACCACACAATTTCAGTCGCGCGGGCGCGCCAACCCCTTGGCGACGGTCCACGCAGCCAGTTCGCCGCGGGATTTCAAGCCCAACTTGTCGAGGATGCGGGTGATATGCGCCTCGACCGTGCGCACGGTGATGATGAGCGCCTGGGCGATTTCACGGTTCGATTGGCCCTGCGCGACCAGCGTAGCCACCTGGCGCTCGCGCTCGGTCAGTCCGCCGAATTCCTTCATCGAGGCCCGGCGCGGCGTGAGGGTGGGTGGCGCAGGCAGCGCGGCCAGGGCGTGCTCCAGGAAATGGTCGCGCAGCGCAGCGTCGGGGACCGTGCCGGCGAGCTGCTGGATGATCGTTCGAGCCGACGCGAACGCTTGCTCCGCCGCCTCGCGGCGACCTAGCGCGCGGTAGGCTTTGCCCAAATCGGCCTGCAGCTGCCACACCTGGGGGCGCTGCCCTTGGGCGGCCGCGACGGCGAGCGCGCCCTGCAGTTCCGCAATCGCCGCTTCACCCTGACCCAGCGCCGCCAGCGCCTGCCCGCGCAATCGTGACAGGCGCGGCACCGCCTGCGGGCCGAACTCGGCCAGGTTCGCCGTCGAGGCCAGCAGCCACTCGATGATCTCCAGGGCGCGTCCAGGATGGTCCTGCGCCAATTCCAGCTCGGCGCGGGCGGTCCAGCAGCCGCGCTGCAAGGATGTCATTTCCGCGCCATCCGGCAGGTCAGCCGGCAGCACCGCATCGAGCAGCTCCCGTGCCGCTGCCACGTCATTGTGCAGGATGCAGACGCTCGCCAGACGCGCCGTCACAATCAACGTCAGCGCAATCGAGCCGAGCTCGTGGGCTGCTGCCAGTGCCGCCGCGAGATGCTCGTGCGCCTGCGCAAAAGCCAACAGCCCCGGGTAGAGCTCGATCCCCCAAGACAAATGCAAGGTCGTGACCAGTTCCCGATGCTCGATCTCTTCCGCAATCGCCGAAGCGCGGCCCAGCAGATTGAGTCCACGCCCGTAGTCGCCGGCTCGACACAGGCACAGGGCCGTCTTGCTCAACGCGTCCGCTTCGCCTTTGCGATAATCACAACCGCGCGCGATCTCCGCCGCCGTCTCACTCAGGCTGGCGCGCTGATACAGGTCCATCTCACCCATGACCTCCGTGTCAAAGCGCGGGCTCAGGCTGAGATTGACCAACGCATTGACCAGGCCCTGGCGATCATCCAGCTCGCGCAGGATGGGCACAGCTTCTTCGAAGTACGCCGCACCCTGGACCACCTCGCCCAGCACGTAACTGTCAAACCCCATCAGGCCCAGGGTCCGCGCCATTCCAAGCCGATCATTCATGACTTTGAAGAGGGCCAACGCCTGCTGATGAGACGCCAGGGCCGCACGGGGCTGAGCGCGATTCGTCTGCCAGTTGCCGATCCGGTTGAGGCTCTGGGCGATGAGCGCGGTGTCTTCCAGCGAGCGCGCCAGATCGTGCGCGCGCTCAAAATACTCGCCCGCGCGGACCCAATCGCGCGATTGCCATAGAAAGCCCAGGTCAATCAGCGTGGCCCATTCGCCAGGGCGATCCTGCGCCCGGCGCGCCAATTCGAGCGCAGTCTCATAATCGGCGCGCGCGTGGTCGAATTCGCCCAAAAGCTCCAGCGCATGGGCTCGGCCGGTGGGGATGGAGGCGGCCGGCGTGAGATGCAGCCGTTCGGCCGCGGCCAGGGCCCGCGAGAAATGCGCCAGGGCTTCGCGCGGCGCGTACAGCCTCTGCGCTTGCTCGCCCGCGCGCTGCGCATACGTCAGCGCTTTGTCCCAAACCGCCGCCTGGTCAAAATGAAAGGCGAGCTCCGCGGCGTGCAAGCCGCTCGCCGGTCCCCAATAGCGCTCCAGGGTTTCGGCGATCTGCTTGTGCAGCCCCTGGCGCTCGCGGAGCAGCGTGTCGCGGTACACCGCGTCGCGGGTCAATTCATGGCGGAACGCAAATTGGTCGGCCGACTCCTCGACCAGGAGCTGCGCGGCCAGCAGTTCTTTGATCGCCCGCAGCATATCCGGCTCATCTTGCGCGCTGATCTGGCGCAAGAGCTCGAAACTCACGCGCTGGCCGAGCGCGGCCGCCAGCCGGAGAACCTGGCATGTTTCGGTCGGGAGACCATACATCCGCCGCTGCACCGCGTCGTTGACTGCCAACGATACCGGGAGATCGCTGGCGAATTGACGCGTCCAGGTGCCGAGGCTGCCGGGCGTTTCCCCGGTCTCGGACAAGGTCTTGAGGACTTCTTCGACAAAAAAGGGATTGCCCTCCGTCAGCCGCATGACCCGATCGAGGAGCTCATCCCCCGGCCGGCGTTCAAGCTTGAGGAGCAGCTGGGTCATTTCTGCGGCCTGCGCGCGAGTGAGCGGCGCGAGGACCAGTTGCTCGGCCACGCGTTCTCGGTTCACTTGAGCGAGGAAGCGGGCCAGCTGGGCGGGCTGCTCATCACTCCGGTATGTAGCGATCAGCAGAATCGGGCGGTTGGCAACCCGGTGCATGAAGGCGCGCAAGACGTCCAGGCTGGCTTCATCGCTCCAATGCAAGTCTTCCAGGATGAGCAGCAGCGGGTTCGCGCCGGCGAGGTGGGCGGTAAATCGCGCCAGGGCCTCAAACAGCCGGCGTTTTTCCGATTCGGGATCGAGCGCCGGTGTCGGTCTGACCCCAGGGAGAATCAGAGTGAGCTCAGGCAAGAGCTTGACGAGTTCAGCCGCAAGCGGACCGAGCAGTGCTTCGATTTCGGACGCCTCGCTCCACGCCAGCCGATCACGCAGCGCGTTGATCCACAGTGAGTAGGGAAACGAGGCGTCTTGCTCGTAACAATGCCCCTGCAGCACGGCAAAGCGCTCGCCCACGGCCACTCGGCGCAGCTCGCCGAGCAGGCGGCTCTTGCCCACGCCCGCCTCGCCGGCAACCAGGAGGCAGTGGCCTTCGGCCCGTTTGGCGGCCTGCAGCGCTTGGCCAAGCGTATCGAGCTCGGCCTCGCGGCCGATGATTCTGGACGAGACGAACCGTGCGGGACGGGCAGTCACGCCGGAAATGCTACTCTGAGTATGGAGGAGATGTCAAACGAGAATTCAATTCTGTGCGGTGTGTACCCGTCGGTAGGCGGCTCGCCGGTCTTCGACAAAGGCGCGCCGACCAACACCAACCGCCGCGACGACCGGGTGCTCATCGAGGCGCCGGGCGGCGGCGCTGTGCGGGTAGACAGGCGGCCGGGCATGTTGGGCGGGGGTCCAAGACAGTACACAATCAGTCGCGCCAGGATTCGAACCTATCACCTGCAGGTGCAGTAAGCGGTGGAAATAGCGGACAGAGTGGAACTTCAGACGCAAACATATCGACAAAAACAGCTGTCACGACTACAAGGCACATCCGTGCTAAATTCCGCCACAGTCTACTGGTCCGCTGGCCTTGACCGCAACATAATGTCGGGCCGCCGAGTGCTGGCGCAGGCGGACGAGCGAAGTAGCCACGATAGGCGGTGAGGAAGGCCCAGGACCTGGGCCCACCTGCACTTGCGCCGCAGGTGCAAGTGTCGCCGAGACCGACCCGAGCTTTGACGTGGACGGCTGGGACGCGACGGTGAAGGTGAGCGCGCTGGCGACGGTGCTGACACTTGTACCCGCACTTGCAGCAGGTGCAAATGCAGGTGTGGATTATCCGCTTAGCCGTACGACATCACCCGCGAGGGCATTCGCGGGCTGAGCCTGGAGTAGGTGCAGTCTGCCCGGATGCCCCATGCACCTGCAGTTGCGGCAGTTGCAAGGGCAATTGTGCGGCGGCCCTTTTTGCTGGTGTACTACGCGAAGCGGAGCGCACGCCGGA
>Ga0209166_10002438_pt1 | contig 14150 bp, 7 predicted proteins | sample Coa_R1_3_FD_187151 | JGI IMG/M metagenome (GOLD analysis project Ga0209166, IMG submission 187151) | Surface soil microbial communities from Centralia Pennsylvania, which are recovering from an underground coalmine fire - Coalmine... | ecosystem: Environmental > Terrestrial > Soil > Unclassified... | reverse complement strand
CGGAGCTTGCCTGGCAGATGCTAAGGTGTTGTTGAGGTTGGAGGTTGCGGCAGCGCCTTCTCGCCAGGCACCACCATGCTCCTGGCTGGTCGTGGTGATTGGCAGGAGGCTTGTCCGCGCGAGGCCGAGGCACACGAGACATACCACACAATCCCACACGGAAACCGTACCAGCATAAACAGCATACCGAGGAGGGATGGGCGATGAAGGCCGTCGTAATGGCGGGCGGCGAGGGGTCCCGCCTGCGCCCGCTGACTGTGACGCGACCCAAACCGATGGTGCCCATCGTCGGACGCCCCGTCATGGAGCACATCCTCAATCTGCTCAAGGCGCATGGCATCACCGATGTCGTCGTCACGGTGCAGTATATGGCCAGCGCGATCGAGGACTACTTTGGCGATGGCAGCCAGTTTGGCATGCACATCAACTACTCGCGCGAAGAGGTCCCGCTTGGCACGGCGGGCAGCGTCAAGAATGCCGAAGAGTTTTTGGATGAGCCGTTTCTCGTCATCAGCGGCGACGCGCTCACGGATTTCGACCTCGGCGCCATCATCAAATACCACCAGGACCATAAGGCGCTGGCGACGTTGACGCTCGCGCACGTCGCCAATCCCCTCGAATATGGGGTCATCATCACCGATGACACCGGACACATCCGCCAGTTTCTGGAAAAGCCGAGCTGGGGTGAAGTTTTCAGCGACACAATCAACACGGGCATCTACGTCCTTGATCCGGTCATCTTCTCGTATTTCGAGAAAGATAAGCCCTACGACTTCAGCCAGGAGCTGTTCCCTTATATGCTGCAGAAGGGCGATCCCATCTACGGCTTCGTTGCCGAGGGCTACTGGTGCGACGTGGGTAATCTGGCAGAGTACATGAAGGCGAACGCCGACGTGCTCCAGGCCAAGGTTAATGTACAGATCCCCGGCACCGATATGGGTGGCGGCGTCTGGGCGGAGGAGGGCGTTGAGATCGCGCCGGATGCCCAGATTTTCGGTCCCGTGTACCTGGGGCATGACTGCAAGATCAAGAGCGGCACCATCATTCACGGCCCCAGCTGCGTCGGACACTATACCATCGTGGACGACCGGGCACAGATTGACCGCAGCGTTGTTTGGAGCAATTCATACATCGGTGAGCGGACCGAGCTGCGCGGCGCGCTGGTCGGTACTTCTACCAGCGTCAAGAGCAAGGCAGTCATGTTCGAGGGCGCTGTGGTGGGCGACCACTCGGTCATTGACGAAAGCGCCATTATTCAGCCCGGCGTCAAGATCTGGCCGAACAAAGAGATTGAGACCGGGGCCGTCATCACCAGCAGCATCATCTGGGGATCGCAGGGCCGCCGCTCCCTCTTCGGGCGCTATGGCGTCACCGGCCTCGTCAACGTGGATATCACGCCGGATTTCGCCGCGAAGCTGGGCGCGGCGTATGGCGCTGTGCTTCCCAAGGGCGCCGTCGTCTGTGTCAACCGCGACAACCACCGCACGCCACGCATGGTCAAGCGGGCTATCATCTCCGGCTTGCCTTCCGCGGGCGTCAATGTCTCTGATCTGGAGACTGTGCCGCTGCCTGTGGCGCGCTATTATGTGCGCACGACTGATGCGGCGGGTGGTGTGCATATTCGCCTCTCGCCATTCGATCAGCGTATCGTGGACATCAAATTCTTCGATTCAACGGGTCTTGACATCAGCACGAACACGCAGCGCAAGATCGAAAACCTGTTCTTCCGTGAGGACTTCCGGCGTGTCTACCTTGATGACATCGGACAAATCTCGTACGCACCCGCCGTCAATGACCGCTACATCGCGGCGTTCCTGCGCGCCGTGGATATCGAGGCGCTGCGCAAGCGGAAATATCGCCTCGTCGTGGATTACGGCCACGGCGGCAGTGTCGAGGTGATGTCTCCTGTCTTCAATGCCATCGGTGCGGATGTCATTGCCCTCAACGCCACGCGCGATCCGACACGCTATTCACGCACCGCTGAGCAATTCGACCGCGATATGCAGATACTCGCATCCATCACGGGAACGCTCAAGGCGGACCTGGGCGTGCGCATTGACACCGGGGGCGAGAAGATCTTTGTCGTGGACGACCATGGTCAGCAGGTGGATGGCGGCAAGCTGCTCGCCGCAATGGCGGAGCTGGTGCTGCGGGGACGCGGTAGCGGCACTGTTGCGGTACCCGTCACGGCGCCGAGCGTGGTGCAGAAAGTGGTCGAGCGGCAGAAAGGCAAGGTCGTCTACACCAAAGTCATGCCGCAGGCGCTCTCTAATGCCGCGACCAGCCCCGGTATGGTTCTCGTCGGCGATGGCGCGGGTGGCTTTGTCTTCCCGGAATTCCACCCCGCCTTCGATGGCATGTACGCCATAATGAAGCTTCTGGAAGCCCTCGCCCACTTCGATACGGCGCTTTCTGAGGTGGTGAGCAAGCTTCCCCCCTACTATCTTATTCGCACGCAGGTCAACTGCCCGTGGGAGTACAAGGGCAAGGTGATGCGTATCCTGAGCGAGCAGTATCGTGAGCAACGTGAGGAGCCGATTGACGGCGTGAAAATTGACCTGGGTGAGGAGTGGGTGCTCGTGCTGCCCGACGCCGACCGCCCGCTCTTCCATGTGCTGGCGGAGTCGCGCTCGCGCGACGCGGCGCAGGCGCTGGCCGACAAATATGCCCGCGTCGTCAGCGGTCTCCAGCACTGAGCTTCACGTTTTGCGCTGAGAGCTGCGAGACGGTCCAGGGTTTTGCCCGCGAAACAAGTGTATGTCTTGCGCATTGACCTTCTTCCACGTTGATGCGCCAAGCGTGTTGCGACTGCACGACACGCGGGGGTAGAGTGGCTTGCATAGACAGCCCTATGCCACACGCGCGTACTATATTGGCCCGGGATGAAGGTGCAGGTGAGAGATGGCGCGCTGGGCGAGCATGCGCGTGCTGCCTAACAAGCTCGGCAAGCGAGCGCGTGTGCTGCTGCTCGCGCTCGTACTTGTCGGAGTGGTCGCCGCGGCCATCGCATACAGCCAGCGCTCGGCCATTCGTGCGCTTCTGTCCAGCTCGCACTATGTTGGCGGCAACCCGACCGTCACGCGCTTGCATCTGCCAACCGGCTTTTCTGCGACGGTCTATGCATCGGGCCTCAACGGGCCGCGCTTCTTTGCGTTCGGGCCGGATGGCACGGTCTTCACCACCGAGCGCGGGACCGGGAGCATCGTGGCTTTCGGGCCGCCCGATGCCTCCGGCAAAGCCAGCCGCCGCACGGTCGTTATCACGGGGCTTGATGATCCCACCAGTGTCGTGTACTTTGGTGGCGCTCTCTACGTGGGTGAGCAGAATGCGGTCACACGCATCGCGCTTGGACCTGATCTGCGTGCGGCGGGCAAACAGGACATCGTGCCGAACCTGCCCACCGGCGGCCAGCATACCACGCGCACGGTGCTCATCGGCCCGGATGGCATGCTGTACGTCTCTATCGGCTCAACCTGCAACAATTGCGTGGAGACGGACTCCCACCGCGCCGCCATCTGGCAATATCACCTGGACGGTAGCGGCGGCCGGCTCTACGCGCGCGGCCTACGCAACGCCGTGGGTCTTGCCATCAATCCCTGGAGCTCGCAGATCTGGATCACGGTGAACGGGCGCGATAACATGGGCGACAACCTGCCGCCCGACACCCTATATGCGCTCCAGGACGGCGGCAATTACGGGTGGCCAGTGTGCCAGGCCGGCACGATCATTGACCCGGATCTCGGCCATCCCGGCGATTGCAACGGCGTCGTCCAGCCGCTCGTCAATTTGCAGGCGCATTCCGCGCCGCTCGGCCTCGCGTTCTACAACAGCGGCGTATTCCCTCAGCGGTATCACGGTCTCTTCGTGGCGTACCACGGCTCCTGGAACCGCAGCGTGCCGATCGGCTACAAAGTTGTCTTCATCCCGCTGGATGCCAGCGGCAACGTTGCCGGGCCGCCGCAAGACTTCGCCACCGGCTGGCTCCAAAACAACGACGACGCCACCGGGCGTCCCGTCGGCGTAGGAGTCGGCTCGGATGGCGCTCTGTATGTGAGCGACGACAAGTACGGCGCCATCTATCGCATCACGTATAACACATAGACGGCCCGAAAGCTTGTCACTGCGCGCCGCCGGCTGCCAGCGCCGCGCGCAGCGTGCGATCCGGGCACATGCCGGGGAACGTACGCTCGTAGCAGACCATACAATAGTCACCCTCGCGGGCGTCATTCTCCTCGCCCGTCCCGTAGTACGTGATGGTGTGAGGGTCACACGCCAAATGGCCGCAGGGACGTAGCTTCGTCGTCTCTTCCCGATGCGGCAGCGCATACGGAAACTGCCCGATGTAGCACTCTGGCGTGTGCTGAGTATGGTCTTCAGTCATAGGGCAAACCATCCTTTTATGGCATGTCATTATGCGGGACAGATCAAGAAGAATGGGCAGGTTGGGCAAACCATCGGGTCCGGCTTCGGCGGATAGGCGCCGCCGCGCATACCCGCCAGCAGCTCATCTAACCGCTCACGCAGCCGCTCCAGCTTCCGGCCCTCAAGCCGGATAGATCCCGTCTCTCCGGTCGTAAGATTCTGCTGCTGAAGCTCTGGCCGCGCGGGACTCGCACTCTGCTGGGCCGCCAGCTCGTAGAGCAGCGTCCGCAGATCAGCTTGCTCCATCTCGGCGCGACCAATCCGGTGCCGCACGATACGAATTGGCGCTTCCTCGCCTCTCGCGCGTGCCGTACGCGACGCGCGACCATTTGTTCCGTCGGGACCGTCTCGATGCTCCACGCGATCGAGCGTCACCGTCACCTCCTGGTCGCCCACGCGCACCGTCACCCCTGCGTCATACTGGGTCCGCAGCTCCACGGCCCGCGCTTCCGAGATCTGGCGCCACGAGCGCTCGACAATGGCCTTTCCGTGATGCCGGTACACCTCCAAAAATGGGTCGGGTGCCGTTTGGTACGCCTCGTTCACACCTGCCATCACCGAGGCTTGCTCGCCGTCTCCCAGACCGCTGACCTCGCCGCGCTCGCGCTCCAGGACTGCCAGCCACCGCTCTTCGAAGAGCTTGTGTGCCTCCTCCAGCGAAACCGTTCCCGCTTCACCAGCCACGGACGATTCAGTCCGCATATGGAGCGCGTCCAGCGTTTCGTGCAAAGCATGCCGTAACGTCGCCAGGCCCACCTCGCGCGTGCGCAAGCGGTAGAGATACCGATAGGCATACTGGCGCGGGCAGCGGTTGTACGTCTCGATAGCGGAGATGGAGACCGGCGTACCGTCTGGCGCGGGCGCGCCCTCCTCGGGGCCAGCCGCCTGTTGTGTAGAGGCTTGGGCCAACGCCGGAGCATCCCAGCGTTCGCGGCGTGGGCGATCACCCAGTCGTGCCTCGATAGGCGCGAGAAAAGGCGAGGGGCGGTAATGCATGCGGCCATACATCTCCGCTCGGCTCAATATCAGTTCGTCGCGCGCGCGTGTCATTGCCACATAGAAGAGGCATGCCTCCTCAGTCAGATGAGCTTCGGCTTCGCTGGCCGGCGCCGGAGTATGCGCGACGAGCGCCGGAAGCGGTGCGCTGGTGCCGCGTCGCTGGATCGGAAAACGCCGATCCACAAGTCCCGGCAGATACACAACCGGGAACTCCAGCCCTTTGCTTCCATGCACCGTCAACACCCGCACACCGTCTTCGGTATCGCCGCCAAGCTCGTCCGCGTTTGCGCCCGCCTCCTGGCGTAGCGCCGCCACGATACGAACATAGTCGAGGAATCCAGCCCAATCCGCCCGCATCCCAGCGCCAGCTTGCGTGTTCTGCGCCTGTCGCCGGTCATCGTACGCGCGAGCCAGCGCGAGCAACTGCGCCATTGCGCCCGCTACCGCCCGCCGTTCGCCAGGAGCGCCGGCGTCAAGCAGATGGTCGCCGATGCTGGTTAACTCGAAAACGTATCGCGCCAGCCCAGTGGCGACATCCGGCGCCGCGTGGAGCTCCGCTAGGGTCTCTCGGAGCGCGGCCATGCCAGCGTATCCCGCGGGCGAGATGCCAGGCAGATCCGGCGGCAGCGAGCGCATGAGGATGACCGGCGATACGTGCCGCGCGCGCGCGGCAGCCAGGAGCGCGCGTGCCTCGGCGGCGGTGAAGGCATGATCCGCCAGATTGCCGGCCCGCAAAATCCCCATACCGCTCAGCTCGACAAGCAAGGAAAGCACTGCCAACACATCTTTGATCTCGACATGCTCCAACATCGGTACGGCCAGCCGTGTTCGCACGCCGGCCGCCTGAAGTGCCGCCGCGACCTTCTGGCACTGCCGCCGCGTTCGGCAGAGCACCACTTGCGCACGCAATGGTCGCCCGCTCGCTTCACGAGCGCGGATGGCTTCCACCAGCCCGGCCAGCTCCGCCGCTTCATCCGGTGCGATGGCAAGAGTGATCGTTCCATCACCACCGCGCACGGAGTGTAGCGGCTCATGCGACTGCGCGCCGCCGTCGAGCCGGGCGCTGGCCAGCGCCGCCGCCGCATCGAGGATCGCGGGATGTGAGCGGTAATTCTGCCGCAGCGTATGAATCCGCGCGGTAGGATACTCGCTGGCGAAGCGACTGAGGTTAGCCGGCGACGCGCCACGGAAACGATAGATTGCCTGGTCGGCGTCGCCAACCGCCCAGAGCGGACCGGACTCACCCGCGAGAGTTTGCAATAGCACACCCATCGCCCGGTTGATGTCCTGAAATTCGTCTACCAACACATGCTGGTAGCGCATTCGCACTTCGGCTAGCACATCGGGATGCTCCCGCAACACTCGCACGGCCAGACGGATCATATCGCCGAAATCAGCGTCACCGCGTGCCTCCAACGTCGCCTGATACGCGTGGTATATCTCCGCTACCTCCGCCGCTCGCTCCGCCACTCCTCGCTCCTCCGCCGTACGAGCATCCTCACGCATACGTGCGGCGATAGCGGCATACTCATCCGGCTCGCAAAGCTCGTCCTTGGCGCGCGAGATGGCCGCCAGCAATGCTGGGAAGTGCATAGCGGGAGCGGACAAGGGTTGGTAGTGCGCGAGCCGCAGCGTGCTGGCTAGCTCCCGTAGCAGGAAGTAGCCGTCGGTTTCGCTGACCAGCCGGAAATCGGGACGGAGGCCGGCGTTCGGCGCGTAACTGCGCAACAGATCGCCGCAGAACGCATGGAGCGTAGAAATTGTCGGAAGCGCGATGCGCCCCTCGTCGCCAGCGCGCGCGGCCCCAAGGAGCTGATCGAGACGCTCGCGCATCTCGCGTGCTGCCTTGTTGGAGAATGTCAGCGCCAGAATCTGGTGCGGCGGGATGCCGCGCTCCGCCACGAGGTAAGCGACACGCGCTACTAAGGTGCTGGTCTTCCCTGTTCCTGGGCCAGCAACCACCAGCGCGGGTGTCTCTGATTCGGCGGCCGCGCGCTGCCAGGAATCGAGCGTAGCGACGCGACCGCCTCCGTTGCTCGCTCGCGGGTGCTCGCTTTCGGTCGCAGTAGCGGGCGTGAGCAGCGCCCCAAGCTGTCGAAGCAACACATCTTCTGAGACGCCGAAGTAGTCCGCCAGCGCGCGAAGGCGCCTCGGCGCTTTAATCCCCGCCCCGCCGCTCTCTCGGTACGCGGCGAGTAATCGAGCGGGCGGCAGCAGGAGTGTGGCGGCAAAGATATTGGCTTCGCTCTCACGGCGCGCCCGCGCGCTGTAGGCTTGTCCCGGCCGCAGGGTCTCATCCGTCGCGCTGAGAGGATCTATCGGCGTGTCCAGGTCGCGGTCGTCGCAGTCTTCCCGCGCGCTCAGGTCAGGTGGCGCGTCGCTACCAGATAGCTCTGCACTATACGACGCGGTGGTATCATTCCGCCGGTGCAGCACGTAGTGTCCCAGCTCATGAGCCAGCGTGAACTGGCGGATCGGCCTGGGCAACCCGGTCCGCAGGTAGATGACGTTCTCGCCGGGCTCCAACCAGCCGAGCACACCGTGGCGCTGCGCCTCTGGGTTGAACAGGAGCACATCTACCCCTAAGCGCTCGGCGAGTGTGTCGAGAGGGGTCGCGGCAGAGAGTAGCTGCCCATCGCTCGCAAGCAGAGTGAGTAGACGCTCGGCGGCGAGATGGGGACGCTGCAAGTCCTCCACATGGTCTCCTGAGGTATGGTTACATCCTGGGGTGTAGATCGAAACGCCGCTGCCGCATTGTACCATATTCGAGCGGGCGGCCAGCCCGCGCGGCATCGCCGCGTCGTCGGTCCCGTTCCGCTGGGTGCGCCTGGCACGAGGCATGGGAGATGTGGTGGCTGCCAGCGCGGCAGAGCTAGCCTGCCTGTGTGATATACTTCTCCGGAGCGGGGCGCGCCAGCGGTACGGATTGTCGCCAGCCCCGAGGAGCACTTATGCAAGCGGATGAGGTACTTTCGCGAGCCAGATCGGCCAATGTGCCGCCCAACTGGAATGTGTGGCCGTTGCGCCGCGATGTCGTCTTGCGATCCGCTCTGGGATGGATTGTGACCGGCATCGTCGGGGTGGCCATCTTTACAGCGGCCGCCGTGGCGACGATTCCTGGAAACTTCACGAAGGGCAACGGCAGCATTGTGCTGACGGGCCTTGTACTGATCATTCTCGCCGTCGCGGGTTTCGGCGGACTCGGTGTCGCCGTCTACGATTTCTGGCGGATCGCGCACACGGAGAGCTTCCTGCTGATCGTGACACCAGAAGATTATGTGAAAGTGGAGCCACGCGGGATTACACATGTCCCCATGGAGCATGTCGCGAACGTCACGCTGCGTGGAGTCAAGGCTCCCGCCGAGCGCGACCTTGAAGCGCAGCGCGGAGGATACAGCGTTACGTCGCACATGCTGGGCACCTGGGTGGGCAACTTTGGAAAGCCGCGGGTAGCGCCATCCCTGGCATTCATAGACACCCGAACGAATCAAGAAATTGTGGTGTGTACCGACAACACATTTGATGAGATGATCGTGGTGGAGGAGATTCTCTTGATCCACGCGAAAGGCAAGGAGCGTACGTACACCGGTTAGGGCCGGTGGTGGCAACCGCCTGCGCGGCTGCCGAATGCGCACGCGCGATGAGGGCGGCGCTCGCCGGGCCAGCAATCATTCTGGCCGTGCGGGGTCGCCTTTCGTGTGTCTCCATGACAGATGACGCATCAGCTCGTATTGACTGACTGGGAGGAGTCTTTCCTTGATCCGAGATCTCATTCGCGACATCGTCGCCAAATCTGTCGCCGCGCTGCGAGAAGCCGGCGAGCTGCCCAATAGTGAAATACCGGCGTTTGACATCGAGCGCCCGCAGATTGTCGCTCATGGCGATTATGCCACCAATGTCGCCATGAAGATGGCTGCCGCGGCCAAGGCCGCCGGTGAAAAGGCGAATCCACGCGCCGTCGCCGAGCTGATCGCGGCGCACATTCGCGAGACGGTGGAGATTGTGCCTGCCTATGACCTCATCGGCGCCGTCGAGGTCGCTGGTCCAGGATTCATCAATCTGCGGCTCAAGCATCGGTGGCTGCTGGCGCAGGCTGGCGAGGTCATCGCCGCCGGAAATACATTCGGCTCCGTCGAGATTGGGCGCGGCCACCGCATCAACATGGAGTTCGTCAGCGCCAATCCCACTGGCCCCGTCACTGTCGGCAACGGGCGCGGAGCGTTCATTGGCGATACGCTGGCGAATGTCATGCGTGCGGCGGGCTATGAGGTGACGAAGGAATACTACTTCAACGACGCGGGCGCCCAGATTCAGAAGCTTGGGCGCTCGTTGGAGTATTACCTGCGGCTGGCGCTCGGCGAGAGTGATGCCGTGAAGCCGGATGAAGGCTACTTCGGCCCCTACTATGAAACAGTGGCGGAGCGCATGCTTGCCGAGAATGGGCGCGCACTGCTGGAGCTGCCGGCGGTTGAGCGACCAGCAGCGGTGGGCGCCGAAGCCGCGCGCATCATCATGGGCGACATCCGCCAGACGATGGCAAAGCTGCGCATCGAATTTGATGTCTTCTTCCGGCAGGCCTCGCTGGAGCCATCTGGAGAGCTTTGGGAGAGTATCAATCTCTTGCGCGAGACTGGGCACATCGAGGAGCGAGATGGCGCGCTCTGGCTGAAGACAACCGAGTTTGGGGACGATAAAGATCGTGTCGTCGTCAAATCGAACGGCGAGCCTGCATATATCGCACCGGATGTCGCGTATATGCGCAACAAGTTTGCGCGTGGCTTCGACCGGCTCATCATGGTGCTCGGCCCGGACCACCACGGCTACATCGGGCGGCTCAAAGCCGTCGCGCAGATGCTCGACCGCAAGCCTGATGATATGCACATCTTGCTCTATCAGGTGGTGACGGTGAAGGGCATGCGGATGGGTAAGCGGATCGGCAACGTCATCACGCTCGACGATCTCTATGACGAGGTTGGCGCCGATGTGACCCGCTTCTTCTATTTGATGCGCTCCAGCGATACGCCGCTAGATTTCGATATGGACCTGGCGCGCAAGCAGACCGATGAGAATCCAGGGTTGTCAGTGCAGTATGCTCATGCCCGCGCCTCCGGTGTCTTCCGCAAGGCACACGAGCAAGGCATCAAAGGTGAGGACTACGAGCATGCCGACCTCACAGTGCTCGCAAGCGACGCGCCGGAACAGCTTGATCGCGAGCTGGCCCTGATGCGCCAGCTGCTGCGGCTGGAGGAGATCGTCGCGTACGCCGCCACAGCGCTGGAGCCGCATCACCTAACACGTTATGGCATGGATCTGGCGGAGTCGTTCCACCTCTTCTACGACCACTGCCCGATTCTCAAGCAGGGCGCGGACGTGCCACCGGCTGTACGGGACGCTCGATTACGGCTGCTGCGTGCCGCGCAGGCTGGCCTTGCTCGCACACTCACCCTGCTAGGTATGGACGCGCCAGAGCGGATGGAGCGCGAGTCACCGGAAGCGACCGCCAGCTGAGCATCCTGTCCGCCCCAGGGCGCCCTGGGGCGGACAGGATCAGCAGGGACAGCACGGCGCACGCTACTTCTTTGGTGTGGCTGTGGCGGGAATGAGCTGTGGCGTGGTGGCTGGCGCTGGAGCGGTCGGCGTCGGCGGTGGGTTGGTAACCGCGATCGTCACCGAAATGACTTTATCGGTGGGCGTCATGCTCTTCGCGACATCCAGGCCGGAGGTGACGGTGCCGAAGATGTCATAGTTCGCTGGGAGGTTTGTGTTGACCCCCGTGCTGATGAAGAACTCGGCGCCGTTTGTGTTCTTGCCCGCATTCGCCATCGCCACCGCACCGGCGTCATACGTCGCGCCATTCACGATGGGATCGTCATTGAACACATATCCCGGCGGCCCGGCGGGGGGCTGCTTGTCCTTCGACCCATCGGCATTCACGTAGCCACCCTGAATCAAGTTCAGATCAGAGGTTTCCTTGGTGATCGGACTGGCCTGGCCAACCTTTTCGATGCGCCAGAAGTAGGTGCCGTCGTAGTAGTGCTGATTTGCCAGGAACACGAAATTGTTGACCGCGTTCGGGGCGGTTGCCGCGTTGAGCTGGATGACGATATCGCCGCGAGTCGTCTTGATCGTTGCCGTATAGAGCTTGCTCTTGTCAATCGTCATCAGCGGCGCTTTGTTGCAGAGATGAGTTGTGAGGTTGCACGTTGCCTGAACCACTCCCGCTGGCCTGGCTTTTGCCCAGGGTCCCCATTGCTCGCCGTGTGCAATGAGACCAAAAATGACGACGAGCAGGGCAAAGAAGAACGTCGTTGCCCAGGGATACCGCTGAAAAGCGCCACGTATGCCTCGGGGCCGTGCTCGGCGCTGCGCGACCGGGACACGGCGCCGAACCGTGGGCTGAGGCGCTTCCTGATGCGCGCGCTGCACCCTGGCCTGGTATCTCGCCCCCGCGCGTTTGTTTGCGGTCTTTGGCATGAAAAGCGTGCTCCCTCTCGAACTCTCTCCACCGCGCATTCCCCACGCGGCGCCACAACATCCAGGCACGCGCAGATGAGTACATCGCCGCTCGGCGGAATCGTCTGCCCACGGGCGCTGAGTGCCGCCCGCACCGATCTGAGCGTATAATATGCTGGAAACCCCGAATGGTCAATATATAGGGGTATTCTAGGATTTCTTGCATGCCTGAACTCTCCGAAAAACTCCAGGCGGTGCTGGCATCGTTGCCGCACAAGCCCGGCATCTACCTGCACAAGGACGCCGATGGGCATATTCTGTATGTCGGCAAGGCGACGTCACTGTATCAGCGTGTGCGCTCATACTTTGGTGACCCGGCGGAGCTAAGCCCGAAGAACCGCGCGCTCGTGGCGAAGATTGCCGATGTGGAGTTCATCGTCGTCGGTAGCGAGGTGGAGGCGCTGATACTCGAAAACGAGTACATCAAGCGCTACCAGCCGAAATACAACGTTCGCCTGCGCGATGACAAGAGCTACCCCTACATAAAAGTGGACCTCCAAGATGCCTTCCCGCGCGTCTATCGCGTGCGCAGCTTCCGGCATGACGGCAATCGTTACTTTGGGCCGTATACCAACTCCGGCGCGGTGGATGCCACGCTGGATCTCATGAACAAGCTCTTCCCCTATCGCACGTGCCGGTATGACAGCGCGGGCTGGGCGCCACCGCGCGGCACCGAGGCGAACCCGCCACCCGAATGGAAGCAGAAGCTTCTATCGCGACCCTGCACGCAGTACTACATCCACCGCTGTAACGCGCCGTGCGTCGGATATGTCAACCGGGAGCAGTATGCCGCGGTGATCCGGCAGGTAATCCTGTTTCTGGAGGGCAAGCATGAGGAGGTGCTGGCCGATCTGCGCCGCCAGATGGACGAGGCCGCCGAGAATCTAGAGTTCGAGCGGGCGGCATCGCTGCGTGATCGTCTACACGCCGTCGAGCAGGTGCTGGAGAAGCAGAAGATCATCAATACAACGGGGCCGGGCGATCAGGATGTGATCGCGCTGGCGGGCGCGGACGATGAAACATGCGCGCAGATATTCTTCTTCCGGGGTGGGAAGCTGACGGGCCGCGAGTATTTCATCTTGCAGGGCACACGCGACACCGTACCGGGCGAGATCATGGGGTCATTCATCCAGCAGTTTTACGATTCGGCGCCGCACATCCCTGCCGAGCTGGTGGCACAGGCCGAGCCGGAGGATGCCGAGGCGCTGCGCACATGGCTGCGACAGAAGCGCGGCGGCGCGGTGAGCCTTACGGTGCCGCAGCGAGGCGATAAGCTGCGGCTGGTGCAGATGGTGGCGCAAAACGCGAGCGAGGTGCTGGAGCAGCAGCGCATCAAGTGGCTGTCGGATTCGCAGAAGACGGCGCTGGCGCTGGACGAGCTGCGCGACGCACTGAATCTGGCGGCTCCCCCGCAGCGCATCGAGTGTTTCGACATCTCGAACATCCAGGGTACGAGCGCGGTCGGCTCGATGGTGGTTTTCGAGGGCGGCAGGCCCGCATCCGCTGAATATCGTCGGTTTCGCATCAAGAGTGTGGTGGGCCAGAATGATGTGGCGAGCTTGCAAGAGGTGTTGCGGCGGCGCTTCAAGCGAATGCTGGCGAGTCCTCACTCTCAGCCGCTCTCCTCAGCGGGAGACGACGGGCTGACTCTCACGAACGCGGACGGCGCGGCGGCTCTGGTGGACGGCGAGGTGTCAGTCGCCACAGGCGCGACCAAGCTTTTTCAGCTCGCGGGCGAGACGGAAAAGGCGCTGGCAGAAATGCCGAATGAGGAGGGGGCCAGCCCGGATGAAGCGGGCGATCCCTGGGCGCAGCTTCCTGATCTGGTGATCGTGGACGGCGGGCGTCCGCAGCTCAACGCGGCGATGGAGGCCCTGACGGAGCTTTCGGTGGGCGTATCCACGATTGGCATTGCCAAAGAGGATCACGGCAGCATCAGCACCCACGAGGAAATCTACCTGGTGGAGCAGCCGGAGCCGCTGGTGCTGCCGCGCGGCTCGCAGGGTCTCTACCTGTTGCAGCGCATCCGCGACGAGGCGCATCGCTTCGCCATCACATACCACCGCGAGGTACGTAGTAAGCGCACATTCCGGTCGGTGCTGGACGAGATACCGGGCATCGGGCCGAAACGCAAGAAGGCACTGATCCGCCACTTCGGATCGGCGCGTGCGATTGCCGCCGCGAGCGTGGACGAGTTGGTCGCCGTGCCAGGCATC
>Ga0209166_10002436_pt1 | contig 14156 bp, 9 predicted proteins | sample Coa_R1_3_FD_187151 | JGI IMG/M metagenome (GOLD analysis project Ga0209166, IMG submission 187151) | Surface soil microbial communities from Centralia Pennsylvania, which are recovering from an underground coalmine fire - Coalmine... | ecosystem: Environmental > Terrestrial > Soil > Unclassified... | reverse complement strand
TGCTACGTTCTATTCCATGCTGGGTGTGGCGGCGACGACGAGCCCCGACAAGACAGCTCGCGTGTGTGATGGGCCGGCTTGCTGGCTCAAGGGCGCTGCCAGGGCGCGGACCGCGCTGGAGGCCCGGCTGGGTGCCGGCTGGCTGGTTGAGCGCAGCAGCTGCCTAGGGTTGTGCGATCGGGCACCCGCGGCGCTCCTGGAAGAGAAGCCAGTTGGCGGTCTGCCAACCTGTCCCGAGTTGGTCGAGGCCATACCGGCCAGCACTGTCGCCACGGATTACAGATTGGCGCGGCCGGGCGAGGTGCGCGTGATGCTGGCGCGGGCCGGCCGGGTCGACCCCGACTCGCTCGACTCTGCGCTGGATCATCGCGAGTATGTCGCACTGGGGTTCGCTCTGACCGCGTCGCCGGGGTCTGTGCTGGCCGAAGTGGAAGCGGCCGGCTTGCAGGGGCGCGGCGGCGCTGGCTTCCCCACTGCCCGCAAGTGGCGCATGGTCGAGCGGGCGACGGGGCATCCCAAATATGTGGTGTGCAACGCCGACGAGTCGGAGCCGCTCGTATTCAAAGACCGGGTATTGATCGACAGCGACCCGCACCAGTTGCTGGAGGGCATGGCGCTGGCCGGGTATGCCGTTGGGGCCAACGAAGGCTACATTTACATCCGCGGCGAATACGGCTCGCAGGCGGCGCGTCTGGAGCGGGCGATCGCTCAGGCCGAAGCCTGCGGCTGCCTGGGCGAGCACATCTTCGACACGGATTTCAGTTTCCACCTGCATGTCCACCGCGGCGCCGGCGCCTATATCTGCGGCGAGGAGTCGGCGCTCTTAGAGTCGCTGGAGGGGCGGCGCGGCGAGCCGCGGCTGCGCCCGCCATATCCCACCACCCATGGATACCACGGGCTGCCGACACTGATCAACAACGTCGAGACTTTCTCCGCGGTGCCGGCCATTATCGATCACGGCGCGGGTTGGTGGCGTGGTCTCAGCGGCGCCGCCACGCCTGGCACCAAGCTCTACACGCTGCTGGGGCACGTGAACCGGCCTGGGCTGTTCGAGGCGCCATTTGGCCTGACCCTGCGGCAAATCGTCGACGATTTCGGCGGGGGCATGCGGCCCGGCGCCTCGTTCCGTTTTGCCCTGACGGGCGGCGCGGCCGGCACCGTCGTGCCGCCGAGCCTGCTCGACATCCCCACCGATTACGGCTCGGCTGCTCAGGGTGTGTCCCTTGGCGCCGGGGCATTCCTGGTCTGCGACCAGACTGTCTCACCCGTAGCCCTCTTGCGAGAGCTGCTGCATTTCTTCGAGCTGGAGTCATGCGGACGATGCACACCCTGCCGGATTGGCACGCACCAGGCGCGGGAAATCCTCGACCGGTTGGCAGCCGGCCAGGGCAGGGGGTGTGACGTGGACGCGCTTAGCCGGTTGGCCGATACCCTGCAGCGAGGTTCGCTGTGCGGGCTGGGCCGGTCGGCGGCGATCCCCATGCAATCAGCGCTGCAGCACTTTAGAGCAGATTTCGAGGCAGCCGTCCATGACGATCAAGCTGACCATTAACGACCAGCCGGTGGAGGCCGAGCTCGGCCAAAGCGTTCTCGAGGCCGCTCGCGCCAGCGGCATCGTCATCCCGACGTTGTGCCATCACCGCGACCTGTCGCCGGTAGGCTCGTGCCGGCTGTGCGTGGTAGAGGTCGAGGGCGCGCCTGGTGAGATGGCGGCGTGCACGCTGGCGGCGCAGAGCGGCATGGTCGTGCGCACGGAAACGCCCGCTCTGGCGCGATTTCGGAAGACCATACTGGAAATGTTGCTGAGCAGCTATGACGACGCCGCAAACGGCGACAGTGTGCGAGCCGAAACGGAATTCATGCACTGGGTGAAACAATACGGCGCCCAACGCCCGGCCAGGCCCACTGCCAGCCCGCGCTTCCCGGTCGCTGCTGACGCCAACCCCTTCATCCGCATTGATCTCAACAAGTGCATCCTGTGCACGCGCTGTGTGCGGGCCTGCGCGGAGGTCCAGGGCCGTTTCGTGTGGGGCGTCAGCCAGCGGGGTTACGACAGCGAAATTACGGCGGGCGCCGGTACCAGCATGCTGGAGGCACGGTGCGAGTCGTGCGGGCTGTGCGCCGCGGTGTGCCCGACCAGTGCGCTGGAGGATAAGCTGTCGCTAGGCGCCGAGCAGCCCGACCATCTGGTGACGACCACCTGCGGCTATTGCGGGGTGGGCTGTCAGCTCGACCTGAACGTGAAGGACGGTCGTATCATCCGCGTGACTTCCAACCCGCTGGCGCCGGTCAACGGCGATCATCTGTGCGTGAAGGGGCGCTATGGCTATGACTTCGTCCATCACCCCGAGCGCCTGACGCAACCCAAAGTGCGCCGCTATCTTCTCGAAGGTGACGGACAAAAGCCGGCCGGGACCGATCGGGGCGAGTGGGTGGCCACGGATTGGGACACGGCGCTGGGCATCGTGGCGCGCAAGCTCGCGGCCGTGAAGCGCGAGTCGGGGCCGGACGCGATCGGGGTTCTGGCCTCGGCTAAATGCACGAACGAAGAGAATTATCTGATGCAAAAGCTGGCGCGGCAGGTGATCGGCACGCACAACGTCGATCACTGCGCCCGATTGTGCCACGCCTCCACCGTGGCCGGGCTGGCCATGTGCTATGGCTCGGGCGCTATGAGCAACACCATGGCGGACGTTGCCGCGAATGCCCAGGCGATCTTTATCATCGGGTCGAACACCACCGAGCAGCACCCGGTGTTTGGGGCCAAGATCCGCCAGGCGGTGCTGCAGCGCAAGGTGAAGTTGGTCGTGGCCGACCCGCGCCGAATTGACATCGCCGAGTTCGCCACCCTGCACCTGCGGCAGCGGCCAGGCACCGACGTGGCCCTGATCAACGGCCTGATGCACATCATTCTCGAAAACCACTGGCAGGACCAGGCCTATATCGACGCGCGCTGCGAGGGGTTTGCCGAGTTTCAGTCAACCGTGGCTCAGTATCTGCCGGAGCGCGTGGCGGAAATCACTGGCGTGCCGGTAGCGCAATTACAGCAGGCAGCCGAGTTGTTGGCGCTGAACAAGCCGATGGCGGTGTTCTGGGCCATGGGCATTACCCAGCACACTACCGGTGTGTTCAACGTGCTCAGCCTGGGCAACCTGCAAATGTTGCTGGGCAACATGGGCGTGCCGGGCGGCGGGGTGAACCCCCTGCGCGGACAAAACAATGTGCAGGGCGCCTGCGATATGGGCGCGCTGCCAAACACATTTCCTGGTTACCAGGCGGTCACGGATGCCGCTGTCCGTGCCAAGTTTGCCGGCGCCTGGGCTATGAGCGACGGGGCGCCGGGTTTTGGTGATAAGCCCGGTCTGACGGTGACAGAACTCATCCCATTGGCGGGCGAGCACAAAGTGCGGGCGCTCTACATCTTGGGCGAAGACCCGCTGCTGACCGATCCCGACCTAAACCATGTGCGGCACAGCCTGGAGCAATGCGAGTTTATCGTATTGCAGGAGATCTTCCCTTCGGAGACTGCTCAGGTGGCCGACGTGCTGCTGCCGGGGGCGTCCTTTGCTGAGAAGGATGGCACGTTTACCAACACCGAACGCCGGGTGCAGTTGGTGCGCCGGGCGGTTTCGCCGCCCGGCCAGGCGCGGCCCGATTGGGCAATCACTGCCGAGCTGGCGGGTCGCTTGCTCGCCTTGGAAGCGCGGCGCCCGGCCGGCCCCCACGCTGCCTGGGATTATGTTGGGCCAACCGAAATCATGGACGAAATCGCTGCTCTAACGCCGTCCTACGCCGGCATCAACCACGCGCGGCTCGAACGGGGCGAAAACATGCATTGGCCGGTCAAAGGCCTAGACCATCCGGGCACACCCATCTTGCACATAGGCCAATTCACACGCGGCAAGGGTAAGTTCTTTGCTGTTGACCATCTGCCGGCCAAGGAATTGCCCGACGCCGAATATCCCATGGTGTTGACCACCGGGCGTGTGCTTTACCACTGGCATGGCGGCGAAATGACCCGCCGGGCCGAAGGACTGGCCGCAATTTATCCGGAAAGCCTGATCGAAATCAGCCCCGAAGATGCGCTCAAGCTGGGCCTGACCGGCGGGGGGAGGCTGCGCGTGACCTCGCGGCGCGGCGTCATGGTCGCGCGAGCGCTGGTGACAGACCGAGTATCGCCCGGGCTGATATTTGGGAATTTTCACTTTCCAGGCGCCCAGAACGTCAACAATGTCACGATTGGCGTTTTGGACCCGGTGGCCAAGATACCGGAGTACAAAGTATGCGCCGTGAAAGTAGAAGCGGTGTTATAAGGCCCGCCAATTTCTCACGCGGCGCCAGACACGCCCAGTGCATTTCGTCTGTTAGCCAGGTGACTTACGACACTATCAGCTGGAGCCAGGTTCGCCTATTCTGTCTAAAGCTGATCTAAATTGACCAGTGAGCGGCGCAGCCGGGAGGACGGCTATGTTCAAACGAATTATTGTGACACTGGACGGGTCGGACTTATCCGAGCGCGCGCTCCAGCCGGCGTTTGAGCTCGCTGGAAAATTTCAGGCGCAAATCACGCTGTTGCGTGTCATGGTGGTCGACACGCTGGTAATGGCAACAGCGGGTTCAGGACCGCAATATCTACAATTGAGCGATTTGCGCGAGGCCAACGAACGCGCCGAGTGCGAGGCCTATTTGCAATTTATTCAGAACCAGTGGCAAGCCAACGGCGTGCCGCTGGCCACCAGGGTAGCGGTGGGAGCCGCGCCGGAGGTCATTGTCCAGACGGCCGATCAATGCGGGGCAGAGTTAATTGTGATGTCCACTCATGGGCGCAGCGGCCTCAACCGGTTCCTGTATGGCAGCGTGGCGGAGGCCGTGCTGCGGGGCACACAGACACCCTTGCTGCTGATTCCAGTAAAGTAGATTTGGGGCTGTGCCGGGTGACAGCCGGCACACAGGCAGGCAAAAATGTTCAAAACGATCTTGGTTCCCCTCGATGGATCGACCCTGGCCGAGTGGGCCCTGGCGCCCGCAGGCGTGCTGGCCAGGCGGGCGGGCGCGACGATTGTCTTGGTGCGAGCACCAAACGTGGAGCCCGCTTATGCGGGGGCTGAAAGCGCTTATGGATTGATTTATCCGCAGCAGGCCGTGGGCCGTTCGAGCGCCGAAGCCAGAGACTACCTGCGAGCCATCCAAACCAGATTAACCGCGCGAGGCATCGCGAACCGCACGGTGGTCGCCGAGGGCGATCCGGCCACTGCGATCGTTGACCTTGCCAGCCAAAGCAAGGCCGATCTCATTGTGATGTCTTCTCACGGTTATTCTGGGTTGGCGCGCTGGCTGCTTGGCAGCGTGGCCGAAAAGGTGTTGCGTGCTGCCGAATGCCCGGAGCTGGTGGTGCGCTCCCAGCAAGCCCTGCGCCACGTGTTGATTACGCTGGACGGCACTGAGTTATCCGCGCGCGCGGTCGAACCCGCTATCGAGATCGCTCAGGCTCTTGGCGCTAACGTCACGGTGTTGCGCGTCGTGCCTGAACTTGCCGACGAGCAAATTCACGCATTGGATCAGTTTGAGACCGGCTTGGGGCCGCGACTGGTTCAAGAGGTGCGGGAAGACGCTGAGTGCTATTTGCAGAAGGTCGCGGAAAGGTTCGATGAGCTGGGCCTGCATATCAACGCCGAGGTGCGCTCAGGCCCGGCGGCCAATGCTATCTTGGAATACGCCGTGCACCACGCCATTGACGTTATTGCCATGGCCACTCACGGCCGCAGCGGGTTACAGCGCTGGGTGTATGGCAGCGTCACCGAGAAGGTGCTCCGTGCCGCCGACACCTCGATGCTGGTCGTGCGGCCACGGGCCAACAATCTAAATTGACAGCACTTATGAATTGCTCGTCTGCATTCGGTGCGGCCGCTGGCCACCCACTTGGCCGTCCCAATATACATTTCGCCTTTCCCACACTGGTGCTACACTACCACTACGACGCTGCTGGATAGATTTCTATGCTGGGAGCTCATATGTCGCAGCCTGCCTACCGCGTTACGCTGCCCGATATCACGTTTTATCAGCAGACCGTCGCCTGCCAGTTTGCCTGCCCCGTGCGCACCGACGCCCGCGGCTACGTCACGGCCATTGCCGCCGGTGAATACGAGCGGGCTTACCTGATCGCGCGCGAAAACAACCCCTTCGCCTCCACCTGCGGTTGGGTGTGTGGCGCGCCTTGCGAGGCGGCCTGCCGCCGCGGCGAGATCGATGCCCCCATCGCCATCCGCGCTCTCAAACGCTTCGTAGACGATCGCTATGGCGTCTACCTGGGCGAAAGCGGCGAGCCGCGCTTGCCCCCGGCCTGGCCCGGCTATGTCGGGCCTAATGTCACCTTCGATCTGGGCAACACCACCATGCCCACCAGCCGCACCGAGCTCAACGCCGCCCGCCAGCGCGGCCAGCAGACCGGCAAGCGCGTCGCCATCGTTGGCGCCGGGCCGGCCGGCCTCACCGCCGCTCATGACCTGGCGCTGCTCGGCCACGAGGTGGTGATCTTCGACGCCGCCAGCGTGGCTGGCGGCATGCTGCGGCTGGGCGTGCCTGAGTATCGCCTGCCGCGCGACCTGATCGACCTGGAGATTGAATCGATCCTGCGCCTGGGCCCAACCCTCCAGCTCAACCAGGCGCTGGGCCGCGACTTCAGCCTGGCCGATCTGCGCCGCGACTTTGACGCAGTCTTCATTGGCATTGGCACCTACCAGAGCCGCAAGCTCAACGTCGAAGGCGAGCAGTTCGATGGCGTGCTGCGCGCCGTCGACTTCCTGATCAACGTCAACCTGGGCGGCTATAGCCTGAACCTGGGCAAGCGCGTGCTGGTGGTCGGCGGCGGCAACGTGGCCATGGATGTGGCCCGCACCGCCGCCCGCCTGGGGCACCCGGCGCAGTCCGGCGGCGATATGGATACCGCTCTCGACGTGGCCCGCGCGGCTCGCCGCTTGGGCGCCACGCAGGCCGTAGATTGCCTGGTGGTCGAAGACCGCAGCGAGATGCTGGCCGACCCGCTGGAGGTGGCCGAAGCCCAAGAAGAAGGCATCGTCATACACACCCACCTGGCGCCTAAACGCATCGTGGGCGCTGGCGGGCGCGCCACCGGGGTGGAGACGCTGGACGTTGCGCGCGCCTTCGACGAGCGCGGCCGCTTCAACCCGCAGCTCATCCCCGGCAGCGAAAAGGTGTGGGAGGCCGACAGCGTCATCATCTCCATTGGCCAGACGGGCGAGCTCACCTGGGTGAAGCCCGAAGACGGGCTGGAGGTGACCCCGCGCGGCACCCTGAGCATGAACCGTGAGACGCTGATGACCACGGCGCCGGGCGTCTTCGCCGGGGGCGATATCGCTTTCGGGCCGCGGCTGATCGTAAATGCCGTGGCCGATGGCCAGCGCGCCGCGCGCGGCATTCACAGCTATTTGCAGCATGTGGAGCCGCGGCTGGTGCGCAAGGGTTTCTTCACACCGGTCGACAAGCGCGAATACAGCCAGGTGGGGCCGCTGCGCAATTATTTGCGCTGGCCACGGCGCCTGCCCCCGGCGCTGCCGGTGCAGCGCCGCATCGGTGTGGCGCGCGTGGAGCTGGGTTACGACCCGGTCACGGCCGCCGAGCAGGGCGGGCGCTGCCTCATCTGCACCCTCAACCCGGTCTTTGCGGGCGAGCTGTGCATCCTGTGTAACGGCTGTGTGGATGTCTGCCCGACCGATTGCCTCAAGCTGGTGCCCGTCAGCGCCATTGGCGGCGACAACCAGGTGGCCGCGCTGGTCCAGGCCCAGGGCGCCAAATCCGCCATGCTGCTCGACCCCACGCGCTGCGTCCGCTGTGGACTGTGCGCCGCGCGCTGCCCCACCGAGGCGGTCCGGATGGAGACCTTCCGCTTCACCGAGGAAGTTCAATTCGTGGAGGCTGCATGAGCGCGCAGACCAAGAGCCGCTGGTCGGTCATCACCGAGTCGGCCGTGTGGCGTTCGTTCTTCCGCCACGGTTGGCCGGACAACCCGCTCGACCGCTCGCTGACCATGACCAGCAACATTTTCCTGCACCTGCACCCGGTGAAGATCAGCCGGCGCAGCCTGGCCTGGAGCTACTCGTTCGGCCTGGGCGTCATCGCCTGCTTGCTGTTCGGCGTGCTCATTTGGACCGGCGTGCTGCTGATGTTCTACTACGTGCCGTCGGTGGAGCGCGCCTACGGCACGATGAAAGATATTCAATTGGGCCTGCCGCTGGGCCAGTTCACGCGCAACATGCACCGCTGGTCGGCCCACGGCATGGTGCTGGTGGTCATCCTGCACCTGGCGCGCGTTTTTTACACCGGCGCCTATAAGGCCCCGCGCCAGTTCAACTGGGTCGTGGGCGTGGTGCTGCTGCTGTTTACGCTCGGCGCCAGTTTCACCGGCTACTTGCTGCCCTGGGATCAGCTGGCCTTCTGGGCCATCACGGTGGGCACCAATATCGCCGGCTACGCGCCGCTGGCCGGGCCCATCGCCCACGACCTGCTGTTGGGCGGCTCGGAAGTTGGCCAGAACGCCCTCATCCGCTTCTATACCCTGCATGTGGCCCTGCTGCCGCTGGCGCTCGTCCTGGGCATCTCGCTCCACCTGTGGCGCGTGCGCAAGGACGGCGGGCTGGCGGCCAACGACGCGCCGCGGGAGTAACGTATGCCTGCTCAACCCTCGGTCAGCGACGAAATTTTCCCGCAGCACAGCGGCAAAAGCTATGCCCTGGTGGAGACCATGCGCGGCGAAGGCCCGCTGGTGGGCAAGGGGCCAGACGACACCGTCTTCGCCTTCCCGATTGTGCTCTTGATCGAGGTGCTGCTGCTGTTGGGCGTCACCCTGGCCATCTTCCTGTTCTCGCTGGTCAAGCAGGCGCCACTCGACACCATCGCCAATCCGCTGGTCACGATCGACCCGGCCAAAGCGCCCTGGTACTTCATCGGCCTGCAGGAGCTGCTGGAGCACATGCACCCACTGGTGGCCGGCGTCATCTTGCCGACCGTGTTGGTAGCTTTCCTGGTGGTGCTGCCCTACCTCGACCGGTCGCAGACCGGGGCCGGCGTGTGGTTCGGCTCCGCGCGCGGCAAGCGCATCGCCGGTTGGACCGCGCTCTACACCGTCGTGGCCATGACCGCCCTGATCGCCCTCGACAACGCCTTCAGCTTGCGCGAAAGCCTGCGCGGCCGGGCGCCCGAATGGCTGGCGCAGGGTGTGCTGCCGGCCGGCATCTTGCTGGTGGTGGTGGCTGTGCCGCCGCTGGTCGTCTGGCTGGCCACGCGGCGCTCGACCGCGCCCGCCACCGCGCGCGAGCTGCTGCTGGCGCTGTTTACGGTCATGACTGTATCCGCCATCGTCTTTACCTTGAGCGGCTTCTTGTTCCGTGGGCCGGGCTTCAAAATGTATTGGCCCTGGCAAATGCCCAATGGCTATAACCCGTGGGACGGGCTCTAAGATCGCCTTGCCTGGGAGTTGCGCATGACTTCAGACACGAAAACCCCCCCGCGCATTTCGCGCCGCGGCTTTCTGGGCGTGCTGTGGGGCGCCACGCTGGCCGGCCTATTGGTGCAGGCCGGCGACGCGCTGTACCAATTTTTCCAGCCGCGCGTGGCGGCCGGCGCCTTCGGCTCTAAGGTGAACGCCGGCAACATCAACGAGTTCAAACCGGGCAAGGTCAACTACGTGCGCCAGGGCCACTTCTACATCTCGCGCCTGGACGACGGCAGTATGCTGGCCATGTGGCAGCGCTGCACCCACCTGGGTTGCACCGTGCCCTGGGTGCAAGCCGAGGGACAGTTTCACTGCCCCTGCCACGGCTCGCTCTACAACGCCAAGGGTGAAGTGATCGGCGGCCCGGCCCCACGCCCGCTGGACCTGTTTCCGATCGAGGTGGTCAACGGCGCGCTGATGGTCGACACCGGGAAAGTCATCACGCGCGACAAGTTCGACCCGTCGCAAACGACGCACGTCTGAGGCTGCCATGCGCGCATCCGAGAACTACACCCCGCATGTCGTCGTTGGCCTGCTCCTTTCGCTGGCCATCTTCGCCGCCTTCCAGCTTTATTTGCTGCGCGAGCCGAGCCGCATTGCCGGCGTGCTGGCCGCGGATAAGAGCCAGGCGGTGCAGGCGGGCGCCAACCTGTTTACGGCAAATTGCGCCACCTGCCACGGCAGCCAGGGCGAAGGCGATATCGGCCCCGCACTCAACGACAAAACGTTCCTGGCCTCCACCGCCGACGATACCCTCTTCAGCGTCATCAGCTCGGGCATCCCCGACACCCAGATGCCAGCCTGGAACCAAAGCCACGGCGGGCCGCTGACGGATGAATCAGTCAACCAGTTGGTGGCCTTTATCCGCTCCTGGGAGCCAAACGCCATCGACCGGCGCGCCGCCGCGCTGGCCGGCGACGCAGCCCGCGGGGCGGCGATTTTCGCCAACGTGTGCTTCATCTGCCACGGCCAGAACGGCGCCGGCACCGATCGTGCTCCAGCCCTGAACGACCCCACACTGCTGGCCCAGTTCGACGACGCCTGGTTCAAAGCCACCATCACGGCCGGCCGGCCGGCCCAAGGCATGCCCACCTGGGGCACGGTGCTCTCGCCGCTGCAGATCGGCGACCTCCTGGCCTTGATCGACCAGTGGCGGGCGGCGGCCAGGGTGGTGGCGGCGACCCCGGCCGCTACACAGGCGGCGCCGCAGCAAGTTCGGCCGTCCAATTCCGGCGGGCCAGGCGCCGCCCTAAACCTGGCCGGCAACGTCACGGCTGGGCAGGAAGTCTTCGTCGCCAATTGCCAGAAGTGCCACGGGCCGCAGGGGCAAGGTGGGGTGAATAACCTGGGCTCCGGTGACGGCACCGTCCCACCTTTGAACCCCATTGATTCCACCTTGGCCAACAGCGAACTACCGGTGTTCGCGTTCAACATAGACCTGTTCCTCGAGCACGGCTCTACGCCCAGCGGCAGCAGCCCGCAATTGACCATGCCCGCCTGGGGCGATAAGAAGACGTTGACCGATCAGCAGATCGCCGACGTGATGGCCTATGTCATCAGCTTGAACCCCACAGCTCCAGTCACCGGCACATCCACGGCACCCGCTATCGTGCGGCCGTCCAATCCGGGCGGTCCCGGTGTCGCCCTAGACCTAAGCGGTAATGCCACTTCCGGGCAGGATGTGTTTGTCGCGAATTGCGTCAAGTGCCACGGGCCGCAAGGACAGGGGGGTGTGAACAACCCCGGCTCCAGTGATGGCACCGTCCCGCCGCTCAACCCGATCGATTCGACGATCGCCAATACGGACGCATTGGCCTTTGCTTACAACGTGGACTTGTTCCTGGAACACGGCTCGACGCCGGCCGGCAGCAGCCCACAACTGACGATGCCGGCCTGGGGCGATCAGAAGAAGTTGACCGCTCAGCAGATCGCCGACGTGATCGCCTACGTCATCACCCTGAACCCCGCGATTCCCGTTACCGCCACCCAGGCCGCCGCCACCGAGCCGGCCGCTACTGCCACCCAGAGTGTAACCGCGACGCCCGCGCCGGCCACGAGCGCGCCCACCACCTCCGGTCCCACGCCGACCGGCGCCGCCCTGCAGCAAGTTCGGCCATCCAATCCCGGCGCGCAAGGCCCTGCGCTCAAGCTGACAGGCAATTCCACGACCGGGCAAACCCTGTTCGTCGCCAATTGCCAGAAGTGCCACGGGCCGCAGGGGCAGGGTGCTGTGAGCAACCCGGGTTCGAGTGACGGCACCGTCCCGCCGCTCAACCCGATCGATCCTACTTTGGCCAACAGCGAGCAGGCGGTGTTCGCGTTCAACATCGATCTTTTCCTGGAGCACGGCTCCACGCCCGCCGGCAGCAGCCCGCAATTGACCATGCCTGCCTGGGGCGACCAGCAGAAACTGACCCCGCAGCAGATTGCGGACGTGATGGCCTATGTCATCAGCTTGAACACCGCCGCTGGCACGCCCACCCCCAGCGGCCCAGCTATCGTGCGGCCGTCCAATTCGGGCGGGCCAGGCCAGGCGCTGAACCTGACCAGCAACTCGACCAGCGGCCAGATGGTGTACATCGCCAATTGCCAGAAGTGCCACGGACCGCAGGGGCAGGGTGGGGTAAATAACCCCGGCTCGAGTGACGGCACCGTCCCGCCTTTGAACCCGATCGACCCGACGATTGTCAATAGCGATCCGTTGGCTTTTGCTTATAACGTGGACCTGTTCATTGAGCACGGCTCGACGCCTGGCGGCACTAAGCCCCAACTCACGATGCCGGCCTGGGGTGACCAGAAGAAACTGACCGACCAGCAGATCGCGGACGTGATCGCTTTCGTGTTGAATCTGAACAAACACTAGAGGAAGAATGTCATGTTGAATCTCAAGCAATTTGGATGGATGTTGACCGTCGCAATGCTGGCCACCCCGTTGGCCGCCTGTTCCGCGCCAGCGGCAGCGCCGACCGCGACGACAGCCCCGACTGCTGTCCCGGCCGCGACCGTTGCCGTGGCGCGACCGTCAAACCCTGGCGGTCCTGGACCGGCCATCAAACTTACGGGCGACGCTAAGGCGGGCGCTGATGTCTATGTAAACAATTGCAAGAAGTGCCACGGCGATAACGGCACGGGTGGGATAAACAACCCTGGTTCCAGCGATGGAACAGTACCGGCCCTCAACCCGATTGACGACACCCTCAAGAGCAGTGACCCGGTGGTGTATGCCACCAACCTGGACTTGTTCCTCGAGCATGGCTCAACGCCCGGCGGTGATAAGCCCACACTGACCATGCCCGCCTGGGGCGATCAAAAGAAGCTCACCGACCAGCAAATCGCGGACGTGATTGCCTACGTGATCAGCCTCAACAAGCCCTAGATCGGCCGCCTTCGCAGCCAGGAAGGCTAGTGGCCGCGGCGCGAGGTCCAGGGGCCGTCGAACTGGAGTGGCCCAGCGACGCGGGCAACGAACCGCCCGCGTCGCTGATCGGCGGCGTTTGGCCGAAAAGCTAGCAGCTTCGGAGCCTCAGTGCGAGGCCTCGAGTGTCAGCGCGCATCTGACTCGAGATATTGGCTGTAGGCAATTGATGCGACTCTTGGCAATCGGCTGTGCTGGCGGCTGGGCAGTGTAGCCGCAGAGGTGCTGCACACGGGCGCCTATTCGATGCTGGTGATGCGGCCACTGGCCAACAGCCACAATTGACGCGCGGCTCGACCACGCTGAATTTATGTCCGATTCCAGGTTAGTGCTAGGGTCTGGCGCCGTCGGCCACCCGATGATCATGGCCGCGTGGAGGTCGGGATGAGCTTGCGCCCAATCCGTGAAGCGGGTGATTATTTTGGCTCAGCCGGCGTGAATATGTTTGTCCATGGCTATTCAAACCTCAAGCGCCAGACCGCTAGGCCAAGGAAGGCGGCGGCATAGGTCAGCAAGATGCCGGCCGGCAGCCATACCGACGGCAGGTTCAGCCCCCGCAGCAGGATATTTTGGAAGCCCTCCATCGCCCAAGCCGCCGGGGTCAGGTGCGCAATGGTGGAGAAGAGCCTCCCCGAGCTTTCCAGCGGGAACCAGGCGCCGCCCAGCCCCGTAAAGAGGAACATAGCGATCAGCGAGAACAAGACTACCTGTTCTTCGCCCTTGGCCACGGCCCCAATCAGCAAACCCATGCTGGCCACCCATAGAGCCAGCGCAATGGCCACCACTAGCGTGCCCAGCGGCTCGCGCAGATAATTCACCTTCAGCACCCACTGGCCAAACGCCACCAGGAGGGCGGTCTGTAAGAAGACCACCACAAACATCGCCAGCAAATGCCCCGCCACAATCGCCCATGGCTTCAAATTCGTGGTTAACAGCCGCTGGAGCGTGTGGGTTTTGCGCTCCTGCACCAGGATCTGCGCCGAGCTGACCAGGCCAAAGATGGCGAACTGCACCAGGATGCCGGGCGAGGTCTGGTTGTAGGGATTGCCGCCCAGCGGCGCCCCGGTCTGCAGCCCGGCCGCGGCTTCCACCCTCACCAGCGAGCCAGTAGTCGCGCGGCCCCAGGCCAGAGCCGCGACCTGCCAGGCGGTTTGCAGCTCACCCTGCTGCTCGGCCACCGAGCCGAATGGTTTCTGCGCCGCCAGCGTCGTCACATCCAATTGGGCCACCGCG
>Ga0209166_10002435_pt1 | contig 14158 bp, 16 predicted proteins | sample Coa_R1_3_FD_187151 | JGI IMG/M metagenome (GOLD analysis project Ga0209166, IMG submission 187151) | Surface soil microbial communities from Centralia Pennsylvania, which are recovering from an underground coalmine fire - Coalmine... | ecosystem: Environmental > Terrestrial > Soil >... | reverse complement strand
TTCCGAATGGCTGATCCCCCGGCCGGCAGTCATCAGGTTCAGCTCACCGGGCCGGACATAGACGTGGTTTCCTGCGCTGTCGCGGTGCTCGATCTCGCCGCTGAACAGCCAGCTCACCGTCTGCAGCCCAGTGTGCGGGTGCGGCGGCACGCTCATGCCGCCGGTCTGGGCGACCGGGTCGGGGCCGTAGTGATCGACGAAACACCAGCCGCCGATCAGCGACCGCTGCCGCTGCGGCAAGGTCCGCCGCACGTTCATGGCGCGGGGACCGCCAAGCGGTACCTGGCGCGGCTGGAGCACGGCGATGGCGGCCGGTGGCGGCACAGAGTCGCCGGCGCCACAGACGGTCTCGGCCGGCTGGATATCGAGGTTGCTCACTGCCATCCTTCCCCGACCGCCTTCTTTCTGGACCATGACCGACGATGGCCTCGGGCCAGCATCTTCCCGTCAGTCCAAAGATCATGCCGCGATACCCCGGCGCCGGGCCCGGTGCCGGGAGACGTTCACCTGGTTCGCACAGCGAACGCTGCAAAAGCACCGGCGGCCGTTCCGCGAGGTGTCCACGAACACCGTGCCGCAGCCATCCCGCTGACAGCAGCCGATCCGGTGGCCGCCGCCCTCGGAGATGACATGCGCCAGCCCGGCCGCCGTCAGCGCCCTGACCCGGGATACCAGATCGGTGGCCACCGGGGCGTAGTGCAGGTGGAACGGCAGCCCGTCATGCGACACCAGGGCAGGCCTGCAGTCCGAGGAGCGCAGCAGTTCGTCCACCAGCGTGGCCCGGCCGGCCTCGGTGGGCGCGCTGAACACCGGGCGCAGCCGGGCCGCCCAATCGTGCAGCTCCGGCAGCTGAACGGGGGCCGGCACCGGCTCGTGCACCTGATAGCCCGCGAGCATTTTGCCCACCGCGCCCGCATCCGCCGACGGCGCGTTGACCAGGTCGGCCGCGATGTGCGCCCCCGCCGAGGTGTAAGTGTTGAACTGCATAAGACCATTACAGCACACTGCAATAGTGACCACCTGCTGCCGCCCGGTACGCACTCAAACCGCCCAAGCCACCAGCGGAGGGCTCATGTCCACCCAAACCACCCCCCACCCAGCCGCCAACGGCGGCCGGACAGCCACCACAGGGGGGCTCATGGCGGTGGTCATGTGGGGCCTTGCACCCGTCGCGACCCGGGCGCTGGTCTCGCAGCTCGCGCCGATGCCGCTGCTGGTACTGCGGCTGGCCATGGCCGGGCTCGCGCTGTTGCCCTGGGCCCTGCCGGTGCTGCGGCGGCTGGACCGGCGCTCGCTGATCAGGCTGGTGGCGGCGGGCCTGCTGGGCATGGTCGGCTACAACCTGCCGGTCACCATCGGCCTGCAGTGGGTTCCGGCCGCCACGGCCGGGTTGCTGCTGGCCACTGAGCCGCTCTGGGTGCTGCTGATCACGGCCGCCTTCCGCACCGAACGGCCCGGCCGCCGGGCCTGGCTGGGCAGTGCCGTGGCGCTGGGTGGGGTGCTGCTGCTGGCCGGGCCGCAGGCGGTGGCGCACGGCGCGGGCGCCAGGAACCTGGCCGGGATCACGCTGGTCCTGCTTGGCACGCTCGGCTTTGGCGCGTACACGATCGCGCTGCGCCCGCTCAGCCAGACCTATGGTGCGCTGCCCGCCACGGCGGCGACCACGGTGGCCGGGGCGCTGCCCTATCTGGCCTTCGCCGGGATGCTCTCGGCGCACCGGCTCGCCGCGCTGCCCGCGCCGGCCTGGGGTGAGCTCGTCTTCCTCGCGTTCGGCAGCACAGTCGCCGGGATGCTGCTGTGGAACCGGGCCGTGCTGGACGGCGGAAGCACCCGGGTGAGCCTCCTGCTCTACCTGGAGCCGCTGGTCAGCGTCGTGAGCGCGGTACTCCTGCTGGGTGAGCGCCCGGCGCTGGGCACGGTGGCCGGCGGCGCGCTGGTGCTGGCCGGCGTGGTCGTCACCGGGGCGATCACCGGCAGCCCACCACGGCGCACCCGCCGGGAAACCGCTTGATGGCCCGGCGGCCGTCCTGCCATGATCCGCTTCATGACGGCCAGCCCGAAAGCCCCAAAACCACCGAAACGATCATGAACCCACAGACCGGCCCGCGAAAACTGGCCATCACAAGTGAATCCTGAAACTTGATGACCCGACAGCCGCCCGGCCATGACCCGCTTCACGACGGCCAGCCCGAAAGCCCCAAAACCACCGAAACGATCATGAACCCACAGACCGGCCCGCGAAAACTGGCCATCACAAGTGAATCCTGAAAGGGGTTTTAGGTCGATCCGCTTCGTCCCGCTGCCCGGCGCGGCCCTGGCCGCGCTGGCAGACCAGGACCTGGCGGCGGCGAGCGCGGCGGCCGGGATCACCCTCACCCCCTACTTCATCACCCCCGAAGCGGCCGGACTGTGGCGGCTGCGGATCGCTGACATCGCGGCGAACGCGGACAGCGCGCGGTGGATTGCCAGGGCAACCGTGTCTGAGCCGGACGGCGTGGTGGTCGGTCACGCGGGATTCCACGGCCCGCCGGACGCGGCCGGCATGGTCGAGGTCGCCTACTCGGTAGATCCGGCCTGCCGGCGGCAGGGATACGCCACCGCGATGCTCCGTGAGCTGCTGCTGCGCGCGGCCAACGAGCCCGGTGTGACGACCGTGCGCGCCTCGATCAGCCCAGACAACGCCGGCTCCCTGGCCACGGTCGCCCGGTTTGGCTTCATTCGCACCGGCGAGCAGTGGGACGAGAAAGACGGCCTGGAGCTGATCTTCGAGCGCGCGCCCTAGCGGGCCACCGCCCGGGCGAACTCCAGCGCCTCCCGGGCGAGCGGCAGCCAGTCCAGGCCGGACCCGGGATCCAGGCTCAGCCATTCCTTCATCGGTGTCCCCTTGTTCGCGTCGAAGTGCACCCCCTCACCGGCATCGGCCAGCTCGCTCACCCGGTCCGCCGGAAGCTTGAGCACCAGCCGCCCCCGCACGAGCATCACGAAGATCTTGTTCTGGAACCGCACGGCTCCCCGGCCGAACCCGCTGCCGCCGCGCGGCGGCGTCACCCCATCGATGCCGGCCAGCTCATCGATCAAATCCTCATACCGCCCCTGCGGACCGTCCGGCTGCTCCGTCATGGCGTCAGCGTAGGTGGAGGTACCGACAACCCGGACGCGCCGGGGCTGCCCGGCCGGGCCCGGCTGCCCCTGGCCTCGCCGGCCTCAGACACCGGGTTCCCGTCCGGGTCAACGACGTAGGCCTAGGCGTCCGCGTGAGCGGCGTTGGCGAGCATGGCGTCGTGCATGTACTGGGCCAGGCCGGGCGCCATGTCGTCGTAGTTCTTGCCGAACCGCTGGTCGGCGAGGTACAGCTCGGCCAGGCCGCGGTGCATACCGTAGTCGCAGTCGTAGAACCAGCGGCTGATGTGCTGGCGGTGGCGCTCGGCGAGATCCATGGCCCGCTGGCCGCTGGCCGGGACACCCGCCCGCATCGCGGCGAGGATCTCCTGGTTGATCTCGGTCGCCTCGGCCCGGATCGCGATCCAGTCTTCCTTGGTATAGGTGGCCGTGCGGCGCTGCGACTGCTTCCAGGCCTCGGTGTCGCCCCAGCGTTGTTCGGCTTCCTCGGCCCATTCACCGCCCACCTTGTCGGTACCGAAGATCTCCAACTGCTCTTCGGGGGTCAGTGCGATCCCCATCTTCCGTGCCTCCATCTCCTTTTCGATGGCCGCCAGCAGGGCCTGCCGGCGGCTGATCTGCTCGCGCAACAGCCGGTGCTGCCTGCGCAGGTGGCCGGCCGCGTCCTGTTCGGGGTCGGCCACGATCTGGACGATCTCTTCCAAGCTGAACCCGAGTTCGCGGTAGTACAGGATCTGCTGCAGCCTGGCGAGGTCGGCCAGCGAATAGAGCCGGTACCCCGCCGGGCTGCGCCCAGCCGGAGTGAGCAGGCCGATCTCGTCGTAGTGGTGCAGCGTGCGCACCGACACCCCGGCCAGCGTGGCCACCGCTCCCACGGTGTAGCTGTCGTCCATACCGGCAACTGTGCAGCCTCACGTAACGTGAGGGTCAAGGTATTTGGTTGCCTCCGCTGATCACCTGCGGCACGGTGTTCGGGTGAAGCTCACCGAACGCGGGCTACTGTGACCGGTCTCGGGCTGCTCGGGGTGCCGACCAGCGCGGGTTCGCACAATGCCGGGCAGGACAAAGCACCGGCCGCGCTGCGTGCGGCCGGGCTGGTGGAGCGGCTGACCGGGCGCGGGATCAGCGTCCGCGACTTCGGGGATCTGCCGGCCGCCCGGCACCGCCCGGTCCGGCCCGTTGACGGCACCCGTGACCTTGCCCGGGTGGCCGCGATCGCCGGGCAGACCGCCGAGCGGGTCAGCGAGATCCGGGCGGCCGGGCTCACGCCGCTGGTCGTCGGCGGGGACTGCACCATCACGCTCGGCGTGATCGCGGGACTGGCCCGGCACGAGGATGTGGGGCTCGTCTACTTCGACGGGGATGCCGACCTGTCCACTCCGCAGACCACCGCTTCCGCGGTGCTGGACACCATGGGCATGACCCATCTGCTGGGCGGGGGGACCCCGGAGCTGTCCGCGTTCGGGCCGCGGCAGCCACTGGTCCGCAACGACCAGGTCGAGCTGTTCGGCTTCGATCCCGGTGAGCTCGACACCCGCCAGTGGGCCACGCTGGTCAGCCGCCACCTGAACGCCACACCGGCCACGGCGGTGCGGCAGGATCCGGCCGGGCACGCTGCCGCGGCACTGCGGCGGCTGGCGGAGTCCGCCGGCTCGGTGCTTGTGCACTTCGACGTCGACGTGCTGGACACCGGCGCGTTCCCGCTGGCCAACTTCCCGCACTTCGCCGGGCTGACCCTGAACGAGGCCGCGGCCTGCCTGAACTGCTTCTGCCAGGACGCGCGGTTCGCCGGGCTGGTGGTGACCGAGGTCAACCCGGACCACGACCCGGACCGTGTGCTGCTGCCCGCGCTGGTGGACGTGCTGTGCGCCGCCCTGGCCGGCGGGTGAACCTTAGCCGCTGACCGCCAGCATCACGTCCGAAGCCTTGATCACGGCGGTGACCTGGCTGCCCTCGGCCAGGCCAAGCTCGCGGACCGCTTCGGTGGTAATGGATGCGACCAGCCGGACGCCGCCAGCGTCCAGTTCCACGTTGGCGATCGCCTCGCCGGTGTTGATGCTGGTGACCCGGGCCGGGATCTGGTTTCGCGCGCTCAGCCGCATGACGAGGACTCCCCCATGTGATCGATGACGTGCCTGGCCCAGGCTACTGGGGACGGCGGTCTGGCCCGGCGGTCAGGGCACCACCGTTACCGGCCACTTCCCGGCCCGCACCAGCCGGATTGCCAGCGACCCGACGAACCGGTGGCCGGCCTTGGCCGACGCGCCGACCACCACGGCGTCGGCGCGCCACTCGTCGGCGATCCTGCTCAGCTCGGTGAACGGGTCACCGTGCGCCGCGACGAAGGTGAGATCGACGCCCATATCCGCGGCAAACGTTTCGGCCCGCTGGCGCATCTCGTCCGCGACCTCGTTGAACGCCTCCTGCTGCGCGGCGTACAACGGGGCTCCCCCCGGTGTCGCGCCGGCCACCGTCACCTTGGGCTCGACGTAGACGGCTACCACCCGCGCCTGCTGCCGCCTGCCCAGCCCGGCTGCATACCAGCCTGCCCGCGTCGCGGTGGTGGAGCCGTCGACCCCGACGAGAATCACCGATGGCCCGTCGGTCCCCAGCTCGAACGAGCCGTCCTCAGGCTTCACAGGGGAAGTCTAGGGATACCCGCCTGGAGCCGGAAGGACGGATTGCCAGAGCCCGCCATGCGGACGGGGCAGCCGCTGGTAGACCATTGGGACATGACCGAGGCCACCGGCCCGGACCGGGCTCACCCCGGATCGGGATCAGCCAAGCCGGAGGCGGCTGACCCACCTGCGGCCAGCCCGGAGGCGGCCGGCCCGGGCGCCGAGCCAGACGCCAGGTTCACCTTTGCCAACGAGCGGACGTTCCTGGCCTGGAGCCGGACCTCGCTCGCACTGATCGTCGCGGGGCTCGGCATCGTCCAGTTGCTGCCCCCGTTCCCGCACGTCTCCTGGGGCAGGCACCTGATCGGCGTGCCGCTGATCGTGCTCGGTGCGGTCGTCGCCATCGCCGGGTACACCGAGTGGGTGATGAATCAGCGGGCGCTGCGCCGCGGCGATCCGATTCCCCGGTCGATGGTGCCGGCGATCCTGACCGCGACGGTCACCAGTATCGGGATCTTGTCGGCCATCGTCCTGCTGCTGTCGGCCATCGGGTAGCCCGGTGCAGCACCATCATCACCACTGCGACGACCCGGAAGACGCGGACCCGGGCCTGGCGCGATACCGGACGCAACTGGCCTGGGTGCGCACCGCGATCGCGTTCGCCGCGGTCGGCGGCGTCGCGCTCAAGACGAACATCGCCGCCGGTGCCACCGTCCTCGCGCTGGCTCCGGTGATCGCGCTGACCGGGCGGTTCTCCAAACACTCCGTTCCCGGCCGGGCCCGGCCAGGGCACCTCTTGCTGACCACCGCGGCGGTCACCACCGTCGCCCTGGTCGTCCTCGCGGTCGTGCTGCTCGGCCACGGCGGGTCCCCTGGCTTCCGGCCGCACGGCTAGGGCTGCCGCCGGACCAGGCATCTATCCTCGTGACGTGCGCCTGGTTAGCCTGCTTCCCTCGGCGACCGAGATCGTCTACGCCCTCGGCCTGGGCGGGGACCTGGTGGGTGTGACGTTCGAGTGCGACGAACCCGCCTCAGCCCGTGCGGAGAAGACGGTCGTCGTGGGCGGCCTGGACACCCGGGGGATGACGCCCCGCGAGATCGACGACTATGTGCGCGGGCGGATGAACTCCGGCGGCGACCTGTACACGCTGCACGCCCAGGCGCTGGCCGGGCTGCGGCCCGACCTGATCATCACCCAGGACCTGTGCCGGGTGTGCGCCTTGCCGTCCGGCCATGTCGAGCAGGCCCTCGACCATCTGGGCTGCCAGGCAGACGTGCTGTCGCTGGATCCGCACTCGCTGGACGAGGTGCTGGAGTCGATCCTGGCGGTCGGGCGGCGGACCGGCACCACGGACCGGGCGGAGCGGCTCACCGCCGGGCTGCGTTCCCGGCTGGCCCGGGTGGCCGCCCAGGTCGCCGGGCGGCCATGCCCCAGGGTTGCGGTGGTCGAATGGGTGGATCCGCCGTTCACCGCGGGCCACTGGGTGCCCGGCCTGGTCACCGCCGCCGGCGGGCAGCCAGTGGCGGCGCGGCCAGGGAGTCCGTCGGTGCAGACGTCCTGGCGGTCGGTGGCGGACGCCTCGCCCGGCCTGATCGTCGTCGCGCCGTGCGGCTACCACCTGGACGGCGCGGTCGAGCAAGCCGCCATGGTGGCGGCCGAACTGCCCGGCCTGCCCATCTGGGCGATCGACGCGGACGGCATCGTCGTACGGCCCGGGCCCCGGCTGGTCAACGGCGTCGAGGCGATCGCCTCGATCCTGCACCCTGGCGCCGTCTCGCCGGCACCTCCCGGCACGGTTCAGCGAGTGGCCTGAGCCAATCCATCCCGAACCGTCCCGGGGCAGCCGCCGGGCGCGCATATCCTGTCCCGGTAGAAGCGTCGTGCTCCGGAACCGGAGCGTCAGCGGACGGGGCGGCCCGCGGGCGCGGTCGCGCCCGGGCGGAGGGAAGCCGATCGTGCGGGTAGAGACGCCGGAGACCGGATCCGGGCGGCAGGGGACGGGTGATACGGCTTCCCCCGTCCGCGGGAGTGGTTACGCCGGGCTCGTCATCGCGGCCGTGGCCCTCACGGCCTCGATGGTTGTCTACGTGATCTACCTGAGCGATCGCACGATAACCTGGTCCGACCTCAGGGTCTACATCGATGCGGGGATGATCGTCCGGTCCCGGCCCAACACGCTGTACACCTGGCATCTGGCGCACCTAACCGACATCAAGTTCACCTATACCCCCTTCGCCGGGCTGGTGTTCGCGGTCGCCTCCGAGCTGAGCCGCAACGTCCTGCACTGGCTGATGACGGTGGCCAGCATCGCCGCCCTGCCGGCCGTCGCGTGGCTGACCTTCCGCCAGCTTGGCTGGAGCCCCCGCAGCAGGCTGACCGGCACACTCGCGGTATCCGCGATCAGCCTGTGGCTGGAGCCGGTGGTCAGGGCGCTGCACCTCGGCCAGATCGAACTGCTGCTCATGTTGCTGATCGTCTGGGACCTGTGCCAGAGCGACCGGCGCTGGTGGAAGGGCGCCGGAATCGGGGTCGCCGCCGGGATCAAGATGGTGCCGCTGATCTTCATCCCCTACCTGATCCTGTGCGGCAAGATCCGCCAGGCGGTCGTGGCCTCGGCCACGGTCGCCGTCACGATCCTGATCGGCTTCGCGGTGCTGCCGCACGCGTCGATCAAGTGGTGGCTGACCGGGTACTTCCTGCACGCCGGCAACACCGGCGACGTCGCCTCGCTGGTGAACCAGTCGCTGTACGCCGTCATCGCCCGGGCGATGGGCGGATCGACGCAGGCCACGCCGGCCTGGTTCGCGGTCGCCATCTTGGCCGGGGTGACCGGGCTGGCCGCCGCGGCCGCGCTGTACCGCAGGGGATACCAGGTAGAAGGCTGGCTGACCTGCGCGATCACCGGCCTGCTGGTGTCGCCGATCAGCTGGGACCAGCACTGGGTGTGGGTGATCCCGGTGCTCGTCGTGCTGGCCGACCGGGCCGTCCGGGCCGGTGGCTGGGCCCGCGCCGGCTATGCGGCATCGATCGTGGCGGTGGTGCTCGTGTACGGCGCCTGGCCGTACAAGTGGACGTCGAGCACCGACTTCCACATCTACTACGGGCTGATCGGCTTCTTCATCGGCCCGCATCCCCAGGACGAGATCTACCACCTGCACGGGATTCAGGTCATAACCTGGAACGTCTTCGCTCTCGGAGGCCTGGTGATGCTGGCCGTTGCGATCGCCGCCGCGGTGCGCGCCTGGCGGGCCCACGGCGCCACCCGCGGTTCGCAGCCGGCCAGCCTCCCCGCCAGGTGAACCGCTGACGCGCCAGGGAGGTATGCCGTGCAGACACCGCTGACCCCCATCGACTTCGCCCGCCGTACCCGCCACCTGCACGGCTTCAGGGAGGCCGTGGTCGACGGTGACCTGCGGCTGACCTACGAGCAGTTCTTCGATCGCTGCGACCGCTGGTCGGCGGCCCTGGCCGGGCTCGGCGTGCGCCCCGGTGACCGGGTCGCCACCATCGCCCCGAACACCCACGCCCAGCTCGAATCGTTCTACTCGGTGCCACAGCTCGGGGCCGTGCTGGTGCCGATCAACTACCGGCTGACCGCCGGCGACTTCGTCTACATCGTGAACCATTCGGGCGCCAAGGTGGTCTGCGTGGACCGGGACTACCTCGCCGCGCTGGACGGGGTCCGCGACCAGATGCCAGGGGTCGAGCACTTCGTGGCGCTCACCGGCGCGAAGGACGGCTGGCTGGATTACGAGGCGGCCGTCGGCGCCGCCGTTCCGGACTTTCCCCGGCCGGAGATCGACGAGCAGGATCTGCTCAGCATCAACTACACCAGCGGGACCACGGCCCGGCCCAAGGGCGTGATGATCACCCACCGCAACGCGGCGATGAACACGATCGGCACCCTGCTGCACCTGCCGATCGCGGTGGGCGAGAGCTATCTGTGGACGCTGCCGATGTTCCACGCCAACGGCTGGACCTACCCCTGGACCGTGACGGCGGCCGCCGGCAAGCACATCTGCCTGCGCAAGGTCGACCCGGCGGCGGTGTTCGCCCTGATCCGCGACGAGAACGTGCGCCTGCTCTGCGCGGCACCCACCGTGCTGATCTCGCTCGCCAGCGCCTCCCCGGAAACCAGGGGTGAGGTGCCTGCCGGGGTCCGGGTGGTCACCGCGGGCGCGCCACCCGCCGCCGCGACCATCGAGCGGCTCGAAGGCGAGTTCGGCTGGGAGGTCACCCACGTCTACGGGCTCACCGAGACGGCCCCGTTCATCACGGTCTGCGCCCCACTGCCCGAGCACGAGGGGCTGTCACCGGCCGACCGGGCGGTGGTAAAGGCGCGCCAGGGAGTCGAGCTGATCACCTCGGGCGAGCTGCGGGTGGTGGACGACACCGGCAAGGAGGTCCCGGCCGACGGGCAGACGCTGGGCGAGATCACCGTCCGGGGCAACGTCGTCATGGCGGGCTACTACAACGACCCGGAGGCGACCGAGCAGGCCATGGGGGACGGCTGGTTCCACTCCGGCGACGCGGCCGTCGTGCATCCCGACGGCTACGTGGAGATCCGGGACCGGATCAAGGACGTGATCATCAGCGGCGGGGAGAACATCTCCTCCATCGAGGTGGAGGGGGCGATGCTGCGTCATCCGGCCGTCCAGGAGGTGGCCATCGTCGGCCTGCCGCACCCGAAGTGGGGCGAGGCGCCGCACGCGTTCGTGGTGCTGGGCGAGGGCGGCAGCGCCACCGGGGAAGAGCTGATCGCCTTCGTCCGGGAGCGGCTGGCCCACTTCAAGGCGCCACATGGGGTGACCTTCGTCAGCGAGCTGCCCAAGACCGCCACCGGCAAGATCCAGAAGTTCGTCCTCCGCAACGGCGCCCCGAACCTCACCGCTCAGTAAGAAACCCATTCAACCATGGGGTGACCTTCGTCAGCGAGCTGCCCAAGACCGCCACCGGCAAGATCCAGAAGTTCGTCCTCCGCAACGGCGCCCCGAACCTCACCGCTCAGTAAGAAACCCTTTCAGAATCGACGTCCGCCGGGTGATCGTCCAGCTCTGTGCCTGGTTTCATGATCATCGTCATGATTTTGAAAGGGTTTCCAAGCCGGCCGGATCCAGCCCGGACATGCCGGACCGGTGATCCCCCCTCGGGAACCACCGGTCCGCACGGCCCCCCCATGCCCATTTACGGGCATCACACTACGCACGGCGACCAGCTCGCTGAAGATCGCTTGCAGTCGTGCCAGTGAACTGCAAGCCCGCTCAGCGCACGTCCTGTCACTGGAACACCAGTACTCCCCTAAGTTAACACCAGTAATTCTCGCTTATATCGCACAATCACAATTAGCGACAACTCTGGCGAGATTGGTCATGGAAACGTAACTATCATTGCTCCCGTGGTGAACCCAGACCTTCCAGGCGGCCGGCTGGGAGAATCAGTCTTCGGCACGCGGGCACAAGCGTGCCTGTGGGTGCGCAAGCACATCGGCTGGGTGCTCCGGGTGAACCGGCTCTTCGGCCGTGACGACCGGTGGGTCAAAGCCTCGTTGTTCGCGGCTGCATTCAACGGGGGATGCTGGCCGGGAACGGCGAACGAAAGCAAGATTTCCCGCTGGGAAACCGCGACCCTGCGGGTTCCTTACCAAGCTCTGCAGCGGTACGAGGAGCTGCTTGGCCTGCCTGGCGGCCTGCTCAGCGCCACTGCGGACAACATCCACGCCTATTACTGCCCGGATCCCGGCTGCCCGGGCACAAACGGCTGGAGCCTGCCACGCAAGGGGCCGATGCCCGTCGAGCGGGTGAGTGAACTGATCGACAAGGCCAGTTCCAATGCCCTGATGACAGGCTGTGAATGGGATGAACTAACCCGCGAGATATCATCGGCGCCAAATTTTTTCATTGCGCCGTCGGCGGCCTGGGCGACATTGGCAGAGAGGCTTCTGCAGGAACAGATCATTGCCGACCAGGTGGCCTGGCTGCAGCGTTCCGGGGCATTCCTCAGGCTGCTCACTCATCCGGTCGGCCAGATGTCCGCGATAGCCGCGTGCGTCAGCCTCGCCACCGACCGGACGAATCAGGTCGGAATAGAGGTGATTGGCATCCTGGATGCCACCGGGCACCCGGACGCCAGTGCGCAGGTGCTGGCCCAGCTCGCCAGCCCGACCAGCGATAAGACCTTCTACGGCGCCCTGCTCGCCTGCGTGCGCAAGCTCGCCCGCGGTCACTTCACACCCGAGCAGGTCAGATTCCTGGCCTCCGTCGTCGTCAGCCTGCTTGACGATTCCGCCCGGCACGACGATGCCAGGACGCTCGCGGCGAGCCTGCTGCGCCAGATGCCACATGCCGTGCCCACCAGCGAGGCCAGGAAGATACGCACCTGGCTCACCGAGGACGAGACCGTGGGCCAGATCCTGACCACCGGCCGGCTCGGGGAGCCGCGCACGACCGCCAGCCGGGTCCGCAGGATCGTGTCCGCCGCGACCGCCCGGATGCCCCGCGAGGCGCCCTGGGTCTACGACGAGACCCTGGACGAGCTCGTCGACGAGCTGCTGTTCAGCCCGGTCGCCGATGTCCGGCTATGTGCCGCGTTCCTCATCCATGCGACGCCCTACCGTGAGCCGGTCGGCTCGCTGCTGGCCACCGAGCTGTCCAGCATCGCCGCCACACAGACAGACCTGGCCATCTGCGTCATGGACGCCCTGCGGCTGCTCGGCGGGCAGGCCGAGCGCTCGGTGATAGAACGGCTCACCGTCACCCCCGGGATCCCGGCCCCGGTGGTGGCCTCCGCCGCCCGCAACATTGGCCACCTGGGCGGGACCAGCGACGACGCCTACTGGCTGCACGCCTTCCGCCGCCAGCGTTACCTGCTCGAGCGGGACGCGTCCCCGGCGGGCGGCGCGATCTTGCGCGGGCTCGTCTACGGGCTCGGCATGTCCTGGAACGACCCCCTGCTCACCCGGATCCGCGATCTCGGCGACATGCCCTGGCAGGCCCGCGAGGCCGCCTTCTGGTGGCTAGGCCACCCGCGGCGGATCCGGGAGAGCGCGGCTCTCTAGCGGTATGCGGGCCGCGGGCGCAAGCTCCCCTGAGGGCGGCTGCCATCCGGAGCCCCGTCCTCAGGGGCGCCAGTTGTCCTCCCAGGAACAGTCGCTGCTCAGGCTGGGATGTGCCGACTTCAGCCTGGCGATGTGCCGTTGAGCGATCTTGATCGTCCTCAGTGCGGAATCCTTCTCCGGCGAGTGCGCCCGTGCATGCCGCCTGTACTCCTCGACGTGCTTGCTCACTGCCCGTCGCTGCCCCTTCAGCTCATGCTTGGCGCGCCCGGCGTTGTCCGCCATGGTGCAACCCCCATACCCCGTGAGACCGTGCCCAGGTCCACCGGCCATGTCCGGCTGATTCGACGCTTGTCTAACATGGCCGCAACGGCAACAGTAGATCTTTCCGGGGCCGCTAAGAAGATCTCTTGCAGACGTCCGGCCGAAGTGCAAGAGACAATTGCGCCGCGGGCGACGGCAACGGAGGGTTAACCAGCGGGCGACGGGACCACGCCGGTGGGAGACGCCTTGGGGACGGGCGCCTGGATCCCATTGCTGGCGCAGCGCGGCTGGGTTCCCCCGGCTGGCGGGCCGACCCAGAGCAGGACCTGGCCGGGCGCCCAGGGGTCGGCGTTGTTGACCAGCCAGCCGCCCGGGATGTGCCCGGGCAGCGTCCCGCACATGTCCTGGTTGGCTCCCTGGTAGCGGTATTGCGCGACCGTGACGTGCCGCGCGGCCAGCGTGGCCAGCACGGCGGCGACGGTCTTGCCCTGGTAGCTCAGGCCGTGCATGGCCTCGCCATGCGCCGTCACCGAGCCCGTGCTCTCGTACTGCTCACCGGGCCTGGCCGCGCGGCCGAAGGTGAACTGGGCCCGGCCGTGGAACCCGGCCGGGATCCTGATCCCCACCGGGCATTCGTAACCGCCGCCACCGGTCCAGCAGCGCCCCTTGGCGGTGATCGTCTTTATCTGGCCGGCGCTGTTGCCGCTCCCGCCGGCGTAGACCAGCGTGCCGACCAGGGACGGCGACACCGGGACGAAGGAGAGGGTGATGTTCAGGTGGTGCGCGGCGAACTCGGCGCGGTAGACCTTCGCGTCGGTGACCACGTTACGCACGATGACGTCGATGTAACCGCTGTGCTGGATGAAAGTCAGCGCGTCAAGGCGGTCGATGCCCACATCGACACCCACCTGAGGCGGACGAAACCCACATCGACCGCCTTGACGGGTGGGCGGGACGGGCCGGCGGAGGTGTCAGGACTCCAGGATGACCAGGTCCATCCCGGCCAGCCGCGCCGGGTTGCCGAGCAGGTCGATCGTGGCGATCTTCCCGTCGGCGACCGTGAAGCTGAACACCACGCGCGGCCGCCCGCCAGCCACCCACGCC
>Ga0209166_10002433_pt1 | contig 14161 bp, 10 predicted proteins | sample Coa_R1_3_FD_187151 | JGI IMG/M metagenome (GOLD analysis project Ga0209166, IMG submission 187151) | Surface soil microbial communities from Centralia Pennsylvania, which are recovering from an underground coalmine fire - Coalmine... | ecosystem: Environmental > Terrestrial > Soil >... | reverse complement strand
CTGGGAGCCGTTGGAAGCTGCGCTTGTTCAGCAGGGGTTTGATCTCGGCGCCTTTCTGGCCGAGATGCCGGTCCATCTGGCTGAGTATGGCGACCTGCTGCGGTTGCGCGAGGCCGCGCTGCAACGGCTTCCGACGATTCTTGCCGCTGAGATCAATCGCCGGTCCTCTGCGTATAGCGAGGCGCAACTGCTTGAACTCCGGCGGCGCCTGGAACTCTTCGGCGGGAGCGCTGCCCAGTCCGCAGTCGTGCGGCAAGCGCAGGCTGCTGTCGAGGAGCTTGATGCGTCGGTCTATCGGGAGGTATTTGAGCGCCTGGCTGATCTGCATACCCGGCGTGAGGTTCTGGCGCGGCGCCAGGCGCTCTTGACGAGGCTGGAAAGCAGCGCCTCGGTCTGGGCCGCAGCGATTCGTGATCGCGCTGGCATACACGGCGAGCCGGAGCTTCCTGGCGACCCGGCTGAAGCGTGGACCTGGCGCCAGCTTGATGATGAATTGGAGTACCGGGCGAAGCGCTCGCTGGAAGAACTTCAGGCGCGCATCGCGCAGATCAGCAGCAGTTTGCAGCGCACCACCGCGCTGCTGGTTGAGCAAAAAGCCTGGGCTGCGCAGGTTCGGCGCACCACGCCGGAACAACAGCGGGCGCTTCAGGGCTGGAAACAACTGATGCAAAAAGCTGGCAGAGGCAAAGGCAAGCGCGCGCCGCGATTGCTGGCCGAGGCGCGCAAGCTGATGCCCATCTGCCAGGCTTCCGTTCCCGTTTGGATTATGCCGCTGAGCCGCGTTGTCGAAAACTTTGATCCCAAGCGGAATCGTTTTGATGTCGTCATCATCGATGAAGCCAGCCAGGCAGACCTGATGGCGCTGGCAGCCGTCTACATGAGCCGTCAGGTCGTCGTGGTGGGCGATCACGAGCAGGTGAGTCCGGTGGCTGTTGGGCAGCGGCTCGATGAGGTCCAGCAGTTGATTGATGAGCATCTTGTCGGTATTCCCAATGCGATGCTGTACGATGGGCAGTGTTCGATCTATGATCTGGCACAGACGACCTTCAAGCCGGTGTGCCTGCGCGAGCATTTCCGCTGTGTTTCGCCGATCATTGCCTTCAGCAACCAGCTCTCGTATGATGGCAAGATCAAGCCGCTGCGGGATGCCAGCGAGATCAAGCGTCGCCCGCATGTGCTGGCCTATCGGGTAGAGCAGGCGACCTCCAGCGAGAAGGTCAATGACGAGGAAGCGCTCACCATCGCCTCTTTGTTAGTGGCAGCCGCCGAGCAGCCAGAGTACGATGGGGCCACGTTCGGGGTGATTTCAATGGTCGGGGAAGAGCAGGCCGTTCGCATTGATACGCTGCTTCAGCGCTATCTGCCGCCAGCAGAGTATACGCGGCGCCGTATCCAGTGTGGCAACGCAGCCCAGTTTCAGGGCGATGAGCGCGACGTGGTCTTCCTCTCGATGGTAGATACGCCAACAGAGAGTGGGCCGCTGCCGGTGCGCCTGGATGGGCCGGGCAAGCTGTTTAAGAAGCGCTTTAACGTAGCGACCAGCCGGGCGCGCGATCAGCTCTGGGTGGTGCATTCTCTCGATCCTGAGGCGGACCTGAAGCCCAACGACATCCGGCGCCGACTCATTCACTATGCCAGCACCCAGGAAACGCGCCAGCGTTTGCCGGGCGTGTCGGAGCAGCCCGTCGAATCTGAGCTGGCGCGGCGCGTGATGCAGATGCTGCTGCAAGCAGGATACCGGGTGAAGTCGCAGTGGCCGGTTGGCGCCAATCATATTGATCTGGTGGTGGAGGGTGGCGGCAAGCGTCTGGCGATTGAATGTGATGGTGATCGCTGGTGTCCTGAAGAGCAACTGGCTGAGGATATGACTCGCCAGGCGATTCTTGAGCGCCTGGGGTGGCGCTTCGCGCGCATTCGGGGCAGCCAGTTTTTCCGCGATCCTGAACGAACGTTGGAGACGCTTCTTGCCCGGTTGCGCCTGCTGGAAATCGTCCCGGAGGGCATGCAGGCCAGCGCCAATGCTGCACAGGAGGATGAAGGCGCTTTGCAGGAGCGCATCATCTATCGCGCAGCCGAACTGCGCCAGGAGTGGGCGACTCACTACGACGAACAGGATGCGCAACCCCAGCCAGGAGCAGCTCGCGCATGGGGACAGCCCTGGCGCCGCAAGGTAGTTGAAGAGCAGCCCATGCCGGTTCCAGCAGAGGAGGGGCTGACGGCTCTCGATCACTGGCTCCTGCCGCCGCCTGTGGGGAACGCTTCTCCCGTAGCGTATGCGCAACCAGCAGCGCTTGCGGCGCCGGTGTCTTCCTGGCCGTCGGCCAACGTTCCGCCAGAAAAAGCCTCCTCTTCTCCTCTTGAGGGACCACAGCAGGAGCCACTGTTTTTCCCTGGTGATTGTGCCAGGCATGAGAAATATGGCGTGGGAAGGGTCGTCAGCAGTCGGATGGTCGGTGAGTTTGAGTTGGTGGAGATGGACTTTGCCAATTCTTTTGGCCGGAAGACGCTGGAGGCGAAATTGACGCGCCTGGAAAAAGTTGCCAACGGTCAAGCCTGATGGCTTGAAAGCCAGAGGCCAGACGAAACAGCCCAAAAAATGGACCATAGGAGCATGTTGCTCTCTATGGTCCGTTGTGTTCTGGTCGCCCTGGGCCTGGGTCGGGTGTTGGCTTGCAATTGGTAGCGAGGGGCAGATTTGAACTGCCGACCAAGGGCTTATGAGTCCCCTGCTCTACCGCTGAGCTACCTCGCCATTGGTAGCGGGAGGTGGACTCGAACCACCGACCTCCGGGTTATGAGCCCGACGAGCTAACCACTGCTCTATCCCGCGTCGTGGTAGCGGGGGGTGGACTCGAACCACCGACCTCCGGGTTATGAGCCCGACGAGCTAACCACTGCTCTACCCCGCGACGCAATGGCAACTATACAACATCCTGGCGAGTTTGTCAAGGCTTACCAAATGCCCTTCGTGTAGCCATGCAGTCACGCGGGCCGCTCCACACCTTGCTCGCCCTGGGGGTGAGGCGCGGCTTCGTCACTGCTGCTGGCGGGCGCGGGCAAAAAGATTTGCAGGATGGAGCCGGGCAATCCCAGGGTGACATTCAGCGCCAGGACAGCAAACGAGAGAGCTATGGCCTGCGAACCGGGCACGCCCAGGCCGCCGAGCAGATAGGTGAGGGCTACATCGCGCACACCGATCCCGGCGAAAGTGATCGGCAGCGCCTGGCTGGTGGAGACGAGCGTCATAATCCAGAGCAGGTTCAGGTAGGAGACCCGAATGCCTAGCCCCAGCGCGAACTGATAGGCGGCCAGGACGAGGAAGCTCTGATAGATGGCGCTGAGGATGGCGCAGGCGCTAAGGGTGGGCAGATGGCGCTGGTAGCCTGCCATGCCGGTCCAGAAACGGGCCAGCCAGCCTTCTTCCTGGGCAGGCGCTGCGCTGGCGGCGCGGCGTTTGCTGCGCCAGCGCAGGCGGCGGCTAATCGGACGCAGCAGGCGCTGGATGAGGGTGGCAAAGGGTGGGAAGAGGAAGAATGCGTGCAGCAGCAGCACGCCTGCCAGCGCTAGCCCGGCTCCGGTGATCCAGGCAGAGCGTCCAGCAAGCTGGGAGTCGGTGGCAACGAAGGTGACGCCCGCGAAGGCGAGCAGGGCGAAGGCGAGCAGCAGGTTGAGTTGATCGGCCAGCATCGCCGCCCAGACGCCCGCCGAGCGCCGACTGACCCGCCCCAGGAGCAGCGCCTTGACGGCATTGCCGCTTTCTGTGCCGGGAAGGACCAGCCCATAGAAGGCGGCGATGCAATTGAATTGCCAGACACGCCAGATGCCGATGGGCACGTCCTGCGCGCGCAGCAGCAGCAGGTATTTGACGGCGGCGGTAAAGCTGGCAGCAACGCCGGCGACCAGAGCGGCCAGCAGCGTCGCGCTACGCAGCGCGCCCAGAGCCTGGAAGACCTGGCGCACATCGATGTTGGAAAAATGCAGCCAGAGTCCCAGCGCTAGTACGCTCACGCCCGCTCGCGCGGCTACCGGCCAGGCTGATCGCCAGAAGCGCAGAAGTGGCCGCTTTTGATCAGCGGGCGAGGATTTGGCCGTTGAATTGCTGGGAGTTCTCTTGTCGGTCTGCACGTTTCCTCTTGCTCATGGGTTGGCTTTCCTGTCAAAATACGATATACTGTCCTGGATAACTCGCCTTGCTGCTGGCGGCTTTGCGAGAAAACACTTGTAGCCTGTTGAGCAAGGCGCATGCCAGTAGAGCCTGGCTACTCTGGATGACCCTCACCAATCAGCCCGCTGATCGCTGCCAGCCGTGTGTGTGCGCCAGCGAGAACCAGCAGACATGTAGGAGCATCTATGTCACTCATCAATATGGCGAAGCGGGAGATTAACTGCAAGATCGTCTATTACGGGATTGGACTTTGTGGGAAGACAACCAACCTCCATTATATCCACAAAACGGTGAACCCACGCGACGTGGGCGACATGGTTTCCATTGATACGGAAACCGAGCGTACCCTGTATTTCGACCTGCTGCCGCTAGAACTTGGCAAGGTACATGGGTTTCAGATTCGCTTCCAATTGTACACCGTGCCCGGCCAGGTACTCTACCAGCAGACGCGCATCTCCGTCCTGAAGGGGACCGATTGCGTCGTCTTTGTCGCCGATTCGGCCCGCGATAAGCTGGAGGAGAACCACGAGAGTTGGAGCGAACTGAGTGAGCAACTGGCGCATATGGGCAAGAACCCGCGCGACTTCCCGATTGTGATGCAATGGAACAAGCGTGACCTGCCCGACGCTCTGCCGACGCCCATGCTCGAACAATATTTGAATCAGCATCGCCTGCCCAGTTTTGAGGCGGTGGCCGTCAGTGGGAGAGGGGTCATTGAGACGCTGAGAGTGGCAGTCAACCTGACTCTTCGCCGCCTGGAGCGCCAATAACCCTCCCAGCGCATGATATAATTTTTCTAAGCTATCATCGTCGATAGCGATTGGTAGAGTCTGGAGAAGCCTTGCGCCGATCAGTGGCGATCAGCGCAAGAGAGGGTGAAACCTTCGCTTTCTGTGTTATTAAGGAGGGCGCAATTATGGCAGTGACGCGCGTGCAACGACCGACACTGGCTGATCTGGAGTTGAGTCCTGGCAAGCGTACCCGCTTGCAGCGCTTACTGTATAAGTATGGTCCGGCAAATGGCACCTTACTGTTCCTTCCCATTGACCAGGGTCTGGAGCATGGGCCGCGTGACTTTTTTGTCAACCCACCGGCGAAAGACCCGGAGTTTCAGCTTCGCATTGCCAAAGAGGGCGGTTTTTCGGGGATTGTCTTTCAGATCGGCATTGCCGAGAAGTATATGCAGCGCTACGCGGGCGAGGTGCCGCTGGTGCTGAAGCTCAACGGCAAGACGGAGATTCCCTCGGATAAAGCGCCGCTCTCGCCGCTGCTTGCCAGCGTAGAGGATGCCGTGCGGCTGGGCGCTGATGCGGTGGGCTATACGCTCTACATTGGCTCGCCGCGCCAGGATGAGGATTTGGCGCAGTTCCGCAAGGTGCGTGAGGACGCCGACCGCTATGGCATGCCGGTGATTGTCTGGGCTTATCCGCGCGGCGAGGCGATTGACGCCAAGGGCGGACGCGACAGCCTTTATGCTATCGACTACGCGGCGCGGGTTGCCAGTGAGGTGGGCGCGGATATTGTCAAGATCAACGTGCCCAAGATCAACGCGGAGAAAGATCAGTCCGCGCCCAAGCCTTATAACACCATGCGCCCGACGCGAGAGGAAGCGACCCGCATGGTTGTCGAGTCGGCTGGGCGGGCACTGGTCCTCTTCAGCGGCGGCGAGATGGAAGGCGACGAGGATCTGATAACAAAGGCGCGGATTGCCATGGATGCGGGCGCGACCGGCCTCATCTTCGGGCGTAATATGTGGCAGCGCTCGCATGATGAGGCTCTGGCGATTTCTCGCCAGATGCGCGAGATGATGATGAACTACGGGGCGTAGCCCGGCGACGCGAGGCAAGCGACAATAAGCCCATCAGATGATGGGAGGAGCGTTGTGTGCTTTTTGCCTTGCTTGCCTGCTGCATCTGCATGACTGGCACGTACTGCTAACCAGTGATGGGCGCGGGGGAAGGCGCCCAGGGGGGCCTATGGACACGATTCGCGTAATGCTCGTTGATGAACACCCGCTGTTCCGCCAGGGGGCGCGTTTCGTTTTGGAACAGGCGGGGGATTGCACGGTCGTGGCCGAGGCCGACACCGGGCAAACCGCGCTGGAGTTGGCGCGGGTGGAGAATCCCGATGTGGTCTTGATTGATGCGCTGCTCAGTACCGGGGATGCGCTGGAGGTGTCCCGCCAGCTTCGTCACTGGTTGCCCCGCGTCAGCATTATTATGCTGACGGCGTTTGAGGATGAGGAGCAACTCTTCCAATCGATGAAGGTGGGGGTGGCGGCCTATTTTGTCAAGGACATCAAGGCGGAGGAGTTGGTAGAAGCGGTGCGCCAGGTCTATCAGGGCGCGTATCTGATTAACGATAATGTGCTGTCGCGCCCGATGGTGGCAAGCCGCGTGCTGCGCACCTTCCGCGAGATGGCGATTGAGGAAGATGCGGAGGTGACGCCACTCTTCTCACCGCTCTCTGGCCGCGAGGTAGAGATTCTTGATTATATTGCGCGCGGCAATAGCAATAAGGAGATTGCCAAATCGCTGAAGATCAGCGATCAGACGGTGAAAAATCATATCACCTCGATTTTAAAGAAGCTGTCAGTGAATGACCGAACTGCGGCAGTGGTCCACGCGCTACGTCATGGCTGGATTAAGATGCACGATGTTTGAGCATTGGCGGCAGGCGAAAGGAGCAGGCCGTGTCACTTGACTTTACCTCCTCTCGTGGGGCAGACAGAGAGGGAGCGGGATCGTCCTATCGGAGCCAGCCGGGAGCTGCTGGCACGGGACCCCTGGGCAGCTCATCTGCGCGTAACGGCGCGGGAGTGGCTGTGCGTGGCGCGGATGGCCTGCGTCTGCCAGAGCCAGGCGCAGCGGCGGGGCTGGCGAGCCTGGAGGGGTTGATGGAGGCAGTCCACCAGGAGTATGAGCAACTGGTGCGCGAGGCGGATGAGATCAAACTGCTGATTCGCCAGTCAGCCGCTGAACTGGAGCGTGCCAATGCGCGCAAGACGCAAATGGTTGGGCGCGTGCGCGAGATGGAAGCCCGCCTGGAGACCTTCGCTCGTCAGGAGATTCGTACCACCTACCTGGCCGCCAACGAGGCGGATATGCGCGTGTTTATGATGCAGGAGCAGCGCGACCGTTTGCAGGATAAACAAAAGGCGTATGAGCGCTATCAACGTTCTCTGCAACAGGTGATCAATACACTGAATCGGATGCAGACGGCCCGGCAAAAGAGCGGGGACGATCTGGACCCTGCTATCGCGCAGCTTTCGCGCATGGTGCAAACGCAGGAGCAACTGCGCCAGCGTATCGCGCAGCGCCTGCACGATGGTCCGGCGCAGGCACTGGCGAATGTGGTCCTCAAGGCTGAAATCTGCGAGAAGATGATCGATCACGATATGGATCGCACCCGCAGCGAACTGGTGAACCTCAAGAATGTGGTCAGCGCGACCCTTCAGGAGACGCGCAAGTTTATTTTTGAACTGCGCCCCATGACTCTGGATGATCTGGGCTTGTTCCCGACGCTGAAGCGTTACGCGCAGGAATTGACCAATAAGACCGGGGTCCAGGTACTCTTTTCGCCGCGTGGGCCAGAACAACGCTTGCCACCGCCTGTGGAGATCTCCCTCTTTCGGATTGCTCAGGAGGCGCTCTCGAATGTGGTGTCGCATGCCAACGCCAGCCAGGCAGTGGTGTCGGTATATATCCATGAGCTTGGGGTGACACTGACGGTTGAAGATGATGGACGGGGGTTTGATGTTGATCGGGCCGCTGTGGAAGCGAATGGGCGCCAGGCGGTTGGACTGACCAGTATGTCTGAGCGCGCTGAAATGCTCAAGAGCCACTTGAAAATTGAAAGCGCGCCTGGTCGCGGCACACGGGTGGAAGTCACCGTTCCAAGAGAAGGGACGGGTGGTTTGCCACTGCTCTAGGAATTTTTGGCTATTCAGCAGGATGAGGTAAACGGCCCAGGTGGGCCGTTTTGCTTTGTGGTGTGTTTGCATGCTAGTCTGCTGAGCAGCCTTTGCCCAATCCCTTCCTCCTCGCTCTTTTCGCCCTATTGAGGGCAGCATTTTTCACCAAGCATTTGTCGAGAACTCCCCCTCTATTGACCGCCCCCTTGTCAAAAGGCTGCCTGAGGAACGGGGCCGCGTTCGCCTGCATGTCCTCTTGCTCTCGGTTCTTCAGTGTGCTACGTACCAGAGCAAGTGGATATCGTTACTCCCTTTGCGGGTGCCCGTTATGGGTAACAGAAAGGAAATATGATGCTTGCGTTTGCTCTGGCAGCGAAGCCTGCCAGCCTGCTCTTGTCCCAGAAAGCGCTATGGTATAATTGCGCTGAGCTTTGAGGAGCAGGCAATGGAGGCAACGATGCGCCAGGCTTCCAGTAGTCGATGAGCAATTGGTCTGGGTGAGGTAGACAGGGAAGACCTTCCTTCCGAGAGGTGGGGGGTGTTCTTCAGGGCAAGGCAAGCGGATCCTTTCAACCGGGGTTCACATACGGAAACGCCGTATCTGAATACAATGCTGACGCGGCAATAGGGGAATGCCGAAGAAGCCCGGCTAACACACAGGAAACCTGGTAAGTTGAGAAGAAAGGGAGAAGTTATGTTGAAGAAGTCTTTCTTGCGGAAGGGCCAAAAGGGACAGGGGTTGGTGGAGTACGCGCTCATCATCGCCCTGGTAGCAATCGTGGTGATTGCCATCCTCGTCCTCATGGGGCCACAGATTGGTGTCATCTTCAGTACGATTACACACGGACTCTAAGCGACTTGCGCAGCGCAACAGCTTCCCTGGGGGATAGTTCGCCAGGTGTACAGGCACTTATCCCATATGCCCCCAGGGGGGCTGGCGGGCAGACGATTGACGCAAGGATGCACCCGCTTCGTCTTTTGGCCCTTGCCTGCTGGCAGGGGACAATCTTTTTGTGCAGGTGCTTATTATCTGCTCTGTAGGTAAGCAGCATCTGTTGTGGTTTTGAAAGGCAGGTTGAGCGATGCAGACGCAGGTACGCCCTGCTCGTCAACGCAGCAGTGGTGGGCGGACTCTCATGCTGCTGGGTCTGGTCCTGGCCCTGGCCGCAGCGGCGATTGTCTTCTATATTACCAGCAGCGTGCAGGGAACGTTGTCACAAACGGTGGCAGTCGTGGCGGCATCAATGAACCTGAAAAGTGGCACGATCCTGACCCTGGATGGCGCCGCGCCCGCTGTGCAGATTCAGGCTGCCTTTGCGGTGAAGCAGGTTGATAAGAAGCTTGCTCCCCCGGATGCGTATGTTTTCACTAATCAAGATGCCTTGAATACGGTGCTGGTGAATCACGTCGTTAGAGAAGATTTCTTGATGGGTGATATTTTGCGCAATAATGATCCGCGCCTGGCGCCCATTGGTACGACCTCCGGCACTAGCATCACCAATATCAACCCCCCGGCGCTGCCCAACGGCTCGGTGCTGGCGGTGCTGGATGTGGATAACGCGAGCATTGGGTTGCAGCCGGGCGATCTGGTCAATATTATCGCTACGCAGTCGTTTGTCATTACCGATCCGAAGACGGGGGCAACGAAAACTGACCGCATCTCGCAGACGACCTTGACGAAGGTGCCGGTCTACGCGGTGGATGTGCCCGCGAAGGGAAAGATTGTGGTCGTCTTAAGCAACCAGGATGCTGTCTATCTGGCGCAGTTGGAACATAGCGGCTATACCCTCATGGTGGTGATTCGTAAACCTGGTGATCCCGGCGATCCCAGCGGGTCGAACCCTGCGGGTGGGGCGAATGACCCCACATCGCCGGTGGATGATACTTCTATCTTTAATCACTTTGGGTTCCCGACCCCAGGGTTTCCGTGATCAGTGTCGGGGCGGCATGCAAGCGTTGTCCTCGAGAGAGGAAGTTGCCGGGCGTCTGATGAGGAAAACTGTGCTTCCCATGCGTCCGGCGCCCTCTTGTCTGCGCACCAATTGTCAAGAATGAATGTGTAGTGGGGTATGTGGCCGCCAGGCGCCAGAAGAGATAGGTGACAATGCAGCCAGCATGGAATAACGGAACCGGGCGAATCCGCTTGATGATTGTGGATGATGTGCCTGATACAACGGAGAACGTCCAAAAGCTGCTGTATTTTGAGCGCGACATTCAGGTCATCGCCACTGCCGTCAGTGGGGAAGAGGCGATTGCCAAAGCAGTGCATCTGGTTCCTGATATTATCCTGATGGATATTAATATGCCCGACATGGATGGCCTGCGCGCCGCAGAGATCATTCTTCAGCAGGTGCCCACACGGGTGGTGATGATGTCGGTGCAGGCGGAGCCAGAATATCTGCAACGGGCGCTGCTGGTTGGGGCCAGGGGCTATCTGACCAAGCCGTTTTCCGGCGATCAATTGAGTAATACGCTGCGGAGCGCCGCGCAGGTGCCGGTGCAGTCCTTTGCTGATCCTGTAACGGGGCAGCGGGCGGCGGAAAATGGTAGAAGGCGCGCGGCGGGTGCTGATTACCCCTCGCCTCCCTCGGCCTACCCGGCGCCCTCATCGTCGCGCGCGCGCCAGCATATTATTGCTGTCTTCGGTGGCAAGGGTGGAGTCGGACGGAGCGTGATTGCCTTGAATCTGGCGGTCATACTGCGCCAACTGACGGAGGAGCGCGTGGCGCTGATCGACGCCGATTTGCAAGCGGGGGATGTGCATGTGCTGCTCAACATGAATACGTCGAGCAGCATCGATGATTTGCGCGAGGCGGTCAGCCTGGATGCGGAGATTATTCACCACTCAATGGCGGTCCACGACAGCGGGCTGATGGTGTTGCGGGCGCCGCTGCAACCTGAATCGGCAGAGCGTTTCACCGAAGACGAGATGAGGCGCATTATGGTGGACCTGCGCGAGAACTTTGACTATCTGATTGTGGATCTCTCCACCGCCTACTCGGAAGCGAACTTGATGATCCTGGAGATGGCCGATCAGATCGTGCTGGTAACGACGCTGGAGCTGACCTCGCTGAATAAAGCGACACGCTTCTTTGAGGTGGCTGATCGCCTGGGCATTGCGGAGCAAAAGATCGTGCTGGTCTGCAATCGGGTGCAAGCATATTATGGGATCAAGCCCCAACAGCTTGAGGCCCAGGTGCGCCATCGCGTGGCAGCGCTCTTTCCAGAAGAGAACCAATTGATGGTAAATGCGGTCAATCGAGGCATTCCGTTTGTCCTCTATCAGCGCAACCATCAAGTGACCAAGCAATTTATCGCGCTGGCGAAGCAGCTCATCACCAAAGCCACGCAGGAGGAGCAAGACGCGGCGGCTGGCGGGGCTGCTAAAAGGCCGAAACGAGGTTTGTTTAAGCGCTAAATCAGCGCGTGTTTGTGTTGCTCTGTTCTAAAAGAAGAGGGAAGCTATGGCGCTCTTGAAGCGGTTTGGAGACACGCCAGTACCGAATGGGGGACGAGTAAACGAGAACGGTCACGGGAGCGGCCCGTTATCTGGGGGCGCGCCGCCGGTGCCTGGTTCTTATGGGCCACCCGAATTGCCACCGCAGGCGCGTTCCGCGCTCAATATGAACACGGGCAATCCCGCCCTTTCGCGCGAAAATAGCTTTTATGACCTCAAGAGCAAAGTCCAGAACATGCTCATTGCTGAACTGGACCCCAAGATTGACTTGAGCCAGACGGCCCAGGTGCGCCGCACGATTGAAGAACTCTTCAATCTGATCCTTGATCAACAAGGGATCGTGTTGACCCGTGTGGACCGCATGCGGCTCTTTGAAGCCATTGCGGCGGAGATTCTGGGCCTGGGGCCGATTGAGCCGTTGCTCAAAGATGACTCCGTGACAGAAATTATGGTCAATGGCCCCAAGCATGTCTATGTTGAGCAGGCTGGCAAGCTCTATAAAACGGATATTCGCTTTAAGGATGATGACCATGTGATGCGCGTGATTGATCGCATCATTTCGCCCCTGGGTCGGCGCTGCGATGAAAGCTCGCCGATGGTTGATGCGCGTCTCACGGATGGCTCGCGTGTGAACGCGATTATCCCGCCGCTCTCGCTGGTTGGCCCGGTGCTGACCATCCGCAAGTTTGCCAAGACGCCTTTCACTGAGCATGATCTGGTGCGCTTTGGCTCGGTGACGCAGGATATGGTGGAGTTCCTGCGGGCCTGCGTGCAGGTGCGGTTGAATGTCGTCGTCTCTGGGGGCACTGGCTCTGGAAAGACGACCTTCCTGAATGTGCTGTCCAGCTTTATTCCCAACGATGAGCGCATTGTGACTATCGAAGACGCTGCCGAGTTGCAGCTTCGTCAGGAGCATGTGGTCACGCTGGAAAGCCGCCCGGCCAATATTGAGGGCAAGGGCCGCATCTCGATTCGTGAGTTGGTGGGCAACGCGCTGCGCATGCGGCCAGACCGCATTATCGTCGGTGAGGTGCGTGGCGGCGAGGCGCTGGATATGCTCCAGGCGATGAATACCGGCCATGATGGTTCTCTGACCACCCTGCACAGTAACAGTCCCCGTGATACCCTGGCGCGCCTGGAGACGATGGTCTTGATGGCGGGCATGGACCTGCCCCACCGGGCGATCCGTGAACAGATTTCTAAAGCGATCCAGTTGATTGTGCATGAGTCGAGGATGAAAGATGGCACGCGCAAAATCGTGAATATCTCTGAGGTGCAGGGGATGGAGGGGGATGTCGTGGTGATGCAGGATATTTTTGTCTTCGAGCAGACAGGTGTCGAGAATGGACGCATCCAGGGTCGCCTGCGGCCTACAGGTATTCGCCCACGCTTTATGGAGACGTTCGAGGTGTCTGGGGTCCACCTGCCGCCGACCATTTTTGGGTATGGCAATATGTGGTAAATGAGCCGCTGAGCAAGCCCCTGTTCTCACGAGGAGGAAGCCATGCAGCTTCTGATCTACGGCCTGACCGGGCTGACCATGCTGAGCGTGTTGTTGATCTTCACCGGGCTGCGCCGCGTGGCCGTGCGCCGGGAAGCGTCAATTAGCAGTCGCTTGCAGGCATTCGGTGGGCGTGGCGCGCAATTGGCGACGCCAAAACAAGCTGGCGGAGGGCTTCAAATGGCGCGGATGGTGGATCGCGCCGTCGGTCGCCAGACGTTTGCCCAGCGGCTTGCTCGTGACCTTGCCAGGGCCGACCTGAAGATTACCGTTGGCGAGTACCTGGTTGCTGTGGGTGTCTTTGTTTGCGTGAGTATCCTGATCGGGCTGGTCTTCCAAAATGTCGTCATTGGCCTGGTCTTGATAGTCGCCGCGATTATCGTGCCACGCATGATCGTCGGCAGCAAACGGACGGCGCGCCTGCGCAATTTTAATACGCAACTTGCCGATACGATTACGCTGCTGGCAAATTCACTGCGTTCTGGCTATAGTCTGTTGCAGGCGATGGAACTGGTGTCGCGTGAGGCCCGTCCCCCTATGTCCGCTGAGTTTGAGCGCGTCGTGCGCGAGGTGGGCCTGGGCCTCGCGCCAGAGGAGGCGTTGGCAAATCTGGTCCGACGGATTCAGTCCGATGATCTGGAATTGATGGTGACAGCCATCAATGTGCAGCGGGAGGTTGGCGGGAATCTGGCAGAGATTCTGGACACGATCTCCTTGACTATCCGCGAGCGTGTGAAGCTGAAGGGCGAGATTAAGGTACTCACCTCCCAGCAGCAATATTCGGGCTATATTATCGCCGCGATGCCCATCGCGCTGGCTTTGCTGCTCTTCGCTATTAACCCGACCTATATGTCGCGCCTGTTTACCGAGACGCACTGGTGCGGGTGGTGTCTGGTTGGTAGCAGCCTGACGATGATCTTGTGTGGATTCCTGGTGATCCTGAAAATTGTCAATATTGAGGTGTAGTCAACGCGAAGACGAGGGAGCCAGATATGCTGAGCGCCATCTTCCCGGTTCTGGCGATGTTTCTCGCCTTCTTTGGGGTACTTCTGGTGGTGATTGGGTGGGTTGCTGGCAGTCGCCCCAAGCCAATGGAGCAGCGCCTGCGCGAGTTTGTGCCCCGCG
>Ga0209166_10002431_pt1 | contig 14164 bp, 16 predicted proteins | sample Coa_R1_3_FD_187151 | JGI IMG/M metagenome (GOLD analysis project Ga0209166, IMG submission 187151) | Surface soil microbial communities from Centralia Pennsylvania, which are recovering from an underground coalmine fire - Coalmine... | ecosystem: Environmental > Terrestrial > Soil >... | reverse complement strand
TTCTCTCAGGGGTAATTGTAGAACCCGCGCCCTGATTTGCGCCCGAGCCAGCCCGCGGCCACATATTTCTTCAGCAACGGGCACGCGCGATATTTGGGATCGCCTAATCCTTCCAGCAGCACGTGCATGATGTCCACGCAAACATCCAGCCCGATGAAATCCGCCAGCTCCAGCGGCCCCATCGGATGATTCATCCCCGTCTTCATCACCGCGTCCACCGCTTCCGCCGTGGCCACGCCTTCCATCACGCAATACGCCGCCTCGTTGATCAGTGGCATCAGCACGCGGTTTGAAACGAATCCCGGTGCGTCGTTCACCGCCACCGGCTTTTTCTCCAGCTTTTCCGCCAGCTTCATCGTCGTTTCAAACGTCGCGTCGCTGGTCTGCAGCGCGCGAATCACTTCCACCAGCACCATCACCGGCACGGGATTCATGAAGTGCATTCCGACAAAGCGGTCCGGCCGTTTCGTCATCGCCGCCAGCGTGGTCATCGAAATCGAGGACGTGTTGCTCGCCAGAATCACTTCCGGCCGCAAGATCCCGTCCGCCTCCGTCAACACCGCGCGCTTGATGTCGACCTTTTCCGGCACCGCCTCCACAACAAAATCCGCCGCCGCAATCGCGCGCATATCGGTCGCGGGTTGCACGCGCTTCAAAACAGCTCCCTTGTCCGCCTCCGCGAGCTTCCCCTTCTTGATTTCGCGATCGAGATTCTTTCCAATCGTCTCCACCGCCCGGTCAAGGAATTTCTGCTCCACGTCGCGCAAAATCACCTTGTGTCCTGCCCGCGCAAACACATGCGCGATGCCATTCCCCATCGTTCCCGCGCCCAGCACCGCAACTGTCTTTATGTCGTCGAGATTCACGCGCTAGCCCTCCGAAGAAAGGCAGTAAGGGAAGTAAAGGAGATCAAGGAAATAAAGGATGCACGCACGATGCTGCACAGGTCAAGCAAACGCCTCTGTGGTTCTGACTTTGTGTTCTCTGTGTTAATTCTCTTCTTTTTTCGGCTTTTGCCAAGTTGTATTCGTGTTGCGCGAAGTCAGCGCGAGCCACGCGGCCAACGTCGCGAATTTTTCGTCTTGCGACCACGGCGAGCCAAACGGTTTGCCAAGTTCCGTAACCCGGCGCATGAGCTCCGCGGGCTTTAGATGCAGCGCTCTTCCCGCGCTTTCCAGAAGTTCCCGCTCTTTGATGGATTCCATCTTCAACCCGCAGCGCTTGCAACCGTGAACAATCGCCTCGCGGAAGAGTTCGCCGTCGGCGGTGTGAATCAGCGCGTGCGACGCCAGAATCTTTTCCAACTCCGGCAGCGGCCTCCCCGAAGCCAGCAGCAAACTCCCACGCGTCAATTTGATTTCCACATTTTCCAGACTGGATTGCATTTCGTGAACCGCGCGATAGGCAAGTTGACGCGCTTCACTTTGCACCTGCGCGACAAATTCCCGCGCCTCTGCGAGCGGCATTTTCTCCGCCGTGTGATACGGCTGCCGGAACGTGTAGCTAAATGTCTTAACGAGATGCGCTCGCTTCCGGTCCAGAACGACCGGCGTGCCTTTCTCCAGCCACACCACAACCACCGCCGCCCACCCCGAATGCACGCGAAACCCCACCGCCGCTTGCTTCACTTTTGCATCCCTGCGTTGGGTGGGGCGCCTTCCACAATTTCACGTACGATCTCTCTCGCGGCCGCTTCCATGCTGTCGGGAATGTAGATCGCCAGGTCCGTGCCTCGTTTCTCCATTTGTGCTGGGACTCCGTTTTCCTTTAGGGCAGCTTCTAGAAACTCCGCAAGACTCTCCTCGTTTCCAGACCACACTTCAAAGTTCAGGCCTCCTTCCTTGGGAATGATCACTGCTGCGCTCTCGCCCCGCTCCTCATCCTGAGCTGGCAATTCCATGTCCTGCGGTTCTTCGTCCAAGAGCTTTCCGAGAATTTGTCTTGCGGGCCCAAGGTCTGACGAAAGAACCGCCACTTGGTAGCCGAATCGCGCTAGTGGCTGCACCGGAAAGGGATCTTTACGCCGTACGCCCGGATAAACGCCCAACGGCTGATCGAAGTAACGGATGTCCGCAGCTTCCAGCGCACCGAGAAGATTCTCGAAAAGGGCCAGGTCTTCGCCTTCCCAAAGTATCCGCAAAGATCCACCGGCATTACTGGCGCTAAGAGGTGCTTTTGAAACCGGGTCTTCAGCCGTTGGCAGGACAGGCACCAAATCCACATCGCAATCCGTGCAGCGTGTGAACCCGGGGCGATACTCAACGTGGCATTGCGGGCAAAACATGGCTGGGAAGTTTAGCACCAAAGAAACGGCCAGGGTGTTCTCGCGCATGGAACCCGTGTTCCGTGACGCCATGCTAACCTTCCTTCGCGCCCTCCGTCACTTTCGTAACCAGCTTCAGCATTTCCGCATAGAGCGCAAGAGCTTCGCGACCCTTCTTCGTCATTCCGCAAATCGTCTCCGGATACTTCCCCTTGAATCTCTTTTCGATCGCCACGTAGCCCGCTTTTTCGAGAATTTGCAGTTGACGAGAGAGATTGCCCGTTGTGAATTTGATCGCTCTCCGAAGCGAAAGATAGTCGAGCTTGGCTACTGGATAGAGGAAGGTCAGGATCAACAGCCGAGCCGGATCATGAATGATCCTGTTCAGCTTTAGGATTTCCAGCGATCCGCGCTCCACAGGTTCCTCCCCAGCTCAAATAATTGAGTCCGCAAAGCCTTGCGCCACAATTCCTGCAAACGGAAAGGCTGCTTCGCAAATTCAGAGTACTTTGTGACACAAACTAGCTTACATTGTAAGCTAGCTTACGGCTTTCCTTTTGACCAGCAGCCATCACCCGGGCTCGCGATGGCCGGCTCTAACTCATTGAAAATACAATCCTTACTTCAGACACGTGCGGGCGACCCGTTCCCTGAGTCTTTTTCCGATTCGAACCCGTATACCAGTTAGAATGAGCGCTACGACTTCATGTCCGACTCTCCCGCAAGCTGGTTCGTTCTTTGGTTCGAACGCGTTCCCGGCGACGGTGTCGTTCTCCACGCTGATGCGCGATGAAGCGAAAAGCATCGCGCGCGGTTTGCAGAAGCGCGATCCCGATTTGCTCGACCGGCTCATCGAGCAGTATCAATACCGGCTCTTCCGTTATTTGCTTTACATCACGGGCGATAAGGCTCGCGCGGAGGATTTTTTCCAGGAGACGTGGATCCGCGTGCTCGAGCGCGGTCACCAGTACGACGGCAGGTCGAAATTCGAAGCGTGGCTCTTCGCTATTGCGCGACACCTGGTGATCGACTGGCAGCGCACGAAAAAAGCGCAAAGCCTGGACGCGCTCACGGATCCCGAACAGGAAAGGCCGCTGCAAATCGCGAATGAAAGCGAGCCATCGCCCTTGCATCAGGTGCTGGCGCAGGAAAGCGAACAGAACGTGCAGGCGTCGCTCGGAAGAATTGCCGCGATTTACCGCGAAGTTTTGGTTCTTCGTTTCCAGGAAGAGTTGCAAATCGAAGAAATGGCCGGGGTTTTGAGCATCCCGGTTTCAACGGTGAAGTCGCGGCTGTATCGCGGACTCGAAGCGTTGCGCGGCGCGCTTCAGGCAGGTGCCGCATGAACGAGAATCTGCACGAACGCGCGCTGCAACTCGTGGCCAAAGGCCGCGTGGAAGGGCTCGCGCAATCGGAGACCGATTGGCTCCATGCCCATTTGCAGGATTGCGAATTTTGCAACGAGCATGCGCAGCAAACGGATCGGGCGTTGCGAGCGCTGCGAACGGCGGCGATCTCGCTGCCCGCAGACCTGGCCAGCCGCACGCAATTTCGCGTGCGATTGCGCGCCATGGAATTGCGCGAGCGCGAACCAAAGCGCCGCATGTTGTGGCTGGCGTGCGCGGCTTCCTGGATATTTGGCATCGCCAGCGCGCCGTATGTCTGGCGCGTATTCGCATGGATTGGGCAGCTCACCGGAATGCCGAAGCTGGTCCTGGAGATCGGTTTTGGACTGTGGTGGACAATTCCCGCAATGTTCGCGGTGATTGTGCTGCTCCTGGAGAGCGCGCGTCAGTCCGAAGAACCGGAGTGGATGAAGCCCGGGCGCTGAGAAGTGTGCAAATGTGAAAAGGCGCAGATTCTCGGCAGATTATCAGGCGAAAAAAAGATTGAGTGGCAAGAGAGAGAAAAATGGCTGATTACTCACAAAAAGTGACAAGCACGTTCAACGAAAGGATGCGGCTCAACCGCGTCCGCCGGAGAAAAGAAAAGCTGCGCTTCTGGGACGAATTCCTGATTATTCCCAAGTGGCTGATCGGCCTGGTAGGCCTTCTCTACGCGGCCGCGCTTGGCATCGCGATTCCCGTCAACCTGGCGCAGCGCTACAACCCTTACGGCAACGATATGTTTCCGCCGGAGCTGCGCGACGATCCGGTGCTGGCTTCGTTCGCTCTCGCCGGATTGGTTACGTTGGTCAGCTTCTTCATGGCGACTTTCATTTTTTTGACCGCGTACGTCAATCGGGATGCCAGCCGCCGCGGCATGAACTCCGCGTTGTGGACTATCCTGATTCTGATTTTTCTGCCCACTTGGGGACTGATCGGGTTTGTGATTTATTTCCTGATGCGCGAGCCGCTGCCGTATCCGTGTCCGCAGTGCAGCGCGTCGGTGAGCGCGCGGTTCAATTTCTGCCCCAACTGTAAGTGCAACCTGCAGCCTTCCTGTCCTCAGTGCAAGCGCGAAGTCGCTGAACTCGACAAGTTCTGCCCCTTCTGCGGCAACGACCTGGCAGGCTCATCCATCGAAAGGATCCAGCAGGCACCGAGCCCAGCTAGCTAGATGCCTTGATGTTATGATCGAGCCTCGGAGTGAGACATGTATTTTCGGCTTAAAAGATTCACGGTTAGTTTCTCTATGTTGGTGTTCCTTTCCGCGCCCGTTGCTGTTCATGGACAAAACAACAAGCCAACCAAAGACCTGGAGGGGGAGGCGGAATACACTTACGTCCTAACAGTGGAAAAGTTCAAAAAGCTGGAGGAAGTTAGGAAAGCCTTCGGTGAGTGGTCGGACCGAAACGAGCAGGCTACGGAGAGGTTGCAGAAAGACAAGTCACTCGCTGAAGGCACGCTGACTGAACAGGTCAAAGTCTTGAACATAAAGTATCCCGAATTCACTGCGATCATCCCCAAGCATGGTTTATCCATATGGGAATACTTGCTAGGTTCTCGAGTTGAAATCCATGCAATGCTACTTCTGGATGCAAGGAAGCAGGGTGAGACTAAAGATTTCGCCAAGAACGTCAATCCAGCAAATCTTGCATTTGTGGAGCGGCACCACGAGGAAATTCTGAAGAACATCCACTTCAAGATGTAGCTTGTCCTTCCTCTTTAAGACATTCAGTAGCGTTCAACGGCGAGGGCGACGGCGTTGCCGCCACCTAGGCAGAGGGCGGCGATGCCGCGCTTGAAGTTGCGGCGCTGCAATTCGTAGAGCAGCGTGACCAGGATGCGCGCGCCGCTTGCGCCGATGGGGTGGCCAAGAGCGACCGCTCCGCCGTTCACGTTGACTTTTTCAGGATTCAATTTGAGCTGACGCGTCACGGCAATTGCGGCGACTGCGAAGGCTTCGTTCAGCTCGACGAGATCAACGTCCTTGTCACGGTCCCAGCGGGTTTTGGCGAGCAGTTTTTCGACGGCCTCCACCGGCGCCATCATCACCCACTTCGGCTCGACGCCGCTTACGGCTTGCGCAACGATGCGCGCGATTGGGTGCTTGCCGAGGCGCGATGCGTTGCGTTCGCTCGTGACGATTAGAGCTGCCGCGCCATCGTTCGTGCCCGGCGCGTTGCCCGCGGTGACGGTGCCATCTTTCTTGAACGCAGGCTTGAGCTTCGCAAGCAGTTCCATCGAAGTGTCTTCGCGCGGCGATTCATCGTATTTGATGACGATGGGATCGCCCTTTTTTTGTGGAACTTCGATGGGAAGAACCTGCGCTTCGAAGAAGCAGGACTTGCGCGCGCGGATCGCTTTCTGGTGGCTTTCGACAGCGAAGCGGTCCTGCTCTTCGCGCGTGATACCGTATTTTCCCGCGACGAGTTCGCCGGTCAGGCCCATGTGAAAATTTTCATACGCGTCCCACAGACCGTCGTTGATCATCGAGTCCACAATCTTTGCGTCGCCGATGCGGTAGCCGGTGCGCGCCTGCGGCAAGAGATACGGGCAATTCGACATGGATTCCATTCCGCCGGCGACAACGATTTCGGATTCGCCCAATTGCACGGCTTGTGCCGCGAGCGCGACGGCTTTCAGTCCCGAGCCGCAAACTTTGTTGATGGTCATCGCGGCAACGCGGGGCTGGCAACCGCCTTTCAGCGCCGCCTGGCGCGCGGGATTCTGGCCAAGGCCCGCTTGCACGACGTTGCCCAGGATGGCCTCGTCCACTTGCTTGGGTTCGAGCCCGGCGCGGCGAATCGCTTCCGCGACGACTTTTGCGCCGAGTTCGGGCGCGGAAAATCCGGCGAGGCCGCCCTGGAATTTTCCGATGGGCGTGCGAACGCCGGAAAGAATGACGGGAGTTTCGGTGTTCATGCGGACCTCCGAAGGTCTAACAACAGAGGAGCGACGAACAGTAGTATAGCGCGTTGCAAAACGGGATGCTTCCGGGGCGCACGCCAACTTACGAGGACGAGACATGTACTGGTGGGGAGTGAGCCGGCAGCCTCAGAAGGCCGCCCCTACAACTGCGCGGCCTTCAGGATGACAAGGGTGGATAGAGCCGCATAGAAAAGGGCGCAGCGTCTCTTCGACTACCCTCAGGATAAAGCTGCGCCCGTACAGAAGAACGCTCGTTAATTTGCGGCGGCGGCGTTGGGCTGGGCTTCGTCGGCGCTGGGGCCGTAGAGGCCGGGGACCGCAACATTCAACAGCCGGAAATAGACGGTGAGTTGCGCGCGGTGATGAATGTGATGATTCAGCACCATCCCGCGAATCGCGGCGATGCGCGGCATGGAGAAAATTTCGTGGCCGCCGGCGAGCAGTCTCCAGTTCTTCATCATTTCCGCGTCGCTGACGCTTTGGAGAGCCGCACGCGCATCCGAGACGTTCTTGTCGAACTCCGCAAGCGCTTCTTTGCGGTTGGTGATTTTCGGCGGTTCGTAACTCGGGCCACCCACGGGAGCGTAGTCGAGCTCCTCAGTCTGAATGGTGTAGGGCAGCCAGCTCACCATGTTGGAGACGTGGCCCGCGAGCCAGCCGAGCGTGCCGGACTTCTCGTGGGGTTTCCAGTTCCACTTTTCGTCCGGGCAGCGCTCCAGCACTTTGCGCGTGTTTTCCATTTCCTGATCGAACTCCGGCAGCAGCGATTGTCCAATGGTCATAGCGATATTCCTCCCTAGCTTCTATACAACAAATTTGTGAATTCCTTTTAGCGACGACGTCACAAGACGGTTTCGCAGGGCAGCAATCTTAGGCGAATAAAAAGCGAATTGTCAAGCTCTTTCCGAATTCTCGCGCGCGCAGGGTCCAGAGCCAATTCGAAATGCGCACTTCAGCCAATATTTGGGATGGTGCATAGCAAAGAAGCCGATCCGGCGATCGGCGATCCGGTTGGAATTTAAGTTGACAGCGCAGCGGCAAGGAACAAAATGGCGTTATGCCACATCAATTTACGACGTCGTATGTCAAAGACTCATTGGATCTATTTCGGTATTACAAGAAGCTTGCGGAGCGGGCCATAGGGCAGTGTTCTGACGAAGATTTGTTCACTATAATCGACGCGGAGTCGAATTCCATTGCCATCATCGTGAAGCACATGGCCGGGAACATGCGCTCGCGGTGGATGGATTTCCTGACCACCGACGGAGAGAAGCCGGACCGCAACCGCGACACGGAATTCGAAGATGCGCCGAAGACACGCGCAGCGCTGATGGAATTGTGGGAGTGCGGGTGGAAATACGTTTTCGACGCACTGGAACCTCTGACGGACGCGGAATTGGGACGCACCGTGACGATTCGAACGGAGCCGCATTCCGTGATGCAGGCCATCAACCGGCAGGTCGCGCATTACTCGCATCACGTTGGTCAAATTGTTTTCTTGGCAAAACATTTGACCGCAAAAGCCACAGGAAAGTGGGATTCGCTCAGCGTCCCGCGGGGGCAATCGAAAGCGTTCACCGCAGACGTGGCAGCAGGACGCAAGTCGCAGCGTTGAAATCAGGGTGAACGCGAATGAGCGATGAGCTTGTTTTCGAGGTTACCGAAGAAGAGGACGGCGGCTACTGCGCTGAGTGCTTGACCGAGGACATTTTCACTCAGGCCGATACTTGGGAAGAGCTCCGCGCAAATGCCAAGGATGTAGTAATGGCGTATTTTTTTGACAGTCCTAAGCCAAAATGGATCCGGCTGCGTATGGTGCGCACCGAAATTCTGACAATGAGATGACTCTCTCCTCCGCGACTAGCGTAAGAGTTGCAGCTGGTTCCATTTTCACTGGTACCGTCATCGTCTGCGGCTTATGGGCTACTGAAGTACACTGGCGGATAATGGACAAAGTGAACGCTCGTCTTCCCGAAGGAGAGAAATTCAAGCCCTTGTTTTGGGGACCACTGAAAAGAGCTCGACTTAATGATGAATACCGCCGACTGTTTCCAGACGGGAGTGACCTCAAGCAACTACACCGGCTAATTGCAATTATGTTTGCGGCATTAGGCCTCTTATTCTTGTCATTCATGGCTGGCCAGCTTTTTTGACCCACTCTGCTCCCACTCTGCCCGTTTCTCGTTCTCGCAGAATTCGGCTAACCTTTGTAATTGATGGCAACGTTGTTCGACATGGAGCCGCTGGCGGCGGGTGAGCCGGGGCTGAGGCTGAACGAGGCGCAGCGGCGCGCGATCACGCACGGTGAAGGGCCGCTACTGGTGATTGCAGGCGCAGGAACGGGCAAGACGCGCGTTATTACCGAACGCATCCGGCAACTGCTGCACTCGAATCCGGAGCTTACCGGCGAAAATATCCTGGCTCTGACGTTCACGAAAAAGGCCGCGGGCGAAATGAAGGCGCGCGTGGTGAAGGCCACAGGCGAGCGCGGAAAAGCGGTGACGGTTGCCACGTTTCACTCCTTCTGCGAAACGTTACTGAAAGATTGCGATCCACAACGCGTGGTGCTCGATACGGTGGATCATTGGATTCTCCTGCGGCGCAACCTCGCGCGGTTGAAGCTGGAGCAATACCGGCGGATTGCCGAACCCGGGCAGTTCCTGAGCGACTTCGTGGAGTTTTTCTCGCGCTGCCAGGATGAACTGGTTTCCCCCGAGGACTACCACAAGTATGCAGACCAGCTGGCACGCGAATTGCAGGAGGAGCGCGCGTTTCTGGATGCCGACACTCTCGCCGAACGCGAGGAAATGGTTGTGCGCGAGCAGGAAATTGCGCGCGCGTATCGCGCGAGCCAGGAGTTGCTGCGTGAGAAGAAGCGTCTCTCCTTCGGCACATTGATCACCGATACCGTGGCGTTGCTGGAAACGGATGCGGCGCAACAGGAATCCCCGCGACAGCGCTTTCGCTACATCCTGGTGGACGAGTTTCAGGACACCAATATCGCGCAACTCCGCCTTCTGGAGCTGCTGGCAGGCGAATCGCGAAATATTTTTGCCGTGGGCGACAATGACCAGGCCATCTACCGCTTTCGCGGCGCTTCGTTCGCGAGCTTTCAGCTTTTCTTGCAGAAATTCGCCGGGTGGAAGGCCGGGGACGATTCGCAAAGATTCCGCGTCAGCCTGACGGAGAACTACCGTTCAACGCCGAACATTCTGCGCGTGGCCACGCAGGTCATCGGGCAGAACACGGTCAGCGCGGATTTTCCCAAGAAATTCCTAACCGCCACGCGTCCTGACGGCGAGAAGATTCGCATCGTCGAGCTCGCCAGCGAAGAAGAAGAGGCGCGATGGATCGCGGGTGAGTTGCAGCGCATCCATGCCGCGGGACGCCGATGGATGGACTGCGCCGTGTTGTACCGCCAACACGCACACCGCGACGAACTGGTGCGCGAACTAGCCGCACGAAAAATTCCTTTTGTCATCAGCCGGCTTTCCATCCTGGACCACCCGCTGGTGAAAGATGCGCTGGCGTATCTGCGATTGATCGCCCGGCCGTTTGATGACATTGCCTGCGCGCGAGTGCTTTCCGCGCCCGCCTGGAATCTGCAGCCGAAAGATGTGGCGCGCCTTGCGGAACGCGCCGCCAAAAAGCGCGGGACGGCACTCTATGACGCTCTGCAAGCGCCGCAATCCGAGCTGCCGTTTGATGGATCGAAGGCAAGGCTCGCACCGCTGCTGGAGTTCCTCTCCCAACATCGCAAAACCATGCGGCGGCGCACGGCGCGTGAGATTTTGGCCGACCTGCTCGAATGGCTGGAAGTTCCGCAACGCGCCAGCGAGCAGGACTACAAATACGTCGCGCGGCTCATCGAGTTCGCCAAAGAATGGGAGCAGAAAAGCGATACGCGCAGCTTGCCGGAGTTCGTCGAGTACCTCGACTATTACGAACAGGCCGGCGGAGTCATTGCCCTGGAAGATGACGCCCCCGCGGATGCCGTGAAGCTCATGACCGCGCACGGAGCCAAGGGGCTGGAGTTTCCACACGTTTTTTTGCTGCGCGTGAACAACAAGAAATTTCCGGTCAGCGAAAGGCCCCGCGTTTTCGAATTTCCCGCGCGGCTGATGAAAGAAGGTGAGCCCGCCGAGCAGTTCCATATCCAGGAAGAGCGGCGGCTTTTTTATGTGGCGCTGACGCGCGCGCAGGAGCGGTTGACGCTGACTTCGCTGACCGAGCCAAAGGGCAAAGTGCCGGTATTTATTGAAGACATTTTGATGGACCCGGCCGTGCGGCGCCGGGACGTCCGCCAATTGATGCCGAAGCTGCCGGCGGTCCCCGAGAAAGCTGCTGCAAAAGGTCTGGGCTCGAGTAGCTTGGAGCTTTTTCCCGCCTCGGAAGGCCCAGCGAAGATTTTCTCGCGCATCACGGACTGGGCGGAAACGTTTCATCCGCCGACGCCCGAGCCGCTCACGCTCAGCCCTTCTGCGGTGAACGGCTACCGCACCTGCCCGCAACAGTATTTGTTCGGGTATCTGTGGTCACTGAAAGAAGGGCCGCGGGCCTCGCTCAGCTTCGGCAGCATCATGCACAACACCGTCAAGCGGTTCCTCAGCGAACTGCGCAAAGGCAACAAGCTGGCGTTTGAGGACGTGCAGCGGGTTTTCGAATTGGAGTGGCGCTCGGTGGGCTTCGAAGACGAATATCAGGAAGCGGAATACAAAAAGGATGGCATCGAGCAGTTGCGCGTGTTTTACGATGCCACGATGGCCGCGCCGCCTCAGGTTCTCGAGCAGGAAAAACGATTCGAATTGCCGTTGGAGAACAACGTCACCATCATCGGGCGAATGGACCAGGTCAACTCGCTAGGGCGTAACGACGTCGAGATTGTGGACTATAAAACGGGGATGCCCAAAAAAGATTGGCAAACGAAAAAAGATTTGCAGCTTAGCCTGTACGCGCTGGCGGCGAAAGAGATTTTTGAGTGGAATCCAGTTCGGCTGGTCTTCCACTATTTGCAGGACAATAAGATTCAGGTGACGACGCGCGATTCGAAACAGCTTCAGGAAGCGCAAAACATGGTGCAGGAAGCGGCGGCAGACATTCGCGCGGGAGAATTCTCCCCGAGACCGTCGCCTTCGGTTTGCCGAAGCTGCGCGTACAAACCGATTTGCCCCGCGCATGAGGAGGAGTTGAGCGGATGAACGAGCGGCTTTAGTTGGTGGAGACATGGCTGGCAGCCATCGGCATGATTCCGCGGTAGGGGCTCTGGGATTGCGCGCGAAAAGCATTTAAGATCGCGCCACACACGAAAGGGGATGTGCCATGAACTCAAATTCAGTTAGGACAACGTTTGCGACAGTAACTGTGATGCTCGTTGCGGTTTGTGTCTTCCAAATTAGACCCGCACAGTCCAGTTCAGCAACCACGTCCCAGCCCGCTCCAAAACCCCTCTTGCTCGAGAAGAATGAGGGTGAGCGGCGGATATGGCGAGAGCCTCCTCCTGGAGACTTCATGCTGAAGGTGAGCCCCAAGAACAATGGTTCTCAACACCTGGTTATGGGAACTGAAGACATAATTCCGGGAGACGAATTTCCGACGCACAAGCACCTCGGCCAGGATGAAATCCTCTACATCGAAAAGGGAACCGTTCATGTTCATCTGGGAGACCAGGAACGCGATCTGCACGCCGGAGGAACCGTGTTCATTCCAGCGTATACCTGGGTGAGCGTAAAGAACGCGACAACCGAGACCGCCAGCGTGGTGTTCGTCTTCTCAGCGCCCGGGTTTGAGAATTACATGCGGTGCGACTCTGTACTGCCAGACGAAAAAGTGGTTCCTCTCTCCGACGAAGAACAGAAAGCGTGCAGTCACCAAGGGCATGTCATCTACAAAGACCTCGAAGTACCTCAAAAAGTGAAGTAAAGCCGATCGAGCCAGCTATCCAAAAAGAGCGGGCTGGGCGGATGCTTCCTCGGGGTCGCGAAAGTTGCTCAGGCCGACGCCGACGAGGCGAAATCGTTGCGCAGGGTTCAGGCTAACGCGGTCCCGCAACGATAGCGCGATGCTCGTCAATTCTTCGCAAGAAGAAGGAGGAGATTGCGGCGTGTGGCTACGAGTAAGAATCTTGAACTCGCTGGTCTTCAGTTTGAGCACTACCGTGCGGGCGATTCGGGATTCTTTGCGTGATGCGGCCCAGGTGTGTTCGGCCAGTTTGCGGATCATAGGCTCCGTCTCGGTCAAGAGCACATCGCGTTCAAACGTGTCTTCGGAGGAAATGGAATGCGTGGGCCGGTCGGGCACTACTTCACTCTCGTCGATCCCACGCGCCAGCTCGTAGAGACGCACGCCAAGGCGGCCGAAGCGGCTTTCGAGGGTGGCCAGCTCCATCTTCCGCAGATCTCCGACGGTTTGTACTTCAAAGCCCTTCAGCTTTTCTTCCATCACTTTCCCGACTCCCGGTATGCGACCCACGGGCAACGGCGGCAAAAAGGAATCCACTTCTTCCGGCTGAATGACGAAGAGCCCATCCGGTTTCTTCCAATCCGATGCAATTTTTGCGAGGAATTTGTTGGGAGCTACGCCCGCCGATGCCGTCAAGTGGAGTTCCGCGCGAATCTGTTCGCGAATCGTGCGCGCTACCTGTGTGGCGGCAGGCAATCCCATCTTGTTTTCTGTAACGTCGAGATAAGCCTCGTCGAGAGACAATGGCTCGATCAGGTCGGTGTGGCGTTTGAAAATTTCGCGGACCTGATGCGAGACCGCCCGGTAGCGTGCGAAATCCGGCGGCAGGAACACGCCATTGGGGCAGAGACGTTCTGCGCGAACCGCCGGCATCGCCGAACGCACTCCAAACTGCCGCGCCTCATACGAAGCGGCGCAGACCACGGAGCGGTTCCCGCGCCACGCAACGATCACCGGCTTGCCCTTCAGTTGCGGATCGTCGCGCTGTTCCACCGACGCGTAAAACGCGTCCATGTCAATGTGAATGATCTTGCGCCTGGTCGATCCCTCGCTTGCGCTCATCAGCCACCATCTTATTCTGGCGCACAGTCGAGTGCGAGCGTTTGCCGATTGCCTTGCGTTTGCTTTCCTGGCGATCGCGACGCAAGGAAAAGCACAACCATCCTTGACGGCTATCGCGCTGTTGCGATGAACTGACCCTACGCAACACGCAGTGCGCACGAAAGGAAACCAGCCCATGAAACGCAAAACCGTCTACCTCATTTTTTGTGTTCTCGGGATTGTGCTGCCGTACTCGCAATTTGTGCCGTGGGTCGTGGCGCAGCATGGTGTGCCTCTTGGACTTTTCCTACGAGAACTTTTTGCCAGTCGCATTGGGGCGTTCTTCGGCATGGACGTGCTGGTTTCCGCAGTTGTGCTGATTTTCTTTGTCCGGCGCGAAGGCCGGCGGCTGGGCGTGCGTCATCTCTGGCTGCCGATTGTGGGAACCCTTGCCGTCGGAGTGTCTCTGGGCTTTCCGCTGTTTCTCTACCTGCGCGAGGACGCGTTGGAAAGCACAGGAGGGACGGCAAGCACATCAGCGGGGCTCAAACCTTCATAGATTAGCTTTTGCATTGGCACAGTTGATGTC
>Ga0209166_10002430_pt1 | contig 14164 bp, 12 predicted proteins | sample Coa_R1_3_FD_187151 | JGI IMG/M metagenome (GOLD analysis project Ga0209166, IMG submission 187151) | Surface soil microbial communities from Centralia Pennsylvania, which are recovering from an underground coalmine fire - Coalmine... | ecosystem: Environmental > Terrestrial > Soil >... | reverse complement strand
ATGGCGCTCGATGCGGGCACGGTATATGAGGCAGAGCGCAGCGGCAGTTCGCTGGGATTGTTCACGGTCAATGCCGCGCTGCACAGCAATGCGCCGAATAGCCAGGCGCCATGGCTTGGAACGGGCGCGTGGAAGCCTACGGGAACCGAAGAACCGAAACCCGCGCTGAAAGCCAACACCGCTCCGCTTGGAATCGATACAGAAGATGCGCCGCCGCGGCTGACACATGATCCTGCGAAAGCGTCTCCCCCGGTGAGTACGGCGCCCGCTCCGGGAACAACTCCATCGTCCAACGCCCCTCCCGCCACAACGTCCAAACCGAGTTCGGACAGTGACGAACCGCCGCGGCTGAGCAAGCCCAGTTCACCGTCGTCCTCAGAATCGCCCGGCGGTTCGACGCACGCAGGTCAGCCGACCCAGTCCGGCCAATCTGAGAGTAAAGTTCCGGCGGGAGAGGACAATTCCAAACCGAGCGAGAACAAGGCGGACAATAAGGCCAACATTCCGGCTTCCGACAGCGGCGCGGCTGAAGCCAATCGCCCAATCCTGAGGCGAGGCAAGCCCGCCGAGTCATTCGCCGACGAAGACGTGCCGGGTTACAGCCGGCCGGGCGCACGGTCGTCTGCTAGCGGCAATATCGTGGAAGCTGCGGCGGCGCAGGCCGACGTCAAACTAATTCCCGCCATTTCCGACGCAAGCGGCCCCACTCCGCATCCGTATACGTTCGAGTGGATCAAGGGGGAAGAGGAAGACCGGCGCAAGCAGATGCTCGCGCTGGCCAAGCAGCAAGTTCAGGCCTACGTGATCGCGCAGGACCGGGCAAAGATCACGCCCACGCATCCGCAGCCCGCCAAGCGGGCTGCCCTGAAGGTGAAAGAGCCGCAGTTCGATAACGTACAAATGGTCGCCTACGATCTTTGGAACTCCAATCAGCCGATTATCGTGCTCAGCGCCGAGGCCCACATTCCCCCACCGCCGGCAGGAGCGCCGCATTCGGAGGTGGCTTCCGATCTGCAATACTCGGTGATGCTGGTGGCCTATCCGGATATTTACGGCAATCTGCGAAAACTCTATGCCGGAGTTACAGACAAGTTTCACCTCGACATCACGCCCAAGCTTGAGTTGATCGACGCGGTGGACGCCGACGGCGATGGGCGCGGAGAATTGCTGTTCCGCGAGACGTCCGACGCGGGCAGCGGGTGGGTAATCTACCGGGCCACTGGGGACAAGCTGTTTAAGATGTATGACAGCCTGCGGGCGCAGTAAAGCAAGATCCCAGAGGTTCAAGGTTGCCAGGTTGCAAAGCTTCGAAAGAAGGCGCGGAGTTTCCCGCGCCTTTTTGTTCATTTCCGCTAGAATCGGTCCGTCGCACAACCGGAGAGAGTGAATCATGCGGAAGCTCGGGCTTTTGTGTATCAGCATAGTGTTCGGGTGCGTTGTATGCGCCGCTCAGGAACAAGATTTCAGCAAAGTGGAGATGAAGGTCACGAAGGTGGCGGGGGACGTCTACATTCTGCAAGGCGCGGGCGGAAATATCGGCGCGTCGGTGGGCGAGGATGGCATCGTCATCGTGGACGATCAGTATGCGCCGCTGGCTGACAAGATCCAGGCAGCGCTGAAGGGCATCACGGACAAGCCGGTGCGCTTCATCATCAACACGCATTACCATGGCGATCACACCGGCGGGAACGCGTATTTCCAAAAACAGGCTCCGATCATCGCGCATGACAATGTGCGCAAGCGGCTTGAAAGTGGCGGGGAGGCGGGCAATGGAGGGTCGGTCCACATGGACGTAAAGCCCTCGCCGAAAGAGGCGCTGCCGATCATCACCTTCGATCACGATGTGACCGTGCATCTGAACGGCGAAGACATTCGCGCGCTGTACTTCCCTGCCGGACATACGGACGGAGACTCGATCATCTTCTTTCCGAAATCGAATGTGGTCCACATGGGAGATGATTTCGTGACCTATGGCTTCCCCTTTATTGATGTGGATTCCGGCGGCAGCATCAATGGCATGATCGATGGTGTGGAGAAGGTGATCGGGCAGGTGCCGGCAGACGTGAAGATCATTCCGGGGCACGGCGCGGTGTCGAACCTCGACGACGTGCGGGCGTATTTGACGATGCTGAAGGCCACCCGCGATGTCGTGGCGAAGGCGCTGCAAGAGGGCAAGTCGCTCGACCAGATGAAGCAGGCGAAGCTGCTCGATCCCTGGAAGAAGTATTCCGGAGACTTCATCAGCGAGGATGTGTTTCTGGAGACGCTCTACAATTCTCTGAGCGGGCAGAAAAACGGAAAATTTATCAAACACAATTGACGGCGGAAGATCGCCGCGATTTCTAAGGGGCTCGAGTCCAGGTTGGGTTTAACACGCCGCAGGTTTGTCCAATCGATCGCCGGAGCGGGAGCGGTTGCGGGCTTGTCCACGCTGCCTGGGTGCAGCGGGAGTTCGCGGGCCAGCAGGGACGTCGCAAACAAGGCGCCGACTCCGCAATTCAGCGCGCCTTCAGAGTTTACGTTTCCCAAAGGATTTTTCTGGGGCACTGCGACTGCCTCCTATCAGATCGAAGGGGCGTGGAAGGAAGACGGCAAGGGCGAGTCGATATGGGACCGGTTTGCGCACACTCCCGGCAAGGTCAAGAACGGAGACACCGGCGATGTGGCGTGCGATTCGTATCACCGGTGGAGCGACGACATCGCCCTGATGCGGGCGATGAACCTGACGAGCTACCGCTTCTCGATTGCGTGGCCTCGCATCCAGCCGGCAGGGTCGGGAGCGGCGAATTCCAAGGGCATCGACTATTACAGCCGCCTGGTGGACGGACTGCTGGAGGCTCGGATCCGGCCGCTGGTCACGCTGTATCACTGGGACCTGCCGCAGTCGCTGGAAGATGCCGGGGGATGGCCCAATCGCGATCTGGCGGGTCGTTTCGCCGATTACGTGCAAATCGTCGCCAAAGCCTTAGGCGATCGAGTATCCGACTGGATGTTATTCAACGAACCGGCCGCCTTCGTCGACCTTGGCTATCTCGAGGGCGCGCATGCTCCGGGGCGCAACAGCATCCTCGATTTTCTACGAGCCTCGCACGTGGTGAATCTGGCGCAAGGCGCGGGTTTTCGCGCGCTCAAGGCGGTGCGGCCGCCGGCACGGGTGGGGACCGCTTTCAGTATGTCGCCCTGCGAGCCTGCATCGGATTCCGGCGAAGATAAGCTGGCCGCCGCCCGGGCACACGCTATCACCAACACCTGGTTCTTAGAGCCTGCGCTGCGCGGGCGCTACCCCGAGGCGTTCACGTTTCTGCCCGAGACTGCCATGAGGATCAAGCCGGGCGATATGGAGAAGGTGCGGGCGCCGCTCGATTTCATCGGTATTAATTTGTATTACCGGATCATCGCGTCGGCAGCGGGAGCGATGGAACGCGCGGCGCACGCGCAGGAATGGCTGTTTCCCGTCAGGATGGAAGGCGGTCAGCAGGGCCCGAAGACCGACATCGGATGGGAAGTCTGGCCGAAGGCCCTCTACGATATGGTTATGCGCCTCACGCGCGATTACAACCGTCCGGTTATCGAGATTACCGAAAGTGGCTGCGCGTACAACGAGGGCCCCGACGCGAATGGGGCGATTCGGGACGGCCGCCGCAGTGAATATCATCGTCAGTACCTGGCGGCACTGGGGCAGGCGATTGGCGAAGGCGCCGACGTTCGCGGATATCACGCGTGGAGTTTGCTGGATAACTTCGAGTGGGCGGAGGGGTTCAGCCAGCGCTTCGGACTGAGTTACGTGGACTTCAAAACGCAGAAGCGAATGATCAAAGATTCGGGCCGGTGGTACGCGAAGGTGGCGGCGGAAAACCGGGTGAGTTGAAAAGAGATTGAAGATTGGAGATTTTGGATTTCAGATTGGAGATTTCAGATTTCAATATGCAGTTTTCGATTGAAGACCGCCTGGTTTCTTATCTGAAATCTAAAATTACTTCACTTCTGCTGCATCACTAGTTCGCCGTTCTCCACTTTCATCGATCCGACGTTGTCCGGCAACTTCATCCGGTCACGCTGCTCGGCCAGTTTTTTCTGCAGAGTCGGATTCACCAGCGACACGGGAACACTCAGGTCGCCAACCTTGAATTCCGTAGGATCGAAGGTGGCGTAGCCGTCCTTCTCGCCGATGTGGCCGGAGATCGTGATCCAGACATCTTTGCCTGCCACTTCGGTGAGGAACTGGCCATGGACTACGTCGCCATCAAAGCTGACCTGCTGGTCCTTGATCGTGGGGGCGGCGCTGCCAACGTTGGAGTCCGGCTTTAGGTCGCCGGCATTTCCGAGAGACTGCGCAAGCACGGCGCTGATCTCGTCAGAGTTGATGTGGACCTCGGCCTTGGGGCTGTCGGAAGAGGACGCAGGCTGGCTTGATTCGATCGGCGACGCGCTCGACTGCTGCGAGGCCTGCTCGAATTCAGCCATTTTCTGATCGAACGACTGCGCATGCTCGGCAATCGCTGCGGGCGCCTGCGGATGTGCCACAGGAACTGGCTTCTTCAGGACCAGCACAATCGCCACCAGCGACGCGAGTAAGGTGGCGATGCTGATGATGCGGTCAATCTTGTATTTTTTCATGGCAGCTTCCGATCGGTCAGCCCAAGGCAGGCGGGCCCAGAATCATGGTATCGGGTGGGCGAAGGCAGGATCAGATGACCGAAGTCATAAGCCGGGCGTGTAGTCCGATGCTCGTTATCCCAGTTTCTTGGCTAAGAGTTCGTTCACGATCTGCGGGCTGGCTTGGCCTTTGGAAGCTTTCATCACCTGTCCGACGAAGAAGCCGAGCATGGTCTTCTTTCCCGCGCGGTACTGTTCGAGTTGCTTGGGATTCGCGGCCAGGATTTCGTCGATGATCTTTTCCAGGGCCGAAGTGTCGGTGGATTGCTGCGGGCGGCCTTCTTCAGCGTAGACCGCGGGAAAGTCCTTGCCACGCTGGAAGCTCAGGTCGTAGAGGTCTTTGAGCATCTTACCCGAGATGGTACCGGCCTCGACCAGATCGGCCGAGGCTGCGATGCCCGCCATTGAGATCGGCGATTGCTCGATGGCCATGCCCTTGGCTTTGAGACGCCCCATCAGTTCGCCCTGGACAAGATTTGCGACCCGCTTGGGATTTTTTGCCGCTTTGGCAGCCTGCTCAAACTGATCGGCAAGCGCCTTCGAGAAGGTCAGCACTTGCGCGTCGTAGTCGGTGATGCCGTAATCCTTCACCATGCGGGCGCGGCGGGCCTCGGGTAATTCGGGCAAGGAGCGGGCGATTTCGGCCTTCCACTTCTCGTCGACCACTAGCGGCAACAGGTCCGGTTCGGGGAAGTAACGGTAATCGTGCGCCTGCTCTTTGGAGCGCATGCCATAGGTCTTGCCTTCATTGGCGTTGTAGAGGCGCGTTTCCTGCGTGATCTTGCCGCCCGACTCGATGACCTCGATTTGGCGTCCGATTTCGTATTCCAGCGCCTCACGAATGAAGCGGAAGGAATTTACGTTCTTGATTTCGGTCTTGGTGCCGAATTCTTTCTGTCCGCGCGGGCGCACGCTCACGTTGGCGTCGCAGCGCAGGGAGCCTTCTTCCATGTTGCAGTCGCTCACGCCGGTGTAGAGGATGATTTCTTTCAGGCGGGTGAGATATTCGTGGGCCTCGTCCGGCGTGGCGATGTCGGGCTCGCTGACAATCTCAATCAGCGGGACACCCGTGCGATTCAGATCGATGGCGGTCTTTTCGTCGGAGTCTGGAAAGCCCTCGTGCAGGCTCTTGCCTGCGTCTTCTTCGAGATGCACGCGGGTGATGCCGATCTTCTTCTTTCCGCTATCGGCGGGCACCTCGATGTAACCGAATTCGGCTAGCGGCTTGTCGTATTGTGAAATCTGGTAGCCCTTGGGCAGGTCAGGATAAAAATAATTCTTGCGCGCGAAAATGGAAGTTTCGTTGATGCGGCAGTTGAACGCCATCGCGGCCAGCGTCGCGAACTCCACAGCTTTCTCGTTGAGCACGGGCAGGGCGCCGGGCATTCCAAGGCATACGGGGCAGACGTTCGTATTCGGAGGCGCGCCGAATCGGGTCGAGCAAGAGCAGAAAATCTTGGTCGCGGTCAGAAGCTGGACGTGCACTTCGAGGCCGATGACCGGCTCAAACTTGGGATGGGCGGCGATGGAGGTTTCCGCAGTGCTCGCCATAAGAGAACGATTATAAAGCTCGGTTCGTGCCGGCTTTTGCTAAGTTCATCAACCACGAAGGGCACGAAGGTACACGAAGGAAACCAGACACAAATAATAATCTTCTTCGCGAACCTTCGTGTCCTTCGTGGTTGAGATCTGGCCTTAGGGGTTTACCGGCGCGTTCAAGTACTTCTCCATTGCGATTTCGAAATACATCAGTTCATTGCCTTTGGCGTCGGACACGCCGGTGATGTCGATATTTGAGCCCTGCAAGGGTGAGCCGATGCCTCCGATGTCGAAGAACATGAATCCCGACTGCGTGCTGTGGGGCTCGACCGCTTTGGCCGCGAACTGAGAGGACTCGATCTCGTCCATCTCTTTTTTGCTGAGCGTGCCCTTCACCTTGCGCGGGAGAGGAATTGGACTAGGCCGGGTTTGGGCCTGCGGATTCGAGAGGTGGCGGTAAAGATCGTCGGTTCCGAGGGGCGTGAGCTTGGAGTGATTGGCCGTGATGAGGGTGATTTCCATGTTGGCAATGGAGACGGGCTGGTCGCCATCATTGGTGACAATAAAGAAAACGGGCAACAGGCCGCGCTGGGAAAAATCAATGGAGAAGATTTTAGACTTGGCCGCGGTGTCGTAGGGATCGGCGGCAATACTGACCTTCTCGTCGCGATGAAAATCATGCGCGGGATAGTTGATCGCCGTCTTCGCCTCTGGTTTGACGAAATTCTTCGAGGCCAGAACGACGGGGACGAACAAGCTCAAGCATAGCGCCGAAACGAGAATCCCAAAATTCGATCGTAAGCACGGCATGCCGCAATTATAGAAGGCGGCCCGGCGTGCTGCGCGATTAGAATGGCTCAGCTTGAGCTATTTTCTCTACAGCGTGGCCCTGTCGCTGGTGATGCTTGTCAGCCTGCCGTACTGGGTTTATCAGGTGGTGCGCCACGGCAAGTACCGGCGGGGCTTTGCCGAGCGCATGGGCGCGGTTCCCGCGCGGCTCATGGCTGCTTCATCGGCTGCGGGCCGATGCCGGGTCATATGGATTCACGCCGTTTCTCTGGGCGAAGTGCTTGCCGTGAGCGGCCTGGTCGAGCGGATGCGAGGCGCGTTTCCGCAACATCGTGTGTTCATATCGACCACAACCGACACCGGACAGGACTTGGCACGCAAACGCTTCGGCGAAGAAAACGTTTTTTATTTTCCCATGGACTTTGCTTTTGCCATCCGGCCATACCTGGGTGCACTGCAGCCGGAGTTGGTTGTGCTGGCGGAAACCGAATTCTGGCCGAACTTTTTGCGACTGGTACATGCCAGCGGTGCGCGCATCGCGGTGGTCAATGGGCGGATTTCGGACCGGTCGTGGCCGCGCTATCAACGTTTTCGCTGGGCTCTCAGGAAAATGCTGGCACATGTGGATTTGTTCCTGGCCCAGACGAATCAGGACGGGGAGCGGCTGCAATCGATCGGGGCGGATCCGGCACGGGTGAAAGTTGCGGGCAATCTGAAGTTCGATGTAACGCTGCCGTCGCCGCCGCCGATTGTAGAGAATCTGCGGCAATTGCTGAGAGCGGAAGGCGCGGGGCCGGTGCTGGTGTGCGGCAGTACGGTGGAAGACGAGGAACGGCTGCTGCTGAAGGCGTTTGAGAATGTGCGCGTGGGACATCCGCGGGCGGTGATGATTTTGGCGCCGCGGCATCCTGAGCGTTTCGATTCGGTCGCGATCCTGCTGCAGCAACTGGAAATTCCTTTCCACCGGCGCTCGCGGTGGCAGGGGGAGCCGCTGGCAGGTGGAGTGTTTCTGGTGGACACAATCGGAGAACTGGCGGCGCTCTATGGTTTGGCGGATGTAGCGTTCGTGGGTGGAAGCTTGGTGCCCCGCGGTGGGCACAACATCATCGAGCCGGCGCAACACGGCGTAGCCATCGTGACTGGGAACCACACGGAAAATTTCCGCGACATAGTGGGACTGTTTCAGAGTCGGGACGCGGTTCGGATCGTGGGCATAGCGGAACTGCCGCTCACGCTCATGCAACTCCTGGAAAATGATGCGGAACGGCGTGCGCTTGGCCGCCGCGCGAAAGAGACGATGCAGTCCCAGATGGGCGCGACGGCAAGGACGCTGGAAGCTCTGAAGGCGCTTATCGCGGAGCCGGGAGATCCTCCGGTCACTTCGGCGCAAGCCGCATACAACGATTGAATCCCCTTTCCAATATTTACGGCGCGATCGTGACGGCGCGCAATGCCCTTTATAATCATGGGTTTCTGCGGTTACGGCGGCTGCAGGGGGGTGTGGTTAGTGTGGGGAATCTTTCCGCGGGCGGTTCGGGAAAGACCCCGTTTGTGATGCTGCTGGGAGAGTTGCTGAAGGCGCGTGGAGTAAAGTTCGATGTGCTGTCGCGCGGATACGGGCGCCAGAGTCGCGGTGTGCGGCTGGTGGATCCGGCTGGATTGCCTCAGGAGTTTGGGGATGAGCCGCTGCTCATTGCGCGAAAACTGCAAGCGCCGGTCGTGGTGGGGGAGGATCGGTACGCGGCGGGAATCTACGCCGAGTCGCGTTTCGGACCGCAACTGCACCTGCTCGATGACGGCTTTCAGCATCGGGCGCTGGCTCGGCAATTCGATATTGTGCTGATTACGGCGCAGGATGCGACGGAGCCGTTGCTTCCGACAGGACGATTGCGGGAGCCGCTGCGCTCTTTGGCGCGGGCCGACGCGGTTGTGCTCACGAGTGGCGCGGCGGCGGAATCGTTTCCGCTGGAGGGAAAGCTGGTTTGGCGCTTGCGACGCGGCATCAAGCCGCAGAATGTTCCACCACGACCGGTGGTGTTCTGCGGGATCGCACGTCCGAAGAATTTTCTGCTGCAGCTGCGCGCCGCCAACATCGAGCCGGTTGCCGAAGCGTTTTACCGCGACCACCATGCGTATAAAGAAAAGGACGTCCGCGAACTGCTGGAACTGAAACAACGCAGCGAGGCGGGAGGGTTTGTCACTACTGAGAAAGACGCCGTCAACCTCGGACCATACCTTACCGCACTCGAGCCGCTCTCGGTCGTTCCGGTGCACATGGAACTGGCCGATGCAGCTAACGCCGTGGATACCATCCTGAGCAAGATCGAAGAACGAAAACGCGGCGCATGAGAGAATCTGTCGGTAGCGCTGCGTCATTGCAACTTTGATGATGTGAGGGCGGGACGACCGCGACAGCGGGCGAGATGCCAGCGCTACGATCGTGAATCATGACGAAGCATCCCAAGGAAGGCGAGCGGCTCAAAAAGATTGTCGAGGACTTCCCCAACCTGACCGTCACTGTATTGGGCGATCTGGTGGCGGATGAGTTTGTCTTCGGAGAGATCTCACGCGTATCGCGCGAGGCGCCGGTGCTGATTCTGAAGCATCGCGATCGGACCGTCGTGCCCGGAGGTGGAGCGAATGCGGCCAACAATCTGGCAGATCTGGGCGTGAATGTTCTTCCCGTGGGCATCGTGGGAGACGATGAGCCAGGGCGATTGTTGCTGAAATATTTCCGCCATAAAAAGATTGCGGTCAGCGGCGTGCTCAAGGACAAGAGCTATACCACGGTCACGAAGACCCGCATCCTCGCGGGTATGACGCATACGTCGCGGCAGCAGGTGGTGCGGGTCGACCGTGAACCGGAGGAGGCGCCGAATAGTCATCTGACGCGCGAGCTTTATCTGGCGGCGCGAAACTACGCGCATGCCTCCGATGCGCTGCTGGTTTCCGATTACGGATACGGCGCGGCGACTCCGGCAATTGTGCAGACGCTACAGGAAAAGGGCAAGCTCGGGTCGGTGCCTCTGGTTCTGGATTCGCGTTACCGTATGCTGCAGTATTCGGGGGTCACGGCGGCAACTCCGAACGAGCCGGAGGTGGAAGAGGCGCTGAACATCCGCATCGGGCAGGATTGGAACAAGGTGCTGGGGGCGGGGGAACAGTTGATGTCGCGAATGAAGCTGCAGTCGCTGGTGATTACACGCGGGCGCGACGGTATGGTCGCCTTCGATCACAAGCACAAGCCGGTGGACATCCCGATCTTCGGCTCAGACCAGGTGGCAGACGTGACTGGCGCCGGAGATACTGTGATCGCGGCGTTTACAGCGGCGCTGGCCGCGGGCGCGACCACGGAAGAGGCGGCGCAACTGGCAAACTACGCGGGCGGCCTTGTCGTGATGAAGCGGGGCACGGCGACGGTTTCGCGGGAAGAGTTGCTGCAGGCCATCGAACAGACACCGCCGGCCACACGATCGCATTGAACGTACACAACAAAACCCTGAGTCGCGAGGAACTCCGCCGCCGGGTCGAGGATTGGCGGCGTGCGGGCGAGCGTATCACGCTGGCCAACGGCAACTTCGATCTGTTGCACGTGGGGCATGTGCGCTATCTGCGCGGAGCGAAGGCGCTCGGGGGGAAGTTGGTGGTAGCAATCAACTCCGACGAATCGGTGCGCAGGCTGAAGGGCGAAGGGCGTCCGATCATGCCGGAGCATGAACGCGCCGAGATCGTCGCGGCGCTTTCCGATGTGGATGCCGTCGTCATTTTTCCCGAGCTCGATGTCCGGGCAATTATCCGCGAGATTCGTCCAGATATTCAGGCGAAGGGAACCGACTACACGGCCGAGTCAGTGCCGGAGCGCGATGCGGTGGCGGAATACGGCGGGCGCGTCGCGATTGTGGGGGATCCCAAAGACCATTCGACCAGCGAGATCATCCGCTCGCGGCTTGCGCCGAGGAAACTTTGATCGCACCGTCTGCCGGGGGCATGAAGATCGAGCGCCTGCTCATCGTGCGGCTCAGCGCGATGGGCGATGTGATTCATACATTGCCCGCCGCGCAAGCTCTCCGCGACGCATTTCCGGAAGCAATGATCGGGTGGTTGATCGAGGAGCGCTGGGCCGAACTATTATGCGCGCCGGGAGCGTCGCGCCGCGGCCCGAGGTCGGCGCAGCGGCCCCTGGTGGACTGGCTGCACACGGTTAACCTGAAAGGTTGGCGGAAGTCGCTATTTGAAATTCCTACGATCGAGAAGATTGTCCGGGTCTGGAATGATGTGAGGGCCGCACGGTATCAGGTGGCGGTTGATCTGCAGGGAGCGATACGCTCGGCGGTGCTGGCGCGGTGGTCGCGGGCGCCGCTGGTATACGGTGCAGCCATGCCACGAGAATCGCCCGCGAGCCTTTGGTACACGCGCCAAGTGGGGGTGCGGGGGAACCATGTCATCGAGCAAAACCTCTCGGTTGCCGAGGCGCTGATTCAGAGGAAGTTCGGTGTGCCATGCGTGAACTTTCCCGTTGATCCCGCCGCGGAAGCAGTGTGTCGCGAGATGCTGTGTGGGATTCGCGACTACGCGATTTTGAATCCGGGCGCGGGTTGGGGAGCCAAGCGCTGGCCAGCTGCGCGCTACGGAGAAGTGGCGCGGCAACTCGACCGTGAAGGCATTCATTGCTTTGTGAACTGCGGACCAGGCGAGGAACAATTGGGCGAAGAGGTCAGCGGCGCGAGTGGAGGGGTGGCGAAGGCGCTGACGCTCACCATCACGGAACTGATTGCCTTGACGCGAGGCGCGAGATTGTTTGTCGGCGGTGATACGGGGCCGTTGCACCTGGCGGCGGCGCTGCGGGTGCCGGTGGTAGCGATTTTCGGGCCGACGGATCCGGCGCGCAACGGGCCGTATGGCACGCGGAGCGTGGTGCTGCGGAGTCCGACGAGCCCGACGACGCATGCCCGCAATCCAAGGCCGGACGAAGGCATGCTGGAAATCGGGGCGGAGGCAGTCGTGACGGCAGGCCGCAGCCTGCTCGCCAGAGGAACGGGAGCGCATGGCTGAATGGTCGCGAGTAGCGCGGCGCATCCGGGTGCCGCTGGGATTTGCGTTCGCGGTGCTATATTTCTGGCTGGCGCGGCCGACGTGGCGATTTCTGGCGCTGGGCGCGATGCTGGTCGTGCCGGGGCTGCTGATTCGCGCGATGGCCTCGGGGCACGTGCGCAAGAACGAGGCGCTGGCGACGTCGGGGCCGTACGCCTACACGCGCAATCCGCTGTACTTGGGGTCGCTGCTGATTGGAATCGGATTCGCCGTGGCATCGCGGAGTTGGTGGGTGGGGATTGCGCTCGTGGCGATGTTCTTCGCGATCTACCTGCCGGTAATTCGAGCGGAAGAAAAATTCTTGCGCGAGAAGTTTCCCGAGTTCGAAGAGTATGCGCGGCGGGTGCCACGGATGTTTCCGCGGATCAGGGGCACGTTCGACGGCGGCGGCAGATTTTCGTTCGATCTCTACCGGCAGCATCGCGAGTACAACGCGCTAATGGGCGCAGTGGGAATGATGGCCGCGCTGGTGGCGAAGATGATACTAACGAAAAGCAATTGACTATTCTTAGATCTCCCCTTGAGCGCGAGAAACCCTTCCCAAAGAGGGCACGGGGGAGATCATTCCCAGCTCTCGCGCGAACAACCCCGGCAAGACGTTTTGGGTTTTTTACTGGGCGACTATAGCCAGATCATGGGGATGAGGCCGGCGACGGCGAGCGCGACCAGGAGCGCGAGACTCTGGCGGCCGGTTTGGCGGTCGGCCAAGGAAAAGGAATAGATACCCTTCATCACGTTGTTGCTCGCCGCGGCGATCATGATGCCTGTGGCGGCGAGGTTCAGCGGAGTCAGAGTGCCGGCGGATTGGGTCATGCTGAGGGTAAAGGGATCGACGTCAGCAATTCCCATGATGGCGGCGAGGATCTTAAGACCAGCGCGCCCGAGATAGGTGACGGCGAGCTGGGTGGCAATAATCATGACGAGAAACAAGAGAGCAAACAGGAATGCTGCCCCAAGCTCCAGGGGGTTGCCGGGGTCGAACTCGCGCTTAATTTGAGACTGAACGGCGTCGGGACGGCGGGACCACAGCCATCCCGTCAGAATCGCGGCGGTGGCAAGGGCAAGGAAAGCCGGGGCTAGAGTAGCCCCGAGTGGGCGATTGAATATGACTACCAACGCGACCAGGCGGAGGTACATCATCCCGCAGGCGATGAGAATTCCTCCAGCGAAAAGATGCGGGCGCTGCTCGCGAGCGGCACGGCGTGACATGGCAACCGTGGTGACCGTGGAGGAGTAGGCGCCGCCGAGAAAGGCGGCGAGGATAACTCCGCCACGGTTTTTTGTGACTTTCTGCAGAAGGTAGCTGGCGTAGGAGACGGTGCTAACTGCGACGACCACGAGCCAGGTTTTGAACGGATTGATGTGGAAGCGCCCGAACTGCTGATTGGGAACGATAGGTAGGATAACGGCGGTGAGGAGAAGGAACTTGGCAAAGGTAAGAATTTCTTCCGGGGCTGTACGAGTAGCAATGCGCTCGAGAACTGTTTTGAGCTCCAGCAGAAGGAGGCTGGCCACGCTGAGCGCCGTGGCGATCCAGAGGTGATCGTAGAAGACGAGGGCGCCGACGATATAAATCGTGAGACCGGACATTTCGGAGGTGACTCCGGCGGGCTCGGCCTGCGAGAGCTTGCGCCAGTAGGACAGAAGGAGAAATCCGCCGACGACGAGAAAGCCGAGAATCACCGGGAACAATTGAGCGCCGGAGAGCAGGGCAATGGCGTAGCCCAGGAGTCCGATCAGTGGGAAAGTGCGGACGCCGCCGAAGGAGTATGTGCCTTTCGTGGTTTTATGTTCTTCGCGTTCGAGTCCAACCAGAAAAGATAGAAAGAGGACGAGGACGATCTTGACGGCGTCGGGTGGAAGTAAGCGGTAGAGTTCCACGTGCGGGCGGGGCTCCTTTGAACGGGCAAGTATAGAACGGGACGCAAGGAAAGTCGCTTTGCACGGGGATAAAGGCGCGATGGATGAGAGTCAAGGATTCCCGTTCTGGGCGCAAAAGAGACGGCTGCAACGGAGCACACGATTCTTATTATTCGATTCGATCCGGAGAGCGTGCATGGGCTCGCTAGCGCGGCGAAGGCCGAGAGCA
>Ga0209166_10002428_pt1 | contig 14168 bp, 11 predicted proteins | sample Coa_R1_3_FD_187151 | JGI IMG/M metagenome (GOLD analysis project Ga0209166, IMG submission 187151) | Surface soil microbial communities from Centralia Pennsylvania, which are recovering from an underground coalmine fire - Coalmine... | ecosystem: Environmental > Terrestrial > Soil >... | reverse complement strand
CTGGCTAAAACAGGCTTCCCGTCCCGGTAAGCAAATACAGGAGGGATGAGCGAGCAAAATATTGCCAATATTTTGCTCGCTCATCCCTCCTGTATTTGCTTACCGGGACTTATTACCGTTGCAACCGTGCGATTACCGCGTCAGCAACCTGTGACGTCCCTACTGCAGTGGGATCATCAGGACGGGGCTTCAGATCATATGACACATATTTTCCTTCAGCAATGACCTGCATCAACGCTTTCTCCAGACGAGTGGCGGCGTCACGTTCACAAAGATGCCGCAGCATCATCACACCCGAAAACATCATGGCCATGGGATTGACCTTATTTTGCCCGGCATACTTGGGCGCACTACCATGTACCGGCTCAAAAATAGCATACTGGCTCCCTATATTTGCCCCAGGCGCGACTCCTAAGCCGCCTATCAGGCCTGCCGATAAGTCAGAGATAATATCACCATAAAGGTTAGGGAGCACCAGCACATCGTAGAGTTCAGGCTTTTGCACCAGCTGCATACACATATTGTCGACGATTCGATCCTCATACTGGATATCAGAATACTCTTTGGCAACTTCATGAGCAGTCGCAAGAAATAGCCCATCCGACATTCTCATAATGTTCGCTTTGTGAACAGCGGTGACTTTGCGGCGGTTATTCGCGCGGGCGTAATCAAAGGCAAACTTGACAATACGCCGACTGGCAAGCACAGAAATATACTTCAGGCTAATCGCGGAATCTGGATCGAGGCGATGATGAGTGGTGCGGGCAATGGTTTCCAGCAGTTCTTCATGTTCAGGGGTGCCCCGCTGAAACTCAATACCCGCATAGAGGTCTTCTGTATTCTCACGCACAATCACTAAATCAATATTCTCATAACGAGAGCGTAATCCTTGATAGGTCTTTGCGGGACGAAGATTGGCATAAAGGTCCAGCTTTTTGCGTAATGTGACGTTGGCGCTACGCTGACCCTTCCCAACCGGAGTTGTGATAGGTCCCTTCAAACCCACCTTTGTGTGCTTAATAGACTCAATGACCTCATCCGGCAAAACGGTGCCATATTTCTCCAACGTTTCTGTGCCGGCCTGACGTACATCCCACTCAAACTGAACCCCAGTCGCTTCCAGAACACGGCGAGTTGCGTTGGTAATTTCTGGCCCTGTCCCGTCGCCAGGAATCAGCGTCACTGCATGCGGCATGTAATCCTCCAATAATTGCAGAACTTACCTTGATTGAGAGATGTGATTATCTCGCCATTATATCACACTCTTCGGCAATCCTCATGCTTCTCTCAATCATTTAGCCGCTTTTGTTCGACTGGTCCCTGTAGCAATCGTTTTCCCCGTAGAAGATTTTTTACTGGTCTTTGACGATGTCGTAGCGGAGGCTCCTGTTTTAGCAGTCCTCTTAGTCGCTGGGGTTGTACTGCTCCTGCTGCTCGTAGCAGTCTTTCCGGTCGAAGTTGAGCGGGCAGGAGCTTTGCGAGCCTTTGTCGCAGTTGTTGTGCCATTTTCAGAAACCACAACATCTTTACTCATGGTCGACTTTTTGGTTGCGGTGCGCCGGGTCACTTTTGTTCTGCTACCTTCGGTATCCGTTCCGCTGGCCGCAGCAGTTTTCCGGCGCGAACCACCCGTTGCCTTTTTCTCCCCATTCTGATGAGGCTTCTCTTCGGCTGCTCGCTGCACCACTAGAACTTCATTATAGCAAACCGGGTCTTGCCCAACCTTTGGAACTACCATTAATCCGCCACAATTTGGGCAGGGTTCGGGCACAGGACGCTCCCAGACGGCAAAATTGCAGGTTGGATAATTCGAGCATCCATAGAAGATACGCTTCTTCTGTTTGGTCTTGCGCTCCACCAGATCACCATGGCACAGCGGACAGAGCGCTCCCGTTTTATTAACAAGCGAGCGACGATAGCGACATTCCGGAAAGCCAGAGCAGGAGATAAAACGACCAAAGCGGCTGGTGCGAATGACCAGGTTACGTCCACAGTCTGGGCATTGTTCATCAATCTCTTCCAACGGCTTCTGCACCCGGTCCATCTCGGCTTCGGCCTTCTTCATGGAAACTTTGAAATCACCGTAGAAGTTGCTCAGAAACTCGGTCCAGGAGCGGCGCCCCTCTTCGACATCATCCAGTTTACGCTCCATATCAGCTGTAAAACTGGTGTCGACAATCTCGGGAAAGTGCTTATTCAAGACTTCGTTGATCGTTTCACCCAGCCAGGTTGGTACAAAACGCCGCTGTTCCTGATCCACATATCCACGATCCTGAATGGTGCTGATAATCGGCACATAGGTACTTGGACGCCCAATCCCCTGCTCCTCAAGCTCTTTGATCAGGCTTGCCTCTGTAAAACGGGGTGGCGGCTGGGTAAAGTGCTGCTCAGGCAACAGGCCATGCAGATCCAGTGTCTCATTGACCTGCATCTTTGGTAAGAGCTTTTCGTCCTCTTCACGAGGCCATACGGCATAGAAGCCTGGAAACTTGAGGTTTGAGCCGGTCGCGCGGAATACATATTGTCTGGCAACGATATCAACACGCACTGTATCAAAGACCGCTGGCATCATAAAACTCGCCACAAAGCGCCGCCAGATAAGATTGTACAATTTAAATTGATCTGGCGTCAGATGCGACTTCACGATCTGCGGTGTCAGCGTGACATCGGTTGGGCGAATAGCTTCGTGCGCATCCTGCGTTGTGGCTTTCGCTTTCCCAGTACGCCCCTGACCAACATACGGCTGACCAAATTCTTTGGCGATAAAGGCTTTTACTGCTACCTGTGCCTCGTCAGAGATACGCGTCGAGTCGGTACGCATATAGGTGATAAGTCCCTGGTGCCCTCGCTCCCCTAGCTCAATACCTTCATACAACTGTTGCGCCAGGCTCATCGTCTTCTTGGGTTTAAAGTAGAGCCGCACCGATGCGTCCTGCTGCATGGTACTCGTGGTATAAGGCAGGTAGGGTTGACGCCGCTGCTCCCGCTCCTCATATTTGAGCACGCTATAGGTAGCGCCCTGTAGTTCTGCCAGGATGGCGTCAGATTCTTCTTTAGAAGAGATTTTTATGCGTCCCTTTTCTGCCTTTGCTAACTTCGAGCCATTGCTACTCCCGTTCGGGGCCCCATTCCCATTGACGCCGCTCTCTTCTCCATTGGCATTCTGCTCTTCACTCGTGAAGGCCGCCATATCCTTCAGACGCGTAATCAATGTGGCCTCAAACCGCTCCTGCTGGCGCTGTTTACTCAGCGTTGCGGTGATGCTCCAATATTCTTCTGGCTCAAAAGCACGAATCTCAGACTCACGATCACAGATCAGGCGTAGCGCCACCGATTGGACACGCCCGGCGCTCGTTCCAGATTGAATACGCCGCCAGAGCAATGGACTAATCTTGTAGCCAACCAGGCGATCCAGGACGCGGCGAGCCTGCTGAGCATTAAAAAGATCCTCATTAATTTCACGCGGTTTTTTAATCGCATCCTGAACAGCCTTCTTCGTGATCTCATGAAAAACGGCTCGATGCGGATTCTGCAAACCGAGCGTGTGTTTGAGCGACCAGGCGATAAACTCACCTTCACGATCAGGGTCTGGAGCCAGAAAGACTTCATCGGCACGCTGCGAGGCGGCCTTCAGTCTATCAATGAGTTCTTCTTTCTTTTCGATCACCTCATACTGCGGCGCGAAGTCTTTGCGTGTGTTGACACCCAGCCCCTTTTTCGGTAAATCGATGATATGACCCATCGAGGCAAGTACCACAAAGTCGCGCCCAAGGAATTTTTCAATTGTTTTTGCTTTAGCTGGCGATTCAACAATCACAAGTTTTTTTGCCATCGATTTGTTTTTTCCCGACCTTTTTTTAACTTACAACACCCGCTTGTATATGAATACTCATCTTACAGCATAGGATAGCATATCTTGACAAGTGGTTACTCGACGAAACACCACCGAGATCCAGAACGTCTGAGCTTTCGTATCACAGAATAGCACACCCTGACAAGTGCCTATTCTTTTTGTCACCTCAAACTTCGACATTGCATCCTGTAGAACGCAGAACACTCCTAAAAAATTTCACGGCACCTACCTTACCATATATTGGTAAGAAACAGCATCCTTTATAGCCCGGTTATCTGGCGTACTCTTGACCCCGTTGAACATGCATGCTATGCTGCATGCATTGGCAACAAGAGGATAGAAGCAGAAACGCCGATTCGGAGGGATAGCATGCGCAGAAAAAAACCATCTCAGTCAGCCTCAAAAGAGAGCTATATGCCTCAACGAGAACTCCAGATGGAGCGCACACAGCTAACTGCCAAACGGCTGGAGAGCCAACGTAAACGTCGTCCAGGGAAACAGAGCGACACGCTGCGCGCGGGTCTGGCCGTGATGGCCGGGCGCACAGCGGGAGCCCTGAGCCGTCGTTTACATCTAGGTGGCGGGACGAGTATTGTCGGCGTCGTAGCACAGAGCATCTACCCGGACATCGTTGAACACCTGGCAACCCAGCTCAAAGAGGGCAGTGTTATCATTACTGGCACGAATGGGAAGACCACTACCAGCAGCTTTATTGCCGCCATTCTACGCGATGGGGGCTTGCGCGTCTGGCACAATCGTGAAGGCTCAAATCTGATGCGCGGTATCGCGAGTTCGCTGGTGATGCGGGCGCTCCCCACCGGGCACCTGCGACGCGCTGGCAGCGCTATCTCTATTCTAGAGGTAGACGAGGCGGCTCTACCCCAGGTGGTGCAGGCTGTTCCGCCTCGCATCGCTGTCTTTACTAACCTGTTCCGTGACCAGCTCGACCGCTATGGGGAAGTCGATAGTGTGATCAGCTACTGGCAGCGAGCCATCAGCCAGCTCTCCGCCGATACAACCCTGGTTCTCAACGCTGATGATCCAGCCATCGCCAATTTGGGGGCCTCATACGCGGGGAACGTGCTGTACTATGGCATCGATGATCTCTCGCTTGACCAGCAAAACCAGACGAACCCGAACGAACGCCATCAGGTGATGGATACACGCACCTGCCCACAATGCGGGAATGCTTATACCTATGATGTGCGATTTTATAGTCATATGGGCCATTATCAGTGCCCACAGTGTCATACGCAACGACCCCAACCGGATATACGCGCAACCCTGGTGCAATTGGATAGCTTCGACCGCTGGCGTCTTCAGGTGAGCACAACTACTGAGACCCGCGAACTGATCATCCCCTTGCCGGGATTTTATAATATATACAATGCTCTGGCAGCCATCACTGCGGCACGAGCATTAGATATACCCTGGGAACCCATTATTACTGGTATTGAGCAGTCCAAGCCTGTCTTTGGCCGCGGTGAGCGGATTCAAGCCGAGGGTCGCACCATTCGCTTGTTGCTGGCGAAGAACCCCACTGGCTTTAATGAAGTGCTGCGCACTCTCTTTAGTGAAGGTGTCCCTCGCCACGTCTTATTCGTCTTAAATGATAATACTGCTGACGGACGCGATATTTCCTGGATTTGGGATGTGGATTTTGAGCGTGGCATCGGCCTGACAAATACACTGGTTATTAGCGGAACACGCACGCTGGATCTGGCATTGCGCCTGAAATACGCCGGGATTGCCCAGGAGGATATGACCATCATTCCTCCTGCACCATTACGAGCAACCAGAAATGATGAAGCTAGCCTGAGACGAGCGCGCCGCTTGCAAAAACGTAGTCAGGCCAGCGAGCAGGCTACACCAGCGTCTATAGCAGTTCCTGCGCGTGTCTACGGACTCAAGAATGCTATCAATGTGGCACTCCAGCAGACTCCAGTAGGTGAAACACTTTTTATCGTTCCGACGTATACAGGCTTATTAGAAGTACATCGTGAGTTAGAACAACGTGGCCTGGCTCCACACTATTGGGAAGGAAAAGAAGAAGCATGACCCAGCATTTTACCCAGACGTTCACGCCATCTTCTACCCCAACCCTGACACTCACTCTGGGACACCTCTACCCAGACCAACTTAATCTCTATGGTGATCGCGGCAATATTATGACGCTCAGCCGTCGTTGCCAGCAGCGTGGCATCGCCTTGCGCGTGGTTGGACTTGGTATTGGTGATGCGCTGGCACCCGATGAGTACGATATGCTCTTTATTGGTGGAGGGCAGGATAAAGAACAGGCTCCGGTCGCCCAGGATTTATATGAAATCAAGGGCATTGGTTTATGGGCCGCTATTGAGGATGACATGCCGGTGCTGGCAGTCTGCGGGGGTTTCCAATTGTTGGCCCATTACTATCGTCCCGCTGATGGACCAGATATGCGCGGTCTGGGCGTCTTCGATGCCTGGACCATCCACAAAGGCCCACATACCCCCCGTTGTATTGGCGATCTTGCTATTAACTGGAATGGCCAAACCCTCGTCGGCTTCGAGAATCATGGCGGACGCACCTATTTAGGGACTGCTAAACCATTAGGCAAAGTCCTGAAAGGATACGGCAATAATGCTGAGGACCATACTGAAGGCGCCATCTACCGTAATACCTATGGCACCTACCTCCACGGCTCTCTTTTGCCAAAAAATCCGCATTTTGCTGACCATCTCATAGAACTGGCCCTGCAACGCAAATATAGCTCTCAGGGAAGGAATCTAGAAGAGTTAGAAGGACCTGACGGAGTAACTCAGCCTCCATCTGCGAATGGACAGATCGCACCAGTAGCAAACATCGGCAACACAGCACCATTTCTAACGTCATTAGATGATACATTAGAATGGGAGGCTCATACCTCCATATTGGAACGTCTCGGATTGCACAATGCTGCCTCCGCCACATTGCGCGCACATATTAGCTAATTCAAGGGTTCAACTACTAGGAAAGAGACGCTATGAGTTTTGATCGGTCTTTGGCTCGCTGCTCTTTCTGCGGTCGCCATTCATCAGAGGTCCGACGCATGATAGCCGGGCCAGGAGCAGCCTACATCTGTGATGAATGTCTGCAATTATGTAATGATATTCTCCACGATCCAACACCATTTTCTACCAGGGCTCTGGAACTCGCTTCACGTCCACCGGTCGTTATCGCAGCCCCTCAGCCGGTAAAACCATCAGAGGATACCATTACACCAAATAAAGAACCTTTACGCAACGTAATATTGGAATTAGAGCAGAAACAGCAGGGAGCGACCTTGATCTTGCATCAGATGCAGTATTTTCAATCGCACTTTGAACTGCATTATCTGTGGATCAGGCCACCCTTCTTGACGGGTTTCGCCTTTGTCCCTCGCATCATTTTTCTCTTGCAGGATACCACCGGGGCACGCTGGACCGGAGAGCGTGGAGGCACGTTACTGGCACGACCAGAGTTGACTGGCGATCCTAGCAACGCTGTCTACCAGGGCAGCGCCAGATTTCGACCTCTCCCCTCACCCGATGCTCGCTCGTTGACCATCCAGACAGTGGACCCTCTTGGTCAGTTTGAGGACCCTGCTGCACAACCATGGAAGTTTGAAATCAGCTTAACCAACGTTCTCGGCTAAGATCTTTAGTCCTGGTAAAAAGAAGATGGGGTGAGGAAGCGAAAATACGCTTCCTCACCCCATCTTCTTTTTACCAATGTCTACTCTACAGCAGGAACAAGCAACCCATAGCCTCCCTCTTCCAACTTGTACATCACATTCACACTGTTTGTCTCCCCATTGAAAAATGGAAAGAACATGGCTCCGCTCTTTTCCATTTGGGCAATCACCTCCTGATCGCTCATTGCCTTTGTAGGCAGGCTGCGAATCTCCATCACGCGAGACCAGATCTCCTCATTGCGCTCTTCCGCAACCTCGGAGTCAAGCTGCCAATTGGCCTCATTCTCCTCGTCTTCTAAAGTGGAAAGATGACCAGCACGCGACAACGCGAACACCCGCACGGATGCACTTGGATGACGCTTGGATGCTGTCTGCTTATCCTTCTTCCGCCCAAGTTGGGCCACCACTTTGTCGAGAACAAGATCCAGTGCTGTACTCGCATTGAGCGCGCTGACCTCGCTATGAATGGGATGGGCACTACCTGAAAGGGCCAGTTGTACCGAAAAACGATCATGAGCACTTCGCGTCTGCTCTTCGGTCACTGTCACCTCCACACGAGACTCTCCGTCGACAAAACGAGAGAGACGTTGCACTTTACGCTCAATACGCTCACGTAACTGTGGAGTGACATGCATCTGTTTGCCTTTGATGATGATTTGCATGGTTTGCATTCTCTTTCCGATCCAACAACACGACACAACAAACGGAACAGCTTTGCTGAAAAGAGGTATACGACTATTATTATACCATTTCCCCACCAGCCTATGGGAAGAAAGTTCCCCCTCATTTCTCCGCTAGATGAATAACATGTTATCCAAGAATCACATATATATCACAAATGTTGCTCAAATTATGAACAATGTTTCATCTTTGAAAGGTATAAATTCAGATGATGTTCATCGCTTAATGCTATGCTTGTTGCAGTGTTCCATACACACTCACGTTCTATCACATTGTAGAAGGGCAAGTCGTTTGTCATTACAGGGAAGTATTTCTCCCCTGTTAATGCAGTAAGAAAGCAAGATCTGAGAGGCAAGGGAGGAAGCGAGCGGAGATTTTATGAAGAAAGTGATACCCACCGATCAACACATTACCTATCAGTACCAGTACCGCAAGTGCGGGAAAGCATCGTGTAGCACCTGTCGCAACACTCAGGGGCATGGCCCTTACTGGTATGCCTACTGGCGTACAGGTGCAAAGTTGATATCTGGCTATGTGGGAAAAAGCAATCCCAAACCCAATCAGCAGAATCCAGCTCCGTCTGTGGCTGTATCTGCATCTTTACCCAATCAGCAGATACCTGCTACGCCTGCACCTGTTGTTTGCAGTCAAGAGCATACATCCAATAGTCACGTGGCAAACATCAGCGTCACCAATAGTATCGTAGATGAAATTATCCAGGCGCCCGTCCTGGTCTAATTAACAAATATCGTCGTAGGGCAGGTCATCTTTTATCACATGTAGGAAAGATTGTGATAGAATATTCCTATTACTCTTTCAGCAGGGAGCACGAGGATGAAATGTCCATTTTGTGGCGGGATGGAATCTCGGGTAAAAGATTCGCGTGATATTGGCGACGCAATTCATCGCCGACGCGAGTGCGAACACTGCAAAGGCCGCTTCAGCACATATGAACGGGTCGAAAAATTTCACCTTATGGTCATCAAACGTGACCAACGTCGTGAGGCCTTTGACCGCCAAAAACTCTATGTTGGGATTCGCAAAGCCTGCGAAAAACGTCCTCTGCCCGAAGCCGAGATCGAGAATGCCGTAGAGGAGATTGAACAGGAACTGTATCGCTTCGGTAAACAGGAGATACCCAGCAACGTTATCGGTGAACTTGTCATGGAGCAATTACGCCGTATGGACAAAATTGCCTACATTCGTTTTGCCAGCGTCTACCGCTCCTTCGGTGATGTCGAAACCATGTTTGAGGAGATACAAAAACTCCTCAATCGCGAAAAACCAGATATTCCTGGTCAGGGATCATATATCAATGATCTGTAGTCTAAAATAATGCCAGGCGCCCCTTATAGTAGGGCGCCTGGCATTATTTTAGACAGTTCCGCTGCAGACCGGATCGCCAGCTCCTATTTAATCGTGCTGGCGCGCCTCAGCCTTGCGCAACCTCCTGCTCAAGACCGATAACAGCTTTACTGCAATATCAGGATGGTTTCGCAAGATTGTACGGAACTCCCATACTGGTAACAACAGTGCATCAACATCATCTACAGCTGTCATTGTCGCTGAACGAGGCAGATCATCCAACAATGCCATCTCTCCCAATACATCTACCGCGCTCACCGTGCCAAGCTCTTCTTCTGCCCTATCAGGATTTTGGGCCTGCGTAATACGTACTTTCCCGCTTCTTAGAACATAGAGCCCCACACCCGAATCGCCCTGCGTAACAATGGTAGTACCTGCGCTATATGAGCGTTCCTGACAACTTTTTGCAAGTACCTGCAGTTCCTTCTTGTCTAATGTAGAAAAGAGATCCACGTGTGCGAGAGTTTCTTCTTTCGTCATGAAAACTGCCTTTCAAAATAAATTAAGAGCATGCTGCTTCCCTGGAGCGCCCAGGCCATCCTGCGAGTAGATCCATGCCTTCAGTGCAACCATTCTGGCATTCATACCGGCACAAAAGTAAAGATTGCACAACCATTATAACACTCCAGGGCTACCTGTAAACACTTTTTCCTGGAGAATTGGGTATAACATTACACATTGGGCCTGACCATCTTCCAGATTGTTGCTGAGTTTGACTTTTCTCCTTTGGCTGTCAATGTCCCCTTTTTGACTTTCTAGAGCACACACATTACAATGAGAAGAGCAATATCAACCTGATTGCATTTTCGCTCAGCAAGAGGCGAGTTCGAGGATAGAAGATACCTATGACCATAGCCGACAATGGGAAAAAAGAAAATGATCTGCAATTAGCAGAAAAACGTCTGCGAGCAGCATTTGACGCATATAACGATGGCAAACTGGATAAAGCGGCTGAGGCTTTCGGCGACGCTGAAGTGCGTTTCCGCCTGATTGGTGATTTCAAACGTGCTGGCGATAGTCGCTCAATGATCGCCGATGTGCAACTTCAAAATAATGCCCCGGAGCAGGCCATCAATAGTTATCGGCGCGCGATGAGACTCTACCGGGACGCAGGTCGCCCACTCAATGAGGCCGGAAGTCAACTCTCTCTCGGGCATATTGAGCGACAACTGGCCCACCTGGACCTCGCTCAGGATGCTTACCAGAGCGCCCAGCAGCTTTACCGTGCACACAACTATGTCCAGGGCCTGGGCAATGTTGAGTTAGCGCTGGGGCACGTCGAGCTACAGCGCGGCCAAATTGAGTACGCCGCCGAACACTATCAGGCAGCGATCGGCTTTTTCCAGGAGACCAAAGATACCATTAATGAAGCCGATGCCAGCCGTAGTCTCGCCGACATCCAACGCCTGACCCGCCACTTTCCAGACGCCGAGTCTCACTATCAGCGCGCGCTAGAGATCTACCAGAGCACCCACGACACCTTCGGGACGATCGATGCACAGGTAGGGCTGGGGCATATTTATATCGATCAAGAACGGCTTGACGAGGCAGCAGATCTTTTCGCTGCTGCCCTCAATGCCGCGCAGGTAGTAGAATATGAGTTGGGGCAATCTGACGCCAATCTGGGGCTGGCCGAGTCCGGCTTCCTCCAGGGTCATGTCGATCAGGCTCTGATCGGTGCACAGGCTGCGTTACAGATCTATACGAATCAGCGTAATGCCCTGGGCACAGCCCATGCTGGCCGTATCCTTGGCGAGATTAACCTGCGCCGTGGCCAGCTCTCCTATGCGAACTCACTTATGGAGAGGGCGCTACGCACCTATAAAGCGGTGGCCTATCGCATAGGGCAGGCCGAGGCAGCCGTCGGGCTGGGTGAGATCCAATACCGGCGCGGCATGCTGGATCGAGCGGCCCAAACACTTCGCGACGGTCATACCCAGGCTCATACGCTTCAGAATGCCGCGGTTGAACAGAGAGCATTGCTCTGTTTAGGTGACATCTATGTCCAGCAGGGTCAGCCTGCTCAGGCGAAGGCCGCCTATGAGGACGCCCTGGAACGTATCGAGCGCCTGGGAAATACGGCGGGCGCAACAGCTCTTCCTGCTGTAGAGATACGTCTGGCCCGTCTGGCGCTCTCCACAGGAAATGTACAGGAGGCCAACACTCATCTGGCCGCTGCCAACGCAGCTCTGACCAGCAATCCCCTCGCAACCCAACTGGCCCCGCTGGCTATCCTTGTGTGGGGGGAGATACTCCTGATACAGGGTGATTTTAGCCAGGCCGAGCAGCGATTCAGCGAGGCTCACAATCAGGCAGAAGCCCAACAAGAACCATTGGAGGCTGCTGAGTCCCTCCTGGGTCAGGCCCAGGCACGATTGGCAAAAGGCGAACTGGAAGCGGCACTACAAACCTTCCTGGCAGCGGGTCGCCAGTTTCAGTTGATCGAGAGCGTCAATGGCGACGGCGCTGCCGTATTGGGAGTTGCCCAGGTCAATAGTGGGCAGAAACACTGGGATGAAGCTATTGAAAATTGTGAGGCCGCCATCACCCGCTTTCAGCAGGCCAGCGATCTGGCTGGGCAGGCCGATACCCTCCTGACCCGTGGCCTGGTCCACCAGGAGAAAGGCGAAACGAACGAGGCATTAGAGGATTTCGAGCAGGCCCTGAAGCTCTATCACCAGCAGAGACGTCCTCTGGGCGTTGCTGACACCCGTTCCGCGCGAGGCAGCATCCTCCTGGAACGTGGGGAGTTTGAACAAGCCCGTGATGAGCAGGCAAAAGCCATCGCCCAGGTCGAACGCGTTATGCAGAGCTTGAGTACCCCACAACAATGGAACACGTTTCTGAGCCAGTATGCGGAACTCTACGCACACACTGCGATCACCGATATCCGACGCAACCAGGATACCCAGGCTCGTGCTCTCCTGCAAAACTTCGTCCGCATCGCAGGGTCGAGCGCTCTTGAGCCCTATTTCAAAGCCTATGAGGCGGATATTCCCACTAACGGAGGGGAGTTGAGTGCGGAGGAGGCAAGTGCCAACAAGGATTTGTTGAAACGCCTGAGAGAAGTGCGCAAAGGATTGTAATAACAGGGCTTCTCATGAGAGAATAGAGAAAGCATATACTGGAAATAACTACACCAACCATTGGAAAATAAAGATGTGATTGGGTATACACAATGTATACCCCTACGCTGAGAGGACAGTTTGTCATGGGTATCAACTTTTTACGTGGCAATTCACAAGCCCCAAAGGGGCATGCTATCTTGATCGCGCATAGCACAAGCGATCCGCGCGTAATTTTCTGTACCTACTGTGTTGTACCACCTATACCCATGTCACTGGCAAAGTATCTCCCTCCCCTCTTCGCGGCACAGCTCCCCGCCGAGGAACTGCGTGATGCCACGAACATTGGCAGTGTTATGCCTATTCCACCCATGTTGGAGGATGGCATGAGCCTGGATCATCTGGAGATGCTGGCTGAACGCCGTGATGATGATCTTTGCGATATTGGCCCTGTCAATGCGAAAGATGAAAAGGCACGCATGCAAATGGCCGCCACTAGTAGTCAGGAGTATGGGCAGCTCTATGCATTGTATATGTCGTCCGCTCCTCAGGTTACAAGTAGCGGTCCCCTCGAACTGGAGGAAGCAGCTCCACTCGACGATCTGGACGCGGAAGAATTACTGTTGCAGACTATGTCTGATCGCCAGAAATTGACGGAGCTGGGGAAACTGGTTGGCACAGCCCGCTATGCTCTGGGGGGACGTGATACAGCTCTGCTCAAAGAGACAGAACAGCGCATGGAGCGTATTGCAGCTCGGCTGGCGGTGAAGTATCGTGGGCTAGCGATTGTAACTGCTGCCGTTGGTCCTGATGAACAAGGCGCCAGGCTGGCGGAACTCTATCTGAGCAGGGCTTTTAAGCTGCTCGACGAACAATATGCAGACATTCCTGACATTGAGCGTGCTATTCATGACTTACAAGGATAAGCAGGCTCAGATTTCATACATATACATTGACTTAGGAGCATTGGATATATGGCATCTGTTGAAATGGGAGTTGACCTCTCACTCCTGGTTGACGCGCTGGTGAGCGGCAATCAGGAACGAATTATCGCGGCCGCACGCGAGCATTTAGAGCATGGTGAAGCCGCCGACGTGCTGATCGGACGCATTGGCCTGATCGCGGCTCATGGCGACCCGGATGGACACATTATCACAACACTGGCTGCCGCTGCTATGCTATGCCGCTATACGCACTGGCTACCCCAGCCTTTAGAGACCAGCACCCCCGCATACGAACGTGTCTTGCCGCTCTTTGTGCAGGCTTTAATGGTGGCAGCTCCGGCTGTACAGGCGGGCTATAACGCGCCTCGGCACTATCCCGAGCCGCTCTTTCCCAGCGAACTACTCGATACTGGCAAAAACGTCAATGATAAGATGCACGAGGCGGTCTACGGAAACGATGCGCTGCTGGTCGAGCGCCTGCTCTTTGGCCTCTATGGGACTGGTGCGGACTATCGCACTATGCAGGTACGCGCCTATGAGGGGATCGCAACCACCTTCCAGAATGCCGG
>Ga0209166_10002425_pt1 | contig 14184 bp, 19 predicted proteins | sample Coa_R1_3_FD_187151 | JGI IMG/M metagenome (GOLD analysis project Ga0209166, IMG submission 187151) | Surface soil microbial communities from Centralia Pennsylvania, which are recovering from an underground coalmine fire - Coalmine... | ecosystem: Environmental > Terrestrial > Soil >... | reverse complement strand
TCATCGCCAAGGAGGTGATCTTCAGGGGCTGAACCAGCCTCGCGTCGGCCGCTATGCGGCCTCCGACCGGGGGTGGGCCATTACGGTCGGAATCGGTGGGCCATTACGCCGGAATGCGCAGGAGTTGCATGAGCTGGGGATCGAGGCCAAGTTCTTGATTCGCGACAACGACGCCCAATTCGGTGGCGGCTTCGACCTGGTGATGGAAGGCGAGGGCATCGAGGTGATCAGGACGCCGATCCTGGCTCCCCTGGCCAACTCGCACATCGAACGCCAGAACGGAAGCACCCGGCGCGAGTGTCTAGATTGGATCCTGATCCTGGGCGGTAGCCACCTGGAACGAGTCCTCAGCGAATGGTTCGCACACTACAACCAGGAACGGCCGCACCGAGGGCTTGAAATGAAGACCCCATCGCACGGTCGGATCCGGTCGGGCAGGTCGGTAGCGTTGAGTGCCGAAGCCGGCTCGGCGGACTGCTGAACTCATACAGCCGGGCGCCATCAATGGTGGCGACATGAGCGCTCGACCATCTGGATGAATAAATGACCCCCACAGCCATCTGGAGGCGGTCCCGCGTGAGTATTGCGCTCACTACAACGACGAGCGCCCTCATCGGAGCCGGAACCTACGTCAGCCCTCATATCGCGGTGATCCACCGACTCCCGCTGGTGGCCACATCAAGCACACCATGCGCCTGGGCGGCCTACTCAGCAGCTACGGGGTCGTTGCACAGGCCGCATGACAACCATGTTCGGAGCCCGGGATGCCTACTGGATCTCGCGACGTATTTCTTGAACCCGACAGGCTTTTCGTCTCAGCGGAGTAAACCGGATAAGCAGAAGCGTCGGTTATCTCAATCAGTCTCACCTTCTCACCACCCCAGAGATAGGTGCTCGGTCAGAAGCCGCGAACAACCTAGCGGTCTCGGCATCCATCCTCGACGGCGACTCGGCGCGACCTATGGGTCGAGCCAATCCCGATCGGGTCGAGCGACGAGCCTGGCGTTCTTGTATGCCCAGTCGAGTGGTAGCGATGTTGCGGCAGTGTAGGATGCGCCGCTCGGATGGGGATCGACTACTAAACCAAGGTCGGCTCGGTCGTACCTCTCCCGTGGAGAGAGATAGAGTGGAAGCAGCAACTGGATCCGAGCATTCTCGGAGCCACCACTGGGCCAGAAGAACTGCGGTATTGCGGTTTTGTAGTTCTGTTCCAGTTTCATAAGCGCTCTAGGTATGGCGTGAAGCAACCGGCTATGTCGTAACTGCCTTGCGTCCTCGTCGTCTCCCTGCATTTCTTGGGGATACCTGTCAACGTGATCGTCCAGGAGATGGTCGTAATCGGGAGTAAACCTCCTAGTGTTGTCAAAAACGAGTTCCTCCGGGCGATCGAAATATGTGGCTCTGTCCGCGGGCGGATCACCCTTGAAACTCCTTATGGGCGGATCGGATTCTTTGTAGAACCCTACAAAGAACCACTCGAGCTCTCCCTTGCTCCGATCTCGGGCTTCGTCAAATAGACCATAAATGCGTTCAAGCTTGGGGGTAAGCAAGCCCGTGTTGAAGATGCATTGTCGCTGGCCTCTCCACGTCCGTTCGCGAATCTTGTTCTGGTCTCGACATCGTTGGAACGTGTAGTCGATATAGCTACTGAGGATGGGATAGGGCTCGACTGTTTGTGTGTGCTGGTACGCCCAAGGCTCAGTTTGTGCCAAGCCTGTTGCGAGCGGGCTCAGCTTGTCAAGCGGGCGTTGGACGATAGCAAATTGGCGTACGTGATACAGGTCGGTGGCAGCCTGTTCATGTGCTCGGCGCAGGTCGTCAAGCGATTTCGCATGGTGCTCACTGTGCAGTGCGGCTGCGCGAAGCCCACCATCTGTGGCTACGTACCCGACGACGCGGTCGGTATAGGCGATCGATCCGTCAGGCCGCCGTCGCCGCTGTCTATCAACGGCAGTCTTGATCAGACCCTCTTGCTGGAGGGCCTCGCTGTCCTTCGTTAGTTCCGCAACCGCTCTGGAATAGTCAAACTCGCCAGACTGTGAAACGCCGTATATATCTGCTGTGATGTCCAAGGAGCGAAGGACCACTCGGGCTCTGTGCATTGGAATGGGCTCATCAAAGTCGAACCCTCCGGCGCGCGTTGAGTAAGCGAGCAACAGCCACTGTCGCCTTGCCTCTACCGCTGAGCGGGGCACCGCCGGAGTCTAACAAGGCCACGTAGTAGTTTCAGGCACCTCACTCTCCCCACGGATCCAGCGCGCGACCGGTTCTGACCCGAGTGGTAGCCCGTCGGGGGCCGCTGAGTTGAGCATATGTTCGGAGGAGCCCCCCGTTGTTATCGCGTTTTTCAAGAGCCAACGACCTGCTTGTAAATCCGGTGATTGTTCGCCATTAGGCTCCGCCATCGATACGCTCCCCCTAGCACCCCGGGCAGGCCGCGTGCCTCGGACTTCAGGTTGGGCTTTCCGGGTCACCGGGCTCTTCGTGCGATTCGTCCGCGGCGTCCAAGAAAAGCATGTTCGCTTCGTCGGGGGTCAGCCACCGAATCACTCCTGGTTGGAGTGTCGCAGCGGACTCGCCAAAGAGCCGCTTGGCCAGTCCGATGATATCCATTGATGGAGAAAACTTAGACTGTGGGATGCGGACATGGTTGGCTCGTTCCGCTTTTCCAAAAGCCCCTTGCGATAGTTGCGTGTTGAACGACTTCTTTGCAGCTTTCATCCCTTCGAGATTCAGCGGTTCACCCGGTGGTGACCCAAAGAAGCGGTAGCTAAATCGGATACGATCCGGACCGCTGGATACCGAAGCCTCGAGGTTGACGATACATGCCGAAGGCTTCAGCCCAAGGTTGCGGTGGACTGCGATCTGCCCACCTCGGCTTGCCTTTAATTGAATGTGCCGTGTGATTCCGGCGCAAGTCGCGACGAGGTCATAACCTTGGAAGTCCACGAATGGTCGATCGATCTCCACCGGTGGAAGTCCCGCCAACCAGCAGCCCTGGAGAAGTTCCGAGCAAAAGATCTGTTCGAACAGATTCGCCCGATAGCTAGAGAGTTCGAATGATCGAACCAACTCCCACAGTGAACGGTCGGCGGGCCTCACGCGAGATCATCGAGGATGCGCATGAGTCTCGACCTCTTGAAGTACCGGAACTCATCAAGTTCCTTTATGCGTCGACCTTGGGTATTAAGAACGGGAACCTCGCCATGGGCCGCCTTGAACGCCAAGAGCAGTGCCCTTTCCAGCTTCAGCCACGTCTTTACGCCCCGACGAGGACGGCATGTAATAACGCGTGCCGTGAATCTGCGTACGCCTCGGCTGCCAAGGATAGAGTCAACCTTCGCAGCGGCACTTTGCGCGACGCGGCCCCATCCATTCTTCGTTGTGCCGATGTATACGATGCGGGACCTCCCATCTCGGTAACTGTGCTTCTTGTCCTGCACGAGGACATAGACGAGCTTTTGGCCGTCCAACGGGACACGTTCAACCGTAAGGGCAGTCTGGTGTTTTAGGCTGACGGTAAGCCGGCGGAGCCGAGGCACGCACGTAGTTTGGCCGTTCCGACGCATCAAGCGCAGGCCGACCTGGCCGCCTCCACCAGGCCAATATTTGCTGGCGATAATAGAAATCAGTAGTGAGCAGCGCCGTCTCAGGTGACGTCATGGCGCCCCCCTCGGTACGGCCAGTCATCTGGGTCCACTTGGCGCTTGCTCCGATGGGTCCAGGGATAGCTGGGGCGGCGCCAGCAACTATCTACATATCGTGCCGCAGCTCCCCCCCGTTCGGATGCTACCCGCAGGGGCTTGCAGACAAGAGATCGTTCGCTTTGTTCAGATGTGTCGTACCAAGCGTGATCAGCTGAGCGCCTTGCTCGATTTGAGTGGCGTCGCTCGCATCCAGGCCCGCGATTGCGTCGTTGTCGCCATCGATGTATAGCTCAAGCGCTGTGCCAAGTTCGAGATTCGTTGCGCTCAGGCACGCGGGCACCGTCAACTTGCCAATATCGTCCAAGAAGCTCTGGGCCTCAGTCGACATCGCCTTCGCATCCGAACGGCAGGCACTCAGGTCTGCGTTGGTGCAATCTGTTCCCATCTTCGAGGCAGCGGCGCCAAGCGCACTCAAATGGGGGGTTGCGACGTTTGCATATGTTTCTGCCTCGGACCGAGCAGATGGTGCCGGCGAAGTTGGCTTTGGCGATGTGGCAGCAGCCGGCGAAGACGCTGACTGATTGGCGATCTGCTGGTTTGACGATGAACTCGCCGACCCGATCACTCCGCCAGCGATGAGACATACGACTGCAACTACCACATAGCTGATCCATCTTCGTCGCCGTTTCGGGGCCGAAGGCATCGCTGTGGATGGAGCGGGCGTAGCTGCCTGCGGCAGGATCGTTGCGGCCGGAAGTTCACTTGCGGGGGTTGCTTGACCCGCTTCCAAAGGTGGCGGCACCGCAGTCTCTACAGGCTGCCAGGCATTCCCATCCCACCGCCATTTCCCGTCATCTGAAATGAGCCCTAAGTGGGCGAGTCGATCTTCGTCCGGCATAGTGACCTCTTTTCCAGTAACTAGTGGGCGCGCCGGCAGCTTACTCCGGATAGTGCGAAACTGGTGGGTGCTTCCGCAAGGATTTGATCGGGACTACTGCCATTTGCCCCAAGGGAAGCACCTTGAGTTAGTAGCTCCGATTCACGAGTGGTGTGCCGGGGAGACACTTCGTTTGCCGGCCTCGCTGGAGCTTGCCCAATAGTCACTGGCAGGTTCCCTTACGTCGCAGCTTGGCTGCTTGGTCGCGAATGCCGGCGAATGTTGTCGATAAGGGGACCACACACAGGAGTTCGCTTACGCAATGCTCTGGCCAGAGTAACCACTTATACTCCCGCCGCTATGTCGGGGCGCGCGGGCTGGTTGGTGTTAGCGATCACCCAAAACCGGCCAGGACCGATCAGGTTAAAACCGGCCATCTGAGGTAGGGCCCAGGATCACCCTCCGTGGAATCAACACGAAGGAGCAGATGGGGAACTACTTGCAGATGGCGACGCAGCAACACGTCAAAACGCTTCTCGATCTGGGTTGGACTCACCGCCGCATTGCGCGCGAGCTGGGAGTGCATCGAGAAATCCGCCTCCGCCAGTAAGCAACCCTCCTACAAAGCTTCGGGAGGCGTAAGGACGGTGACCACTATGAACGCGGGCCGAGGCTGGGTTAGGGCGCTTATCCCCCGCCTCGGTTTGCTCCCAACTGTTGCATCAAACCAAGACCATCGAAGCAAAGCCACTCCTCGGCGACGCGGCCGTCGGCGATTCGAAGGAAGGCCATGCCCGAATAAGAGACTTTCTTGCCGGTCGGTTGGACACCCAGAAACAGCCCTTTGTGCGTGCCCTTTCCTGTGTATCTCAGAGCTGCGATATCGCCCTCGACAATCAAGGCGTCGATAGTCCCCCTGTAGTCTGGGAAGGCCGTTCGGACCCACACATGTCGTCGTTCGAAACCGGCGATTCCAATCACAGGCGACGCTGCTCCGTGCTGGACATAGTCTTCAGAAACGAGATCACCCACGGCGTCCATTGCATCGTTGTCGAACAACGCTACGTACCTTTCGACCAGCGTCCGTATCTTGCCACCTGTCATGCCCACCTCCTGAACGACTGCGCCTCATTCTGACGCCGGCTCCGAGCGCATCGTCCGCGAGGATGACTCCAAAGGTCGATCTTGCGCGTGACGGTGCCGCCCTTTGCGCGGCCTAGCTTGAGGGTCATGCATAACACCAACACCGCGATCGTCGCGGAGCAAGGTTCCACAGGTCGCGGCCGGTTGATATCGAGCCTCTAAGGGCTTCCTATGGCCTCGCTTTTTGGCGGCACTGCGCGGATCGTGCGCTTCGCTCCATTTTCGGCCGCACCTGACCGCTTTTCTCGCGTCCTGATTACGCCGCCACCTGGCTCTCAGAGCTTCGCGTGGCGCACAATGTTGAGGCCCACTCAGGGGGCCGGGTTTGACCTGATCGCCACCGGCCGGTTTTGGCTGATCGGTGACATTCGCCGCAGGTTCCGCGCCGAGCCGGTGTAGCCGGCAGCCCTTGCCACCGGCATCAGCCGCTTGGCCGAGATGCGCCCATCGCTGGCCTCGACTTTCTTCGCGACGATTGCCAGCACGGCGTCGGTGTTCTTGGTCAGGGGTCGTGGTCGTCGGGTCCACGGTCCACCGGCCTGATGACGTTCGATAGCCCGCTTGACGGTCTTGTCCGTGGTGCCGCAGGCGCGCGCCGCCGCCCGGTAGCTACCCAGCTGGTGATACGCATCAATGATGTTCAAGTGCTCCCTCGTCGTCTTCAATAGGTGCGTCCTCCGGGTGGGCTGGTGGGATTGAGACGTCACCACTTTGCCCGGCCCGGGGGACGCTCCCGGCCGTTAGTTCAGACGGGCGAGGGTGCGGACATTCGCTGGCCACAGACGCGTACCTTCACATGGCTACGCGCACTCAGACATTCTGAGCGGCGTGGGTCTCCGAACTGAAAGAACGACCAGCGCACCAGCCGAAGTTCAGGTGATGGTTGTGGTCGTGTAAGCACAAACTGAACCGCTGCAACCGCTCACACTGGCAGTACCCACTTTGGCGGTAGTGGGAACGAAGACCTGGCCGCCTATGTTGCCCAAGCCATCAGAGGACGCAACTGCTTGCACCGTGGCGTAAACGACGCTGCCCTGGTACAGCTTGATCGTTACAACAGCCTTAGCGGGCCAATGGCTGCCACCGACGACGGCGTAGTAGCCGCGCGGCATCGGGCTTTGCGCGCCGACCGTAGGGGCCAGGCCGGACGGTGGTGCCGGCGCGCTCGACTGGGTCGGCTCGCTCGTTGGATGGCTCGTAGCGACCGGCTTTGCGCTAGGTGTCGCGGGCGCCGATGCGGAAGGTGATGGCATCGGCGTCTGGGTTGCGGCTGCGCTCGGAGCTATTGAAGCCGTGGGTGACGGAGTGCCCAATCTCCCGGCTGCGAACAATGGTGGCGGCAGATTAAGTCGAGCGAGGCCTACGGCGGAACTCGACAAGAGTAGAAGCACCAAGGCCACCAGGGCGACAGCACTCGTACGCCGCGAGAGGGGCCGCATACGGAGGTTCAGCAAGGAAAATCGGCCCGAGGCCTCTTTGGATTCCGAGCTAGGAATGCGCACATCGCCGGACTCAGACCGTGGCGACCGTTCTTGTTCAGCTGTATACAGCCGGGTCTCGTCGTCGTGGGCAGGCTCGGCGCGCGCCGCGGCCGGCTCACCAATGGTTGAAGACGCCGCGATTACTAATGGACTCTCAAGCGATGCTTCGCCGCTCGACCCGAAGTCATTAGACGCGAGACTGACGCTAGGCCGCGAGGACCCATCGCTCACGGCAGGGGTCGCAGAAGGATCCGCGTCTAAATCGGCCGCTGAAGGGACACGATCATTACGCACAGGATTGAGACGAGCCTCCGGTGTCGAATGTCTGGGCATTTGTCCGGCTAAACCACTTGGTATGTCGACCGGCACTGAGTCAGGCTCGACGCCAGAAGGGTCGGTAATTGCGAGCATCGCAACGTCTTTCTGCTCAGCTGCGACAGGCGGATACGGAGTCGTGATCGCGGGTGCTGCGGCTACGACGAGATCCCGAATGAATTTCGTGCAGCTGCCGTATCGATCGATTGGATCCTTGGCCAACGCTTTAAGCAGCACTTTCTCGACCGACTCACTTATATCCGGATTCATCGCGCGGGGTGGCGGCAGCGTGTTCTTTACCTGAGCCAGGATGACGGCTAGTGGAGTCGGTGCCACGAACGGCGGCCTACCAGTCAGCATCTCGTAGGCGACCACTCCGAGCGCATACAGATCCGAAGCAGGCGTGAGGTCGATCCCTTCACACTGCTCTGGCGACATATACTCGGGCGTTCCTACGATCATTCCCGTTCTTGTCAGACCAGTCCGCCCCGGCGCCATGACCTTCGCCAGACCGAAATCCGCAAGCACGGGCGTGCCGTCACGTTCGAGCAAGATGTTGGAAGGCTTGACATCGCGGTGCATTACGCCCTTCGAATGCGCATAGTCCAGCGCTCCTGCGATGGGCGTCAGAATCTCGATGGCGTACTCGACAGGCAACGATTTGCCAAGTCGCTCATGCAGGGTCCCACCATCGATGTACTCGCTAACGATGTACGTGACCCCGTCGGTCTCGCCGTAGTCGTAGACGGGCGGAATGTTGCGGTGGCGGAGGTTGGCGACGGCGATCGCCTCCTGCTGGAACCGCTCGCGGAAGCCGGGCTCGTCCTGAAAGTACTCTGGAAGAACCTTGATCGCGACGTGGCGAGCGAGGGCTGGCTGATAGGCCTTGTACACGGTCGCCATGCCACCACGGCCAAGTTCAGAAACGATTCGGTAAGGCCCTACCATCGTCCCTGGTTCGAGCTTCATTGAGGCGGGCCAAGTTTAAGGCTCGACCGGCCGGCATTGGCTCGAGTTCGCTTGTCCGTTCGCTACTGACCTTTTGGGGGACGCGTTTTCCACTCCCAAGGGTCAGACCTCGCTAAGGTCAACGCCGAACTGTTGTTTGGATGCATAAGCTACAGGCCCAGGGTGTGAGGTTCGAAAAGTCCATTCAACTGCGTCCCTACCCCCTCCTCACCCACCCACGCTGCGTCCCTACCTCCTCTCCTCCCCCACCCACGGGGCCGGAATGCCATCCGCGAACAAATCGGCCGACCTGATCGATCTGATCCCGACCCGTGCTGAGCCAGGTCACCGCTTGTTATCGGTCCCCTGACCTGCAAGCGGATTCTGCATAGACTGCCAGCATGCACCCTGACGCCTCCGTCCCCACCCACTCCACACGTGCAAACCGCGTATCGCACGAGGAACTATTGAGAACGGTCTTTCAGAAGACTCAGGGTCACTGCCATTTCTGCGGCGATGCCGTCGACTTCGAAAGGCGCGGATGGGGACGAGATGAAAGAAGCGACATGGATTCAGTAGATCAGGGGATGGTTGAACTCATCGAGCGCACCCATACCAATCGCTAAAGCGAGACGAACGCGACCGATTGTCCCCGACCGCCGAGCGATGCTTGCGATCAGCCATTAGCCAGAGCTCTTCTCGGGGTACCGGCTCGAATCGGCGTCGCTACGCCCACCAACCGACGCGTAACCGCGCCGATTTTGGAACCACCGTTCAGCCTGCGAGTCTGGTATCACGTGCACGCGTCCTTAGTGCTTATCCCCTTACCTACTCGGATAGCCCCCTCGGACCTCCCCGACCGACGTGATGCTTGCGTTAAGGCCTGGCTCTGCCTATCCGGTTAGCTCAGCAAATACCGGCCCGGCCTTGACCTCCTCGTAGGTCGTCGGAGGCAGGTGACTGCCGATTCCCAGCAAGGTCTGGAAGGCTGCCATGGGCGTCCGCCGGCGGTTGAATCGGTAGACGAACTCGTCCAGGTAGACCTGCATCTGGCGGTCAGACACGCCGCGATAGGTTCCACGTGACCAGGTCTTGAAGTTGCTGATGACGAGGTGCACGTGAGGGAGCGCGATTGCCGCCTCCCGGCCGACTAAGCCTTCGGCCCGGAGGCTGGTCGACTGATGGTCATAACCAAGGCGGGCTAAGCGCTTGAAGCCCTGCCAGGCGTCGGTTCTGACCGTCGCGCCCTCGAGCACGTTGTCCTGGACAAAGCCGCAGAGTGCGTCGGCCGACAGGTCGTCCACCGCCTCCATACGGATCCTGCCGGTTCCTTTGCCGCGAATCTCAACCGCGGTAAGGACGATCGTGGCCGAACCGAACGCGTCTCGACCGCTGCGCCGGGCCGGATCAACGCCCCCGATGTAGGCGTCATCGACTTCGATCACTCCACTCAGCGGCGACCGGTCGGGCGCCACCATCGCTCGCCGCAGTTTGTGGAGCGTGAACCAGGCGGTCTCGTACCGCTTGAGGCCGAGCTGGCGCTGCAGCTGAAGAGCCGAAATGCCGGGGGTTCCGGTGCTCGTCAGGTATGCGGCCCAGAACCAGAGGTGGATCGGCGTCCTTGTCTTGTGAAGGACGGTTCCGGCCGTGATAGAGACCTGGTGCCGGCACCGCGCGCACTGCCAGACCAGACGCCCGGGTATCTCGTATGCCCGGTCCGACTGGCACGCCGGACACCTGAACCCTTCTGGCCACCGACAGGCAAAGAGGTAGCCCCGGCAGGCCGTGTCATCGGGAAATCGGCGCTGGAAGTCCACGATGGTCTTGGGAAAGTCCGGACGCGGCACGCCAAGATCGTAGCTGAGCTAACCGGATAGGCAGAAGGCCTGGCTATCAGGCTCGGCGCGCGGAGTGCCTAAACCCGCGTAGATTCGGCATAACTTCGCTCGCGAAGCGCTGCGGTCCGTCCGGCTGCACAAAGAACACGACTAAGTACTGAATCCCGAGGTCGATCATTACATTGAGACCCTCGACTACGTCCACGGCAGTCCCGGCGATGAACAGCTGACCAGCAAACTCGCGCGCGGCAACTGGGAGCGCTTGGACTCGACTTAGGGCCTGTTCCCTAGTGTCAGCCAACACTGGCACGGCTAGTCCCGTGCGGAGTATCGAGTCATAGTTTCGTCCAATCGCTTCGCATGAGTTCCTGAGTGCCGTCAGCCGTTGCTCGAGTTCAGCGGTTGTGTAGGCGCCTCCTGCCCAAGACACAGCACCAAGATTGCAGGCATCGCCATATTCGGCGACAAGGCGGAGCGTTTGCCTGCTCCCGCCGGCGACCAAGACCGGAACCCTTGGCGTCTGCACAGGCGGTAACTGAAGCGTGGCGGCGCGGAGAGCAAAATCCGGCGACTCAATATTGACGGAGTCTCCCGCAAGGAGCCTGGGAATCGACTTCAGTGAGTCCTCCAGGCGCTGACGCCGACTCCTCGCCGAACCGTATTCAAGGCCCATTGCCGCGAACTCCGCTGGGACATCTCCGCTCCCGATTCCAAGAACCACGCGACCTTCCGATATTCGGTCCACGTCAGCTACTACACGAGCCAGCATTAGCGGGTGACGGTACGCTGCACAGCTCACCATTACGCCGAGTCGAATCGAATCAGTTTCTCGCGCGATTGCTGCGAGCACGATCCATGGATCCGATGTACGTAGTGGGTGATCGGCTAGCCAAAACGAGTCGTAACCGAGACTCTGATAGGCCTGGACCTGTTTGATCAGGCCGTTGACATCGCCTGCGATGGTAGCCATCAGCCCGATGCGAACCCCTCCTGCGGCATCGGCAACCCATGGGTGGATCGGGCGCTTGTCTGGCAGTTCCATTTTCACCAGCTCCTTGCTTGCCGATAACAACAGATGTATCGCTGGCGGATAACCGTACGCGATCGGCTGCGGAATGCGCGCAGGCCGCATGCTGCGGATAACTGGAAGTTACCGCGATCTTCGTTAGACCTCGGGCGGAAGGACTCGCTGCAGCAGGGCCTTGATCCTTGTATAGAGCTCGTCTCCTGCGGCGCGTGTTAGGCCGCGGGACTTGGAAAGGCGCTCCATGCCTATGCCATCTCGTTTCGCGAAGGAGTTATGAATGATTCTCACCGCGTCGGCGCGCTGACCTGGACCGAAGTCAGCCGGACCGAGGCCGGCGGCGTATGCCACTTCTAATCCGCGCCAGAGATCTATCGCGTCCGTTCCACGACCGGTCTTGCGCAGGAGAGAGCCTTAAGTACCAATAGCGACACTTCATCTGCGAGCGTAACTGTCGCCGTAAGGACCTCAGCATTAAGACGCTGAAGCTTTAGATCGAGGCGAACGCCTGGCCGATTCAGGGCCTCGGCTAACCCCGGGACCTCGGTTGTGGTCAAGTGATCGCCGAGACGGACGTTTTCACGGGCGTGGCTCGTCGCCGGCATCAAAAGTATGTCTATTGCGGCGTACGGCGTCGGCGCTTCAGCGTCTAGCTCAAGGGGGACGTCGGTGACCGCCTTAACGTACCTGTTGCCGCCTTCTCGCTCGTAGTTCTTGGCCGTGAGGCTTTCAACTAACGCGGTGTCCCTCGCGATCGCGTAGGGCACCCCAAGGTCGATGTCTTGAGACTCCCTGTATAGCTCGTTTCCAAGGTTCCACCGGATAACGTGAAGAGTCACCATGTAGCCGCCGATTAGCCTCACGTCGTCACCGTGGCCAAGTGCAGCAATCGATGCCCACAAATCGCTTATAGCGACGAAGCCGAGGTCATCGGCCACTGAAGACGCCGTAAGCTCGATTCTGGTTAGTGGGTGCCCAGTAGCCAACGTCTAATCCGGTCGCTTCCTTCGAGCCGATCCTCGCCACCTAGCTGCTCGAGATCCCATAGGACCTGAGTGGGATGTACCACTTGGATTGGCACGTCGATCAACCGTGCTTGGATAGGTGGAACCCGGAAGACCGACTCATCGGCCGGGTAACACAACAAGACATTGGCATCGGATCGCTCTTCGGCCTCTACCAAGCCGAGTCGGTTCCGCGGGACTTCTCTACTCAGATACGCAACCAGGTGAGTCGGTACTCGCCACGGAGTAATGAGATCTGCGCCCAGATCGCCGGAAACCAATATGTGCCGGGCAGCTGCAGCCGCTAATCGCGCTGCAACTACTCGAGGAGGATCAAGGGTGTATAGCCTGAGGCGGCGCCCTCGAGGGCCTTCGTAGTCCCGAAGGAAGGCATCGAGCAGAGCCTCCCTGTTTACGGACCAGCTTCTCGGTCTGCGCTCAGCTAATCCAGCTCCTTCGAGGCGCGTGAACAGCTGAGAGACAAGTGGCTGAGTGACTTTCAGAGAACGAGCGACTTCACCGACTCGAACTTCTGGTGATGATCCATATATCAGGTACCTGACAATCGCAAGGCCGGCGGATCCACGAGGCAGGACTCGGCGACCGACGCGGTGTGAATCCGAGCGCTGCGGAACCCGCTGGCGCAGTCGAAGGCCAGGCGCAGATATCTCGAGATTCCCAGATTCGTCCGCCCAGGACCACCCGGCCAGGCGCAGCGCTCTGCCCTGACCTTCAGAGACTCGGGGCGCGTAGAACAGTGGCGTTCCGACGTCGGCTAGCTGCTTGCCGAGGCTATTTAGCCTGCTGACTTCGCTTGGATACGGAGCGTGAGTCTTGAATTCAACTACGAAGACGTGCTTGTGGCCGTTCTCGGTGATTTGAAGAATGGCATCCGCCCGCGAATCTCGAGCGCGTGGCGTACGTAAGGTTGCCTTGACCCCAAGGTGTTCGAGCGTTTCAACTAGTCCAGTTGGAGCCGCCATTAGTTGCTATGCCATTATAGGTAAATTGCTTATATATGCCAAAAGTCTTATGCGCGTCGCTGAGAGGACCGCAGAATGTCGTGAATCGCCTGCCAAGCCCGTCAACTGCATTGGCGTCCAGTAAGCAGAAGAGGCGGTGCAACGTCTGGCGGTGGCGCACTCTGATTTCGTAGAGACCCTTCATGGTGCCCGACATGACGTGCCACATATGGGACGGCGGGAAACTTGGCGGCGGATATCCACGAACCGCTTCGGCGATAGCCTCAATCCTTCCAGCCACCGGACAACGCCCGAGGAAGTCGATCGCTGGGGCCGAACGGTCTGAGAGAAGGTAGAACTCGACCGTCCATGTCAATTGCCTCGACACTAGCTACCGGATACCTCATTGGACCTTAACATATGTGTTAAGATTGGCCGCATGAAGAAACCAGCTCAGGGAGCGGCTTGGGAGAAGTATCTATCCAAGAGGTATCCAACCGGTCCAGCAAGGGAGGCTTTTGACCATGAGGTCAGGGCTGTCACAGCTGCGGCTGAATTGGTTTCATCAATCGAAGCCCTACGGTCATCCATGAACATATCGAAATCCGAGGTTGCTCGACGTTTGGGTAAGCAGTTGTCGGCGATCTCGAGATCCCTGACATCAGACGACTCAAATCCGACGGTCGTGACGCTTCTTGAGATGCTCGACGCCATGGGCGTAAGAGTCGTCCTAACCGTCGAACCGCGCTCGTCGGCGGATGATCCCCTCTTGAACGTCCGCATCCAGGGGCGAAAGCGTCTGACTCCCGCATAGCGCTTGTCGAGCAACGACACCAAGCCAAGATCGCGGGCGGTGCCGGTAGCGGAGGACAACGGAAACTCCTTTCACCCCTTGTTATCTCTCTTCATGGCCCGCCGGGGCGGAGACAATCGGCGTCCAGAGCT